>ORJL011699641.1_pt1 | contig 16968 bp, 7 predicted proteins | sample 1779941 | NCBI WGS metagenome assembly ORJL01 (sample SAMEA104232317, study PRJEB22302) | groundwater metagenome | biome: forest; feature: aquifer; material: groundwater | place: USA | collected 2011-08-07 | depth 5.8 m | reverse complement strand
TGGCCGCCGGCGAGGCGCGACGACGACGCGATGCCAAGAGCATCGCGGAGAATCAAGCCGCGAGGGCCGCCCAGTTGGGCGGTCCGGAGGCGGTGCGATAGAAGAGGGGAGCAACGAAGCAGGGGGCCAGAAGCGCCGAGCAGACTGGGCACAATTCTCCGGGGTGCGGTACTGAGTGAATTCAATCTCGAACTTCACGGCCATCAACCTACCAGGACGGGATCCCAGCGACAAGCCGGACCGCGAATTCGCTCGCGGGTCCGCGAGCAGCCGCGTCGCCCATCCTCGAGCTCGAGATCGGCAAGAGCGTCGAACCCTGGTTGCAGTACGATACCGAGACCGGCGGCGACGCGACCATCCACAGCGGCGGGCTGGGCCTGGGGCTCAACTTCTGATCCCCCGCGCGCGGAGCTGAGTACCGGTACCCCGACCCTCGACAGCCGGGCGGGCTCGGGGTGGCTCGGGCCGGGACGAGTTGACTCATGCCGAGGCGCCCGAACCCCTCGCCCAGGCCATCGGCGCCTGCCGGCGGCTCGACGCGGTGCACGGACTCGAAGGCCTGATTACCACGCGCAACGTGTACGGCCTCTACACCGGCCAATTCCACACGGTGCGCGCCGCGGGCCGCCACCGCACGCCGTGCCGATTCTTCGAGCCGGGCGACGAGCACTTGGGGCATAATCCCAGGCGGGGCCCGTCCGTCCAGAGCCGGCGGGATGCGGGCTCTGCGCCTCGCTGCAGTGCGGCTACACAGGTCCTGAAGGAGGTCACATGAGACGGCATCTCGCTTGCATCGTGGGTCTCGCGCTGATCGGCTCGACGGCCGCGGGCGCGGACGAGTGGATCCGGTTGGGCTCGCGGTCGGTCGATTTCTCGGTCGACCGGGACACGATCGACGTGAGGGACGAGAGTCCCCTGAGCGCGCTCGAGTTCGACGTGGCCGACGGCAAGCTCGACGTGTACAACGTGCGGGTGACCTTCGGAAACGGCGAGAGCTTTTCGCCCGACACCAAGGTGCATTTCCGCGGCGAAGGGCGAAGTCGGGTGATCGATCTGCCGGGAGCGGCCCGTTCGGTGCGCAAGGTGGAGTTCTGGTACCGCACCAAGGCGGGTCGCGGCCGCTCGGCGGTCACGCTCCTGGGTCGGACGGGAGCGGGCGACGGCAACGGCAACGGAGGCGGAGAGGGGAGCGGCAAGGACGAGGTGATCGAGGCTCGCTGGGAGCGGCTGGGCCAGCGACAGGTGGACTTCGCCGGGGAACGGGACGTCATTTCCGCCGTCGGCGAGGGCCGATTCACTGCGATCAAGCTCGAAGTCGAGGACGCAAACGTCGACCTGTACGACGTGCGAGTGACCTTCGGCGACGGCGAACTCTTTTCGCCCGAGACGCGTCTGGAATTCCGCGAGGGGTCGCGCAGCCGCACGATCGACCTGCCGGGCGAGGCACGGGGGATTCGCGAGGTGAGGTTCGCCTACCGCAGCGAGCATGTCGACCGGCGGGGCCGCGGACGCGCCGGCGAACGCGCCACCATCGTGCTCTATGGGAAGACAGCGGCGGCCCCAGGCCGTTCGCCGGAGGACCGTCCGGCGGCCGACCCGGGCACGGGCGACAAGCCGGGCAAGAGCGGCGGCGGCGCCGGAGATCGGGGCGCCGGCTGGGAACTCATCGGCTCGCGCGAAGTCGCGTTCCGCGCCGAGCTCGACGCGATCTCGGCGGCGGGGGACGGTCGGTTCTCCGCCTTGCGGGTCGAAGTCGAAGGCGGCGACCTGGAGCTGTTCAACGTGGTGGTGACGTTCGGCAACGGCGACACCCACTCGCCGAAGACCCGCCTGGTCTTCGACCAGAACACCGGGTCGCGCGAGTTCGACCTGCCGGGCAAGTCGCGCGTGCTCCGGTCGGTCTCGTTCCAGTACCGCTCGATTCGTGGGGGCGGGGAAGGGCGGGCGACCGTGCGGGTGTACGGGCGGCACTAAGCTACCCCGAGTATGTTCTTTCCTATTGCTCGTACCCGTTCCCGTTCCCGTTCCCGTTCCCGATGGGCCTTTTCCGGGCACGGGAGCGGAAACGGGGAGGAACGGGCCGCGCCCCGAGAGCAGACGATCGGAAAAGACTTAGTCGCAGTAGATTAGATACCGGTCACTGATGTGGCATGTCTGGCGCCCGGGGCCGCGCCCGGCAGGCTCCGGCGGGCAGGGATCTGGCTACGGGGATGCCCGGAGGTGCGCGCGCTGCGTGGGCGCCGCCCGTGGGTTCTTCAGGAGCAAGCCATGATCTGCCGGTGGATCCTCAGTGGCTGTCTGCTCGTCGCGCTCCCCGTTCGCGCGGAGGATCCGTCCCCCACCGCATTCGAGTCGGTCGAGGAGGTTCAGGACTGGAGCGCCGCGTACCATGCCAAGCCGGAGCCCGCGCGCGTCGTGCTTGCGCTCCAGTGCCTCGCGGGGGCTGGCGTCCTCGATCGCCCGTCGGGGCATCCCGGGCTGGTGGCGTTCTTCGGCCGGGTGTTCCGCGACCATCGGGACCGATTGACCGGCTGGCTTCACGAACTGGACGGGGTCAAGCCCGCGCAACGCATGTTCCTCTGGCAGTGCGCCTGGATGTCGAGAAGCGAGGAGGGAAAGGCGGTCCTCCGCGAAGCGCGCCAGGTTGCCTCGCCGGAGAACGCCATGTTCCTCGACCAGTTGCTCGATCGGGAGCCTCCCGACCCCGCGGTGATGGAACTCGGCTCGCCTCTCGTCCTGCAGGCGATCTGGGGGACGTTTCATGCGACCGGAGATGCCGGCTTGGTTCGCCGAATCGTGCTCGCGGTGGACGGGATCGCAAGCGCCGACCCCGCCAGGCAGGTCGTGGCCAGGGCCGCTCGGGACGGCCTCCTGCAGCACGCGGCGCGGGATGAAATCGTTCGCCGCACGTGTGAGGAAGAAATCCCGAAGCTCGGTGACGACGGGCGCAGGGTCCTCCTCGAAGTGATCGAGCAGGCGCGCCCATCCGGAAAGTAGCCCGAGCCGGACCCTACTCCGACTCCTGTACCGTGAGCGCAGCGCCGTCCTCGCCGAAGGTCACGGTCACGAACACTTCTCCCGGGCCGATGCCTGCGAAGACGAACGAGTAGCTGGCCCGGGGAGCGATATCCCCGGCCTTCTGGAGGACCGCGACGCCGAGGTCGTCCTGGCTTTGGAAAGTGTCCCGAAGCAGTCCCCAAGTCACATGTCGTGATCCCCCCGGGTGGGCGACGATGCGGACTTCGCGGGGCTTCGGCAGGCCGGGCGAGGGGATGACTCCGCAGCAGAGCCAGCGGCCGTCGGGCAATGCGAGCACGTCGGCCAGCGACATCCCCGGTCGGAAGCTCGCGATCAGCGCCTGGGCGCGACGCCGCGGCTCCTTGGCTTCCCAGTAGAGCCAGCCCCCGAGCGCTGCGAGGAACACGAGGCACCCCAGCCATCGCCCGCGCGACGGCTGCACCCCCGTCTCCTCGAACAACACGCCCAAGCCCATGTCCGGTTCACCCGTTGCGCGAATGTCGGTCCGGTCCGGTTCGGCCCCGCCCGGCCGGAACGAGCCACAGAGGACACCGAGGACGGGGAGGGGAAGCGGACGGAAGTCAATGAACTGTTAGATACTTATTCCTGTCTGTTCCTCGGTGATCTCTGTGGCTATCTGGTAGCGTTGTCGTACTAGTGGGCCTTCAAGCTTGAAACGCTGGGTTCGGCCGAGACGGTTTCCGCGCCCGGCCCAACCCTGCGGCTCAAGTTTGAAGTCCCACTAGACCGCGAACGTGACGTCCTCTTCGTGCAGGGCCGACAGCGCCTCCGGGTCCGGATCGGGAAGGGCCGAGACCCGGACGGCAAGTGCGGTGATCGCGCATTCGAGCAGTTGCCGCGCCTCCCGCGCGTTGCCGAATCCCTTCTTCCGCGCCTGACGGCGCTCGTTGAGCACCGCCTGGGCGCGCGCGAGGGTGGGAGGCGCCGCGACGTAGCCGCGCTTGCGCGCCATCAAGCTGAAGACCTCGCGCAGTTCCTCGTCGGAGTAGTCGGGGAATTCGACCACGGTGGGGAAGCGGCTGGCCAGGCCGGGATTGGAGTCGAGGAACTTCCTCATCAGGTCGGGATAGCCCGCGACGATGGTGACGAAGCTGGTGCGCCGGTCCTCCATCCACTTGAGCAGGGTATCGACCGATTCCTGGCCGAAGTCCTCGCCGCCGCGTTCGGTGAGCGTGTAGGCCTCGTCGATGAAGAGTACGCCTCCGAGCGCGGAGCGGATCACGTCCTCGGTCTTCTTCGCGGTCTGTCCGACGTAGCCCGCGACCAGGTCGGAGCGCGAGACTTCGATGAGGTGTCCGCGAGTGAGGAAGCCCAGGCCGTGGAAGGCCTCGGCCATGATGCGGGCGACCTCGGTCTTGCCGGTGCCGGGGTTGCCGGTGAACACCATGTGCATGCTCTGCGCCTGGACCTCGAGCTTCTTTTCCTCGCGTTTCTTGCGCAGGCTGAGGAGCGCGGTGAGCTCGGCAAACCGCTTCTTCACTGGGGCCAGGCCGATCAGGGAGTCGAGCTTGGCGCGGGCGCCGGCGGTGACGTCCACGAGGTCCGTGGCGACCACGCCGTACTCGGCGAGCGGGATGTCGGCGGCGGAGAGCGAGGAGAGCGCCGAGAGATCGCTGGTGATGTTCGACTCGACCACGCGGGTGGCCTGGCGCTGGATCGCCTTCTCGAAGACGGTGCGGGCGACCCGGGCGTTGCCGAAGGTGTCGTCGCGCGCGGCCACGAGGTGGCGGAACAGGCGGGCGGCGGCTTCGCGGCCGTCGTCGGGGAGCGAGTAGGAGCGCTCCTTGGCCATGAGTTCGAAGATCGCGGCCAGCTCCTCCGCACTGTAGTCGGAGAAGTCGACCATGTAGGGGAAGCGCGAGCGCAGGCCGGGGTTCGACTCCAGGAACTTGCGCATCGGGTCGGGATAGCCCGCGGCGATGACGATGAGGCCGTCGCGCTTGTCCTCCATCGCCTTGAGCAGGGTCTCGATGGCCTCGCGGCCGTAGTCGTTGGAGCCCTCGCCGCGGAAAAGGCTGTAGGCCTCGTCGATGAACAGGATGCCGCCGGTGGCGGAATCGATCGCCTTCATGGTCTTGTTGGCGGTCTGGCCGACGTACTGGGCGACCAGGCCGCTGCGATCCATTTCGACCACGTGCCCCTTCTCGAGCAGGCCGAGGGCGTTGTAGATGCGGCCGAGGAGGCGGGCGACGGTGGTCTTGCCGGTGCCGGGGCCGCCCTGGAAGACCATGTGCAGGGTGACGGGACCGGTCTGGAGTCCCGCCTGGCGGCGGAGGCAGTGGACCTGGAGGAAATTCGACAGCTTGTCGATCTGCTGCTTGACGTTGGCGAGGCCGACCATGCGATCGAGGTCGGCGCGGGCGGCGACGAGGGCCTCGACGGCGACGGGGCGGGCACCCTGGGCGGCGGGTGCGGCCATGGTCTGTGCGGTGGCGGCGGGCTCGGAAGCGGTCGCCGGCGCGGCCGAGTCGGCCTTGCGGAGGGGCGCGGCGGCAGAAGCGGTGGCGGCGGCCTGGGCGGTCGCAGCCGCGGGCGCGGGCGAGGTCGGCGGGGAGCCGGCGGCAGGTGCGGGCCCGGCCGCGCGCGACTCCTTGAGCAGGGCGTCGGTCAGCGCCTGCCAGGAGCGCAGCCCGGTGCGCACGTCGAGCAGGTGATCGAGCAGCAGGGTTCCGCCGTAGTCGAGCCGCTGGGCGTAGAGGCGTTGGGCGATCAGCCAGCCCGCCTTGGCCACGAGCGGGTGTTTCGCGAGCGTGGGTAGCATCGCCTGGGAGACGTCTTCCGGCCAGCCATCGTCGCCGCCGCGGCTGCCGACCACGAGCAGGTTCTTGCGGAGCGCGTCGACGCTCCAGGCGATGCGGGAGACGAAATCGGTGGGCGTGGTACGCTTCGACCATTCCCCGAGCAGTTTGAGCAGGACCAGCAGGTGGCCGAAGCCGACGATGGGGGAGTCGAGGAAGCGGATAGCGCGGGCCGTCATCGCATCGACCGGGACCGGCGGGAGCGCGGGGGTGACGGGCTTCGGGGCGACGGCCGGCCGGGCGGGGGCCGCTGCGGGCGCTGCGGGCTTGGGCGGGACCGGGGCGGCGGCCGATGCCGGCTTCGCGGGGGCGGTGGATCGGGGAGGGGCCGCCGGGAGCGCCGGCTTGGGCTTTCCGTCGAGATTGAACTCGAGGACCTTGCGGCAATTCGGACACCGGGGCGTCCTGCCGGCCGTGAGCTGCTTGCGGATCTCGGCCGGTGGGGGCAGGGACATCTGGGTCCCGCAGTGCGGGCAGGCGGCGTTCGGCATCCTGGGCTGGAGGATAGCACCGGGTCCGGTCCCGGAGAAGAAAAAGGCGCGGGAGCTAGTCGTCCGCGAGCGCGGCCTCGGCCGCAACCGACGGGACTACGGATTAGACGGATTGTCCGGATTTCACGGATTGTCCAACGGCAGAAGGTGTGATTCCTCGCAAGATCGTCGAAAATGCAACGATGGGGCCGATGGCCGACGCGTCCCAACCCACGGTTTCGAGGTTGAAGCCCGCTAGTCGTCCGCGAGCGCCTTGAACGCGAGCGCGGCGGCGGCTCCGCCGGCGAGGTTTGCGACCAGGTAGATCCAGATGTCGGCTGCGCTCGCGAGGCCCATGACGGTGATCCCCACGGCCACGGCGGGATTGAAGACGCCCCCGGACACGCCGCCCACGGCATAGGCGCCCGAGAGCACGGTGAAGCCGATGGCGAGGCCATAGAACGAGTTCCCGGACGTCCCCTTCGCGGTGGCGACGTTGAGCACGACCCAAGCCAGGGCGAAGGTGATCAGGAATTCGGCGACCAGCGCGGGGAAGACGGCGTGGGTGCCGGCCTCGATGGCTTGATTCCCTTTGAGGAACGGGGCCACGAAGCCGGCGACGATCGCGGCAGCGACCTGGGCGCCCATGTAGCCGGGCACGTCCTTGGTCTCGCACTTGCCGCGGATCCACACCGCGAGCGTGACCGCGGGGTTGAAGTGCGCGCCGGAGACGTGGCCGCACGAGTAGACCATGACTATCAGCGCGGCGCCGATCGCCACCGGGGCGAACTGCTCGAGCCCGGGCTTGATGACCGACATGCCGATGGTGAACACGAGGAAAAACGTACCGATGAACCTACGGCGTACTTCTTGGCGCTCATGCCCTGGTTCCTCGGATCTGGGAAGTCGTGCCGCGCACCGTACCCGAGTCCGGGCGTGGTCGCCAAGGATAGAGAGCCGCGGAGGTCGGCCGGGTGCTCCGTTTCCCAGGTGCGGACAGGGTGGTACGGGAACCGGGGATGGCGCCGCACTCATCCCGTACGCGCCCGTGAATCCACCCCCAGCTGGCGCCAGAGGCGCATCATCCTCAGCGTGTTGCCGCCTCCGACGTAGATCGCGTCCATCCGTTCGTAGCCTTGACATCCCGCGAGAGCGTTGCCATCCTTGCCGTGAACGGGCGCCGCCCAGTCCCTGCAGTACTATCTCTCCATTTCATCGCGGCGCGCGACGAAACTCCTGAGTGGACTCCACACGCGGCGTGCGGCCGCGCCCATTTGCTCGCGGCCCCCGCCGAGCTGCGCCTCGCAGCGGGTCGGGCCCGGCGGGTACGGGAGACCCGGACGTTGACGACGCCTCAGGCCGGCCCACCGAATGCAGACGACGCCACGCCGCGGATGCCGCCCCCGACCATCGATGCGGCCTGCGCGGGCACCGACGGCGGGGACGCGGCCGCCGGCTCGACGCTGCCCCCGCTGGGCGCGGGCGACCGCCTCGGGCGCTACCGTCTCGATGCCGTGCTCGGTGGCGGCGGCATGGGCGTGGTTTGGCGGGCCCGCGACCTCGACCTCGGGCGCGACGTGGCGCTCAAGCTCATCCGCAGCGGGAGCGCGGATTGGGCTCCCGTGGTCGCCCGTTTCCTGCGCGAGGCCCGGATCACGGCCGCGCTTCGCCACCCCCATCTGGTGGGCGTGCACGATGCCGTGGAGTCGGGCGGGCGGGCCTTCCTGGTCATGGAGTTGGTGAACGGTCTCCCGTTCTCCGACTGGCTGGCGCAGCACGAGGGCGATGCCGGACGGTTGCGCGCCGCGGTCGAGCTGCTCGCCCAGGTGGCGGACGGGATCGCGTTCGCCCACGCCCGCGCGATCATCCACCGCGACGTGAAGCCGGCCAACGTCCTGGTCGAACCCGGGCCGCCGCCCGTCGCGCGCGTCACGGACTTCGGGCTCGCCAAGGAGGTCGACCCCGGCGGGGCTGCGGAGGCGGGCGTACGCACGCGGCTCACGGTGACCGGGCAGTCGTTGGGCACGCCTTCTTACATGAGCCCGGAGCAGGCGCGCGGCGACGACGCGGCGATTGGTTCGCGCAGCGACGTGTGGAGCCTGGGCGTGATGCTCTACGAGGTGTTGACCGGCCGGACCCCGTTCGAGCGCGGGTCGTCCTGGGAGACGATGCAGGCGGTCGTGCTGGAGGAGCCGGAAGCGCCGAGCCGGGCGCGTCCGGGGGTGCCGGCGCCGCTCGAGGGCGTGTGCCTGCGGGCGCTGGAGAAGGACCCGGACCGGCGCACCGTCTCGGCGGAGGCGTTCGCCGCCGACTTGCGCGCGTGGCTGCGCGGGGACGCCGTGCAAGCGCGGGCGGCGGGTGCGACCGAGCGTTTGGCGCGCGTGGCACGGCGCCGCTGGGGCACGCTCGCGGTCCTGGGCGGCACGCTGGTGGTGCTCGTCGCGGTGGCCGGTTGGATCCGGCTGGAGCGCCGGGCGGCCGCGGAGCGCGCGCGCGCCCTGGTGGCGCAGGTCGCCGTGGAGGCGACCCGGTTCGAGGACTCCGTGATGCGGACCGAGTTGCCGCCGGAGGCGCGGGCCGAGCTGGCCGCACAGCCGCTGGCCGTCCTCGAACGGATCGTGGCGGACGATCCGAACTGCGGCCCCGCACGTTCCTGGCGCGGCTTCGTGCTCGCCCTGCTCGGGCGCGAGGCCGAGGCCGAGGCGGACTTCGGCGCCGGCTGCGAGCTTTCGCCCGAGAATCCCGAGGTCTGGCGCCTGCGCGGCGTGCAGCGCGTGGAGCGGGCGGGGGGGCGCATGCAGCTTCCCGGCGCCGACTGGTCGATGGCGCGCGGGATCGTGATCCGCTCACCGGAAGCGCCGGCTGGGCCGACCCGGGACCTGCTCGACGGCGGGCTCGCGGACCTGCGGCGGATGGAGCAGATCGCCGGCCCGTCGACGGCGTCGGACGTGCGCCAGGCGCGGGCGCTGGCGGTCTTCCACTCTGGACGGGCCGATGGACCCGTGGCGGCGCGGGCCCTGCTCGAAGGTCTGTCGGGTCCCCGTGCGGCCGGCTTGCGCGGAGCGTGCCATTACGCGTGCGGACGGTTCGCGGAGGCGGTGGCCGAATACGACGCGACCCTGACGGAATGGCCCCAGGATACCCTGACGCGCCGCCGGCGGGCGTTCGCCCTCCATGCCTGGGCTACTTCTCGCGAGGCGGCGGGAGAGGATCCACGGTCGTGGTACGAGCAGGCGCTCACCGACGCCGAGGCCGGGGTGGCGCGCGAGCCGGCGTCGACGACCCTGCTCCGGGACCGCGGGACGATCCGCTACGGCATGGCCGTGGCGAAACGCCGACGCGGGGAGGATGCCCTGCCGATGCTCGAAGGGGCGATCTCCGATCTCGGCGCTGCCCTCCAGGAGTGGCCGGCCTCGGTCGAGATCCGCCAGACCCGCGGCAACCTGTTCGTGGAAGTCGCCGCCGCCCGCGAGGAGCGCGGCCTCGCCGCCGGGGATGCGTGGGAGCGGGCGCTTGCGGACTACGCGGAGGCGATCCGTCTCGCCCCGTCCCGGGCCGATGGGCGGCACAACCTCGGAGCCGCGCTGGTGGAGCTGGGCCGGTCGGACGCCGCCCACGGACGGGATCCCGCGCCGCGTCATCGCGCCGCGATCGCCGAGTTCGACCGGGCGATGGAGGTGGAGCCCGACTTCGCCATGGCCCGATTTGGACGGGCCAACGCCTGGATGCTCCTGGGCAAGGCCGATGCTGAGGCGGGCCGGGACCCGGGCGACGCCTTCGAGCGCGCCCTCGCCGACCTGGATGCTTTCGAAGCCGCCGTGCCGGGCCTGGCCGCGACGCGGGTCCAGCGCGGCAATGCGCTGCACCGGCAGGGCGCGTACGGGGGCAAGGCGCGCCAGGATCCGCGCCCCTCGTACCGGGCCGCGGCGGCCGCTTTCGCAGAGGCGATGGTCCTGCAGCCGCAGTTGCTCGAAGCGGTGCTCGGTCGCGGCAACTCCCGGCTCTTGCTTGCGCTCGCGGAGAAGGACCGGGGCGGGGCGTATCGCGACCTGCTCGACCAGGCGATCGCCGATCTGGGGGAGGCGATCCGGCTTCATCCGACCCACGCGTTGACGTGGACCAATCGCGGCAACGCCTGGCGGCATCGGGCTCCGTTCGGCCTTCAGGCCGGAACGTCGCCGGAGGAGGCCTACGCTCCCGCGATCGCCGACCTGGAGCGGGCGCTGGAGGTGAACCCGAGGCACGTCGATGCGCACGAGATCCTCGCGCGCACGCTGCACGAACTGGGGCACGCCCTGGAGGGGCGGGGGGGCGACGGGCGCGGTCGATTCGCGGCCGCGGTCGCGCGCGTCGAGGCCGGGCTCGCGCTGGTGCCGACGAGCATCGATGCGCGCGGGTTGCGCGGACACGTGGGAGTGTGCCTGGCCGGCGCGCGGCTGGTTCGGGGCGAGGATCCTCAGCCGGAGGTGGGTGCCGCCCTGGCGGTTCTGGACCGCCTGTCGTCCGAGCGCCCGGACGCCGTAGGGTGCCGGTACGATCGCGGGCGCGCCCACCTGGTGCTGGGGCGGCGCGCGGCCGCGCGCGGGGAGGACCCGGATCCTGAATTCGCCGAAGCCGAGGGGCACCTGAAGGCCGCGGGCGAGGCCGGGTTTGCCGGCGGCTGGACGGAGCTGGTCTCGCTGTATCGCTGGACGGGGCGCTGGACGGAGATGGCGGCCGCGGCCGAGCGGGCGGCGGAGGCGCAGCCGGGGGCGTCGGACGAGGCGCGGGGGCAGTTGGCGGAGGCGCGGACCTTCGCGCGTCTGGAGCGGCACCCGCAACCGTGGCTGCGGTCGCTCGGCCGCGGGCAGCAGCGCATGACGGCGCTGCACTACGCGGCGGCGCGCCGGGAGTTCGCGCGCGGCTTCCAGGAGTTGGAAGAAGCGACTCGAGACTGGAAGGAGGCCTCGCGGGCCAAGGTGTTCGGGGATCCGGTGGTGCGCGGCATGCTCGCGAGTGCCCGGATCTCCTCGGCGCGGATCGCGGCCCTGCTGTCGGTCGGCAAGGCAGGCCCGTTGGCCGAGGTCGCGCCTTGGGACGAGGCGACGCGGGCGGCTTATCGCGAGGAGGCGTTCTCCGCGCTCGAAATCGCGGCCGAACTCGGGTTCGCCAAGGGAGAGGCCTTGCGCGGGGAGGCGGATCTCGCGCCCGTGCGGGACGACCCGCGGTGGGAGGCGTTGCTGGCGCGGATGAGATAGGGCGGGGGGACCTCCTCGCGGCGGCATCGGGCGGCATCGGGCGGCATGGCGGGGTGGTAGCCGCGCGGTCGGTGTGGTACAAGGGGCGCATGTCGACGGACCGGTTTCATCCCGCGGTCCGACGCTGGTTCGCCGAGCGACTGGGGGAGCCCACCCCCGCCCAGCGGCGCGGCTGGCCGCGGATCCGCGAGGGGCTTCACGTCCTGATCGCCGCTCCGACGGGGTCGGGCAAGACGCTCGCCGCCTTCCTGGCCGCGCTCGACGATCTCCTGCGCCGCGGCGCCGCCCTCGCCGACCAGACCCAGGTCCTCTACGTCTCCCCGCTCAAGGCCCTGAGCAACGACGTCCAGAAAAACCTCCAGGCGCCGCTCGCGGAGATCCGCGCCCTCGATCCGTCGCTCCCCGAAGTGCGCGTCCTGGTGCGGACCGGGGACACCGGAGCCGCGGAACGGGCGGCGATGATCCGCCGGCCGCCGCACGTGCTCGTCACCACGCCCGAGTCCCTCTACATCCTCCTCACCAGCGAGCGCGGGCGCGCGATGCTCGCCACCGTGCGCACCGTGATCGTCGACGAGATCCACGCGCTGGTCCGGGACAAGCGCGGCGCCCATCTCGCCCTTTCCCTCGAGCGCCTCGAAGCCCTGGCCGGGCCGTTCCAGCGCATCGGGCTTTCCGCCACCCAGAAGCCGCTCGAGACCACCGCCCGCTTCCTCGTGGGGACCGGGCGCGAGGTGTCCACCATCGACGCCGGCCACCTGCGCGACCTCGACCTCGCCATCGAGGTGCCGCCCTCGCCGCTCTCGGCGGTCTGCTCGCACGAAGTCTGGGACGAAGTGTACTCCCGCCTCGCTGAATTGGTTCGCGCCCACCGGACCACCCTGGTCTTCGTCAACACCCGCAAGATGGCGGAGCGGATCGCCATGCGGCTCGGACCGCTCCTCGGGGAAGAGGCCGTCACGTGCCACCACGGCAGCCTGTCCCGGGCCACCCGGCTCGACGCCGAGCAGCGGCTCAAGCAAGGCAAGCTGCGCGCTCTCGTCGCCACCGCTTCGCTCGAGCTGGGCATCGACATCGGCGAAGTCGACCTCGCAGTGCAGATCGGCTCTTGCCGCTCGATCGCGACGTTCCTGCAGCGTATGGGTCGCGCCGGACACGGGATCGGCCGGGTACCCAAGGGGCGGGTCTTTCCGCTCACCCGGGACGAGTTGGTGGAAGCCGCGGCGGTGGTCTCGGCGGTGCGCCGAGGCGAGCTCGATCGCACGGTCGCCGTGGGTCCCGCGCTCGACATCCTCGCCCAGCAGGTGGTCGCCGAGTGCGCCTGCCGCGCTTGGGACGAGGCCGAGCTGTTCGCGCGCCTGTGCCGCGCCTGGCCCTATCGCGACCTGACCCGGGAGGAATTCGACGCGGCGGCTGCGCTCCACACCCAGGGACGGGCTGCGCTGCTGCACCGGGACGGGGTGAACGGGCGCCTGATGGGGACCCGACGCGCGCGGCTCGCCGCGATCACCTGCGGCGGAGCCATCCCCGACACCGCCGACTATGCCGTCGTGCTCGAGCCCGAGGGGACGCGAGTCGGGACCCTCAACGAAGACTTCTGTGTGGAGTCGAACGTCGGGGACGTCTTCCAGCTCGGCAACACGTCGTGGCGGATTCTCAAGATCGAGCCCGGCACGGTGCGGGTGGTCGACGCCCGCGGGGCGCCGCCGATGCTTCCCTTCTGGCTCGGCGAAGCTCCGGCGCGGACGGTGGAGCTTTCCGCCGAAGTGGGGAAGATGAGGGAAGACCCGCGGCGCGCGGAAGGGATCGGGGAGGTGGCCGCGGGGGAGCTGGGCGACTATCTCGAGGCGGGGCGGAAGGCGCTCGGTGCGGCGCCTTCGCAGGACTGCGTGGTGCTCGAGCGATTCTTCGACGAGAGCGGCGGGATGCAGCTCGTGGTGCACGCGCCGTTCGGCGGGCGCGTGAATCGGGCGTGGGGGCTGGCGCTGCGCAAGCGATTCTGCCGGGGCTTCGGGTTCGAGCTGCAGGCGGCGGCGAACGAGGACGCGATCCTGCTTTCCCTCGGGCCGCAGCACTCGTTCCCGCTCGAGGAGGTCTTCGACTTCCTGCATCCGAACTCGGCGCGCGAGGTGCTGGTGCAGGCGGTCCTGGCGACGCCGCTCTTCGGGACGCGCTGGCGCTGGAATGTCACCCGCGCTCTGGTGGTGGAGCGGATGCGCTCGGGCAAGCGGGTGCCGGCGGCGTTGGTGCGCATGAGGGCGCAGGATGCGCTGGCCCGGGCCTTCCCCGAAGTCCTCGCGTGCGGCGAAAACCTGCCCCCGGGCGACCGCCGGGTGCCGATCGAGCATCCGCTGGTCCGGCAGACCGTGTCGGACTGCCTGAACGAAGCGATGGACGTCGAGGGCTTCCTCGCCGTGCTGCGGCGGCTGCGCCATGGGACGATCCGCAGGGTCGCGGTCGACACGACGGAGCCGTCGCCGTTCGCGCAGGGGATCCTGGCGGCGCACCCGTACAGCTTCCTGGACGATGCCCCGCTGGAGGAGCGGCGGACGCAGGCGGTGATCTCCCGCCGCGGGCTGGACGCGGAGACCGCGGATCACCTCGGCGCGCTCGACCCGGAGGCGATCCGGCGGGTGCGCGAGGAGGCCTGGCCGGACCCGCGCGACGCGGAAGAGGTGCACGAGGCGCTCCTCTGGATGGGCTACGCTACGGTCGCGGAAGCGACGCCGTGGCGGGCATGGATGGACGTGCTCGCGGCCGCGGGGCGGGTGGTCCGCGAGGGGGACCTCTGGTTCGCCGCGGAGGCGTCGCGCGATCCCAAGACGGTTCTGCGCGGCCGCCTCGAGGCGATCGGGCCGGTATTCGAGGAGAACCCGCTCCTGCGCGAGCTGGAGCGGGAAGGCGCGGTCTTGCGCACCCGGTTCGAAGGCGCCGTTGGCTGGTGCGACCGCCGGCTCTTGGCGCGGATCCACCGCTACACGCTGGACCAGCTGCGCCGGGAGATCGAGCCTGCGACGGCGGCGGATTTCGTGCGCTTCCTCGCGTGCTGGCAGTACGTCGAGCCGGAGCATCGGCTCGAGGGCCCGCGCGGGGTGGCGCAGGTGCTGCGGCGGCTTGCGGGCTTCGAGGCGCCGGCCGCGGCATGGGAGGGAAGCCTGCTGCCGTCGCGGGTGCGCGCCTACCGCCGGGAGTGGCTCGACCATTTGACCATGACGGGGGAAGTCGCGTGGGGCCGGCTGTGGGGCGGGGGAGCCTCGGCGGTGCGGGTGACGCCGATCTGCCTGGTGCCGCGCGAGGACCTCGACGCCTGGCTCGGGTTGGCGGGGAAGGGCGAGGAAGCCCTGCTCTCGGGCGCGGCGCAGGAAGTGCGCGCGGCGCTGGAGACGCGCGGGGCGATGTTTCCCCTGGAGCTCGCGAAGGCGGCCAAGCTTCTGCCCGCGCATCTGGAAATGGCGCTGGCGGAGCTGATCGCGCGGGGGCTGGCGACCTCGGACTCGTTCGTCTCGCTGCGCCAGCTTGTCGTACCCCTGTCGCGGCGGCGCGTCCCGGTGGCGGCCGCGGGGCGGTGGAGCCTCTTCCGGCGGGGGGAACCGGCGGCTCCGCTGCCGGACTTCGTTGCGCGGCGGCTGCTCGATCGGACGGGGGTGTTGTTCCGGCGCCTGCTGGCGCGCGAGAAGCAGCCGGTGCCGTGGCGCGATCTGGTCCGGGCGCTGCGGCGGATGGAGGCCCGGGGCGAGGTGCGTGGCGGTCGGTTCGTGTCCGGGTTCGAAGGCGAGCAGTACGCCCTGCCGGAGGCGGTGGAGCAATTGCGCCAGGTGCGGCGCCGACCCCCGACCAGTGCGATCGAGGTATCCGCAGCCGATCCACTGAACTTGAAGGGAATCCTGACCCCGGAGGAGCGAGTGTCGTCGACTTCGCGCGGGAGGGTGAAGGTGACCGCGGGGGCGGAGGGATAGGCGGGGGAGGGCGCCGACGGAACTACGGATTTTACGGATTGGACGGATTGGACGGATTGTTCGGCGCAGGAGGCGTGATTCCTCGCAGGATCGTCGAAATGGGACTTTGGTGCCTGTGCTACGAACCGTCAGATTCTTCGCGCCAAGCGAAGATAAACAATTCAGTCCCGGGAATTGTCGCGTCACGCGAGGATTTTCGCCGTTCCCGTTCCCGCACCCGACCATCGGGAACGGGAACGGGAACGGGAACGGGAACGGGAACGGGAACGGGAACGGGAACGGGTTTGGTTGCGGCCGTCCAGGCCGCGCTGTGTGCAGTACGGATGGTCCAGCGGCGGAGTGCGGGATTTCCCGAAAGAGCTTCGCCCGGGCGATCCGGTAGCGGCTTTGCGAGGACGGATCACCCGGTGCGGCCCCGGCCGCTCGGGTAGCACGAGGATGCAGGGAACGATGGGCGCGACGAAGACGGTGGCGGGGCGGGTTTCGGTTCATCCGCGAGGGTTCGGATTTCTCGAGTCGCCGGAGATCGGCTCGGCCTTCATTCCCCCGCCGGAGTTGAACGCATTTCTCGCAGGCGACCAGGTGGAAGCCTCGGCGACCCAGGATGTGGACGGCCGCTGGGCGGCTTCGGGGCTGAAGCTGGTGGCCCGGCCGCGCGGCATCGTCTTCGGGCAAGTCGTACTCAAGCGCGGGATCCCGGCCGTGCGCGTCGATCGCGAAGTGGGCAACTCGGAGTGGCCGCTCGACAGTACCGGCCAGCCGGTGTGGAATGGCGACTGGGTGCTGGGACGGCCCACCGGCGGGAAGCTGGTCCTGGTGCGCAAGCTCGACGCCTCCGCGGACGTATCGTGGGAGAAGATCGTCGCCCGGCACCTGCTGCGCACCGAGTTCCCGGTCGACGTCCCAAGGGAGATCGCCGCCGCGCGGGCTACGGCGCACGCTTTGGGCGCGAGACGGGACCTGCGTGAAGTGCCGACGGTGACCGTCGACGCGCCCTGGACCGAGGACATCGACGACGCGATCTCGGTGTTGCCCGCGGGACCAGACGGCGGGGTGCGGCTCCTGGTCTCGATCGCGGACGTCGCCGAATTCGTGGGCGAGGGCTCGGCGCTCGACCGGGAAGCGGCCGAGCGGGGGACGAGCGTCTATCTCGCAGGTCGGATGATCCCGATGCTCCCGGATGAGTTGTCGACGGGCTGGCTTAGCCTCCGTCCGGGCGAAGACCGGTGGTGCCTCACGGCGGAGCTTCGGCTCGATCCGGAGGGTCGGGCGACCGCGACGGATGTATACGAGAGCGTCGTCCGTTCGCGGGCGCGGCTGAGCTACACCGAGGTGGCGTCATGGCTGGACCGGCAGGAGATCGCCCCGGCGATGGAGCCGGTGCGCGAGATGTTGCCGTGGCTGCGGGCGGCGGGCGCGCGTCTGGGCGTGGCGCGGGCGCGGCGGGGCGGGATGCGGGTGGCGAGCGACG
>ORJL010835392.1_pt1 | contig 16972 bp, 16 predicted proteins | sample 1779941 | NCBI WGS metagenome assembly ORJL01 (sample SAMEA104232317, study PRJEB22302) | groundwater metagenome | biome: forest; feature: aquifer; material: groundwater | place: USA | collected 2011-08-07 | depth 5.8 m | reverse complement strand
CTTCACCAGCTCCGGACCCTGTCGCCGGTCATTTGACGGCTGACAACCAAAGGAGTAGAGTTAGATGTTACATAAATCATGGAAACGAGAAAGCGCAAGGAGTACCGAGATGTACAGCATGTTCATCAAGCAGCGAGTTCAGGACTATGCCAGTTGGAAGCCTGTCTTTGACCAGCACGAGAGCACCCGCAGGGAATACGGTTTCACCGGCCACAGCGTTCACAGAGACGCCGACGACCCAAACGTCGTCATCGTGGCCTTGAGGGCAACGGATCTGAAGCTGATGCGGGACTTTGGCAACTCAGACACCCTGCGCGAAGCCATGGAACGAGCCGGGGTCCAAGGCAAGCCGGAAATCTGGCTTGGCGAAGACCTCGAGGACAGACGATACTCATAGGTAGGTTTCGAAGTAGACATGTGGGAAAGGGCCAGCAACCCTTCCCCCGTGACAGAAGAGGGCTACTTCCTCAGTGACAGAAGAGGGCTACTTCCCCAGTGACAGAAGAGGGCTACTGGAAGAAACTTGGCCGCGTTCCACGGAAAGAGCGCATTCAGTATCCCGTATCGAGCAAAAATCCTCGTAGGCCTCGTCGCAGAGCTGCACAATAGCCGGTCAGGCGCCTCGGCCGGTCTGACGGCCCCGGATCGCCCCCCACGGCCATGATTGCACCAGACCTGCTCCACCTGCCCGCCCATACCGCTGGTAGCTTGTCCCTTGCTCCCGGCCCCAGGGGGACAAGCCCCCGCACTACGCTTGCCCTCCCCCAGCGCAAGATTCTGACGCCCGCCCTTGACGCATCACCACGTGTCGGTTCACCACGTTGACCAAAATCCCCGCAAGGTTTAGCATAGTCCTGAAATTCCCGTAAGCGGTGCACCCGCTACGCTCCCCGTAGCGGCGGACGGCCCCGTCCGCCACGGGGCGGGGTGGGGCGGACGCGGCGGTCCGCCACTACAGTTGCAACGGTTATTAAGAGACCATTGGTTAAGGAGGAGTATTTCGGAATGGCCTATCTCAAAGACCTGCGAGAGCATATCAGGCTGCTGGAGGAGAAGGGGCAACTGATACGGATCAAGCGGCAGATCAACAAGGATACGGAACTGATGCCCTTCGTCCGGCTCCAGTTCCGCGGCCTGCCTGAAGAGGAGCGCAAGGGCTTCCTCTTCGAGAATGTCGTTGACGTCAAGGGGCGCAAGTACGATATGCCGGTGGCGGTAGGTATCGTCGCCGGGTCTCGCCAAATATATGCTCTGGGCATGGGCTGCCAGATCGATGAGCTCCGGGAACGGTGGGCCCAGGCCCTGCAGAACCAGCTCACCCCCAAGGTGGTCCCTACCGGCCCGGTGCACGACGTGGTCATCATGGGCGACGACCTTTACAAAGACGGCAACGGCATCGAGAAGATCCCCGTACCGATCTCCACGCCCGGATTCGACAACGCCCCCTATACCACCGCTACCCACTGGATGACCAGGGACCTGGATACGGGCGTCCGCAACGTCGGCAACTACCGGTCACAGCTCAAAGCCAAAGACAGGCTGGGCATCTTCGTTAGTCCAACCCAACACATCTACCTGCACTGGGATAAGGCCCGCCAGCGGGGTGTGCCGCTGCAGGCCGCCCTGGTGATGGGAGGGCCCCCCAGCATCGCTTTTGCCGCTGCCGCCAAGATGCCCTACGGGGTCGACGAGCTGGCTGTATCCGGGGCGCTCATGGGCGAGCCGCTAGAGGTGGTAAGGTGCAAGACTATCGACATGGAGGTGCCGGCCAGCTCCGAGATCGTCATCGAGGGAGAAATGGACACCGAGTTCATCGAGCCGGAGGCGCCCTTCGGTGAGTTCAGCGGCTACATGGGCGACCGGGTCCTTAACCCCTTTGTTAAGGTCAAGTGTATTACCCACCGGCGGGACGCCATTTACCATGCCATCATCAGCCAGATGCCACCCTCGGAGTCGAGCAAGCTGAGGCAGATGGCTCACGAAGGCGTCTACTACAAATTCCTGCGCTACGACTGCAACATCCCCGCGGTCCGCGACGTTGCCTTCCACGAGTCCAGCGGTTCCTGGAATTACGTCGTCATCCAGATGGACAAGGCCAATCCCGGCCAGCCCTGGCAGGCGCTCAACGCCGCCGTCGCCTTCGATGTGGCCATCGGCAAGATCTTCATCGTCGTAGACGGGGATATCGACCCCCGCGACCCCGATTCGGTGAACTGGGCACTGAGCTTTCGGATGATGCCTCACCGGGACACGCGGATCACTATGGGGAAGGGAGCGTTGCTGGACCATTCGGCGGCGCCCCTGGGTGAGCTGACCCACGAGGGGTCCATGTTCCCCACCATCGAGGGGACGTCAGCGATTCTCATCGACGCCACCAGGAAGTGGCCGTATCCTCCCGTCTCCCTGCCGAGACGGGACTTTATGGAGAATGCCCTGGAACTCTGGGAGGAGGAGGGATTGCCCAAGCTCAAACTCAAGATGCCCTGGTACGGCTACGACCTGGGCTACTGGGACCCGGAATTCGCAGAAGAGGCTGAGCTGGCGCTAAAAGGCGAGCACTATCAGACTGGGGAAAAGCTCATTGGGAGACGGAAGAGGGTGAGATAGTCCTGCTCTTCAGTTAACCCGGGGCTCCTCTCCCGTCTCAGCGATTTTCAGCACCCTGGTGAAGTCCCTGAACCAATGCTGCTTCTTTTCCTCCGGCCAGTCAATGTCGAACCTGGGGAATATGCCCATAAGTATACCCATCTCCCTGGAGAAGACCGAAGTCCATTCCCGCCGTTCCTCCAGAGACGGGCGAGCCTGGGACGCTCTTCGCTGAAGGGCGGGCGGAGCGGGAGGGGTCAGGTAGCGCGGCAGGTCCAGGCCGGCATCCCTGGCCAGGTTAAGGAAGAAGGTGCTGCACTTCTGCTGTATCTGACCTCGAGCACCCATGGTGCCGAAGAACAGCCTTAGCTCGTCCATGGTGGCACTCTTGAGATCGTAGCCGGCGGAGAAGAGGGCGCCATAGGCTTGGTAGACCAGCTCCTGCAGCGCTTGTACCTTGGAGCTACCTCCCATCTCCAGGCTCTGGATCAGCCGTTGCAATCTCTCGGTGGGGAAGCCGTCGCTTTCCACCAGACCCAGAAAGCGCAGAGCTGACCTCAAGGGCTTTATGCTGCTGTCAGAGAGCCTCAAACCGGCCAGGTAGGCCTCGTCCACCACAGGGGGCAAGCTGTTAATCAGCGCTTCCAGAAGCCCTAGCCAACTGCAGTAGGGCGCATAGGGCGGAACGAGTTCCACGGTTTCAGCAACATTGGCTCTCGAAGTGAGGGCTGACCCGCTCGCCACAACCGCTGACCGGTTTCTGCACTCTTCGATGCCGGCTGGCAACGGTTGAAGGAGAAGGTCCATCAATCCCGAATGGCCCTCACCGGAAGCCTCAATTACCTGTAGCTCCTCTACCCTCTGCTCCCCGTTCTCTGGCATCGCCCCCTGGCGGCTGATCTCAACGTCATTAAACACCGAGGCCCTCCTTGTTCCCGTTAATCTCCTTCACCCAACCCAACATCTTGTAGCTCATTGCTTTTTCTGAAACTAAGAATAGTCCACCACGGTAAGCATACAGGTTGTCGTGGGTATGAGGATGGTATAGCGTCGGTGTATACTTCGTTGACATTGTGTATACCAGCGAGCCTGCTTATATACTAACCCATTCGTGGACCAGCCTGGCCTTCAGTTGTGGACCAGCCTAGCGGCAACTATGAGGCGCGGGGGGAAGCTGCGAGTGGCATCAACAAATCCCCGGTGCAGGTGATGAGGATGATTAGCCCTTAGCCTCCATCACTATCATCTGGGTGGCTTCCGGGAGGCTGCTCTTGCTCACATTGACCTTGGGCTGTGGCGACGGCTCCTTGATTCCCATTTCCCTCAGGAACCGGTCCAGAGGTTCCAGGTCCGGGCCAAAGAGGGAGGACTTGTAATGCATGGGGATGACTATCTTCGGCTCCAGCAGGCTGATGGTCTCTGACGCCTTGGACGCATCCAGAGTAACCCGGCCACCGACCGGCACAAATAGCACGTCCAGGTCGCCCACCGCTTCCACCAGATCGGCTTGGGGAACCTTGCTCATTTCTCCTAAATGGCACAGACGGAGATCGTCCATCTCCAGCACGTAAACGGTGTTCCGATGGCCTTGGTCGTCACGAGAGCGGGAGGCAATTCCGGTGATCCGCACGCCTGATACCTCGTACTCCCCCGGACCGTCGACAACCATGGGATCGCCTGCAACCTCCTGTGCATAATTGTGATCAGGCAGGTCTATGCTGACGGTAACAACGTTGGCGGCAGGATTACCCATATGATAGCCAATTTGGGGATCATAGGGATCAGTGATAATAACTGCGCCCTTACCCTTAAGCCGGAAGCAGGAATGGCCGAGCCAGGTGATTTCCATTTAACCCTCACGCTCAAGACTTTCCGCCGGGCGGTGGCCCGGGCTTGGTTGGCCGCTTCTGAATGTCAGCAGCGGGTACTTCTACAATGGCCCCGGTCTCCAGTTCCACATAGACCGTTTCCTTCAGTACATTGGACGACGTCACCTTGCCGGGGCCGTGGGCGGTGTTCACCCTCTCTCCTACCCTGGGCAATTTCTGCTTCATCTCAGCATACTGCTCATTCTCGTAGGATAGACAGCATAAGAGGCGCCCGCACGACCCTGATATCTTCATGGGATTCAGGGGCAGGTTTTGTTCCTTGGCCATCTTCATAGTCACTGTGGAAAAATCGCAAAGGAACGAGGAACAGCACAGGTGCCGCCCGCACCGGCCCATGCCTCCCAGCATCTTGGCCTTGTCCCTCACGCCCACCTGCTTCAGCTCGATTCGGGTGCGAAAGGTTGAGGCCAGCTCCCGCAGAAGATCCCGAAAGTCCACCCGGCCCTCAGCGCTGAAGTAGAAGGTAAGGCGGCTTCCATCGTAGTTGTATTCGGCAGAGAGCACCTTCATAGGAAGGTTATGCTGGATGACCCTGGCCCGGCCGGTGAGGACAGCCTCCGCTTCCCTGGCCTGCCAGTCCTCAACCTTCTTCAGGTCGTCTTCTTCAGCCTTCCGGACGACGGGCTTCAGGGGCTCCGTGATCTCGGCCTCCACAACCTGCCTGGGGGCCACCACCACTCTACCGATCTCGTGACCGCGGCTGGTCTCCACCAGCACGTGGTCATTTATCTCCAGATCCATTCCGCCAGGGTCGAAGAAGTAGACCCTCCCCGCCTGTCTAAACCTTACTCCTACTATATCAGGCATTAGCCGTAAACCTCCTAAAGTCGGTGCTTGATAGCGCTTCGTAGTGCTTGATAGCCTGAGAAGACTGAAGAGCACACCTACTGACCTCTGGGCAGCTTGTCAAACTGGTGACGGCGCGTTCCATGGCGATCCTCGTCCCACAAGCAGAAGCCTGGGTAGCCGGACAAACCCGCCCCGGGCTAAAGCCATGGGCTACAAAGCCGAAGCCCACTAAAGGGGCTATCGCCGGGGAGCGGGGAGCAACACAGCGGGACGCCCTTAGCGGCCGGGCTGAAATGTGGCGTGGGCTGTCCTGCACAGATAGGCAAGATTGAGTAACAATCGGAAGTCGTGGCTCAGCCCCTTCAGTGGGCTTCGTTATCTTAGCCCATGGCTTTAGCCTAGGGCGGGTCTGCGACATGGACCAGTGTAACTCCTTCAGACCCCTGCGCACGTGATCAGTAAGCACGATCAAGCACAGCCGCCCACAATCAAGCACGGCCCGGCGCCTGGAGCATAAGGGCTTCCAGGGCCATGCGGGGATTGACGTTCCTCTCCAGATATTCCATGGTATCCATGATAGCCCTTACGAAAGCCAGTATCTCCTCCATTGAGAGCTGCCCGCTCCAGCGCCTCAGCCCATCCTCCTGGTCGATGTTTCTGATCCCCCGGTCATATCCGCCCCTGACCAGGAGTAGATCGCGCCACCATCCCAGCCAAATTCCCAGGGTCGTCTCCAGCTTCTCCCGATCCTTATAGTACAGACCGGCCATCTCCTCCGCCAGGTGAAACCGCTCCGGCAACCCCTCCTCCAGTCCCCTTCTCATTGTATCCAGGACTCCGGCCCGGGCATTCATGAGCCTGGGATCACTTCTCGCTGAAAGGGCCCATCCCAGCCGGCCTCCTGACAGGGAGGAGAGCAAGCGGGCCTCCTCTGGAGAAGCCCCCTGGTGGAGAAGCAGGCTCTCTACCTGCGCCCCGGATAGGGGGCGCATCTGCACCTTCCGGCAGCGAGACAAAACAGTCGCGGGCAGCGCTTTCTCGTCCGTCGCCAGAAGGACGAGGATGCAGGCCGGCGGAGGCTCTTCCAGGGTCTTCAAGAGACAGTTAGCGGCCTCGCTACTCAAGCGCTGCGCCTCGTCTATTATGAATATCCGGTACCTACCCCAGAACGGGTGGAGGCTGGCATCATGTTGCAGCGCCCGCACCTGGTCTATGCCGATCTCTTTGCGAAGACGGTCTGACTTCTGGTCCACCAGCAACCCCAGGACTTGCACATCCGGGTGGGCCATCGCCGCCGTCTTCCGGCATTGCGGGCAAAGGCCGCAGGGTGGCTCGGAGCCCTCACAGTTCAAAGCCGCGGCCAGGTCCAGGGCCAGGACCATCTTCCCCACCTGGGACGGGCCCGACACCAGGTAGGCATGGGAAACGCGCCCCTGGGCTAGCTCCCGCTGGAGGCGCTCCGCCACCCCGGGGTATCCTTCGAGCCTACCAGACATCGCAGCGCATCAAGTCCTCAAAGGTCTCCCGCCGGCGGATAAGCCTCGCTTTGCCATCTTTCAACAGGAGGATCGGCGGACGTAGAGAGGCGTTGTAGTTGCTGGCCATGGACAGACAGTAGGCCCCGCTGGCCGGTATGGCGATCAGCTCCCCCGCCTGGAGATAGGGAAGGTCGATGTCCTGGATCAGCAAGTCCCCGGACTCGCAATACTTGCCGGCCAGCGTAACCTTCTCCTCCGCCGGGGCGGAGACCCGATTGGCAACTACCGCCACGTAACGGGAGCCATATATGGCGGGACGGATATTATCGCCCATGCCACCGTCGAGAGAGACGAACTTCCTGACGCCAGGCACATCCTTGGAGGCCCCTACGGTGTAGAGGGCCACTCCAGCGCGCCCCACGATGGATCGCCCCGGCTCGATGACCAGAAGCGGGACCTCCCGGGACCCCAGCCAGCTCTTAATGTTGGAGGTAATGGTCTCAGCATATTGGGCTATGTCCGGGGGTGGAGTCTCCGGGACATATTGAATGGCGAAGCCCCCGCCGGGACTAAGCTCTCTCAACTGGAAGTGGTACATGGCTTCGATGTACTGGATGAACTCCAGCAGGACCTCCAGGGCCTGGGCATAGGGTTCCACTTCGAAGATAGGCGAGCCCAGGTGGCAATGAAGCCCCACCAGTTCCAGGTGGGGGCGGTTCAAGGCCGTCCATACCGCCTCCTCCGCCTGTCCCGTGGCGATAGGGAAGCCGAACTTGCTATCGATGATGCCCGTAGTAGTCTTGGCGTGGGTGTGGGGATCTATTCCGGGAGAGAGCCGCAGAAGTATGGACATCCGCTTCCCTTGCTCGCCAGCGATCCGCTCCAGCAGTTCCAGCTCATAGAAGCTGTCCACCACAATGCGCCCAAGGCCCAGGGAAACCGCCAACTCCAGCTCCTGAGGCGTCTTGTTGTTGCCATGAAAGTAGACCCGCTCCATGGGAAACCCGACGGACCTGGCAATCATGATCTCGCCGGCAGACACCACATCCAGCCCAACCCCCTCTTCCTGGAAGAGGTTTACCAGGGCCGGATTGACGTAGGCCTTGCAGGCGTAAAGGACCTGGACTTTGGGATAACGGCCGCTGAATTCCCCTACGAATTCCCGGCAGCGCCGCCGCAGGGTCTCCTCGTCAAAAAGATACAGGGGCGTCCCGTGCTCTTTGGCCAGCTCCACCAGGTCGCAGCCCCCTATGACCAGACGGTCCCCCGGCCCCACCCGGGCCGTTTCCGGCAATATGTTGACCAGTCCCTCCGGGATGGACACTCTACCTCCTAGCTATTAGCCACTAGCTGTCAGCGGTCAGTTTTGGGCGCCATCTGTGGGAGCGGGTTGGAAACCCGCCCCCACGCTAAATCCTGATCCCTAGACCCTTGGCCCTATTATAACCCGGTTGCCCGTTCGAGGCAAAAGCAAACGTGGAAATGCGGTTAACGGCCGCATTAGCAGCAGATTATGTTATAATCCCTAGAAGCAGGAGGTGGTGAGAGATGGTAGTGACGAGACGGCTCCAATTACGCAGCAAAGGGCACTGCGACGTGATAGACATCACCGAGCAAGTGATGACGGAAGTAGCACATTCCGGGCTACAGGATGGCATTGCCAAACCTCTTCGTTATTGGCTCCACGGCTGGCCTGACCACCATCGAATACGAGCCAGGCCTGGTGGAAGACTTCTGCGCCTTCTGGCAACGGGTGGCCCCAGAGGGGATATCTTATAGCCACGATCTCCGCTGGGATGAAAATAATGGCTATTCCCACGTGCGCGCCTCGTTACTGGGACCTTCCCTCACGATCCCATTCTGCAGCGGCCGGCCTATCCTGGGTACCTGGCAACAGGTGGTCATGATAGACTTCGACATACGGCCCCGGTCTAGAGAGATAGTGGTGCAGATGGTGGGTGAGTAGGGGCAGCCCAAGCCACCACTGAAATTGGAGAGAATAAGAGGATAGCACGGAATATGGTAGATTTCGACGATATCGCCCGAGACGCAACCGCCAGGACCGGGCTGGAGTGCAGCGAGGCCGATCTGGAGCGAGTCCTCGCCGCGCTCATGACGAGCCCGACCCTCTGGGACGCCGTCGGCCTGGCAGGCCGCCCTTTCCACCTTGTGGCGGAGCTTGCCCGGCTCATGGAAGAGCAGGGGCTACTATCTGCTTCGTCGGGGCAGGTGCGTCTTACCAGGGCTGGACGGGACCTCTGCCGGAACCGAGGTCTGCGTCCTCGCCGCCGCTACCGTTGCCGTCCCTGCCAGGGTAAAGGCATATCCCTGGGCCGGTTCAGCCAGCCCTTGGAGCGCTTTCAGCGCTTGGCAGCGGGACGCCCTGAACCCGTAATGGAATTCGACCAGGCTTATGTTACCCCAGACACTACCATAGCTCGATTAGCCTTCATGGCCGACCGGGGTGACCTGGAAGGCAAGGACCTTCTGGTCCTGGGAGACGACGACCTGATGGGACTAGCGGCCGCTCTGACCGGCCTGCCCCGCAGAGTAGTAGTGTTGGAGATCGATCCCAGGCTTAACCAGTTCATGGAAGAGGCCGCCCGTTCTGAGGGGGTCTCCCTGGAAGTAATGACACACGATTTGGCGGAGCCATTGCCGGAGCGCCTGGCCGTTTCCTTCGACACCTTCTTCACCGATCCTCCGGACGCTCCCGGAGGCATGGCTCTCTTCATATCTCGCGGCATAGAGTCCTTAAAAGCGCCAGGAACCGCTGGTTATTTTGGCTTAACTGTGATAGAATCATCCCTGTATCGATGGAGAGAGCTACAGGAGTATCTGGTTCGAGATTGCAAGGTTGTAATCACCGACCTCATCCCCGATTTCAGTACTTATGTCAACTGGGATTACCTGGGCAGCACCGTCAGAATAGACCGTGAGGGTCTTTTCCGCCCGCCCCAAGCTCCCTGGTACCGTTCAGCTCTACACCGGATCGAGACCTTACCGGGCTCGAAGGCGTGCCCCGATGGCCTTGACCAGAAGAGGCTCTACGTGGGCAGAGAGAGCCTGGCCTGGCGACCAAACATGGAATAGGGGAGGCCCTACGTGGGCAGTGAGAGCCTGGCCGGGCGGCGATACGGGGCGTAGGGGAGGCTCATGAGCCTCCCCCACAGGTTGCTCCTGAACCAGAGCGTTTTTTTGGGAAAGAGACATGGAGGTGGATCCTATGTTTGAGGAGCCAGCAACACCTATGACTCTACAAGAGGTTGAAAATATTCGGCGAGGTGATGGATGAGATGAAGAGCCTGGGAAAGCATTTGATCCTGGAGCTTTGGGACTGCCAGGGCCTAAACGACATGGAACTGGTGGAGCAGGCCCTCCGGCAGTCGGCTCAAGTCTGCAACGCTAAGATCCTCGACCTCGATATACACCCCTTCAGCCCCGTAGGCATCACCGGGGTGGCCGTCTTATCAAAATCCCACGTTCTCATCCACACCTGGCCCGAGCTGGGTTTCGCGGCAGTAGATGTCTTTATTTGCGAGGATGACCTGGACCCGTCCATAGTCATGCCTATCTTCCAGCGGACCTTCTCGCCTTCGCACATCCAGGCGATGGAGATCAAGCGAGGGGTATCCGGCATTTCCAGGGTCTCTTAGCCCCATGGCCTGGAAGACCTTTAGCAAGAGACAGGGCGAGCAGATCAGCTACCAGGTCCTGAAGGAGGTGCTGATCACCAGGACTCCTTATCAGCAACTGGAGGTGCTGGACACCGTTCCCTTCGGGCGCTGCCTCTTCCTCGATGATAAGATCCAGTCCTCGGAGGCAGACGAGTTCCTCTACCATGAGTCCCTGGCCCATCCGGCCCTCGTTGCCCACCCCGACCCCAGGCGTGTGCTCATAGTGGGCTCTGGGGAGGGAGCCCTGCTGCGGGAAGTGCTCCGACACAACACGGTGGAGAGGGTTATCATGGTGGACATTGACGAGGCGGTAGTGCAGGCCTGCAAGAGGCACCTGGGCCGGTGGCACCAGGGCGCCTTCCAGGACCCCAGGCTAGAGCTGCTCCATGGAGACGCCAGAGCCCACCTGGAGCAAAACCCGGAGGTCTTCGATACCATCCTGGTGGATGTCACCGACCCTCTGGCAGGTGGCGCTTCCTACCGCATCTTTACCCGGGAGTTCTACCAGTTAGCTTCCTCTCGCCTTTCTCCGGAAGGCACCATGGCCGTCCAGGCCGAGAGCACCGACCTGGGGGTCCACGAGGGCCACTTGAGTATCGTCCAAACCCTCAAGTCCGTTTTCCCCCACGTAGCCCCCTACCGGGTGCATGTCCCCTCCTTCGGCGAGTCCTGGGGCTTCGTTCTGGCATCAAAGTCCTTGGATCTGGCGTCCCTTACACCCGCGCTGGTGGAGGAGGTTCTGGCCCGCCGGGGTTGTCGCGAGCTCAGGTTTTACGATGGGCAGAGCCACGTTCACATGTTTGCCCAGCCCAGCTATCTGCGCACGGCGAGCCGGGCCCCCGTCATTACCGATGGCCAACCCTTAATCATAGAGTAGTGAACTGTCAAGAGCGTTTCCCAGCGAAGGCTTGCGCAAGCCGAGCCCAATCGATCGTGCTTTGTGGTGCGTTATGGTGCTTTCTTGTGATGTATTGTCCAGCCCCAGGCACTTCCGGGCACTACCAGGCACAGCCAAGCAGTAGAGCACGGGGCAGGCGATGAAGTTCTCAAGGGAACTCGCCCAGGAGGCGGGACGGTCTGAAACACCCTTCTTCCTGGTGGATAAGGGCGCTGTCCTTCAGCAGTATGCGAAGATCCGAGATAGCATTGCCGGCCTGGAAGTCTTCTATGCTGTTAAGGCCAACTCCCATCCCAAGATACTTCAGCCTCTAGCCCGGGAAGGCTGCGGCTTCGAGATATCCTCCTGCCGCGAGCTGGAGCTGGCGCTGGAGGCAGGAGCCGCTCCGGATAGGATAGTCTCGTACAACCCGATCAAGTCCCCGGCTTTCCTGGCGCAGGCCCACCATGCAGGCGTTAGCGTCTTCGCCTTCGATTCGGCAGCGGAGTTGGAGAAACTGGCCTCCCTGGCCCCCGGGTGCCGCGTCGTAGCCAGGCTAGTCGTGAGCAACACCGGCAGCGAGTGGCCCCTTTGCGGGAAGTATGGGATGGATGCCCGCCTGGCCCTGCAACTGCTGCGCAGAGCGGGGAGGATGGGCCTCCAGCCTTACGGTCTCACCTTCCATGTAGGATCCCAATGCCTCAACAAGGAAAACTGGGTTGATGCCCTCTTCCTCTGCCGGCAGGTTTGGGACCTTGCCTACAGGAAAGGCATGCAGCTAGAGATGCTAAGCCTGGGGGGAGGCCTGCCCGTTTATCATGGTAAGAGGATTCCCACCACCGAAGAGATAGGTGCCCGAATAGAGAATGCCCTCCGAGAGCTCTTCCCCGCTAAGAGGCCGCGCCTGGCCATAGAGCCGGGGCGGGCCCTGGTCGGAGACGCGGCGGTCCTGGTGGCCTCAGTGATCGGCCGGGCCAGCCGGGGCTGTGAGGAATGGCTCTACTTGGATGCCGGCGTCTTCAACGCCCTCTTCGAGGCCAGCCAGGGCATTACTTATCAGATGGAAACGGAGCGCAAGGGGCCCCGCCGGCCCTTCACGGTAGCCGGCCCCAGTTGCGACAGCGTCGACACCATCTCCCAGGGCGTAATGCTCCCCAACCTCCAGGTTGGAGATCGCGTCTACATCATGAACGCCGGCGCCTACACCCTCTCCTACGCCTCCCACTTCAACGGCTTCCCGCCGCCTCCGGTGTACTTCCTGTAGGCACAAGGAACGAGGAACAAGGGACAGGAGCCGGGGAGGCCTGAACCCTGGACACTAAACCCTAAGCTCTAGATCCCCCTAATGACGGCGATAACCCTGCCCTGGACTTCTACCTGCCGGGCTTCCACGTAGATCGGCTGCATCTGGGAGTTGGCGGGCTGGAGCCGCACCAGGGGCCCTTCCCGGTAGATCCGCTTGAGAGTGGTCTCCCCCTGGTCTTTCAGCCAGACAGCCACCATCTCGCCATCTTCTGCCGTTTGGGTTGCTTCCATCAAGACCAGGTCTCCGTCATCTATCAGGGCATCGATCATGGATGTCCCTTTCACCCGCAATGCGAAAACATTCTCGCGGTCCCGGACCAGGTCCCTGGTCAATTCCACCGCTTCTGCCGTGGCGGCCGGCGACCACGTCTCTTGGGAAGGCACCGGGATGGGCTCGCCGGCCGCGATGGTGCCCATAAGGGGGACCTGCACCAGGCGCTCCCTGGAAACACCGGGCAGGTCGATCCCCCGGGAGACCTCCGGGTCCCGGCGTATACGTCCATCCTGCTGGAGAATGTTGAGATTGTACTTGACCACCGAAGTCGAGCTTATGCCGCAGGCTTTGCCGATTTCCCTGATGCTGGGCGGGTAACCCTTGTCGGTGACGAACTGCCTGAGGAAGGCCATGATCTTCTCTTGCTTGGTCGACAGACGCCGCATAGTACCTCCGTTCTGAGAACTGCTGTTCTAGCGTAGAATAGCACTTTGAAACGGACGTGTCAATAGGGTTTACCTGTACTTGTAGAATCCCCTCCCGGTCTTGCGCCCCAGGTGCCCCGAGTTGACCAGATGCTGCAAGTGCTGCGGCGGGACGAACTTGTCGCCGTAGGTCTTTCGCATGTCTTCACAGACGGACAGCTCCACATCCAGACCGATGAAGTCCGTAAGCTCGAAGGGCCCCATGGGGTGATTGAGCCCAAGCTTGATGGCAGTATCTATGTCCTCTTTGGTGGCAATGCCCTCCTCCAGCATTCTCCAGCACTCCAGAAGGAAGGGAGTCAAAGCCCTGGTCACAATAAAGCCTTGAGAGTCCTGGACAACCACCGTCTGCTTACCCATCCTGGTAGACAGGTCCTGGACGGCCTGTACGGTCTCGTCTGTAGTCTCCAAGCCGCGGATTATCTCTATCAGGCGCATGATGGGTGCAGGGTTGAACCAGTGCATGCCTATAACCCTGCCCCGATGCTGGGTCGCACTGGCAATGGAAGTAATGCTAATCCCGGATGTGTTCGAGGCCAGGATGGTCTCTGGTGGGCATACCTGGTCCAGCTCTTTGAAAATCGACTGTTTTAGCTCCAGCTTCTCCGGAGCAGCCTCGATGACCACCTGGGCAGCACTGGCTGCGGCCGCCATGTCCGTGGTCATCCGAATTCGAGAGAGAATCGGCTCGATGCGGGCGGCCTCGATCTGCCCGCCCTTGGCCAGGCGCTCCAAGCTACGCTGGATATTACCCATGCCCCGCACCAGAAACTCATCGCTGACGTCCCTGAGGATGACCTCGTAGCCAGATTGGGCCGCAACCTGGGCGATACCGCCACCCATGGTTCCAGCCCCAAGGACGCATATGGTCTTTACTTCTTTCACTTCTTCCTCCTTAATCTAGCTTTCAGCAATCAGCTTTCATTTCTCAGCCACAGCTTCTTGAACGTGACCTTCAAGGGGCGTCGGCCGGGGTGTAGGGGCGGGTTTGAAACCCGCCCACAGGTTCTTGTTTTCCCAAGCCAGGCCCGTTGAATGGGCCTACGGCCCGCCCCTGCAGCCGCCCCAGCAGGGGACAAGCTCCTGCGCTACGTTTGCTCAGTCCCCAAAGGGTTGTCCAAACCAACATTTGAGACGCCCCCACGCACGGGCGGCCACGAAGAAGCTCTATACAGCACGATCAAGCACTGCCGTTCAACCAAGTGAGCACAAGTCAAGCACCCACCAGGCACCACGAAGCACTACCGGGCACAATCAAGCCCACGAAGCACCACCGGGCACTACCAAGCACGAGCGTGGCGGCAGGGCAGCGGCGTCCTATATGGCACACGTCAACTGTCCCAGCTTCTCCGTCAGGCGGAGGTTTTCGCCGTAATCTACAGCCACTTCAATTACCGAAGGCTCCGGCAGCTCCAGGGCCTGCCGGAGGGTTGGCAGAAAATCCGCGGCCCTCTCCACCCGAAAGCCGGGCAGCCCGAAGGCCCGGGCATAGGCGGCGAAGTCCGGGTTGCCGAAGGCAACCCCTGAAGCCCGCCCAAAGGTGGTAAGCTGCTTCCACTGGATCAGGCCGTAGGACCCGTCCACCCACACCACGGTAACGAAGGAAGTCCCGAGGCGCTTGGCCGTCTCCAGTTCCGAGCCGGTCATTAGGAAGCTGCCGTCCCCGGCCACGGCTACGACTTTGCGGTCCGGATGAAGGAGCTTGGCGGCCATTGCTCCCGGGACCGCAATTCCCATGGCAGCCAGGCCATTGGAGATAAGGACCGTATTCGGACGGATTGCCGGATAGAGCCTCGCCAGCCAGAGCTTGTGGGCGCCGACGTCGCTTACCAGGATATCCTCCTCGCCCAGAGCAGCCCGCAGGTCGGCCACCAGCCTCTGGGGTTTCATGGGGAAGGAATCGTCCGCCTGGTAATCGGCCAACTCCCCCAGGATTATCCCCCGAAGGGCGGCGTGGTGGGGCATAGGACGCTGGCCCTCGCAGGCTTCCTTGAGGGCCTCCAGCCCTTCGCAGACGTCAGCGACGATCTCGACAGCGGGCGCATAATGTTCCTGGATCTCCGCAGGGCTATTATCCAGGTGGATGATGGTCTTATCCTTGTGAGGGTTCCACCGACGGGGGGCGTACTCCACCATATCGTAGCCCACGGCGATAACCAGGTCCGCCCGGTCCAGACCACACATGATCCAGTCCCGGTCCTGAAGGCCCACGGCCATCAGGGAAAGGTGGTGCCGGTAGTCCAGGGCCCCCTTGCCCATGAACGTCTCTGCCACGGGTATATGGGCCTTCTCCGCCAAGGCCTGGAGCTCCCGGCTGCCGTTCCGCCGCAGCACCCCGTTGCCGGCGATGATGATAGGAGACCTGGCTTCAGCGATGAGGTCCGCCGCCCGCTGCACGTCCTGCCAACGCGGGGGCGGGTATCCCAGGGGAGTCGGAGGGATAGGGCCTCCGGCTGCCTCAGCCGCAGCGACATTCTCAGGCACGGAAATGTGGGTTGCCCCCGGCCGTTCCATCTGGGCCAAGCGGAACGCCTTGCGGACCACCTCTGGAATCACCTCCGGCCTTTCCACCTGGACGGTCCATTTGGTGATGGGCCGGAAGAGGGCTGGCAGGTCTATGTACTGGTGCCATTCCCTGTGGACCACGTCCAGGGACACCTGGCCGGTAATGGCCACCAGGGGTGACCGGTCCAGGTTGGCGTCGGCGACCCCGGTGGTAAGGTTTGTAGCCCCCGGGCCCAGGGTAGCCAGGCAGACCCCGGCCCTGCCCGTAAGCCTCCCATAGACATCGGCCATGAAGGCCGCCCCGCCCTCATGGCGAGTCACCACGAACTGGATGCGGCTGTCGGCCAGAGCATCCAGGATGTGCATCACCTCTTCCCCCGGCAGGCCGAAGACGTACTCCACACCTTCGGCCTCCAAACAGCGGACTAGCAGTTGGGCTGCGTTCATGCTACAAACCGAGCGGCGTTCATTCGGCCTTCGGGCGCTTGAAGAAATAGCAGTGCGTGTTCCAGTCGATCGCGACAAGCTCCCAGCCTTCGTCGCCCAGAGTGCTGAAACTGTTCCACAAGTTGCCTTTCTTCCAATCAGGCAATTCGCGGCCGTTGACGTATTGGATTCGCCCGTCTTCGGCGCGTGCGATCAAATATTCCCATTTCTGCATGTTCACCTCCATCGCTCGTGACAGTCCAGCAACGAGACACGTAGGTAGGAGGCTTGTCCCCGGAAACCTGCACGGCCCGAGGACAAGGCCAACGCTACGTTTTCCATAGCCGCTTGTGTGCTTTAGCGGAATGTAGGGGAGGCTCATGAGCCTCCCCTACATCCCCTTTAGCAACCCTGTCGCTCTTCGCAGCGGCCTTCGCCGATTCATCGGTTACGACCCCGATACCGTGGACATGGTTGGGCATCACCACAAATTGGCTGCGCCGCGGTGCTCTAGCGGGACGTAGGCGAGGCTCATGAGCCTCCCCTACATCCCCTTTAGCAAACCTGTGGCTCTTTGCAGCAGCCCTCGCCGCTGCATCGGTTATGACCCCGATACCGTGGACATGATTGGGCATCACCACAAATTGGCTACATCGCGGCCTGTGCCACCCGTGGGGGGGGGTTCTGAAATGCCCCCCCCGGGGTGTTGCGGGTTTCGTTTCGGGGTTGCTCGGGCGGTGG
>ORJL011478388.1_pt1 | contig 16975 bp, 11 predicted proteins | sample 1779941 | NCBI WGS metagenome assembly ORJL01 (sample SAMEA104232317, study PRJEB22302) | groundwater metagenome | biome: forest; feature: aquifer; material: groundwater | place: USA | collected 2011-08-07 | depth 5.8 m | reverse complement strand
ATTAACCATGGTGTCAGAGCCTTTAATCTGTATGGAATCTTTTTCGGGCTTAGCAAACAGAGGATTTAAAAATAAAAAAATAGAAATTAAGAAAAACGATATCCTTCTTAGCATGTTTTGCCTCCTTTACCCCGTTAGAGACTATAGGTAGACGACAGAAATCCAGGGTGTCTCTAATGGGGTTTACAAGCTTTTACACAAATCCCGCAGATATATTGATCCACTAAACGCTGTCTCTGGAATTCTTTCAATTTTTCAAAGCATTTTAAATGCTCGAAATCCGCAGGATTATCTTTTATTGCCTTTGCAGGACAAACCCCAATACACAACCTGCAATCTCCGCAACCCTCCTTTGCAGGCTTATCTGTCTTTAACGGCATATCAGTAAGAATGGAAACTATGCGGAATTGGTTGCCCAGAGTTTTGTTGACCAATAAATTATTCCTGCCTATCCAGCCTAACCCCGCAAAATAGCCTATTTTTTTATGCGAAAGGTGCGCCTTCTGATTCTGCCAGTCTAAAATCTGTGAAGCGGGTATGGGTAGAGCAAGAAAACCATTCTTCTGTATATAATTGCCTGCCTTAAAAGCAATCTGGTCCAATAAGGCATTGGCTGTGCGATAATGATGGAAATATAGCCGTGTAGGAGCGTATTCAATTTCTTCTAATATGCTTTTAGACAAACCTAAGCCAAGGCAGACTGCTTTATCAAATTTATCTAACAAGCTCTTGGATAATGCAAACTCTTCTTTTATTTTATTAATGTCAGCTACGCCGAATAAATCTATGCCTAAATCCTGACAGAATTTTTTAAGGTTAGAATAATTCTTATTCTTATCCATTCTGATATAGAAACTGTTTCCATATCAATCGGGAAACTGTCTCTGCTTTGGGATGGAAACTGTCTCTGCTTTGCTGCTTTGGGTTAATTTTCTTAGATATACCATCAATATAGAAATTGCCGCTGGCGTAACCCCGGAGATGCGCGATGCCTGGCCTAAATTAAGGGGTTTGGACTTGTTCAGTTTTTCTTTTATCTCCCGCGATAAGCCCGGAATATCAGCATAATTTAATCTCTGGGGCAGCCTTATTTTTTCTAAATTCTTGAAGCTTTCTACTTCTTTAAGCTGCCTCTGGATAAACCCCGCATATTTTACCTCAATTTCCACCTGGCGAGAAGCAAATTCAGGAATATCTAAATTGACCCGGCTTAGGCTTTTTAGGCCTTCTAAGTTTATCTGCGGCCTTTTTAAGATTTCTTCCAGAGTAACGGCCTTTTTTATGGGCGATGTCTCCAGGCTAATCAAGCGATTATTAATTTGCGTTGTAGGTTTCAGGCGCACGGCCCTTAAAAATTTTATCCCCTCTTTAATTGCTTCTATTTTTTCCTGCAATTTCTCATAATTTTCTCTACCCACCAAGCCCAAATCATAGCCTATTCTTGCAAGGCGTAAATCCGCATTGTCTTCGCGTAAAATCAGACGGTACTCCACGCGCGAAGTGAACATGCGGTATGGTTCATTTGTGCCTTTGGTGGTCAGGTCATCAATCAAAACTCCGATGTAACTTGAGGCGCGGTCTAAAATAAGCGGCTCTTTATTATCTGCCCGTAAAGCAGCGTTTATCCCCGCCACTAACCCTTGAGCTGCGGCTTCTTCATAACCGGTAGTGCCATTTATCTGCCCGGCAAGATAGAGATTCTTAATCAATTTTGTCTCTAAAGTAGGATAAAGTTGCATGGGCTCCACCACAGTATGCTCTATGCCGTAACCAAAGCGGATTACACGCACCTCTTCTAAACCCTCAATGGAATGCAAGAGCTTCAGTTGCACATCTTCGGGCAGGCTCGTAGCTAAACCATTAGGGTAAATATCCGAAGCTTCATAACCTTCCGGCTCTAAAAATATCTGGTGCCTCTCCCTATCCGTAAATTTAACCACCTTATCTTCAATGGACGGACAGTATCTGACGCCTATGGCCTTAATTATTCCGGCATATAAAGGAGATTTATCCAAATTATCCCTGATAATCTGGTGGGTATTTTTATTGGTATAAGTTATATGGCAGGGAACCTGTTTTTGGATTATTTCTTTTGTAGAAAAGGAGAATGGCCGGGGCAGGCTGTCTCCTTCTTGAACAGTCAGCTTAGAAAAATTTATGGAGTCTTTATCCAGGCGCGGGCAGGTACCGGTTTTAAATCTCAGGAGATAAAATCCTAACTCTTTTAAATTTCCGGCTAAATCAACTGCTGCTGGTTCATTAATCCGGCCTGCGCTAAAATGATTCAGGCCTATGTGTATCAGCCCATCTAAAAAAGTACCGGGTGAGATAATTACGCAAGAAGAATTAATCTCTTCATTTTTGTGGGTTAAGGCTCCCCTTACTTGCTCATCTCTGACTATTAACCTTTTTACCTCTGCCTCTTTTATAAAAAGATTATCCTGCTCCTTAAGTATCTTTTGCATATACTCTTTATATTTGTTCCTATCCACCTGTGCGCGCGAAGATTGCACTGCCGGGCCTTTTGAGGCATTCAGTATTCTAAATTGAATACCGCAGGCATCAGTTGCCTTAGCCATCTGGCCGCCAAGAGCATCTATCTCTTTTACCAACTGGCCCTTGCCTACACCGCCAACTGCCGGATTACAGCTCAAGAGGCCTATGGTATCGCGGCTTAATGTTAAAAGCAAAGTCTTACAGCCCAGACGAGCAGAAGCTAAAGCAGCTTCAATACCCGCATGCCCTCCGCCGATAACTATAATATCGTAGTTAGACATCTTTTAGCGTTTAGCGGATAGCGTTTTTTTATTAGCGTTTAGCGGATAGCGTTTAGTTTTAACTATACGCTCTACGCTATACGCTAATTTTAAATTTATTATACTATTCTTGTGCGGATTTTATAAGGAGGGGCATAATATCCCGGCCGCGAAGTTCGCCTATTGAACCGAGCCTTGCTGCTTTTTCAGAAAAACTAAGCGAGCCATCAGGTTTAATGTTGCCGCCTGAAACTAATAACGGGACAGGATCGCTCGAATGCGCTTTGATAGCGCAGACAGTAGAATGGTCAGCAGTCACGGCAACAATCGTGTTCTGAATATCCAGTTTAGGCAATAGGCCGGCAAAGAAGAACTTATCAATGATCTCGATAACCTCTTTCTTCTTACTAAAATCTCCGTCATGAGCAGGCTCGTCAGGGCCTTTTATATGGATATAAATACCGTCGTATTTTTTGATAGTCTCCAGGGCTACCTTTGCCCAGATAGCATAATCCACATCCAGATGGCCGCTCGATGAAGGCACGTCAATTATATCCATGCCCGTTAAAAGGGCAATGCCCTTCTCTACGGGCATTTGCACAAATGAGCCGAACCTTATATTGTAGAGGCTCTCTATTTTGGGAAATTTCGGAAGGTGGTCGCCGGCATCACGGGATAATATTATATTGCCGGGAAGCTTATTCTCGGCGATTCTCTTCTTATTTACCGCCGATTCATTAAGGACTTTATGCGATTTTTGGGTGAATTCGTTTAAGAGGGAAGCTGCTTCTTTTGCTTCGCTTGAATTTTCATAACCCGGCATAGGCAGCGATTCTGCTACAAAGTTCTCAAATTTCTCTTTGGCTATACCAAAGACCCCTTCCCGCTCATAAGCAGGGTCGGTATTGGTTATCCAGCCGGATAATCTGGAACGCATGCCCCTGATTACTAAGACTCCGCGATGGCCAATGGTATTTTTGAATTCAAAGGTAGCGCTGGATAAAGTAACCTTTGAATTTATTTCTTTGGCCAGAGAAGTTGCCTCATCAGTAGTAAGGTTTCTGCCTACTCTGCGGTCTTTTATAGTCCTGGCGTCCGGTTCAATAGTGGCAAAATTAACGCGCAGCGCCAGATTACCGTCGTGTATCATGATCCCCTCAGCAAAAGACTCTAACGGGCCTCTCCCCGTATAATACTTATGGGCATCATAACCCAAGAGACTGATCACTGCAATATCCGACTCCGGAGCAATCCCCTTGTCTACAGGATAGACAATACCGGTTTTGCCATTTTGAGCAAGACGATCCATATTCGGCGTTAATGCCGCTTCTAAGGGAGTCTTATTGTTTAATTCCTGAATAGGCAGGTCACCTAAACCGTCGAGAACAATATAGAGTATCTTTTTCATTAACACTTAGAGAATCCGCAGGCATGACACTTGACACAACCTTCTTCGTGATGCAGCGCTCCTCCGCAATCCGGGCAAACGCCCACAATCTCCCCATGCACTTCAAGCTCAGAAAGCACAGGCTCATCGCTATAGGAATGTTTCATGGCTACGCTTGCGGGTTCCAGGGAAACAGGGACGGCCGCACCATTCCCCAGCCTCTTTTCAATCACGCGGGCAATGGCGTCAGCGCAAGAAAATATACGCTGCCCTTTTTCCCAGGAAGGGCTGGGGCAACGGATATTGCGTAATTGTTCAATAATGGATTTTACCTCGATACCTGAGCGGAAAGCCAGAGAAACCAACCGGCCAGTGGCTTCCAACTGAGAAGCAGCGCAGCCGCCGGCTTTACCCATCTGGGTAAAAAGCTCAAAAGGCCTGCCTACTTCATCGCTATTAATGGTTACATAGAGATTACCGCAGCCTGTGGTGACCTTAGTAGTTGTGCAGTTAATTACTTCCGGGCCCGGGCGCGGAGCATTTTCTGTTTTAGGCTCCAGGGTTTTTGCGTCTTGTTTTGGCTCATTACGCGCAATGTTTAAAACCTGCTCTTCGCGGCTCCTATCACGGTAAATAGTAATACCTTTACAACCCAACTCATATGCCAGCGCATAAGCGCGCCTGACGTCATCCATTGTTGCCTCATGGGGGAAATTAATGGTCTTAGAAACGGCATTATGCGTGTATTTCTGAAAAGCAGCCTGCATACGCACATGCCATTCAGGCGAAATATCGTGGGAAGTGACAAACACTCTCTTTATATCTTCAGGAATATCAGTAAAATCCTGAATGGAACTTTTTTCGGCAATTCTTTGCATCAACTCCCGGCTATAAAATCCTCGTTTTAACGCCACCTCTTCGAATAAAGGCTCAACTTCCGTCAATTTGTCATTATCCATTACATTGCGATAATAGGATATAGCAAATAACGGTTCAATTCCCGAGGAACAAGGCCCGGCAATAATACTAATCGTGCCGGTGGGAGCAATGGTAGTTAAAGTAGCATTGCGCAGGCGTAGAGCGCCCGCACTTTCTTTTTTGTCATAAATACTACCTTTAAAAACAGGGAATAATCCTTTGGCCTTGCCTAACTCTTGCGATTTTTTGGTTGCCTCATTTAGTATAAAAGACATCACCTTCTCCGCAAGAGCAACTGCCTCATCGCTATTATAAGGTATATTCAGGCGTATTAACAGGCTCGCCCAGCCCATCACGCCCAGGCCGATCTTACGCGTTAATTTTGTCGCTTTTTCTATGGCGGGTAAGGGGAATTTATTTACATCAATAAGGTTATCCAGAAAATGCACAGCTAAATGCGTTACGGATTTTAATTTATCCCAATCGATTTCATAACGGCCGGTTCCTGTTTCCTTGTGCATCCGGGATAAATTTATAGAACCTAAATCGCAGCTCTCATAAGGCAAAAGTACCTGTTCACCGCATGGATTTGTCGATTCGTATTTTCCTAATTTCGGCGTGGGGTTAAAATCGTTCATGCGGTCAATAAAAATAATCCCCGGCTCGCCGTTCTTATGCGCTTGCCTGACGATCAAATCAAATATTTCCTTGGTATTAAGCCGTTGAACCGGTTTATTTGTATGAGGGTCAATTAAATCGTACTCTTGTTCGTTTTGGAGCTTCTGCATAAAATCATCGGTAACGGAGACCGAGATATTGAAATTGGTAATTTCTTTATTGTTTTCTTTGCAGGTAATAAATTCTAATATATCGGGATGATCTACGCGCAAAATTCCCATGTTAGCGCCCCTTCGGCTGCCGCCCTGTTTTACCGCCTCAGTCGCGGCATCGTATACCTTCATAAAAGAAACCGGGCCAGAAGCAATTCCGCCGGTAGTCCTGACTACTGAATTCTTCGGACGCAGGCGCGAAAAAGAAAATCCTGTGCCGCCGCCCGATTTATGTATTAGGCTAGTAGCTTTTAGGGTTTCGAATATTGACTCCATTGAATCATCTATGGGCAATGTAAAACAGGCACTGAGCTGAGCCAGTTCTTTTCCTGCATTCATAAGGGCAGGTGAATTTGGCATAAACTCTAATGCCGCCATAATGCGATAAAAAGCCTCTTCTAAATTGGCGAGCTCTTTCTCTGTTTTGCCGTAAAGTTTATCTGCCAAAGCTATTGCTTTGGCTACGCGGCGAAACATCCCCTCGGGCGTCTCAATAGCTCTACCCGTCTCATCCTTGCTCAGATACCTCTTCTCCAATACCTTAAGGGCATTCTCTGAAAGTTCAAGTTTCATTCTTCCTCCGGATCAAAATAGTTTTTGTTATCGGCTGCGAAAAATAATATAGCACTCAAAAATTTTTCTGTCAAGGTAAAAATACAATATATAGTATAATAATAATTCTTGTATACAATATTTTGTGTAGAGAGGTTATGCCTTTACGGAACTAAAGAGGCTGACAGGATTCTCTGATTACTAATTCTGTCGGAAGAAGGATTTTTTTTACCTTTATACCTTTGTCCTTGCGCGATATCAAAAGATTCAACTTCTTTACGCTTTCTTCTGCCATCTTAATCAGGGGCTGTCTCACGGTGGTTAAAGATACCGGCCCATAAAGCCCCGAGGGATTATCGTCGAAACCCATGATAGACAAATCGCCCGGAATCTTACGGCCTAATTCCCGCGCTACTGCCATTACTTCAAGCGCCATAGAATCAGAAGCAACAAATACGGCAGTGGGTGCGGCTTGAGGCATATTGATTAATTTTTCCGCGGCGCTCCTAGCCTCTCCCCGCGAATAATCCGTCTTAACTATATAATCCTGGCGAAACTCGATATTATTTTTTTTCAGCGCCCGTTTATATCCTTCGTAACGCTGCGCTGCTGCCTGAGTGATTAAATCGCCGGTTATGTGCGCTATTTTTTTATGGCCTAATCCGATTAAGTAATTAACTGCCTCTTCGGCGCCTCTTATATTGTCTATAGCAATACAGCTGACTTCTAAATCCTCTACATAATTATTGATAACCATGGAAGGGACGCCGAAAGCTAAAGCATCTTCGAGCTGGCTGCGGTTGCCGATGATGTCCGCAAAAATTATTCCTCCGATACCTTTTAAATTAATGGAGGTCTTACTGTCAGTAAGGTGCAGTAATAAATCTAATTTTAATGCTTCGCAAAGCGTGCCTATCCCCCTTATCAACTCAAGGGCATAATAAGAATAAAATATCCCTTCGTAACGCGGTATAACCAATGCCACCACATTGCTCTTTCCGGTGGCCAGGCGCTGCGCAAAAATAGAAGGCTGGAATTTAAGCTGTTTGACTGCCTCTTCCACCCGAATACGGTTTGCTTCTTTAACTGTAGGGAGTTTGTTTATGACGCGGGAGACTGTAGTGATGGATACGCCTGCCAGGCGGGCAACATCATTTATAGAAACATTTCCGGAGGAATTTTTTTTAATACGCACCGTCTATATAAGATTTAGGATTTTATCTAACTATATCGCCTGCTTCTATGGCTGTAATTTCTTCCTTTATATCACAGGCTGAGATACTCCGGCGAACCCGGATAACTTCAATAGTCGCTATTGGGGCGCCTTGTTTATATACCTTAAGGATATCGCCCATTTTTGTGCCCGCATCCAGGCCTATGTCAACAATCACAAACTTACTCTCTTTGTTTACCTCCAAGACGGCGCCTGTCGGCTTAACGGATATGCTTTTCTTTGGCCGCGTAGAAGTTTCCGCTTGAGCCTGAGGCTTAACAACTATGGCCGGTAATTCTACAGATTCTTTTTCGGGTTGGTCCGTCTGCGTTTCTGGCGTACCGCCGCTTCCGATAGTATTCAGCTGCTTAAGGTTGGTATATTCTAGGTTGGTTAGCCTCTGCTCTAAAATTGACTCTATCCCAATGAGCTTTCGTTCCAAGGCCGACTTTTCTCCTTTAAGTTGCCCGAGTTCAATTTCCAATTTACTTTTAAGGCTCTTTAAATTACCTAATTGCTCTTTTAACTGCCCATTCTCATCCCTGTTTTGCCCCAGCCTCTGTTTTTCCCGGGAGAGATTACTTAAATCAGCGCGCAACTGCTCATTATTCTTCTGCAAGTCCTTAAGTTTCCCGGCCATCCCATCTCTCTCTTTAACTAACAACTCATATTGCTGTTGGATATCATCTCTTTCCCCGGAGGCCTTGCTTACATCACTGCTCAAGGCATTAACCTTTTCCTGAAGCTGTTTTCTTTCTTTGGCGGCCTCTTCAATCTTGTTGGTTAAATTATTATTTTCATTTCTTAAGCCATCCCTCTCCAGTTCTATCCCTTTCTTTAAACTGTAAGTTTGCTGGCTGATATAGGCACTTACTGTTAACATAGCCGCAAGGCACAGTATTATAATAAGCCTTGAGTTTTTCCCCATACGCTTTCCTTACCCTATTATGAAGTCTCTGAAAAATCCTCAAAACACTATCAGAGACTTCTGATTACACAGATTTTTAAAAGATTACACAGATTTTCCGACAACCTTAATCTGTGCAATCTATGCTTTTGTAATCTGTGTAATCACAAAGAAAGACTTTTTTAGAACTCTCATTATAATAACTTGGCGAATACCCTCTGAGTGACTAAACTTGCCGCGCCTATTGCTACAGCATTTTCTCTTAACTGAGAATAAATAATCTTTAAATCCTCGGTTGCCTGGCGGAATGCCCAGTCTTTTACGGTTAAACTTACCTTATTTAAGAATTCCTCGCCTGCTTCCTCTAAGCCGCCGCCGATCACAACTACATCCGGATTTAATAAGTTTACAATATAGGCGATTTTTATTCCCAATCTTTTAGCTCCCCTCTCCAGCGCAAGAACCGCAGCGGGGTTACCTGCCCTATGGGCGATAAACACGCTCTTTAAATCTATGTTATCCGGATTGCTGGAGGTTAACTCAAAAAATTTCTCGGCTGAATTCTTATCCTTAGCTAACATTGACTTTACATCATCAATAACCCCTAAATCCGCTTCCCAGCGTTTTAAAAAACACCCTTGTGCCGCAGCGCAGTTAAGCAGTTCCTCTTCTTTGTAATTATAAATAGCTACTTCTCCTGCATAGCCGTGCGTACCGGTATAGATATCGCCATTGATTATTATGCCGCAGCCTACCCCGGAAAACATATAGACAACATTCCTGAACTGGCCTTTCAAATCCAGCCAATATTCACCAAAACAAGCGCAGGTAGCGTCATTCTCAACTAAGGCGGGTAAATCGAATTCTTTTTCAATTAAATCCAGAATAGGAATATCTACCGACGCATATGTATAATAATGGTCTGTCTTCTGAGGCCAATGTATAGAGCCGGTTTTCTTATTGATCAGGCCGGAAATTCCTATACCCACACCTCTAATATTTGAGGTGTATTCTTTTGAACGCCTGAGGATTTCGCGGATTATTTCTAATAAACATTCAGTAATCTCTTTGACTGATGGCTTAGGCCTGACAATCTGGGTTTTGGTAATTATGCCGCCCTTCAAATCCGTTAAAATGCCGACCATGTTCATTAAATTCAACCCCACTCCGATTATATAGCCGCCTTGCGGATTTAACTCTAAAAGCTCAGGCCTCCTGCCTCCTTCGGAGATATCCAGCTCTTTCTCTAGTATCAAATTATTTCTGACGAAATCATCGATATAGTTAGAAATAGTAACCACATTGATGCCTAATTCCCTGGAGATATCGGGGCGGGTGAGCGGCCCTCGCCGGCGTAAAATCTCCAAGATATCGATATTGCGCCTTTCTTTTTCGGTGAGTTCTTCTCTCTGAAAGTCTATATGGGGCATTTTGAGCGGCTGTATGTTATTTGAGGTAAGCTTTGTTTTATGGTACAGGAAAGCATGCCCTTACTGGCACAAGTAAAACACTTTCCTAGCACCACTTGCGAAAATCGCTTAAAGTTATGGCTTTGGCTAAAGGAAGCCAAACCATTGTTCCCCAACTTATCGCCGAAAGCGATTTTCTTGTTTATACTACTAAATATAATACAAGTCAAGGAGAAGTTTCATCAAAGTACCATATACCATAGACAGTTTACCTAATTTCATTAAGATCAGTCAGTTATGTAAGAAATATTGCGGCTTTTCTACCTTTTTAAATTTCTTACAGATGTGTTTGAAACAGTTGCGTATACTGTCTACAAAGCTCTAAAGGATGGCGTTCTATCACGCTTATCTGTAAATATCATTAATAACCTGCAAAATTGTACTTTCACAACAATTCGCAAAAAGTGTATGCCCGAAATCTGAAAAATGCCACAAGTCAGCAAATGTTGTTTTTTGCTCACCCGACAAAGCATTTGAGCAGTCACAAAAGTATATTTTTTGATTATCTGATAAAGCGGTTAACCTGTTTCTTATCTTTTCGTAGCCTCTCCAAAGCGTCCTAAAACTATATTGCTTGTTCCCGCCATTACTGTAAAACAAAATTCTCTTTTCTAACAATGTGGTGTTTTGCTTCAGAAAAAGAGTAGGTTGAAGCACAAAAATTAATCTAAAATTAGAAGTCCTTGCCAAAATTATTGCTGTTTTCATGTTATTTAAATAATTTTCAACATCAGTACTATCATATTTCCGGGGGCGAACCGTTTCGTCCATAAGCTTATTATTTGCGATTGAATATTGGCTTTTTATAATTCTTAAAAGACGGGCTATATTTGAAATTCTATTTATTTTCTCCCTTGCCCTAAGAATAATTTTATATTTAACATAAATAGCACAATTTCGAAGGAATGAGCCAGTATTCAAAGATGCTTCCTTATTTTCATACTTTCCAACTGTTAAATCATTTAACCCATTCACAAAAATAACAATATGAGGTTTAATCTTCAAGCCATAATGTCTAAGCGCAGCGATCTCTTGATCGCTGACCCAGCTGCCGCTGGCCAAAACATATATAGCGACTGAATAGCCTTTCGAAGTCAAGAAATCATAGATTTGCGAAAAAAAAGTGTGTTTGATATCTGAGGCATAAGAACCAAAACCAACACTGCCGCCAAGTATCAATATTCTATATTGGGCTGTCTTTGGATCACCAATAATTTGGAAGCCTTTGCCGTCAACGGCCAGCAAATTATCAAGCTGAATCGGCGGTTCAATAGTATAGGTATGAGGATCGGATTTTTTGGGCCCGATACGTGCTCCCCAATAACCTTCCCTGGGGCCTTGGCTTGGGATCTGTACGTTTCGCTCAGAATAACTGCTTTCCCACGCAAGTATATTTAAATCCACTCCCTCGGCTTTTAGAGGGTAGGGCAAAAAATAAATGTATAAATAAGCCATGCACTCTATAGAAAAAACTAAAATCAAAAAGAAGCAAAAGATACAACATAAATTGAATAAAAACTTATTCCACTGCAAAACCATCAGCTTCTTTTTACGTTTTCAATTAACAGTACCATAGGTACCAAGTATTTCTTACAGATGTGTTTGAAAGATAAACAGTTACGTATACTGTCTACAAAGCTCTACAAAGCTTTAATTTACCGTTTTTTCTTTACGTCTAATTTTGGGTTCTTCCAGAATTCCCTTATCGCATAATAGCTCTTTTTGGGAATGCGCTTATTAAGCCCATTCTCTAATTTCTCGGATAGCGCCACAACGCCAAAGTATTCTTCGTTCATATTCATATTACCGGCCGCCTTTATATCAAAATAATAACTGCCGTTAGACCAATTTGATTCTGTGTCGTGCACTTTCCAACCATCGGGGTTAGCTTCGTTGTGCTTCCACCACTCGTCTGTCCACTCAAAAATTGTGCCTCCTATGCAGTTACCTGCGCCTTTCTCAGCGTTAGCTAAATTTTCGTAAACCTGGCGCCACTGCGATTCAAGAAAAAAAGCCTGCATATTCTGGTCTTCCTTATTCAAATAGGCATCGTAACTATCTGCGCCGAATTCCGACAAGAGTATCGGCCGGTCAAACGTCGCCTGCAAAGAGTTGAAAAGATTACCAAAAGACCTTCCGCGGTAAATTATACAGGCAACCAAATCTATATCGGGGCAAACATTATTTGCAATGTCTAACCCTAGCAATTCGCCGTTACCCAGCGCAACCGGATGATTAGGGTCGATCTTATGTATTTCTTTTGCCAAGTCGTTAACGAAAGAATAATAAATCTTAGCGCGCAAAAAATTCTTCTGCCGCGGGTCAACCTCTTTATCTATTTCATCGCTAGACCAAGAGTTGACCCTGCCGAAACAGGAATAATTATTCTCATTACCCAAAATCCACAAGAGTATGCCGGCCTCATCTTTATAGAGATTGACCATCTCCAGGACTTCTTTTTTTATTTTATCGCGGAATGCCTTATCAGCGTAAAGAGGGCAGGGGTACTCCCAAAACCCTAGCCAATGCCCTAAGATTGTGCGGATACCATACTTTTCATATAAATCGCGGATGACTTTCTTTACTTCTTCGCTGTCTTCGTGGGCCTGGTAAAGCCTTATTGTATTTACCCCCATATCCTGCATTAATTTCCCGTCTGTAATCCAGGGAGTATTGGGATCTAGCCACCAGTCATATTCGTGGTTTTGGCCAATGGGTATGGGGTTATAGCAGACGCCTTTTACAATGTAGGGTTTACGCTCGACTATTAAACGATAATGCCCGTTTTTAAGTTTCTGGATATAAACCTTTGGCTTAGCAGGTGCGCAACCCACAAGCCACAAAGCACAAGCCGCAAGTAAAAACCACTTGCGGCCTATAAGCTTTATCTTGATACTTGATACTTGATACTTGATACGCCCTTGTTTATTCGTACTTAATCTCATCCAGGTAAAAGGTTGCGCCCTCAGGATTAACATCGATATTTGTCGCCCAGCAGAAACCACCGATGATGTAAGACACATCCTTGCCTTTTAAATCAATGCTGTACTGCGTCCATTCCTTGTTCAGAATAACCGGGCCGATGCCGGCAGTATCGGAATCAGAATACTCGCCCATAATACCGCCTAATTTGAATTCTTCGATTCTTTCTCCGCCCTTTGCCCCGCGCGCCCAGAAAGTAACTTTAATGGCACGGGAAAGATCATAACCTGCATCAACCGTCCCCCAGTTGTTCGCGGGATACTGCCAGTACATACCTGCCCAGCGCGCACCTTGAGTTGCCTGCCCCGAATAGGTTATCTTAATGCAGGAACTCCCTAAATAAGGGTCCTCTTTTGAGGCGTTATCGATTTTGACGTCACCGTAATCACCCATCCATCCCGAAGGGATAAAATGATTAGTCGTTGAGCCTCTATCTGCATACACATAGAAAGGTATATTCTCCTGTTTTTTAGTTTCAGGCTTCAAAGTGGCGTCTGCTTCAAATTTTATATCATCGAGATAAAAAGTTGCGCCTTCCGGGCATAAATCTGCATTGGTAACCCAGCCTAAAGCGCCGTTTAAATAACTGAGGTCTTTACCGGCAAGATTAATACTGTATTGTTTCCAGGTATCGGTAAGTTCAATCGGGCCGATTTCGACGCTTGTCGAATCCGGATAAATACCCTTGATACCGCCAACTATAAACTTCTGAATTACTTCACCGCCCTTTGCCCCGCGCGCCCAAAAGGTAAGTTTGGTCATTCCCGTCAAATCAAAACCATCCTTTTTTGCACCCCAGTTATTTGCCGGGTTCTGCCAGTAAACACCTGCCCAACCCAGGCTCTGTGACTTCTTAGCAGTGTAAACAAACTGGATGCAGGTTGTGCCTGAATGGGGATTTTCCATCGATTGGTCATTTAGTTTAACGTCTCCGTAATCGCCCATCCAACCCGAAGGAATATAGTGGTTATCGCGGGCATTCTTATCCGTATAAACCACAAATTCTTTGGGTTTAACAGCTGTTGGTTCTTCGGCCAACGCACAAATTGGCGCCATCAAAAGCAATACTGCCAAATTTACTAATAACTTCTTCATTTTGACACCTCCATTTTTTGCTAGAATTATTTCCAAAGTTTTTTATACGTATAATAAGATTTACGCAATTGTCTCAAGAAAGGGCTTAATTTACCGTCTCCCTGGCCGCAGGCTCCCAGCCATTCTTCATGCATATAACCATCGGGAAACGGCCCGGCAAATAAACCTTTGGTATCGTGTATTGACGGCTCATAGGCCTTCCACCACTCATCTAACCACTCAAACACAACACCGCCTATGGCATTACCTGCTCCCGGCCGGAATGCCATATTGTCCTCAATATCTTCCCATGCTGCCCGATGGTACTCTGCTTGCATTTCTTCAGCTTCATCCACAGCCCTGCCTTCAGCATATGCCGGGCAGCCGAATTCTGTAATAAATACCGGTTTGCCGGTTTCTGTTTTCACATCTTGCCAAATGCGGACAAAGCCATAATTTCCCCGATAAGCATTAGTGCCAAAAATATCGATATCAGGGCAATCCCTGCCAAATTTATCCAGAAATAGTAAATCGCCGCTGCAAATAGCTACGGGGTGCTCTGAGTCTATAGCTTTAATTTGTTTAGCCACTTCGTTGGCAAATTTAAAAAAGGCATCCGGCTCTTTGTTGGCATTGCAAGCAAAACCATAAATATTCTCATTACCCAAAAGCCAGAATAATATAAAAGGCTCATCTTTAAATTCCAAGACCATATTGGTTACCGATTCCATCATATTCTTTTTGTGCTCTTCATTATTATAGTCTGTTCCGGGATACCATGACGCTCCGGAACCCAGGGCGTATTTGCCTAAAAAATCGCCCATAATTACCTTAATGCCGTAATTCTTATAAAGCTCGCGCAGGAGTTCTTTATCCGCCTTGAAAGGCTGATGGTACCATCTTATTGTATTCACCCCCATATCTTTGAGCAGCTGAAAATCACCTGCCGCGGGTTCGTCGGAATCCTGTATATTATTCTTATTCTTATCTACAAACGCATCATAAGGGCCGTCTATCTTGCCATTATGATTAAAATCATCTTCCATCCAATTGGTTATTGTCCCGTCATCGGGAGACTCCCCCACCTTTATAGGCGAATAAGTAATCCCCTTAATCACATAAGGTTTATCGTCTACAATTAACTGCCAATCAGCATTCTCATATTGGACCAGGCGGACCCTGCCTTCGCCGACACGCCTCTTTATATTCACCGGCTCTTTAGAAGGCATAAGTTTTAATTTTCCTAAAATATTTACCCCGTTAGAAATACCAGTTTTAGTTTGTCCAATAAGATTTCTAACGGGGTTTACTTTAACAAATTCTCCGGGATTAGTAATTACTATATCATTGGACAGATCATTATCATAGCCATTGATTATACGGATATCCGCGCCCGCGAGTTTATATCCCAAGCCTGGATTGCTGCGTAAAAGAAAATTTATCTTGGCAATTGCTGCCTGGCCCACATACCAGGGCGTGTGCCAATATGTCCAGCCATAACTACCGGGGAAATTCACCACGATAGCATAATAACATTTAAGGGCATGCTTTATTAAACCCGCCTTCTCCAAAATTAAACCAGTATAAAATAATTTTACCCCTTGCGGTTCAGTTGACATTGCCCATTTCAAAAACGCTGCTTCTAAATCCGGAGAATGCATAAAATCCCACTGGCTGCCCTCAAGCCGCTTTTCTTTTTGCGCTTTCTTAAATTCAGGGTCCCATCTTACGGAAGTAGTGTTAGGGTATATCCCCTCGCCCACTGCCGTACTTAAGCCTTCCTGGTCCTTTATAATATATTGATACTCCTTTGTCCCTATATTTTTAAATTCACCGTATTTTCCATAATTTATGAAATCTTCTTTGCCCGGGTCATATAAAACTATACTGGTAGGAATTTGGCTTACCTGCTTCTTCTTTTCGAGCTCGATAGAGCCGCTCTCTATCTTCTTTATGCTCTGTTTAGCTGCCTCTGCGAGCTGCCAATACCAACCCCGCTGGTCCCAGGCCTGGGCATAATAATATTTATCAATAATTAATTTAAAAACATTTTTTGCCTCGCCTGTCTTTTCCTGCCGCATTAAACTCTCTGCCTGAATAAAATAAGCTGTGGCTGCATCGTTTAAAACTTGCACAGCCTCAATTTCGTCTTTACTTTTAGGGAGCGCCCTTAAAGATGCCTGGAGTGTATCCGCCTCGCCTTTATATAAATCAATGCATTGCTGGGTATATTTAAAGACCGCCTCTATATCCCTCTTGCCGTGCGCCTCCCAGGCCTTGACGATTAAATCTCCGGAAGAAAGCTTCTCTTCGTTGCACGTTGCACGTTGCACGTTGCACGTTAGTACAAAACATGAACTGAAAGCTATTATAATCCAAAACGTGTGACGTGTGACGTGTGACGTGTGACGCAACATCATCCGACAATCGCTCCCTGCGTGACTCCTTTGATAATATATTTCTGCATGAGAAAATAAACTATTATTATAGGTAAGGCAGTGATAGTCAGTCCGGCCATTAAAAGCGGATAGCGCGTAATAAATTCTCCCTGAAAGGTCATCAGCGCCACTTGCAGCGGCATAAGGGGCTTACTATCAAAAATAATTAAGGCCAGGATATACTCATTCCAGACATTGAGCGCGTTAAATACCACAACCACTGCTAATACCGGCTTTGCCAGAGGCAAAGCGATATACCACCAGATGCCGAACTTAGAACAACCGTCGATTCTGGCAGCGTCTTCTAATTCGCGGGGTAACTTATCAAAAAAAGTCTTTAAGAGGAAAATGCTCGTGGATAATCCCACATTTACCATGCACAAGATATAGCCCAGGGCAGTATTCCTTAAGTGCAGTTTATTTAACAGGACATATAACGGAACAAAACT
>ORJL010114342.1_pt1 | contig 16976 bp, 15 predicted proteins | sample 1779941 | NCBI WGS metagenome assembly ORJL01 (sample SAMEA104232317, study PRJEB22302) | groundwater metagenome | biome: forest; feature: aquifer; material: groundwater | place: USA | collected 2011-08-07 | depth 5.8 m | reverse complement strand
GCCGCGATCCTGCTCGCCGACCCGGCCGCGGGGGAGCTGGTGTTCGTCGCCGCGCGCGGGCCGGTGGCCCAGCGCATCCTCGGCCTGCGGATGAAGCTCGCGGACGGCCTCGCCGGCGAATGCGTGCGACAGGGGCGCGCGCTGGCGGTGTCCGACGTCCAGCGGGACGCGCGTTACGCGCGCGCGATCAGCGACTCCCTGGGCTTCGAGACCCGCTCGCTGATCGCCGTGCCGCTGCTCCACGCCGGGGAGATCTTCGGCGCGATCGAGATCGTGAATCGCCGGGGCGGCGATGTCTTCCCCCGCAGCGAGCTGGAATTCCTCGACCGGATCGGCCGCGCCGGGGGGAGCCTGGTCCACCTGTCGCGGCTCCTGCAGTCGTCCCCGCCCCCGCCCGACCCCGCTCCGTGACGGCCCCGGCCCACACCCAAGGAGAGCCCGCATGGACATCGACTTCGTCCTTCGCGATCTCATCGCCCGCAATGGCTCCGATCTCCACCTGCGAATGGGCCGCCCGCCGCTGATGCGCATGAACGGCGAACTGATGCCCACGGAGCATCCGCCGCTCGACACCGATTCGATGGCGGCGGCCTTGTCGCGACTCTTGGGCGCGCCGGCGTTCGCGCGGCTCCAGACGGGCTTCGACCAGGACTCGGCGTACTCGATCCCGGGGGTGGCCCGCTTCCGGGTCAACGCGCTGCGCTACCTCAACGACCTGGGGGCGGTGATCCGGGCGATTCCGCTGGAGATCCCGAGCATCGACTCGCTCAACCTGCCGCCGGTGCTCAAGGACGTGGTGGCGGCGCCGCAGGGGCTGGTGCTGGTCACGGGCCCGACCGGCAGCGGCAAGTCGACGACGCTGGCGGCGATGATCAACCACCTCAACGAGACGGAACCGCTGCACATCCTGACGATCGAGGACCCGATCGAGTTCGTCTACCAGGACCGCATGTGCACGGTGACGCAGCGCCAGCTCGGGATGCACACGCCCGACCTGCACGAGGCGCTCAAGCGCGCGCTGCGCCAGGACCCGGACGTGATCCTGATGGGGGAGATGCGCGACCGGGAGACGATCGAGTTCGGCATGCACGCGGCGGAGACCGGCCACCTGGTGTTCAGCACGCTCCACACCAACGACGCCAAGCAGACCATCGACCGGGTCCTCGACAGCTTCCCGTCCGACGCGATCAAGCAGGTGCGCAGCGTGCTCGCGCTGACGCTGCGGGCGGTGGTCAGCCAGCGGCTGATCCGGCGCGCCGACGGAGCCGGACGGATCGCGGCGATCGAGATCCTGATCGCCTCGCCGCAAGTGAAGGAGACGATCTTCGAAGGGCGGATCGCCGACCTCGAAAAGGCGATGAAGGCCGGGGGCTACTACCGGATGCAGACGTTCAACCAGGCGCTGGCCACCCTGGCGAAGGAAGGGAAGGTCACCGAAGAGGAGGTGCTCGGCTGCTCGACCAACCCGGGCGACCTCAAGCTGATGCTGCGGGGAGTGACCGGAGCCGGATCGTCCTCCACCGGGGAAGCCGCGGCCCCCGCGCCCACGACGGCCGGCGGGACCCCGGCGGCGCCCGCGCCCGCCCCGGCCGGAGCTGCCGCGCCCGGGACGGATACGGGAAAGGCTCCGTTCAAGATCAGCCGCGGGTTCAAGCTGTGAGTTTCGCCCTCGTTCGACCGATCCCCAGCGAAGCCCGGACCATGGCGGGATACGCCGGCATGCACGCGGGATACGCCGGCATGCACGCGAGTCGCTCGAGCCTGCGCCGCGTCGCCGTGGACGCGCGGGTTGCGCGGTGGAACGGCGCGCCCGGTTTGCGGTGGCACCGCGCGGGGCCGTCCGGCCGCGGGGCGCGCGCATGAGCGACGACTTCGCCGCCGCCGTGTCCCGGATCGAGGCGAATCTCGCCTCGGTGATCCGCGGCAAGAACGAGAGCATCCGCATGGTGGTGATCTCGCTGCTCGCGGGCGGCCACACGTTGCTGGAAGACGTGCCCGGGACGGGCAAGACCACCCTGGCGAAGGCCCTCGCACGCTCGCTCGACGGCGAATTCCGGCGGATCCAATTCACCCCCGACCTGCTCCCGGCCGACATCACGGGCAGCACGTTCTATCATCCGACCGAGGGCACGTTCACCTTCCGGGAGGGCCCGGTGTTCGCGAACGTGGTGCTGGCCGACGAGATCAACCGCACCAGCCCGCGCACGCAGTCGGCGCTGCTCGAGGTGATGAGCGAGCGGCAGGTTTCCGCCGACGGGAAGCGGCGGCCGATTCCCGAGCCGTTCTTCGTGATCGCGACGCAGAACCCGAGCGACTTCCACGGGACGTATCCGCTGCCGGAGGCGCAGCTGGACCGATTCACCGCGTGCATCTCGCTCGGGTATCCCGATGCCCAGCACGAGGTCGAGATCCTTTACAGCCAGAACGACCGCCATCCGCTGGAGGGGCTGAAGCCGGTCCTCTCCTGCGCCGACGTGGTCCGGTTGATGGAGGAGGTGAAGCGGGTGCGGGTGGACCGGGCCGTGGCGGAGTACATCGTGAAGCTGGTGGAGGCGACCCGGGGGGACGCGCGTTTGCGGCTGGGGATTTCGCCGCGCGGCTCGCTCGCGCTTTATCGTACGGCGCAGGCCAGGGCGCGGATCGCGGGCCGCGATCACGTGCTGCCGGAGGACGTGCGGGCGCTCGCGCTCACGGTCCTCGCGCACCGGATCGTGCCGGACACCAAGGCGAAGTACGCCGGGGTTACCGGGACCTCGGTGGTGCAGGAGGCGCTCGGGAAGGTGCCGGTGCCGAGGTAGGAGCCGGCGGTGTGTCGTGAGGCGTACGAGTCCTGTCCCCCGCCCAAGGGACCAAACTACGGATTACGCGGATTTCACGGATTACCACCACACCCGGGATACACCGGCAGCATCGGCGACAGGACGACCCGCGGGATGCTTCGCGAATCGAGACCGCCGGCTCAAACCTCCGGCACCGGCGCGCCCATGCTCGCCCAGTCTTCCTTGGCCGGACCGTAGATGCCCGGCGGCTTGATCCCCGCCTGGCGCAGGAGGACGGTCATCTGGCCGCGATGGTGCGCCTGGTGCAGGACCAGGCACGACAGCGTGAAGCCGCGCTTCCAGGTGAATCCGTACAGGTTGTCGGTCTTTTGGAGCGCCGCATCGCGCCACTTCTTCTTTACCACGGCGGCGAGCGACGCCGCGGCGGCCTTGTAGGCCTCGAGCAACTGGGCCTTCTTCTTCGGCACCGTGGCGGCGGCCTCCGGCCCCTTCACGCCGAGCCCGGTCTGGTTCATCATCTCCGGGATCGTTTGGGCGAGATGCCACGCCATGCGGCCGAGCGTCCGGTGTCCTTTGGACACCGCGCGCTTCGCTGAGGCGTCGGACATCGCCGCGATCACGTTCGCCGTGGCTTCGGACTCGAACTTCCACATCTCGAGGAAGCTCCCGATCGTCGTGAACATGGTCCCTCCTGTTGTCCCTCGCGTGATCAGCCGGCGAGGCCGCGCGGCAACCGACCGAACTATGGATACCCAGCGCGGCTTCCGCCGCAACCGACGGAACTACGGATCAACGGATGATCTGGATTGCACGGCTTGTCCAACGGCAGAAGGTGTGATTCCTCGCAAGATCGTCGAATGTGCGACGATGGGGCCGGTGTGTAATACGGATATCGGTGTATCCTGCCAGTTCGGGGAGCGCTCGTCAACTTGATCCGACGCTCCCGCCCGGATACGCTGGGGCCATGTCGCGCCGGATGACTCTGCTTCCCCTGGTCTTCCTGCTCGCATCCACGGCGGTCGCAGAAACGCTGGAGTACCCCGAGTTCGGCTTCCGCCTGCGCGTGCCGCCAGGATGGACTTCACGCAGCGAGCCCACCGACCAGGCTCCGCTCCAGCTCATTCTGCGTCCGCCCGACGGGCCACCGGACGCGCAACTGACGATCTGGGCGCAGGAGTTGAACGACCCGGCCGATCCCGACGCCTACCGGGCGCAGCTGCTCCGGTACTTGAAGACGCGCAGCGAGTATTCGGACGCGGTCGCGGTCGAGGGCACGCTCGCGGGGCGGCGCGTGCCGGGGCTCGAATTCCTCGCGCGCCGGCCGGCGGCGACGTATCGCGCACGCCAGCTCATCCTGGTGGAGGGAGGATTCCGCTACACCGCGCAGATCGTGGCCCCGGCGGACCGGTTCGACGAATGGCGCCCGCAGTTCGAGGCGGCGCTCGCCGGCTTCGAGCCCGTGGCCCCGGGCGCCGAGGGCCGGTTCCGCCGCGCGATTCTCGAGCTCGCCGGCAAGTGCGGGTGCGAGATGAACTGGGCGGCCGACTGGCCGCCCGCCGCCGCGCGGGCGCGCGCCGAAGGCAAGCTCGTGCTGGTGTACGTGCGCGCGCAGGGCGGCTTCGAGGTGAGCGACGCGGCCCTCACCGGCATCTTCATGGATCCGGAGGTGCTCGCGGCGACGCGCATCCGTTGCGTCGCGCTCCGCTGGACCGCCGGAATGAAGCTGCCGCTCCAGGCGCCGGAGCACTACGGCATGGGCCCGCTTCGTGACGGCCGCGGTGGTCCGCGCCGTGGTGCGCGCGCGCGAGGCCGGCGCGACCCTGCCCGCGGGCCTGCTCGACCGCGCCCTCGACGAGTTGGCGCGAATGCGCATGGCCGACGGATCGTTCGACTACATGATCGGACCGGGCGGCCGCGCCTTGGGCTCGCAAACCCGGGCCCCGGGCGCGGCCGGGCGCGGTCCGGCCTGCGCACTTGCCCTCCTGCGCGGGGGACGCGCCGGGGTGGACGTCCTGCGCCGGGCGCTCGATCTTTGGCTCGAGCATCGAGCCGGCCTGGCCCGGGAGCGGGGCAAGTCGCTCATGCACACGGGGGCCGACGGACAGGGTTCGCACTACCTGATGTTCGACTACGCCGGGATCGCCGACGCGATCGCCGCGCTCCCCGCGGATCAGCGAGATCCATACCGCAACGCCCTGCTCCAAGAGGTGTTACGCATGCGGACAACGGAGGGCGCGTTCCTCGACACGCCGATCAACGGCCCTGACTACGGCACGGCGATGGCCCTGCGCTGCCTGCGCGCGCTCGAGGGCGAACGCTAGTGCCGTCCAGCCCCCTGCCCGATCACGGCCCCGAGCGCCGCGCCTCTGCCGATCCCGATGCCAGAAAATCCCTTGACAGCTCGCTTCCACATTACCTAAGCTCCCTGAAACTCTCGCCCATCAAGTTGTTAGGTCGGCAGCACGAAGCCCACGTTCCGAGCCCCGACGATGGCGCGTAAGCGGGATGACAAGGTTCTCGAAGACCGGATCCTGGTCGACCAGTACCGGTTCAAGCTGACGCGCAAGATCGCCGAGGGCGGAATGGGCGCGGTGTACGAGGCGCTCCAGTTTGGCGACGAGGGCTTCGAGAAGCAGGTCGCCATCAAGTGCATTCAGGAGAGCCTCTCCAAGGACAAGGAATTCGTCGAGATGTTCATCGGGGAGGCGAAGCTGGTCGCCAACCTCGTGCACCAGAACATCGTGCAGATCTACCATCTCGGCAAGTCCGGGGACATGTACTACATCGCCATGGAGTACCTGGACGGGGTCAACCTCCAGGAATTCATGAATCGGCACTACGAGCTGGGGCAAAAGGTCCCGATCGATCTCGCGGCGTTCATCATCAGCCGGGTCTGCCGCGCGCTCGAACACGCCCACCGCAAGACCGACCGGTTCGGCAACCCGCTCCACGTGGTGCATCGCGATGTAAGCCCGAAGAACATCATGATCAGCACCGAAGGCGTCACCAAGCTGACCGACTTCGGGATCGCCAAGGCGCAGACCTTCATGCGCGACCAGGAGGGCGACGTGCTGATGGGGAAGGCCCAATACATGTCGCCGGAGCAGGCGCAGTACCTGCCGACCGACAACCGCTCCGACATCTTTTCGCTCGGGGTGGTGATGTTCGAGTTGCTCACCGGGCAAAACCTGTTCGGCTCCGACAAGACCAGCGTGATCCTGGAGAACGTGATCTGCCGGGAGATCCCGAAGCCGGCTTCGATCAATGCGGAGATCCCGAAGGAACTCGAGCATCTGATGGTGAAGGCGCTGGAGCGAAACTCGAACAAGCGCTTCCAGGACGCGGGCCGAATGGGGTACGAGCTCGAGTACTACATGTACCACGACCGGTTCGGGCCGACCAACGTGACGCTCGAGAAATACATGACCAAGATCTTCCCGGAGTTGTTCCGGCAGACGCGACCGAGGGAAGACAAGGGCGGCGGCCTGGACACCGAAGGGGACACGGCGGTCATGGAGCGCTAGCCCGCGCTGGCCCGGGCCAGGACGGGCACGGTGCCTCGGGATCCTGGCCACGCGTGACGAGGCATTGACGCTAAACGGACCGCCTTGCCCCTGCCCTTGCCCTTGCCCGGTTCCCGACGAGATAGGGCAAGGGCAGGGGCAAGGGCAAAGCACGACGACGGGATGCGACCATCGTTTAGGGCCTATGCCTGGTCACGTGGTCGCGCGACCGGCCCGCCATCGCGCGCGCCGGGGACGGCGGCGGCGAGGCGCCGGGCGGCGGAGCACTGGCCGAGGACTTCGCGAACTCATGGATGCCCGTCCTTCCTTCGACCGGCATCACACACCCGTCTACCTCATCAAGCGGCGGCGGGCGCGTATCGCCCTCTTCGTCTGCCTCCTGCTCCTGTTCGCCGGCTACGCCTACCTCTCCTTTCTGGAAGCCTACCTCGCTCCGCTGCTCGTCGGGGCGGAAGACCGGCTCTACCTGCTCTACGCGAGCCACGCCGCACGCGAGCCGGAGCCGAGTTTCACCCTGCGCGAGCGGGGCCGAGAGGCGCGGTGGAAGGAGGAGCGGCGGTTCCAAGGCGACTTCAGGGCGGCGGCCGGGGCAGGCGACGAGCTGTGGGTTTTCTACCGCCGCTCGTGCTCGGTCTATCGGGACGGGGTGCAGGTCCGCGCGCTGGCGGTGGACTTCGGCTGGGACGTCCAGGCGGCGATCGCGGACGCGCCGGGGCCCTCGGGGTCCGGGACGCGCACGTTCCTCGTCTTCGGCTTCGACGAAAAGCACGTGCTGCGCGGCGAGCGGCTGACCGTCGCGGGGGGCGGCCCGCTCGCGTGGGAAGCGATGCCGGCGACGCTTCCGCGCTCCTCCTCGCCGCGCCGGCTCTACGCCGTGCCCCATGGCGGCGGGATCCTCCTCGCCTGGCCGCGGAATGCGCTCATGCCGGAGCCCGCCCCGCTCGCGGGAGATCCGCCTGCCGAGGGAGAGGGACCGGATCCGTGGTCGCTCCAGGCCTGCTTTCTCGACGGGTCGCGATTCGCGCCGCTGCCTCCGCTGCCGCTCGGCGAGACCCAGGCCTGCACCCTGTTCCCGGTCGAAGGCTCGGCCGTGCTCGTGACGGTGCCCGTGGAGCACAAGGAGGTGGGACGCCTGCGGCTGGCGAGCCGCCGCTTCACCGGCGCCGGCTGGGGGGAACCGACGGACTTCCGCATCCTCGATGGGCGGTGGTGGCTGGGTCGTCGCGTGCTCGACCTGACCGGGTGCGCGCAGGGGGGCCGGGCGCATTTGGTGGTATCGCGCGCAGCCGGGCTCGAGACCGCGTCGGCGGGCCTGGAGGGGCTCCAGCAGGGGGAATTCCCGCGCCTCGAGCCGGTCAGCCCGACGGCGTCGTTCGGCCGACCCGAGGTGTTCGTTTGGCTGAGCAGCCTGCTCTTCCTGGCTCTGCTCCTGGTCTTCCTCGGGGTCTCGCTGCTGACGGAGCGCTTTCGGCCGTCGCCGCCGGCCGGGGCGGTCGCGATCGAACTCGCGACCTGGGTGCAGCGCGGGCTCGCCTGGGGGGTGGACGTCTGCGTGCTTTCGCCGGTGGTGCTGCTGCTGCTCTGGGTGATCGGATACGAGCCGGACACTGCGGGGGAGGTGGCCGGCGGGCCGATCATGCTGCTGACCGCGTTGTGGGACGTCGCGATCGTGATCTACACCACGGTCCTCGAGTCGCGGTCCGGACAGACGGTCGGGAAGTGGCTGCTGCGGATCCACGTGCTGACCGAGGAGGGGGGGCGGCCGACGTTCCGCCAGGCGCTGCTGCGCAACCTGGTGCGCCCCATCGACGGCGCCGGTCCGCAGGCGCTGCTCGGCCTGCTTTTCATCTTCGCCACGCGCCGTTCCCAGCGGTTGGGCGACATACTCGCGCGCACCGTGGTCGCGCGGCACGGGCCGGGCTGGACGGCGTGAGGGCGCCCGGGCGCCGCGCCGTCATCTCGCCGCCAGGCCCGCGAGGAACTCGCAGATCCGCTCCTGGACCGCGGGCCATTCCTCGCGCGGAATCTCGCGACCGCCCGGGTGCTCGTGGATCGCGTGCTGGACCCCGGCCTCCTTCATCTTCTGCGCCGCGGAGCGGGCGCCCGCGAGGGTCTCCTTGTCTCGGGCCCCGTGGACCACGAAGACGGCGAGCCCTTGCTTCTTGGCTTCGGGGAAGTCCGCTTCCTTTTCGACGGGGTAGAAGCCGCCGATGGACACGACCGCGCGGAAGCGGTCGGGGCTTCCCAGCGCGATCGTATACGCCAGATAAGCGCCCTGGGACGTGCCCGCCAGCCAGACCCTGCGCGGATCGACGTTGTGCTTCTGCTGCGCTTCCCGGACCACCGAGAGGACGACGGATTCGCTGCGCTCGTCCCAGCGGAATTTCTCGCCGCTGACCCGGACGGTCCCGCGCACCGCCAGCAGGATCAGCTCCTGCCGGTCGGCCAGGGCCTTCCACTGGGCGATCGTCGATTCCGCGTTCCCGCCCGCGCCGTGCAGGACCACCAGGAGCGGCGCCGGCCTGGCGGCGTCGAGCTGGGCGGGCACGTGCACCAGGTAGTCGCGCACCGAGTTCTTCTCCGTCGCCGCCCGCATCTCCGCCACGATCTGCGCGAATTCCGGGTCGCCCCGCAGATTCTTCAGGTCGTCGTCCCCCTCGACGTGGTCGGCGTCCGTGAAATGGAGCTCCAGCGACTTGCGCAGCCAGCGCAGCCCTTCCTCCCGCCGGGCCTTGAGCGCCCAGCAGCACGCGAGGTTGTACGCGCTCGCGCCGTCGGTGTCGTCGAGCTGCAGGCACTTCTCGAAGGCGGCGATGCCGTCATCGTAGCGGCTCCGGCGCATCGCCTCGAGCCCGAAGTCGAACTGCGCCTGGTAGTCATTCTGCGCCCACAGCGAGGACGAGAAGACCAACCCGAGGAAGACGAGGAGGACGGTCGGCCGCATGAGAGCTTCTCCTGGACTGGACGGGACACCGGGTCGAAAGGGTATATTCACGCAGAGGCGCCGTGAGAGGCAACGGTTTCGTCATCGAGGCCAGGATGGCATCCCCAGTCATCGCCGCGGCGGATACCGTCGCCTTCGACATGGACGGGACGCTCGTCGACTCCACCGAGGTGGCGGTGCAGGGCGCGCGGGTGGGGCTCGAGCGGTTCTTCCGCGACCGCGGGATCGAGCCGTTGATTCCCGAAGCCGCGGAGATCCGGCGGCGGATCGGGATGCCCTCGCTGGAGTACTTCGCAGCGCTCGTGCCGCCCTCCTACCGCGAAGAGGCGCAGACGATCCGGAACTACGTATCTGCCGCCGAGGAGCGGCTGCTGGCGGGCGGGCTGGTCCGGGTCTTTCCCGGAGCCCTCGGGGTGCTCGGTGAGCTCCGGCGGCGTGGGTACCGGCTGGTGCTGGTGAGCAACTGCGGGCCGAAGTATTTCCGCGCGGTGCGCTCGGCGGCGGGGCTCGAGGACGCGTTCGAGCGCGCGTACTGCGTCGAGGACGCCCCCCGCGGGGACAAGGCCTCGGCCCTGGAGCGGGCGCTGGGCGAGCTGGGAAGCCGGGCGGGGGTGATGGTGGGGGACAAGAAGTACGATCTCGACGCGGCCCGCGCCAACGGCCTGCGCTTCGTCGGATGCCGCTACGGTTTTGCCTGCGATGGCGAGCTCGACGGCGCGGACGCCTTCGTGGACGACCTGCGGGAGCTCCCCGGGCTGCTGCCGGAGCGCGCGGGGTAGGGATGGCGCCGCGCGCCGCGGTCACGCCTCGGAGAAGATGTCCGGCGGCTCGGGCAGGTCGACGTGCAGCATCTCGGACGCGGTGCGCTGAATCGGTCCCGCGCCGGAAAGGGCCGGTTCGCGGGATGCCTTCTGGGCCGGCGGATCCGGCGCGTCGGAGGGGGCCGGGGACGCGGGGGGCACGACGGCGATTCCCGGCTCGGCGGGGAACTCGTCGAGCTCGTAGGTGCGCCAGTCGCCCAGGGCTTCGGCCACCGGGTCGCGGTATTCGTCCTGCGGCGGGTTGATCTCGTCGGCTTTCGAGAACGCGCCGCCGGCCTCGGCGGCCTTCCCCTGGGCCTGGTAGACGAACCCCATCCACTGCCAGACCGCCGCCTTGGCGATCGCGTCGTCGAGCGGCACGCGGACGTTGAGTTGACGTTGGAGCAACTCGACCTGGTAGGCGCAAAGCTCGTCCGCCATCTTGCCGTCCCCGCTCGCGCGCGCGTGGCGGGAGGCCTCCAGGCAGAGCTTGGTCGCGGTGGCCAGATCCTGCGCGCGGGTCAGGTGGTAAACCTGGTTGCGCAGGTCGTCCAGCGGGGCCGATCGGTCCCGCGCGGCCTCGGCCGCGTCGGCGACGATGCGGTGGAACTTGCGCCGAAGCGAGCGCGCGAACGCCAGCAGCAGGAGGTCCTGCCCGAGCTTGTCGGAATAGACCCGGGTGATCGGCTCGCGCAGGGCGATCAGGCCGGGCGCGGGGTCCGGGGTCTGGGCGTAGCGTGCGAACTTGTAGCGCTGCTGGACGTTCGAGATGGCGATCGTGGCTTCCAGCTTGAAGGAGTGCGCGAGCTGGCGCGCCTCGAGGAACCGGGCGTCGGTGACATTCAGCAGCGGATCCCGGTTTGGGTCGAGCGGGGGCACGACAATATGCACCTCGGAGTCCGGAGCGGATGTGGTGTGCCCGGGTTCGGGCGAGGGCCCGGGTTCCGGCGCAGGCCCGGACTTGGGCTCTGACGGAGGAGCCGGGGGCTCACCGGGCTTCGGGTCTCGGGAAAAAAAGGCCTTGATGCGGCCCCACATGGTCGCCCTCCCGGGGTCAACGAACGGTCGGGATGCTGCGGATGCACCCCTCTCTATAGCAGAATTGCGAACTGAGCCCAAAAGGGATTATCGGTCGCGGGACCGCGGGTGCAGGGACGCCCCCCTGGGTCGCCCGGGCGGAGCTACTAAGATACTGCGACCAAGTCTTTTCCGATCGTCTGCTCTCGGGGCGCGGCCCGTTCCTCCCCGTTTCCGTTCCCGTGCCCGGAAAAGGCTCATCGGGAACGGGAACGGGAACGGGTACGAGCAATAGGAAAGAACATACTCGGGGTAGCCTAGCAGGGCTGGCAGGCGGTCATCCCGACCGCCCGGCGGACCTCCTGGATGGTGCGGACGGCGACGGCGCGGGCCCTCGCGGCGCCCTGCGCCAGCGCCTGATCGACCCGGGCCGGGTCTTTTTCCAGCTCGGCCCGGCGAGTCCGAGCCTCTGCGAAATGGGCGTCGATCAGCTCGAGGAGGCGCTTCTTGACCTCCCCGTACCCGAGGCCGCCGGCACGATAGCGCTGGGCGAACGTCTCGAGCTCCCCGGCAGAGGCGAAGAGCTTCACCAGCGCGAAGACGTTGCACTTCGCCGGGTCCTTGGGCGCTTCGAGCGGCGTGGAGTCGGTGACGATCGCCATGACCCGCTTCTTGAGCGCCCCGCCGGTGTCGAAGATGCCGATGGTGTTGCCGTAGGACTTGCTCATCTTGCGGCCATCGATGCCGGGGACGATCGCGACCTCCGGGAGGATCCGTTCCTCCGGCACGACCAGCACCTCGCCGTACGTCAGATTGAACTTGATCGCGATGTCGCGGGTGACTTCGACGTGCTGCTTCTGGTCCTGTCCCACCGGGACGAGGTTGGACTTGTAGATGAGGATATCGGCGGCCATCAGGACCGGGTAGGCGAAGAGCCCGTGATCGGCGGAAATCCCCTGTTCGACCTTGTCCTTGTACGCGTGGCAGCGCTGGAGCAGCCCCATCGGAGTCACGGTGGAGAGGATCCAGGACAGCTCGGTGACCTCGGGGACGTCGGACTGGCGAAAGAAGACGGCCTTGGCGGGGTCGAGGCCGAGGGCGAGGTAGGTGAGCGCGACCTCGCGGACGTTGGCGCGCATCTGCTCGGCGTCCCGCACGGTGGTGAGCGCGTGGTAGTCCGCGATGAAGTAGAAGGACTCGTTCCCCTCCTGCAGGGCGATGTGCTGGCGGATCGCGCCGAAGTAGTTGCCGAGGTGGAGGGTGCCGGTGGGCTGGATTCCCGAGAGCACACGCATGGTGGAAGACTCCGTAGGGACGAAGCATGCCTATCCGGTTGGCGTCCGCGCAAGAATAACGTCACAGTCTCACGGCGCGCGCGGGGTTCAAGGAACGGCGGAGCGCCGGGTGCCGCTCCTGCCCTCCTGCTTGGCCATCTCCTCCAGCGCTCGCGTCTGCCCCCGGATCCAGTGGGCGCATCCGAGCAGCAGCACGGAAAGCACGAGGTCCGTGACCAGCTCCCGTGTCGAGGTCGGAAATCGTCCGGTCTCCAGCAACTCGGTCACCGACGGTATCAGAGCGAAGAGGTACACCCACCACAGATCGTGGGCCCTCCCTTTCCCGGCGACATCCGGCCCGTGGCCGGGTCCGATATCGTGCGTGTGCCCGGCATCGTGCGTGTGCCCGGCATCGTGCGTGTGCCCGGCATCGTGCGTGTGCCCGGCATCGTGCGTGTGCCCGGCATCGTGCGTGTGCCCGGCATCGTGCGTGTGCCCGGTATCGTGCGTGTGCTCGGTCGTACCGGCAAGTCCATGGGCATGCCCGTGCTCGTGCAGCGGGCTGTGCGGGTGCGCGTGCACGAGCCCGCCGTGGCGGTGCCGGTGCTGGTGCATCAGATTGTGCCGGGTGAGCAGGTCGACGTCGGCCAGGAGCGTCTCCGGCTTTCCTTCGGCGACCAGCTTGCGATCCTCGCCGAGAATCGCCACCCGGTCCGCGAGTTCGCCGACCATGTGCAGGTCGTGCGTGGTCGCCAGGATCGCCTTCCCCTGGGCGCGATAGCGCTCGAGGATGTCCATCAGGGACGAGGCGCTGCGCGGGTCGAGCCCGGCCGTGGGCTCGTCGAGCAGGAGCAGCGTTGGCTCGAGAGCGAGCACCGCGGCCAGGGCGACGCGCTTGCGCTCCCCGTGGCTCAGATGGTGCGGCACACGCTCCTCGAACCCGGCCAGGCCGACCTGTCGCAGGCAATCCTGCGCGATCTCCCGCGCATCCTCCGGCCCGAGCCCCTGATGGAGCGGCCCGTACGCCACGTCCTCGATCACCGTCGGGCAGAAGAGCTGATCGTCTGGAGACTGAAAGACCAGTCCGGCGACCAACCGCACCGCGCGCAGTGTCTTCGGCGCGAGCCGCACCACGCAGACCTCGATCTCCACTTGGCCCCGGAGCAGGCCGACGATGCAGCGGAGCAAGGTCGACTTGCCCGTCCCGTTGGCCCCCAGAAGCAGGACTACCTCACCCGAGCGGACCTCGAGGGACAGGTCGCGCAATCCCGTAGACCCGTCGGGATAGGTGTAGGTCAGGCCGTTCACCCGCAGTCGGACTTCGCCCGTTCCTACCATCGCGCCAGCACCCCCAGCAGCACGGAGGCCGCCAGCACTCCGAAGAGAAAGACGCGATCGGTCGGGCCGGTCGGATGGGCCGCGAGCACCCGGAATTCGCCCGTGAAGCCGCGCAGAAGCATGGCGCCATGCACCCGCTCCGCACGCTCGATGGAGCGGGCGAAAAGCGTCCCCACCAGGTGTCCTGGCTCGCTCCAGGATCCCACTCGACGCCGTCCGAAGCGCCGCAACTCGCGCGCCTGGAGCAGCGCCCCGATCTCTTCGCGCATCAGGACCAGGTAGCGGAGCGCGAGCGAGATCGTCAGCACCAACAGCCCCGGCACCCCGAGATCCTGCAGGGCGCGACAAATCTCGGGGGCGGTCGTGGTCGCCGCCACCGCCGACATCGCCAGGACCGCCAGGGAGGACTTCGCGAGGACCATGCCGCACGCCATCAGCCCGGGCTCTGTAATCACGAACTCCCATGACCCGAGGGTCACGCGCCACCAGGTCGGGCCGGGCCGCGAAAAAGGCAGGAACACCGCCACCAAGACGAGGAACGGCAGCGCCGGCACCGCGCGCCGCAGCACCGCGCCGGCTCCCGCACCCCAGGCCGCCGCCATCGCGGCCAGCAGCAGCAGCCAGCCGATCCACCACTCGACGTGCCCGGGATAGAGCAGCACCTCGGCCAAGATGAAAACACACGCGGCCGCCACCCGCGTCGTCGGCCCGATTCCGCCCGCCATGCTGTACCCCGTTGCGAAGCCCGTAATGCGCGGACCTGCGTGGTGGCCGCGAGCACCGGAACGGAGCCGCGCCCGACCGGCAATCCCCGCTCCTGCCCTGGGGAAGTGGGCATTGTCCCAGCTCATGCACCACAAGTACATGTTGGTCGACCGGGCAGTCCGCCCGCGCGGGCCGACTCTCGTTATCGGCCAATCCTTGATTTCCACCCCGGCCTGGATTAGGCTCAACTCGGGTCGAGGTGCGGGAGCGATCGAATGCAGGGGTTTCTCGAAGCCCTTTCCACGCCGGATTTTATCAAGCTGATCCGATCGGTCGGCATCGACGTGGTCGAAGAAATGAAGCGCGGCGCCTGCCACCAGGCGATCCTCGACGCCGACAAGGTCCCGCAAGTGCTCGCCGGCGCCCTCAAGCACCCGGACCCGAAGATCCGCGTCCAGGCAGCGGATGCGCTCGGCGAAGTCGGAGACGCTGCGGGCAAGACCTACCTGCAGGCGATCATGACCGACCGGTCCGGCGAGGTGCGCAACGCCGTCATCAAGGCGATCCAGCAGATCGACTCGCGCAAGGCGGACGAGAAGACGGAGATCGAGCTGGAAGGCTCCGGCCTTCCACCCGAGTATGCCAAGCAGCTCGTGTTGGACGCGGCTGCCCGCCTCAAGGCCCCCTTCACCCCGTCGCGCAATGGTTTCATGCTCAACGTGGAGGTGGGCAACGGCAAGGCCCAATACGTCCAGGTGATCTTCGGCAAGAAAGACGAGGAAGACGACGCCTTCATTTCGTTCCTCAGCGTGTGCGGGCGACCCTCGCCGCAGACGCTCCCCGCGCTGCTGCGGTGGAACGGCCGGCTCACCTGCGGCAGCGTCGCCATGCGCAAGGTGGGCCCGGAGGAAGTCCTCGTCCTCGGAGCTGCACAGCCGCTCGACACCGCCGACTACGACGAAGTCGAAAAGATGATCCTATACGTGGCCAAGCGCGGGAGCACGCTCAAGCAGTTCCTGCGCGCCGGATATTGAGGGCGACCGTGGGCGAATCCGATTCCCCGGCCGACGCGCCCGTCCACCACGAGGCCAAGGCCTTTGTGATCTGGTCCGAGAAGGAGCTTCCGCTCACGCCCGGCTACGGCTTCGTCCTGCCCGAGGGAGAAGTCTCGCTGCTCGATCTGCCCACCACCGTCAAAGCCAAAATGGGCATCGGGCCCGAATCCCAGCTCTACCTCACCCCGTTCCTCAGTTCCTACGAGAACCCCGTGGCACAGGCCTTCTCGAAGCACTTCGAACGCGCCGTTCGCCGTACGTTCCAGGGCCAGGACGAAGGCATGCTCGCACCTCCGGGACCGCTCAAACCCGACATGTTCTACCGCGTGGCCCTGATGCAGGACAACGACGGGAACGGCATCCTCACCGCGGACCCGGAGAAGATCGATGGCGGCTTGCCGCTGGCCGTGTGGCACATCCCCAAGGCCTGGGGAAAGCTCAAGGGGATCGAGGTTCCCGACGGGGTGCTCCCCGCGGCCAAGGCGACCAAGCCCGCGGAGGCAAACGTGCCGACCGCGCCCGTCGTCGGGCCCGCGATTCCCGTTCCCGTGACCGCGGTCGCCCCGGCGTCCCCTCCGGCTCTTGCTCCCGTCGCCGGTCCACCGGTGCCTGCTCCGGCTTCGGTTCCGTCGGCGCCGGTCCCCGTTCCGGCGCCCGTTGCAACTCCGACCTCGTCGCCGCCGTTACTGCCCGTCGCGGACCCGACCCCGCCTCCCCCGCAGCCCGGGGCGGCCCCGCCCGCGCCGGCCGAGGTCGAACCCGCACCGGTTGCCGAATCCCCCGCCGAGGAGGAGCCCGCGCCCGATTTCGGCTTCATTGACCTCGAGACCGAGGGGGAGCCCGCTCTCGAGGTCTTCGACGAGGCGGCGCGGGAGCCCGCCCTCGCAGAAATCGCTCCGGATGTGATTCCGGAGTCCGCCCCCGAGCCGGCTGCGGCTCCCGTCGATCTCTCCGCGGATCTCGGAACGGCGGCGACCGAAGCAACGGGCGCCGCCGCGGGGACCGGGCCGGCGGCAGCGCCGGACGCCGAGCCGGCGCAGGATGTCGTCGACGACCTGCATGCGATCCCCGCCGCCCATTCAATGCGGGCACCGGGCACGTTTGGCGATCTGCTCGATCACCTCCAACCGTTGCCGCCGGAGCCTCCGCCTGCGCCCGCGGCTGCGCCAGAGCCCGCAACCGCGGTTGCATCCATGCCCGCGCCCCTGCCGGTCGAGTCGCACACCGAGGAGCCTGGAAAACAAAGGCCGACGGCACGCCCGCCGGTCCACACCGCCGAGGAGGAGGGCCGGCTGCGGCCGATTGCCCGCGCGCTGGCGCGCTTCCAGAACGAGCACACCCAGGACGTGGAGGAGGCGCCGACCGAGGAATTCGCGGTCGGGCCGCTGCCCACCGCTGCCGCGCCGAGCCACGCGCCCGCGATCGCGGCCGAGCCTCCGGTCGCACCGGAGTTGAAGGGACCCCCGAAGGCCGCCCCCGCTGCGGAGCTGCCGACCGCGGCCGTCGTGCCGGCTCCGGCCAGGCCGGCGCCGGCTCCCG
>ORJL011371164.1_pt1 | contig 16980 bp, 15 predicted proteins | sample 1779941 | NCBI WGS metagenome assembly ORJL01 (sample SAMEA104232317, study PRJEB22302) | groundwater metagenome | biome: forest; feature: aquifer; material: groundwater | place: USA | collected 2011-08-07 | depth 5.8 m | reverse complement strand
CTTAACCTTAAATTTGAAGGGGTAGCTTCAGAGTCAGCAACCGAACGCGGCCGGAAAATTCCAGTCGAGGTTAGATTCGATTCTGCACTTGCAGATTCTGGGCAACCAATAGATTCAAGCGCTACCTCAGGAGCTGTAACTAACGGTGACGGAACATATACCGCCCGCCTAGCGGCTCCTATCGGCACCTACCACATTTTTGTAGACGCACTATCCCAGCTGAGAAAGAAAATCGACTTTATAGGTTTTAGTGCAGGAAAAACCGTGACTGTTCCGAAAGATGGGTACCTTAACCTAACTGCTGGAGATATAGTTGACAATAACGTTATAGATATTTTTGATTACAACATAATCGTCCAGGATTTTGGGTCAAGAATGCCTGCTGAGGGAAGTCCGGCTGATTTAGACTTTGATGGCGACGTCGACATTTTTGATTACAATCTTGTCGTGCAAAACTTCGGCAAGGTAGGGGATTAATGGAAATAAATTCTGTCCTTAAAAACTGGAGTCTCGCTTTTTTATGCCTGGCACTAATTAGTGTGGGTACTTTTTCATATCTTGTATCCGGTACGGATAAATTATCCGTAAACAAAGTGAGTGTTCAAGCCTCAGGTGAGAAAAAAACAACACTTTTGTCTTTTAACCCGGCAAATATTACGGTTAAAAAAGGTGCTGAAATTTTTGTGATGATTAATATCGATACGAATGAGGATTCCATAAGCGCCGTAGAAGCCGTACTTTCCTACAACCCAAAAATTATCGAAGTTGCAGACATTACCCCGGGCTCGTTTTTTGAGAAAGCAAGTGTTTTAGAAAAAACGATTAACCAAAAGAAAGGAAACGTTACTTTCGCTCTTGGAGGTATTAGGGCAAAACAGGGAAAGGGGACTGTTGCAAAAATAAAAATTAAAGGCTTGCAAAAAGGCAGGAGTAATCTAAGTCTCGAGGGGAGCCAGGCAGCAGCTGTACAAAAATCTTCTAATGTTTTAAAAGAAACTGCCGCAGGATATATAATTGTTGATTAGCTATGGGTAAAAAGAAAATTGTCGCCATTGTTGTTTTATTTTTAATCTTGGCTGGATTGGGAGCCGGGCTTTATTTAATGCGCCAACAGCAAGATCTCCGCGAAAAAGCGGCTCCGGCAACAACCATTAGTATTAAAAAACCAGCTAAGACTATTTTGGTCGGGGAAAGCTTTGATGTTACGGTTGAGGTAGACACTTCGACCAACGTTCTCTCTGGAACTGAGCTAGAGATTAATTTCGATAAAGAAAAGCTAACACTCGCCAGTTTTTCCCCTTCGACACTTTTACCGGTCGAATTAGCTAAAGCCCAAATCAACAATACAGCCGGGTCTGCCACTATTAGCTTAGGAGCACAACCAGCCAACCCTCCCCAGGGAAAAGGGACCATCGCCACACTTAAATTTGAAGCAAAGGCCGCCGGTAACGCGGCAATAACTTTTGGTCCGAATACTAAGGCCGCGGGAACCAGCGAAGCAACAAACGTCATTATTGCTAAAAATCCGGCAACCATAACTATAATAGCCGCAGGCGGAGGAACTACTTCACCTTCGCCCTCAGCCTCGCCAGCTCTACTATCATCATCACCCTCACCCTCGGCGTCTCCTGTAACGGGAAGTTCTGCCTCTCCTAGCCCATCTACTGCACCAGTTGGCGGATCAATTGCCTCGCCATCACCGTTGACGGTAGCATCAGCCTCGCCAGCCGCGAAACCTACGGTCGCGCTACCTACTAACAAGACGGTCAAAGCAGGGGATACAATCACAGGAACCGCCAAACCAAATTCAAATGTAACCATTACAATTCAATCTGAACCAATAACGGCTACAGTCAAGGCAGATGCCGCGGGTAAATGGAGCTACACAATACCAGTAACACTCGCCTCTGGTACACACACTATTACCATCACCGACTCTAACGGAACTTATACCACCACATTTACTGTTTCTGGAACTCAAGGGGGAGTGGTCACACCCTCTGGAGAAACACCGGTTGCCGGGTTTAGCCTTCCAACTTATCTTGCTATCGGAGCCGGATTTTTATTAATAATCTTCGGAGCACTCCTGGCTTTTTAACCTGACTCTCGTTTATTCGTTTAAGGTTGTTACCTCTTGAAGCGGGATTCGTCTAGCGCGAAACCGAACCGTAAGTTTTAAATCTTAACCTAAAACCATGGTTTCTATGGTATAATTCGACTCTCTATGGGCAGGGAAAGATTCGTGTTGCGAGATGAGGTTTTTGGAGGTACTCTTTTTGACCGAAGTTTACTAAAACATACTTTTTATACAAAAGCACAATTGCTCTTGGGAAAGTTTCAGGAAAGGACTGAAATATCTAATTATGAACACTGGGAAGCCGAATGTGTTGATATTAGGTTGGATGTTCCTTACGCTCCAACGAGGGTTTATTTTGAGATAACTACGGGGTGTAATCTCCGTTGTGATCATTGCTTTAATTCTTCGGGGCCGGTGGGACCTAATGAAATGGACACAGACGAAGTTTTAAAATGCTTAGAGGGTCTAAGAAAAGATCACGTCTTCGATGTCAGATTTTCAGGTGGCGAGGTCACAACCCGAAAAAATTGGCATGTGGAAGTAAAACACGCAAAGGATATAGGATTAGCAGTCTCAATAAATACTAATGGCGTTTATAAGGATCCTTCAGTTGTTGACAAGATGGCAGAGATTCAACCCAACCAAGTTACGATCAGTATTGACGGCAGTAGAGAGCACCATGATAAAAATAGAGGCAAGGGAACTTACGATAAATCAATGACAGCAATGAGGGCGCTTAAAGAAAAAGGGGTAGTACTTCGTACTAATACAGTTCTGACATCCTTGTCGATTGGAGACGCAGAAGACGTAATCCGAAACGTTGGAGAATATGTTGATGAGATGGCATTTTTCCATATGAGAATGACTGGTAGAGCTTCTAACATACAGGAAAGAATGGTAGGCTTTCTAGAATTATTTGAATTTACCGAGAAAATGAAGAAAATTCAGGTTAAGTATCCGCACATAAGAATATTTTTTGGGGAGAGAGCAATACAAGAGAACGCTGTAATGCCTAACGAATTCGGATTAAAAATTGGTAGTCCTGATGGTACAACTAGAATGAATCTCCTTGCAGACGGGTCAGTGTGGGCGGGAGGATATACGGCATATATAGATAAGGGACTAAAGGTAGGCAACCTTAGGAATGAAGGGTACAGCATCCTTGATTTATGGAGGAACTCTCCAATACTGGAATGGTACCGGGAGTTTGGCCGTGGTTTTATGATGAGGTGCTTTGATTGTGGCGAGTTTAAAAAACGGTGTCCTGGGGTAAATGTTGAAATGGAATTAATAAGGCGTGTAAATCCGGCAGTGGGTAACCCAAATTGTATTTATTAACTATGAAGGAACATAAACTTAAAATTAGAGCTAGGCTTGTTATTATCAAGAATAACAAAATCCTTTTAACTTATACAAAAGACGGGAACTTTTATTTTTTTATAGGTGGAAAAATGGAATTTGGGGAGACTCTTCTGCAAACTTGTTGTAGAGAAATTAAAGAAGAATGCGGAGAGGAGGTTAATTTTAGCCTTAAAAAAATCCTTTATATCCGTGACTTTATCAAGTTAGATATAAACGAGCATAGTGTTGAATTTTATATTCTTGGGGATATTAACAAATATAAAGAAGTTGAAGATAGAGTTGATCATGAATATCCGACTTCTCACCATCAGACATGGGAGGATATGGAAAATTTACCTAAGAATATTTTACCAAAAAGTTTAATAAAGAGACTGCTTAAAGATTATCTGAAAGGTTTTCCCGTTCAAGGAGTATATCTCGGAGAGATAGAATAAGTATGTCTTGCCCATAGGACAACAAAATGGGTATTGAAAGAGAAAGCCACACACACGCAGACCTGGAACTTCCTGAATATCAATGTTCTATTCGGATACATAAACAAGCTGTTAGTATCTATAGTCCCTCGAACCATTTTATACCTCACCTTATGGGAAAAGATGACAAAGATTATCTTCATGACATACCGGGATTTAAAACTATACACCAACCTTTAAACCCAAATAGTCGGGTTGTTTATATCCCCTCCGAGGTTTCAACTCTTTCTTATGACCCCGAAACAAAAACTATGATTGTTCGTACTCCGCCGAGAGATGTAGAAGATGGCCAGGTTTTGGCCTACCTTTGCTATTGGTTGTCGGAAGGCGAAAGACAACAAATTCAAAGTTTCAGCATGCATGCTGCGGCCACCTCGGTTGATGGACGGGGTGTACTTATAATTGGCGATAGAGGGTCTGGGAAAACCACGACTCTTCTCGCCTTGGCAGAAAGATATCCGTCCAAATTAATAGCCAATGACTTAGTAATTGTACATTTTGACGAGGAAAACGGCAGGGTAATGTTAGAGGAAGGATCGAAGAGAATTAGATTGCGGCTACGGTCGGTCTTATCCCGTTTTCCGCACTTAATTGATCATTTTGAAAGTTTAGATGTCCCTGCATGGACGACTAAGGTATTACTGGAGCCGCAAAAAATTGGGGTTAAAGTTGAGAACCAACCAATAGAACTATCTCTTACGGCAATCATTCATATAAGTAATGTAGAGGGAGAAGATTTAGTATTAAAACGCGCAGTAGGCGCTGCTCCATATTTTGAACTTTATGAAAATCTTTCAAGAATAATCAGGGGGTCAGCGATAAGCATATTTAATGCCGATCAAAATATATTAGGATATGTTCCTTCTCTCGAAACAGAACAAACACATAATAATAAAGTTGCTTTTTTAAACCACCTTATGAGAAACAAAGGTATTTGGTCGATTTCTGGGGGGAACCTCAATAAAGTTTGCGAGACGATTTATAGACTAAGTCGATAAGAATAAAAACATTTATTTCTGTGCAACTATTAAAACATTTTTGTAGGGAATAGAAATCCCGGAAGGTTTAATAATTGAGACTATTTTTTTGACTCCCGGGACTGGCTGAGGTAAAAATTGACAGAGTCTTAGTCCAACATTTCTAAAGAGTTGGTCGAGTTCGTCTTGTGTAAAATAAGGATAAACTTGCTGAGACTCTATATTCCAAAAAGGTCTATTTAGGTAGCGATATTTTGTGAGAAATAGAGATAAATCTTTTAATGATGTGATTATTTTATTGGAAGAAATATTAGAATAATGTATGGGCAGAAAATAATCCGCTTTATCTGCCATTGTGTGAAAATTTCTATTTACCTCACGGTTATAGAATTCTAGTTCAACCTCAATTTCGCTTTTATCAGGTAATAACCCGTCCATAAAAACGATAAACCCTTCCTCCCTTACCGCTCTTTCTATATGGTCAAATGCTTTGACAACATCGTCTTTTGCCTGATTTTCATCTGGGAGTCTTTGGGAATAAATTTCATGCAAAACATTAGATAATATTACAATGTCAAACTTTTCACTTGTTATGCCGGGGCTAAGAAAATCAATATAACTGAATTTTATATGTGGAAATTTATCAGCGCCAATGTCTAAGACGGATCGATTGTTATCAAATCCAGTTAGTAAAACTCTTCTCTGCACTTCTCTCGGCAAACTCTTATAAATAGCGTTAAGCATTGTGCCGTCAAAACACCCAAAATCGGCTACGCTAGTTCTGTGTTTATTGTTAAAATACTTTTTAGTTATTAGAGTTATCACTGAATCAATAACTAAATTAGGCTTTCCGTTCCCAATTTCATTCAAATAGTTGGCATAACTATCTTCTTGCTTTGCTTTTATTATTTGTTTCACGCGTGAAGTATGTCGTATGAATAAGTTATATACTAATGGTTAAATGAATCTAGACTGCTTGGTGACATTTCTAGGTTTTTCATTACATAGTCTTTTGCTTCGTCGATAGTCATTGCACTGATTAAAGTTGCCCCTTGTGAGATCAGATCGGATGATACCTTTTCGGCATCGTTATTTGTCAGAAAAGTTGAAAAAGATAAAACTCCATCCATGGTTTTAAAGACTATTGCAAACTCTTTTTGTACAACCTGCTCCTTCATATTGTAAGTGATTATAACATTTTTCCGGTTTAATTTACTTTGCGGACTTCCGAGCACAGTCCTCGTCTGGCGCGAAATCGCTCTGTAAAGGGAAGCAGATCTCTCTCCGATTAACGCCAAGGATGGCAACAGTTGCCTAAGCAAGATATAATTGTTGTATACTGAGGAATTAAACATGCCCGATTCCGAGGAGAAGCCAATGCCAAGCATAAGAGAAAGAGATAGAGTTACAGATACAGATACAATAATAGCTACAGGCTTAGCCAAACTTACAGGAAGCAGACGTTTGTTTTTGAAAACGGTCGCTATTTTGGCGGCAGGCGCCACAGCCGCTCTAACCAACCCCCAAGCTATTTTTTCCTCCAGGCCTGAAAACCCCTTCGCCAAAAATGCAGAGGCAGATGCCAAGGAAGAAGAAGAGGACGCGGCAGGCGCTTTTGCGCAAAAGAGTATGAGCGATCAGTTGGAAGATCATGAAGAAAGAATAACTACGCTTGAGGATAGTTAGTTAAATTAGAATATGCAATAGTCTGGCGAGAAAAATGCGCCTAAACCCTATCTCTGGTATAATCCCAGGGTATGAAGCCTCTGGTTATTATCAAACTCGGCGGAAGCGTAATAACTTACAAAGAAAGCAGGACTCCGAAAGTAAGATTGTCAGTGATTAGGCGGCTTGCCAAAGAAATAGCGCAAATTGTAAGGACTGGAAAGCACAGGATTGTCTTGGTGCACGGAGGCGGTTCTTTTGGTCACCCCAATGTTAAGAAATTCAACCTACACAGAGGAATGAAGACCGCCAAACAAAAGCTGGCGTATGCACAAACTCTACAAAATATGCTGGATTTGAATAAGTTTGTAGTTAAATCTTTGATAAGTCGGGCAGTTCTAGCAGTAAGTATTGTTCCACACAGTTTTGCTGAACAAGAGCAGGGTGAGCTTAAAAGCTTTAGTGTAACAATTATCAAAAATGCACTAAATCAAGGATTTGTACCCGTTCTTTTTGGAGACGGTGTTTTAGATACCAAATGGGGCTGTTCAGTTCTTTCAGGTGACACAATCGTTTCTTATTTGGCAAGAAAATTAAAGGCTGAAAAGGTTATCTTTTTATCCGACGTTGGCGGAATTTTCGAGCAAGACCCAAAATTTAATCCTCGTGCTAAACTGATTCCAGAGGTTAATAACCGAAATTTCAAGAAAGTTTTAAAAATACTGGCATCCTCTGGCACGTCTAAGATTAACGTAACTGGTGAAATGTACGGAAAGATGGTTGCTATCAAAAGAGAGTTAAGAAAAAAGAGTATCTATATAATAGACGGTCTAAAAGATGGGGTATTAACGAGAGTATTGGCAGGGAAAAAAATTGGAACGAAAATTCATTTTAGTTAGGCTCCGAGACTGTCGAAAACCTCATCCGGCATTTGGCCTTGGGTTTGAAAGAAAAAGTGTGGAGAAAAATTTTCTGGACTTTCCAGAAAATTTAGATAACTGAGAACCAACTCCTTAACTCCAGGACGAAACTGCCGTTTGTCAGAGTTGCTGTGTAAAACCTCCTCTATACTTGTCCAGAGTGGATCAGAGACTTCGTGATTCTCTGTTCCTATCGCAGCAAAAACTGGTTGTTCTACCTGGAGTAGATAGCCATGTAACCAAACGCCATTTGTTAACTGTATTTTACAAAGTAGAACTTTTTTATCTAAAGGAAGCTCTGCTTCGTTAAGGACTACCTCCTCTTGAAATAATCTTTTTAGAGCATCAGCGTCTGACTCGCCGTCCATAACTGTTTCCATAGGAGCCGTTCTCATACCTGCTATCTTGCCAGTAGAACGTTTATTTTTTAATTCTTGAACAGTTAGAAACCTAGAGTCGGATGTAACAAGCAGGACACCGACGCCGATAACATTCTCTGTTATCACCTCTTCATTTTGTTTAATTCGTGCTTCAACACCCATGCTGTTGGGCTTGATTATACTCCACGTTGGCTAAGTTTTCACAAATCGGCTTCTACGCTACTTCGCCACAAACTTCGAAAATAACGCCTGCCAATAATCGTGGACAAAAGTGATGAAGAAAAGAATAAGAATAATTAAAGCGTAGGAGAGGGGAACTCCCCCTGTTCGCGTACCATCAAAGACACTAAACAGATAATTAAACAAGACAAAAGATAAAAAACTAATCTCGCAAAACATAAATATCGCGTGATACACTCCAAGTAAAGTCCAGTGACCGGAAGTGGGCATTGTCCAGTTGGTTAAGTGAAACCTCTGCTGTCCCCAATGAAACAAAAAGGTAATTAACAATCCAGTTGCACCTGTTGTGAGGAAAAAATTAAGCCCTGTCTGCCACGGAGCTAGCTGTCCAAGAACCAGCCAGGCAAAAACATTGGTTAGGGGAATAAACACCCCGTCGCCGATAACTCCAGATTTGTAAGCAAAAACTGCTTTATGATCCTGGATAATCTTTCTTCTGTCTAGTTGGTAGCGGAGATAAAACAAAGTCTGGACGCCCAAGCTTAAGAATAGTGTAATAAAAAAAACTTTTACTAAATCGAAATTTAACATTACCTAAATAAAGTATAACAACTTTGCAAAAATTAATTAATTTGCCCACGGTTCTTGCAATTGCAAGTTGTCTAGTCATTTAACTGAATCTAACTCCTAGTTAAAGCACAACTTTTTACTTACTTGGGATATAAACAAATATCAGTATTCTAGTTGAAATGCTGTTTCTACTCGATTAAACTTGGGCATGCTTCCTGAGAGAGTTACCGCAAAAAGGTATAAAAAGGCAGAGGGAGAAAATACTAGTTGGGGTAAATTTAGGAATTCCACCCCGAGAGACCACATGGCTCGCTATATATTTGCTGCAAATCTAATACAAGGTTCTCCTGAAATGGTTATCGACGCTGCCTCGGGGTCGGGTTGGGGAACACACTATCTTGCAACTCACACAGATGCAGGACGGGTAATTGGACTTGACTGTGATGAAGACGCTATTTGCGAAGCAAGAAACGAATTTTCCCTTAATTCAAGAGTACGTTTTTATAAAATAGATTTAGCCGACCTCCAAGATACACAAACTATAGAACCTGCAGACTGGGTTGTAAGTTTTGAGACCCTTGAGCATGTTTCTTGTGAACAAAATCTAGTTTTTTTGAGAAATTTAGCAAGACTCCATACAGGTGAAGGGCAACTAGTCATTTCTACACCTAACGCCCCACTTTTTTCACCCTATGCAGAGCGAGAAAATTCTCCTTGGTATAAGTATCACCAAAAAGAATACGGCCTTGACCAGTTTTTAGAAGTTTTAGATAAAGGAGGCTGGGAGATTAAAAACATTTACGGACAAAGGTTTGTTGACAGAGAAAAATATTTAAAAGTCGCAAACTTAACTTTTCCTTTTAGAATTTTAGCAAAGCATTTAGGACTTCCATGGAACCATCGTTTATACCGACTGCCTATTATGTTTTTAATAACATATTATTGTTTCAATGCCGACTCGCAAGTCAAACCCATTGTTTCAGGGTGTCAAAAAGAGCCAGTCTTTTTACTTGCCGTATGTAATAAAAAATATACTGGTATTTGATAATATAGACTAATGCAACTTTTAAAAAACGGGCAGTTTATGCGGCTTTGGGGAAACCAAATTCTCTTACAAACCAGCTTTAATATGTCCAATTTCACTATTTTACTGCTCATCGATCAGATAACCAGTTCTAGATTTGCTATCGCCCAGTTTTACGCGGCGATGACCCTCCCTTCTTTTCTAGTCGGTTTATTTGCCGGGGCAATTGTAGACACATCAAACCGTAAATGGGTTATTTTGGTAAGCGACGCGGCTCTTGCTTTACTTTTTGCCGCTTATGCCGTCTTTACTCACAATTATTGGTTTTTATTAGCCATAGCTTTTCTTTCTTCTTGCGTGTCTCAGGTTTTTACACCTGCCGAATCTGCAACACTGCCAACTATTGTTAAAAAACAGGATTTGGAACGCGCGAATGCACTTTTTTTATTCACCGGGTTTGGCTCAGTACTCCTGGGATATGGTCTGGCAGGACCTGTAATTCAATTCTTCGGTGGGCTAGAGAAGTATGGAGACCAGTCTACTTTTATTATTGCCGCGATCCTAACAGCTATCGGCTTCGTCTTGTCTTCAACATTAACTCTAAGTAATAACGGACACCGCGGTTTTGACCCGCAACTGTTTTCCCACGCAAAAAAACTAACCAAGGAAGTTTTACACATAACCCGTAGGAATACAAAAATACTCATCCCGATTGTCATGCTAACTTTAATGCAGTTTTGTATCGGGCTCATGGCAATCCTTTTTATAGATTTTGTTAAAACTTACTTACGGTTACCGTCTACCTCCACTAGTTATTTTCTAATTATTCCTTTGGGTTTTGGCTTGGGAATTGGCGTCTACCTGCTTAATAAACTGAAAGAAAAAGTAAGCAAGGGGTATATGATTTATTTGGGGTCTTTAGCGTTTGGGTTGGCTATGCTTTTTATCGGCCTGGCAGGCGGCTACGTGACAAAATTAACAGGAGGCATGCTTTTATTGAGAGCAATAACTGCCACCGGAGCAGTTGTTGCTGGAATATCTGCAGTATTTATCGCAGTACACTCGCGTACGATACTGCAAAAAAACACTCCAGAAAAAATGCTGGGTCGGGTTTTTGCGCTTGTTTATGCCTCTGGATCGGTTGTAACGCCAATTCCAATTTTACTCATTGCACTAATCACGGAAAAAGTAAACGTGACAAGCGTTTTTATTGTTTTTGGTCTTATTTTTGCACTCCTTGCGCAAGCGGTAAAACCCATCTTTTTGAAAAATCTCTCCTGAGCTCCACACTTGCAAAAATGAGGCAAAAAAGCCTTGCAAAGGCATACCTAAAACTGTATACTTAGAGATAGAAGGTGAGCCTGTTTTCACCTTTGTTTTTTGTAAAAAACACCATCATAATGCCTCAAAACAATAAAGTTAACAATACGTACTCCGAAAAAGACATCCAAGTCCTTGAAGGACTCGAGCCAGTCAGAAAACGCCCTGGCATGTTCATCGGCTCCACAGATTCCCGCGGTTTTCATCACCTCCTAACTGAAATTCTCGACAATTCTGTTGACGAAGCGCTAGCCGGAGAAGCGCGGGAAATTTGGGTTAATATACACCAGGACGGCTCGGTTACGGTCCGCGATAACGGACGCGGAATTCCCGTCGGGAAACACAAATCCGGAGTTTCCGCCTTGGAATTAATTATGACCAAACTGCACGCTGGGGGAAAGTTTTCCCAGGGAGCTTATAAAGTTTCCGGAGGTCTGCACGGAGTAGGAGCGTCTGTGGTTAACGCACTTTCCGAGTCGCTTCGCGTCGAAGTACATCGCGAAGGAGCATCTTGGGCTCAGGAATACAAAAAGGGAGTGCCCCAAGGACCGGTCAAAAAAACCGGTGCGGCTCGCGACACAGGAACAATAACCACTTTCTTGCCAGACAAAACAATGTTCGGCGAACAATCCTGGAACCCTAAGATTATAGAGGACTCTATAAGAAATAGGGCATACCTTATTGGAGGTCTTGCTTTCCATTTGGCCTATGAAGAAACAAAGATTACTAAAACTTTTTACTTCGAAGGAGGAATCAAAAGCCTAGTTGCCCACACCAATAAAGACAAAAGGACTTCTTGTGATGTAATTTTTATTGAGAAAGAAAGCGAGAATGTCTCGGTACAAGTCGCCCTGCAATACAACGATGGCCTTTCAGAAACTGTCGAATCGTTTGTTAACGTTGTTAAAACTGTTGACGGGGGAACCCATTTAACAGGATTCCGCATGGGACTTACACGCTCAATTGTGGATTATTCAAGAAAAATTGGTGTCGCCAAAGAAATCGTTGACTCACTTTCCGGAGAAGATACGCGCGAAGGCTTGACCGCTGCAATCTTTGTCAAAATTCCTACAGATATAATCCAATTTGAGTCGCAAACCAAAGCCAAGTTAAACAACCCCGAGGTGCAGGGTTTTGTTGCCCAAGCTGTTAAAGAGGGTTTAGATACTTATTTCGAGGAACACCCGGCAGAGGCGCGAAGAATTTTAGAAAAAATCACTTTAGCGGCCCGTGCCAGATTGGCAGCGCGTGCGGCAAAAGACGCAGTCCTTAGAAAAGGAGCACTCGAGGGTAGTACGCTTCCGGGAAAACTTGCCGATTGCCAAGAAAGAGATCCTGCACAATCTGAATTGTTTATTGTTGAAGGGGACTCAGCCGGGGGTTCGGCGAAGCAAGGAAGGGACCGTAAATATCAAGCAGTTTTGCCGCTAGGCGGAAAAATCCTAAACACAGAAAGAGCTCATTTAGATAAGATTGTTAAATTTGACGAGCTTAAAGACTTAATTATCGCGCTTGGAGCAGGCATTGGAGAAACAGTTAACCCCGAAAAAATCCGCTATCACAGGATTATCATCATGACCGATGCCGACGTTGACGGTCAACATATCGCAACCCTGCTCTTAACTTTCTTTTTCCGCCATTTGCCCCAAGTTTTAGCAGGCGGATATTTATATCTTGCCACGCCGCCCTTGTACAGAATCCAGTTTGGCAAAAAGGTTCACTATGCTTACGACGATGAAGACCGTGTCCGTGTTTTGGCAGAAAATGGCAACGCTAAGGCTGTTATCTCCCGTTACAAAGGGTTGGGGGAAATGAACCCAGATCAACTCAGAGAAACAACCATGGATCCGGCAAACAGAATCTTAAAAAAGATAAATATTGAAGATGCAGCCCAAGCCGACCATATTTTTTCCATGCTTATGGGTGAAGAGGTAGCTCCTCGCAAGAAATTCATTCAAAGCCATGCTAAACTTGCTACCTTAGATATTTAAACATATGGCGCCAGAAGTAACCTTTGCTATTTTTGCCTCTTTAGGAACTTTGGGTTTTAGCGCATTTTTAATCCGCAAAATTTTAGCTCTCCCCACAGGAGATGAAAAGATGCAGTCTATTGCCCAGGCAATTGCCGAAGGGGCCCAGGCATATCTCGGCCGTCAAACAAAAACAGTTGCTTTAGTAGCGTTAGCGCTAACAGTACTTCTGTGGATCGCTCTTGGTTCAGACTATGCAATTGGATTTATCCTCGGAAGCTTTACTTCATCCCTCGCCGGATATATTGGCATGAGCGTTGCGGTAAGAGCAAACATACGCACAACCCAAGCAGCTAAAAAAGGTCTAGCTCAGGCACTTGAGGTCGCTTTTCAGGGCGGGTCTGTTACAGGACTTTTGGTTGGCGGGCTTGCGCTTTTTTCTATAGCCTTAGTCATTTTAATTGCAAACATCATTGGCATGTCCCCTGTGGGCGCGCTAATCGGACTTGGATTTGGAGGTTCCTTAATCTCGGTTTTTGCCCGGCTTGGTGGAGGAATCTACACCAAGGGAGCAGATGTGGGAACTGATATGGTGGGCAAAATCGAAGCGGGAATTCCCGAAGATGATCCGAGAAATCCGGGAGTCATTGCAGATTTAGTCGGGGATAATGTAGGAGACTGTGCCGGAATGGCGGCAGATATCTTCGAAACATACGTCGTAACTTCTGTCTCTGCCATTCTTTTAGCCACCCTGCTTTTTGCAGAAAGAAACGCGAGTATTTATTTCCCTTTGTTGTTGGGTGGCGTAGCGCTCATTGCCTCAGTTCTCGGAACTTTTTTTGTCAAACTGCCCAAAAACGGAAGAATTATGCCCGCTCTTTACCAAGGGTTGGGTGCCACCGCTGTTTTTTCTGTCTTGGGTCTTTTAGGTGTGCTTGTCTTTTTCTCGCCAAGAATTCCCGGAATAACCAACACGACACTGTTTTTGACTTCTTTAATCGGAATTGTAGTCACGCTTGGCATGGTTGTTTTAACCGAGATTTATACCGGTAAGAACAGTAAGTATGTTAAAAAAATTGCCGAAGCTTCAGTCTCCGGGCACGGGACTAACATTATCGCCGGACTGGCGCTCTCCATGGAGTCAACTTTTTTACCGATATTATTAATAGCCGGAGCAACCCTGCTTTCTTTTAATCTGGCAGGGCTTTATGGCGTGGCAATTGCGGCAGTATCCATGCTTTCTTTAACCGGAATCATCGTTGCCATCGATTCGTTTGGGCCAATAACCGACAACGCCGGAGGAATTGCTGAGATGTCTGGACAAAAGGGGAGTGTGCGCAAAATTACAGATGCTTTAGACGCCGTGGGCAACACAACTAAGGCTGTTACTAAAGCATATGCTGTAGCGTCTGCCGGTCTTGCCGCGCTTGTGCTTTTTGCCGCTTACACCCAAGAACTAGCCAGAACAGGAGCGGCAAACGTGTTTTCTTTGGCCGATCCAAATGTTCTTGTGGGAATCCTTATCGGAGCCTCCCTTCCTTATTTATTCGCTGGTCTTGCCATGGAAGCTGTTGGTAAAGCCGGAATGGCGATTGTTGTTGAGATTAGAAGACAATTCAAAGAAATAAAAGGCATTATGCAGGGAACACAAAGGCCGGATTATGCAGCTTGTGTAGATATTGTGACAAAAGCTGCACTTCGCCAAATGATTGTTCCTGCTCTTTTACCGGTTGTTGCTCCCGTTGTCGTTGGTCTGGTCTTGGGCCCTACGGCTCTGGGTGGATTATTAATCGGGGTAATCGTCACCGGGCTTTTTGTAGCTATTTCTATGACCACTGGAGGAGCTGCTTTGGATAATGCCAAAAAGTATATTGAGGACGGATATTTCGGAGGAAAGGGAAGCGTTGCTCATCAGGCGTCAGTTACAGGAGATACGGTTGGCGATCCCTACAAAGATACAGCAGGCCCGGCAATTAACCCAATGATTAAAGTAGCAAACGTGGTGGCATTACTCTTGGCACCGTTCCTGGTCTAATTTATGAATATCGGTAAAGTTATACAGGTCGAAATAACCACTGAGGTACAAAAGTCGTACCTTAACTATGCTATGTCGGTTATCGTCTCACGTGCCCTGCCTGACGTGCGCGATGGTCTAAAACCTGTACACCGCCGTATTCTTTTTGCCATGCACCAAATGGGTCTTACGCCAGCCTCTGCTTACACCAAGTCTGCCAAGATCGTTGGAGAAACCATGGGAAAGTTCCACCCTCATGGAGACGGCCCGATTTACGACGCTCTTGTCCGCTTAGCTCAAAACTTCTCCATGCGCTATCCGCTTGTCGACGGACAGGGAAATTACGGCTCTGTAGACGGCGACCCTCCGGCCGCTATGCGTTACACAGAAGCACGCCCAGCCAAAATTTCCCAGGAACTCTTAGCAGATATCGAAAAAGATACAGTTGAGTTTGGCGAAAATTTCGACAGCACAATCAAAGAACCTAATTATCTGCCGGCAACCTTGCCCAACCTACTGCTTATGGGTTCTGAGGGTATTGCCGTCGGAATGGCTACTAAAATCCCTCCCCACAATCTTAACGAAGTAGTTGAAGCCATTATCGCCACTATCGAAAAAGGCAGTGCTGTCGCACAGGATAAAGGACATAGTGCACAGGACACAGGGAAAAACGGAAAAGAGTCTGCAGATTTCGTAATTAAAAAGATTGATCTGGCAGTTGCCGAAGGGAAACAAAAAGACATTGCAATTGTGGCTCCAAATACCGACTTTGATTCAGAAATCACCACAGAAGAGCTCGACAAGTACATCAAAGGTCCGGATTTCCCGACAGGAGGGGTCATTTACGGAGCCAAACACATGACAGAAATTTACGGTACAGGGCGTGGAACCATTGTTGTGCGCGGAGTAGCAAAGATCGAAGAGGCCGAGCGCGGCAAATCAAGAATTATGATTTCCGAACTTCCATACCAAGTTAACAAAGCTTTGCTTGTTGCTAAAATCGCAGAACTAGCGCGTGACAAAAAGATAGTCGGTATCTCAGATTTAAGAGATGAATCAGACCAAAAAGGAATGTCTGTCGTTATCGAGCTTAAAAAAGATGCTCGCCCAAAATCAGTTTTAAATAACCTTTACAAACATACCCAACTGCAAAACACTTTTCCTGCAAACTTTGTCGCTCTAGTTGACGGTACCCCAAGAACCCTGGCTTTAAAACAGATTTTAGTTGAATACGTTAAACACAGACAAAAGGTCGTTACACGCCGTTCTATTTATGACCTCACAGAAGCCAAGAAGCGGGGACATATCCTAGAAGGACTTGTAATTGCACTTGACCATTTGGACGAAGTCATCGCCACAATCCGTAAAAGCCGCGACTCTGATACTGCAAAGACCAGTCTTATGGAAAAATTCAAATTTACCGAGATTCAGGCTGTGGCAATTTTAGATATGCAGCTCAGACGCCTCTCAGCCTTAGAGCGCGAAAAAATTGAGGAGGAGTATAAAAAGATCCAGGAGTTAATCGCTCATTTAACAGATCTTTTAATGCATCCTGAAAAAATCTTAGGCCTCATAACCAGCGAACTTACAGCTTTAAAAGAAAAGTACGGAGACGAGCGCAGGACAAAAATTTACATGCAGCCGGTGGGGGAAATCTCAGAGCAGGATTTGGTAGCCCGCGAAGAAGTCCTAATCATGATCACTAAAACCGGTTACATTAAGCGCGTCCCGCGTTCAACTTATAAATCGCAAGCCAGGGGAGGCAAAGGAGTTATTGGCATGACCACAAAAGAAGAGGATGAAATCGCGCATCTGGTTGCTGCGTCAACTCACGACCAGGTAATGTTCTTTACCGACCGCGGACGGGTATTTTCTACCCGTGCTTGGGAAATCGCCGAAGGATCGCGCCAGGCAAAAGGCCAAGCAATCGTTAATCTGATTAACATCGACCAGGGAGAAATAATCGAAGCAGTGGTCGTTCTGGATGGTACAGAGGTAAAGTATCTCTTGATGGCAACCAGAAACGGAACTATAAAGAAAACTTCTTT
>ORJL011010001.1_pt1 | contig 16986 bp, 10 predicted proteins | sample 1779941 | NCBI WGS metagenome assembly ORJL01 (sample SAMEA104232317, study PRJEB22302) | groundwater metagenome | biome: forest; feature: aquifer; material: groundwater | place: USA | collected 2011-08-07 | depth 5.8 m | reverse complement strand
GCGGGGGGGGCGCCGCGCCCAGCCGCTGGCGCTGGACGGCGCTCTGGACGAGGACATCTATCGCACGACGCCGCCCGTCACCGACTTCGTGCAGCAATTCCCGCGCGGGGGCGAGCCTGCGACCGAAGATACCGAAGTCTGGATCTTCTTCGACAACGACACCCTCTACGCAGCGCTTCGCTGCCATGACAGCCGGCCGGATCAGATGGTCGCCAATGAGATGCGTCGCGATCACCTCAACATCTGGCAGAACGACAACGTCATCGTGGTGCTCGACACCTTCTACGATCGCCGCAGCGGGTACTTCTTCCAGACCAATCCGCTGGGCGGCGTGCGCGAGGCGCTCGTCATCGACGAGACGACGACCAACTACGATTGGAATGCGGTGTGGGACGTGAAGAGCCGGCGGACCGAGGGCGGCTGGACGACGGAGATGGCCATCCCATTCAAGTCCCTCCGCTACAAGCCGGCCGCGTCCCAGGTCTGGGGCTTCCAGGTCATGCGCGTGGTCCGCTCGAAGAACGAGCAGACGCTGCTGGCCGGAGTCCCGCGCACGTATGGCGGCCAAGGTTACGCGAGGCTCGCATCGGCCGCCACGCTGGTCGGCATTGAGGCGCCGGCCGGCTCGCGCAATCTCGAGCTGAAGGCCTACGCGATCTCGAACCTGTCCTCGAACCGCCCGGCCGGCATTTCCAACGATCTGGACGGCGCCTTGGGAATCGACGCGAAATACGGCCTGACGAGCAGCCTCACGGCGGATTTCACCTACAACACCGATTTCGCGCAGGTCGAAATCGACGAGCAACAGGTCAACCTCACCCGCTTCAGCCTGTTCTTTCCGGAGAAACGCGATTTCTTCCTCGAGGGCCAGGGCATCTTCGATTTCGCCGGCTCAGGCGCGCGCCGGGCGACCGCCGCAGCCGACACGTCCCCGATCATGTTTTTCAGCCGGCGCATTGGCTTGAACGGGGGCAGACCGGTCGCGATCGAAGCGGGCGGGCGCCTGATGGGGCGTGCAGGCCGGATGTCGATGGGCGTGCTCAACATTCAGACTGAAGATGCGCCCGAGGCCAACGCGCTCGGGACGAACTTCTCCGTCGTGCGCGTCAAGCGCGACGTGTTCCGGCGCAGCAGCATCGGGATGATCCTGACGAATCGCCGTCCGTCCGCTCCAGGAGGCGGCTCGAACCAGGTGTATGGCGTCGACGCCAACCTGGTCTTCTTCGAGAACGTGCGCCTGAACACGTACTACGCCCAGACGGCGACCACACGTCTCAAGGGCGACACCGAGAGCTATCGTGGCCAGTTCCAGTACACCGCCGAGCGCTACGGATTCGAGGTCCAGCGCCTGAAGGTCGGCAACGCGTTCAACCCGGAGGTTGGATTCCTGCCCCGCGACGACTTCCGCCGCACGTTCGTGCTCGCACGGTTCAGCCCGCGCCCGAAGAACATCCGAGGGCTCCGGAAGCTGACATGGGAGGCCACGGTCGATCGCTATGTGAACAGCGCTGACAGGCTGGAGACGCAGCAGGACAACGGAGCGTTCCGAGTCGAGTTCAACAGCAGCGACCTGCTGACCGTGGAGTATTTCAGGAACTACGAATATCTCGCCCAGCCGTTCACGGTCGCGGCTGGCGTGGCGGTGCCGGTCGGGGAGCATCGATTTCAGGAGCTGCTGGCGAGCTATGCGCTTGGGCCCCAGCGGACGGTCAGCGGAACCCTGACGTTCCGCCGCGGCGGATTTTATACCGGCGACCGCACCCAGATCGGCTACGCAGGCCGCGTCAAGCTGAACGCGCAGCTCGCCGTCGAGCCGCGCGCATCGGTGGACTGGGTCGATTTGCCGCAGGGTCACTTCCGGATCACGCTGCTCGGTCTCCGACCGACATATACGATGACCCCGCGAATGTTCGTCAGCGCGCTGGTTCAGTACAACTCCGGCACGCGAACGCTCGAGACCAACGCGCGGTGGCGCTGGGAGTACGAGCCCGGCAGCGACCTGTTCGTGGTCTATAGCGATGGGCGCGAAACCTCGCGCCGCGGCTTTCCCGAGCTGCTCAATCGGGGCATCGCCGTCAAGCTGACCCGTTTTCTCCGGTTCTGACGCTCGCGGCCGAGCACGACAGGCCGAACGACGCCGCCGACACGCGTTTGGCAACCGGCGATGTTGCCGGAACACCGCCACACGCGGGCTGCGGCATCGGCTTCCGCCGCGTCAGCCATCCGAAGACCGCTGATGGTCTGAAGTCGTCGAGGAGCGTATACACGACGGGCACCACCAGCAGCGACAGCAGCGTCGATGTAATCAGACCGCCGATCACGGCGCGCGCCATCGGCGCCCGCATCTCGGCGCCCGCGCCGATCGCGAAGGCGAGCGGCAGCATCCCGAAAATCATGGCGAGCGTCGTCATGACGATCGGGCGAAGCCGCGTCGTGCCGGCCTGCAGCAGCGCCGTGTGACGCGACAGACCCTCCCGGCGCGCCTGATTGGTGAAGTCCACCAGCAGGATCGCGTTCTTCGTGACGAGCCCCATCAGCATGATCAGGCCGATCATGCTCATGATGTTGAGCGTGTCGTGCGTGAAGAACAGCATGACCGCCACGCCGACGAGCGAGAGCGGCAGCGACAGCATGATCGCCAGCGGATGCGTGAACGATTCGAACTGCGACGCCAGAATCAGATAGATGAAGACAATCGCCAGGAACAGCGCCTGGAACATGTCGCTGAACATCCTGACGAGCTCCTCGGTATCGCCTCCCGCCACGATGTCGTAACCGGGCGGCAGGCCGAGCGCCCGGCCCGCCGCGTCGATGTCGTTCGATACTTCCTGCAAGGGGCGGCCGTCGGTATTGGCCGAAATACGCACTTCCCTGGCCAGATCGCGGCGCCGGATGGACGACGGCCCGGTTCCCGGAAGCACGCTCGCGACCTCGCTGAGCGGCCGGAGAATCTTGTCGCCGTTGTCGTCATCCTTGTCGGTCGCCACCGAAAGCTTTAGCAGATCCTCGGAGAACCGCCGCTGATCGGCCCGCAGCCGCACGCGCACGTCGTAGTTGTCGCCGAGTGAATCCTGGATCGTCGTGGCCACCTGGCCGACGACGCTCGCCTGCATCGTGGTCGCGATCGCGGACACAGGAATGCCAAGATCGCTGGCGCGCTGGCGGTTCACATCGACGCGCAGCTCAGGCTTCGACTGTTGAAGGCTGTTCTCGATGTCGGCGACTCCTGGGATCCGGTGCATCGAGCCAACCAGCGCTTGAGAGATGCGGTCGAGCTCGTCGATCTCGGGCCCGCGCACGCTGATCTGAATCGGCTTCTGACCGAACGCGCCCGCTTCGGTGAGGCCGAACGTCAGTCCCGGCACCTGCTCCACCTTGCTCCGAGCGGCGCGCAACACCGCACTGAATGTGCCGCCCGTGTGCTCCTTCAGCTTCACGTACGTGCTGCCTTCGGTGACCGGCCGATACTGCGATCCGGCTTCGCCAATCGTCGTATAGGTGTATTCAACATCCGGAAGCTCGCGCAGCCTGGCGATCATCTGCTGCGCGCGATCGGCGGTCTCGCGCAGTGTTGCGCCTGGCGTCGCCTTGAACGACACCTGATACTCGCCGCGGTTGAAGTCCGGCATGAAGTCGCCGCCAAGGACCCCGAGGATCGGAAATGCGCTGAGGAATGCCACGACAGCCACCGCCACCACAATCCATCGGTGACGCAGCGACCAGTCGAGCGTCCGCTCGTACGACCCGTGCAGCTTGTCGAATCGCCGGTTGAACGCCTGCAGGATGCGGCCGATGAACCCGCGCCGCCGGCCCTCTTCCACATCGGGGTCGTACCAGCGCGACGACAGCATCGGGTCGAGGGTGAAGCTGACCAACAGCGAGACCAGCACCGCGGCCGCTACGGTGATGCCGAACTGATAGAAGAACTGGCCCACCATGCCGCCCATGAACGCGACCGGAATGAACACGGCGATGATCGTGAAGGTCGTCGCCATCACCGCGAGGCCGATCTCCGCCGTGCCTTCGCGGGCCGCCTCGAGGTGACCCTTCCCCTTCTGCATGTGCCGCACGATGTTCTCGCGGACGACAATCGCATCGTCGATCAGCATGCCGATGGCCAGGGAAAGGCCCATCAGCGTGAGCACGTTCAGCGTAAAGCCGAAGACCCGCATGGCGATGAACGCCGCAATGACCGAGATCGGCAGCGTCAGCCCGGTGATCACCGTCGAGCGCCACGAGTTCAGGAACAGGAACACGATGAGCACCGTGAGGAGGCCGCCAAGAACCAGCGTCACCTGCACGTCTTCGATCGATTCGCGGATGAACGTCGAATCGTCCCGGACCAGCTGCAGCGAGACGCCGGGCGGAAGCTCGGACGTCATCCTCGCGACGGCCTCCCGCACGCCATCGGCCACCGCCACCGTGTTCGCGCCGGCCTGCTTCTGGACGTCGAGCGCAATGGCCGGCTTGTCGTTCACAAACGCGAGGCTGCGCGCTTCTTCGACGCCGTCGATGACCTGCGCCACATCGCGGACGAGCAGGGTTCGCTCGCCGACGCGCTTGACGGGAATGTCGGCGATTTGTGCCGCCGACGTGCCGCGTGCCGCAACCCGCACCATGGCTTCTGTCGCGCCGCGATCGGCGCTGCCGACGGGCGCATCCACGTTCTGCGTTCGCAGCGCGTCCACAATCTGTGACAGCGAGAGGCCGTAGGCCTCGAGGCGCGTGCGATCGACCACGACCTGAATTTCGCGTTTCGCTTCGCCCACGAGGTTCACCGCGCCGACGCCTTCCACGTTCTCCAGGCGCCGCTTGACCAGCTTGTCCGCGATATCCGAGATGGCGCGCGGCGTGAGCGTCGGGGCGTCGATCGCCACCGACACGATCGGCATCGCGGCCGGGTCGATGCGCAAGATGACCGGCTCGTCGATCTCCCGAGGCAGCTCGCCGCGGATTGCCGCGACCTTGCCCCGGATGTCCTGCGACGCGTTGAGCGTGGGCACGCCGATGTTGAAGTTGACGACGGTGCTCGACAGGCCTTCCTGTGAGCTCGACTCGATATGGCGAACGCCTTCGACTGTGTTGACGGTTTCTTCGATCTTCTTGGTGACGTCGCGCTCGACCGTCTCGGGCGACGCGCCTTCATACCGCGTCGTCACCGTGACGACGGGGAACTCCACGTCGGGGAACAGGTCGACCTTCAACGACCGATACGACGTGAGGCCCAGCACGGCCAGTGCCGCCATCATCATCGTGGCGAAGACCGGCTGCTTGATGGAGAGATCGCTCAGGAACATCGCTTACGACCCCCCTTGGGCGCCAGGCTGCACGTTGCTGGCCGCGCCCTCCACCTGGACCTGTGTCCCCGGGCCAAGCGCGCTTGGCGGATCGACGACAACGACCTCCCCGGCCTTCAGACCGGCTGTCACCTGAACGGCGTCCGCCACCTCGAGCCCCACGGTGACGTCGCGACGCTCGGCCTTGCCGCCCGCGACGACGAACGTCTCGGCGTGCGTCGGGTCGGCGCCGTCGCGAACGAGGGCCGCCGGCGGCACCACCAGGCTGCCAGGGACATCACGCACCTTCACCTCCGCCCGTGCGAACAACCCCGACACCAGCTCGGGGCGGCCGGGCACGCGGATGATGACCTCGAACGAGCGGCTGCGCGCATCCACCTGCGGCGCGATGCGGTTCACCTGTCCTTCGGCAACAAAGCCTGGCAGGGCGTCTACCGTCACCGTCACGCTCTGGCCAACTCTGAGCTTGCCGAAGTCGCCGGACGCCACCGACGCGCGAAGCTCGAACACCGAGTCGTCCACGATTGAGTAAATCGGCGTGCCTGCCGGAAGCATCGCTCCCGCATCAGCCATCCGCTTCGCGATTCGACCGGAAAGCGGCGCCGTAATCCGAGAACGTCCGAGCTGCCGCTCGGCGATGGCCAGCTCGCTGCGGGCCTGCGCGCTCAATGCTTCGGCAACCTGCACGGCGACCTGAGCGGTAAGGCGATCTTTGTCGGTAATGCCGCCGGTCTTCAACAGGCTGTCGGCGCGATCCTTTTCTGCTCCGGCATGCGCGCGATTCGCCTCGGCGACGTCGACCGTCGCCCTTGCTCGATCGCGCGCGAGTTTGAAGTCGGCATCGTCCAGCACAGCCAGAAGCTCGCCGCGCGAGACGCGATCGCCTTCGTCCTTCAGCATGCGTTCGAGCCTCGCCGACACTTCGGGAACAACCGTCACCTGCGCGCGTGGATCGAGCGTGCCGGTGAGCATCAGTGTTTCGGTAAGACCGCGGGTCTGCACGGTCGCGGTCCGTACCGGAACCGTGCGAACGGCTTGCGTCGCGTTGGCCCCGGCCTCTGCGCCGTTGCCGCCGCACGCCGCCGCCACCGCCGCCACGATAGACACCAGGCCAGCGCTTAGTAACGAATGATTGCGACGTTTCGTTTGCATGTTGTTCTCGCTCAGCCCCCAGCCCTTAGCCCTGCGGAGGAGATGTGGTTCCCGCGCGATCCTCCAAAGGATCCCGTCCCATCACGTACCGGAGCGTCGCCCGCGCATTCGCGTGGGAATACAACGCCTGAATCCGAATGTTCTCCGCCTGGCGCAGCGCCTGCTGCGCATCAATGACGTCGAGCGGCGTCGCGGCGCCCAGCCGATAGTTTGCCTCGGTCATCTCCGCGGCGCGACGCGCCTGCGCCACGTTGAGTTCGGCCACCCCAATGGTGCGAACGGCCAGTGCCAGCGCGTCCCAGGCCGACTGCACGTCGAGGCGCACCTGATTTTCGAGGGCCGCGATCTGCTGTGTCACGCTGTTGCGCTGCGCGCGCGCCTGCGCTACGGCGCCTGCCGCGCGCCAGCCGTCAAAGAGCGGCACCTGCACGGTGACCGCCGTCGACCACCGTGAGTAGTCCCAGTGGAAGAGGTTCCTCGGCCTTCGGACGGCAAAGCCGTAAGACGCAGCGAAATCGACCCGGGGTTTCGAGTCGGCCGCCGCGACGTCCATGAGCTTGGCCTGAATCTCCTCCTGAAGCCGCAAGGTCTGGAGCTCGGGGCGCGCCGAAAGCGCTTCCTTCACGGCCTGGTCGAACTGCGTGGCGAACGGCACCACGGCCAGCGTGTCGGTCGGTTGGATCGGTGCGTCCGTCGGACGAAGCATGACCGTGTTGAGCATCGCGCGCGCCGCAGCCACTTCGTTCTCGGCCCGAAGAGCCTCGGCCCGCTGATTCTCCAGGTCCACTTCGGCGCGAAGGACCTCGAGCTCGGTCGCAGCGCCGGCCGCGCGCCGGTCGCGCGCAACGTCGACGTGGCTCTGCTTGGATTCCACGTTCGTGCGAATCACCCGCAGTTGCTCGATGGCAAATAGCAGCTGGTTGTATGCCCGCACGGCTTCGAGCGCGGTCGCCTGTCTGGCGCGTTGCACGCCGTGCTGCCCGGCGGTTCGCGCAAGACGCGCGGCCTCAAGCGCTTTGCCGACCTTGAAGCTGAACACGGTCTGCTTGACGTCGGCTGACGTCGAGAAGGCGTTCGCCGGAAGCGGGCTCAGCGCGGTCCGGAACTCCGGCGGAAACGCGTCGAAGTTCGGGCTGTTCAGCAGGCCCGGATCGCGCGACCGCATCGCAAGGGTGTTCCACGAAACGTCGGGCAGCGCGTCTGCTCTGGCTTCGAGGATCCGTCCTTCGAGATACGCCACCTGCTCCAGGCTGATCTTCACTTCTGGATTCGACGCCAGCGCCTGAGCCACCGCCTCCGAACGCGACAATTGCTGGGCGCGCGCCGGCGCGCCTATTGCGAAAACGATTAAGAGGGCGAACGCTGTCTTGGTTTTCATACTCGACTTTTTGTGACCGTCCACCCATCGAAGATCGCGTCGATCAGGCCATCGGCGAGCTCCGGCGTCAGTTCCGGCCTCCCCGAAATCACGTAGCCGGTTGCCGCCTCTCCAATCGCGCCCATCACGATGAGCATCCGGATATTGGTTGAGCCCGCTGAAATCTCTCCGCGACTGACAGCCTCGTCGGCCGCCGCCGCTAACGCGCCGACCACGCCTTCGTAGAATTCCGTGCAGTTCACCATCTTCTTGGGGGCTGTCGCGGGGGGCGCCCAGACGATCCCGTGCATGAAACGCCAGAAACGCGGCTGACGGCTGGCGCTCTCGAACACCGCGCGCGCCACGAGCTTCACCCGATGCCGGAACGAACCCGGGGTCGCGAGCGCCACATCCACCATGCTTCTGAACCGCACAAATCCGGCAGTTACCAGCGCCTGGAGCACGCCATCCTTGCTGCCGTAGAAGTGATAGAGGGTGGGCCTGGTGATACGGGCGGCTTCGCATATCTCCCGCACCGCGGTTGCGTCGTAGCCTTTGACGGCGAACAGGTCGAGCGCGGTGCTGAGGATCCGTTCTGCCGAGGTCGGGGCGGCGAGGTCGAGTTCCTTGGTCATATTCCCTGAAGTAACACTGGAACTGGGTCCGGCAGCCCAGGCCACCCTTAACGGAGGGCAGCGCTAATATACCGACCGGTAGGTATAGCGTCAAGGGCGATGGTGCCAGCACGCGCCCGCCGATTCCGAAGTCCGCATCGAAGATGTTCCTCGACGAGATCGGCGACACCGATCTCGCCATCCAGCCCAAGCTGCTGAAGGTGGTCGAGGAGAAACGCTTCCGCCGGCTCGGCGACGTCGGCGAGCGCCGCGTTACAGGAGCATCATTCGATCAGCGGAAGTCAACGTTCAGCGTGAACGGGTTGACGCCGATCGTCACCGTGAACCGGCGTTCGCCTCCGGCTCCACGCCTGACAACGACTTCATGCGTGCCGAGCGGCACCCACACGGCATTCAACGGCGTCTGTCCGACGCGCGCGCCGTCGAGCCATACTTCGGCCGCTTCCGATGCGATCACCGTGAGTCTTGAGGAGGGCGGCGTCAATCGCACGGCCGTTGTTTCGCCGGGCTGTACCTCGACGCGCCGCACCGCCTCATATGCGAGGGTACGGTTCACCACCCGCAGCTCGTGGAACCCAGCTGGCAGCATGATGTGATTGCGCTCGTCGGGCTGCAGCAGGCGCGTGCCCTCGAAGATTTCGATATCGAACGGCGCGTACACGATCAGCCAGCCAGAGAAGATCGACACGTCGATGTCCTCGGTGTGGTTGGCGACGATCGTGACGGTTCGCCGGACAGTACCAGCGTCGCTCTCGACCACGACCTCGTGACGGCCCGGGCTCAGATCGGCGAGCGTCAGCGGTGTCACGCCGCGCGGCTCGGCATCAACGATCACCTTCGCGCCCGTTGGCGTCGACTTCACGTGCAGGTTCCCGGTTGTTTTCAGGCTTGAGGCGGGCGGACCTGCGTCGGTGGACTCGACGATCGCAAGTCGCGTCAGCAGGGCGGGAGCTATTCTCGTCACGTACCGTACGCCCAGCACCGCGGCGATTGCCAGGACCGCGGAGGCGGCGCCCCACGCCAGCCATCGGACAACCCTGGGCCCAATGGAGTGCCCCGCTGTCGCCACTCGATCACTGGATGGCTGGCCGTGACTCGGACGGATTACCGCCGCAGCCGGTGATGGCGCCGTGGCCGGCGTCGGTGCCGGTGCCGGTGCCGGAGTTAAAATTGCCGGCGGGGCGGCGACCAGCTCCAGCGGCGCGTCGGTCCCCGCCGCGCGCCGAGCGCGGGCCCAACTGGCCGCCGCGTGCGCCGCCGCGACCAGATTGGCGTCACGGTCCGGCAACGGGTCATGGGTTGCCACAGACGCCTACTATAATGGTTCGGCTTTCACCGCGATGAGCGATCGCCGCGTTTCACCACCTGAGGTCTCGTCACAGACGATCGGACAGTACCTCGCCGCAAACGCCCAACACGAGCTCGACGCGTTGCGTGCGGAGCTCGACGTGCGTCTCTCGGCCCTCGAGACCGCTCTCGCTCATCCCGATCCACGCACGTCACTTGCCGATCTCGTCCTAAATCTGGCGCGCGTCGCGACCGCCGAAGCCGAAGCGGCGACCGCGCGCGCCGCTCTCGAAGCGCAGCTGCACGAGCAGGAACGCGCCGCCGCTGCCGCATCCGAGGCGCAGCGCTCGCTCGAAGCGGAACGCGGGATCGTCAAGGCGTTGAAGCTGGAACTCGAGCAGGCACGGACGGCACTCGCCGCCGAACACGAAACGGCCGTCGGGCTGCGGCAGGAATTCGACGGCGTCCGGAAATCATTGGAGGAAGAACGCCTGGCCGCTGCTGAGGCCGTTCAAGAACTCGAGCGGGCGCAGGCGACCCTGCACGACGCGCTCGCCGAAGGCGATGGACCTCGCCGGCAGGTGGCGGAACTGGAGGAGGCGCTCCAACACGAGCGTGATCGCAGTGCCGCGCTCGACTCCGAGCTCGCCCGGCAGCGCGACGCCGTGGCGCAGATGTCGCAGGCAATTGCCGGCCTTCAACGCGAGCTGGCGGCCGCTCAACGCACGGGCGACACGCGCGCGGCGGATGACGCGGCTCACCGTGCGGAGGTCGACGCGCTGGAGCAACGGTGCGCGGAGCTCGATCGCCAATGCGCCACAGCCATCGCTCGCGCCTCCGACGCGGCCCGGGAGCGCGACGCGTCGGCCGCGGCGCTGGACACCGCGCGGCAGGAAGCCGCCGCTGCCCAGGCTGCGGTGGAAATGCGGGTGGCGGCTATCGATGCCGAGCGGGCGAAGGCCGAACGGAATTGGAAGGCCGCCGAAGCGCGGGCCGACGCCGCGAGCGCGGAGCGCGACAAGTTGACCGCGGCGCTGGAGGCCGCCCGGCAGGAAGCCGCTGGTGCGCAGGCGGCGCTGGAAATGCGCGCGGCGGCCGTCGATGCCGACCGGACGAAGGCCGCGGCGAACTGGAAGGCTGCGGAGGCGCGCGCCAGGGAAGTAAGCGTGGAGCGCGACCAGTTGACCGCGATGCTCGAGGCGGCGAAAAAGTCGGTTCAAGGTATGCGGGACGCGGTCGAATCGCGACTCGCCGCGATCGATGCCAAGCGAGCACGTACGGTGAAAGCCTGGAAGGAGGCGGAGGCACGAGCGGAAACGGCCATCCGTGAGCGCGACGAACTGGTCCACGAGCTGGAGACGGTGCGGCAGACGACGACGCCCGAGGGTCCGATCGCCCGGGAGCTCGAGGCGGCGAACGAACGGATTCGCGTCCTCGAACTGCTGCTCCTGCAGCGCGACAAAGGACCCAGTGAAGGAGAGGTGGACCTCGCGTCGGCCCTCGAGACAAAGGCGTCGCCGCCGTCGGAGCAAGCCGGACAGCGAGCGACGCGGTACACATTCCCCCCGAGAACGAAAGTACAGCTTGACGGCGACCTAGGCGTGCTCGTGGATCTCTCGGTGACGGGCGCCCAGGTGATCTGTGCGAGCTCGCCGGAAGTGGGGCGCGTTGTGATCCTGGCACTGCTGTCGGACCAGACGCCCTGCTTCTGTCAGGGGAGGCTGCTGTGGGCCAAGCGCGAACCGTCTTCCAAGGGCCGGCTGTTCAAGTACCGAGCGGGCCTCGTGTTCACCGCGATAGATGAAGCGGCGATCCAGGCGTTCATCAAGCAACACTCGGTCAGCTGAAATCCCTCGGACAGCAATCGGACGGACGATCGCGCGGGGACCGGGCACGGGCTACGCCGCGGCGGTCAGGAAGTGCGCGACATTCAGCGAGTCCCTCCTCGGCAACGTTTCGACGATGTGGCGATAGTAGGCGCCCGAGGCGTCGCGTTCGCTCGTGTCGATTTCCCCGGCCGGCGTCTGGAGCGTTTCGTCGATCAGCGAAATCACCGGGTGCAGTGGTTCGCTGGCTGCCGCCCGGATCACGAGGCCGATTTCGTCTCGACTCGTTCGCACGAGTGAGCCGATCGGGAAAAACATAATCGTGCTGACAAAAGCTTTGACTAACGCCGTATTCAGCTTCTCTCCCGCCAGGCGCGCCAGCAGCAGACAGGCGCGCTCGGGCGGCGTCGGAGTCTGATACGACCGCGCGCCCGTGACCGTCGATCGCATCGGCGCACAACGGGCTGGTCGCCGGATAGGTATGAAACTGCCGTGCCGGCCGGCCGAGCAGCTGCAGGAAGTCCACGACGGCCGTGTCGCCGGCCGGCGCATCGCCACCGGCGGTTCTTGTGACCCGCGCGGCGAAGTCTGTAATCGGGACGGCTCGTCGCACTTGTCACTGTGTTGCTCCGGTCCGATGGGCGCGACGGGGCGTCACGGGCAGGCCAGTCAGCAATTTGCGAAGCGAGCTCGAGTTGGCCCGTCCGACCTGATGCCGTGCGCACCGCTGACCCGTCAAAGACTCACAAGGCAAGAGTCGCGCCTTGACGGCGGAATACGGAAACAATCGCGCCAAAACCCAAAACCCGAAGAACGATATTTCCGTTTCAATATTGGCATCGCGCCTCATGAGGGAACGTCGTTTGCCCGGACCTGCCGAGTCAAGTGCCTGCCGGGCTAGTGAGCCTGACCTTCGATCTGTTGCGCGAGGTAGCGCTCGTACCCCAGCTGCTCGATCTGATGCATCTGGGCTTCAAGGAAATCGACGTGTCCCTCTTCGTCCTTCAGCAGGCGCTCGAACAGTTCCCGTGATGAGTTGTCGCCGGCCTCCCGCGCGATCTTGACGGCCTCGTTGTACATCACCACGGCCTTGAGCTCGAGATCCAGGTCGTTGCGCAGTTGTGCCTTCACATCGGCGCCGACCGTCAGGGGCAGCGGCTCCATCTTGGGCGTGCCGTCGAGAAAGATGATCCGTTCGAGCAGCTCCTCGGCGTGCTTCATCTCGCCGAGCGACTGCTTCCGAATGTAATTGCCCAACTTGTGGTATCCCCAGTTGTGACACATCTCTGCGTGGACGAAGTACTGGTTGATCGCCGTGAGCTCCTCACGAAGGCCTTCATTCAGCTTCGCAATGACCTGTTCGTTGCCGCGCATCGCGCCTCCTGTTTCGTTTCGCCCGCCGGTCGGACTGAGCGACATGACACGGTCCGAGGGCCGAGTACTGACGGTGGGATTCTATCGTTTCTGCCGAGGTGTCCGCCGGGCGGACGTCACCGCGCGTCAGGCGGCGATCCACCCATTCGCTTCAAAGGTGTGACGGAGACGGCTGGCGAACCCGACGGCTGCGATCCGTTCGACGAACCGATAAGTTCCGTACAACCGGCCGTTCCGCACGACTTCAACCTCTAAACCCTGCTCATGATGGCGACCGAGTTGACAGGACAGGCGCGCACGTCCCCGGCTGCAGATCCAGATGCATTCGCATGGAGGCGATTCGCCCCGCCACTCGCTCTCGTCACAAAGAATTGGCTTCATGGTCTCCTGACCAGACTCGAACTCGGCGCCGTGAACCGCGGAATTCTCCCCATCGATGCGGAATACCGCGGCACGGCCAGCTCAATTTTATGCGTTTATCGGCCGAGAGAACAATCGGCGGGCTCCCATCGCAAGCCGGGTACCAGCCGCGTCGGCGATATAATCCCATCACACCCTTTGGCCCCTCCCTTCTTCCGGCAGTGGCCGCTTGTCGCCGCGGGGTTGGCCGCGGCGATGATCGGTGTCAGCTTCGCCGCGGCGGCCGATCAAAGCGGTGTTGACTACAAGACGGCACGTTTCGAGCGCCGGCTTCCCGCGGTCCGCGTCACTCTCCCGATCGTCATCGACGGCCAGCTCGACGAGGCCGCGTGGCGGGACGCGCCGCTCGCGACCGGCTTCATCCAGAACGAGCCGCATGCCGGCGAGCCTGCCTCGGAGCGCACCGACGTCAGGATCCTCTACGACGACACGTATCTCTACATCGGCGTCTTTGCCGAAGAACCCGAGCCGTCCCGGATCATCGTCAACGAACTGAGGAAGGACTTCGATGCGGCCACGTCGGACACCTTCATGGTGCTGATCGACACGTTTCACGACGGGCGCAACGGTTACCAGTTCGCAACCAACCCGCTCGGCGCGAAGCACGACGTGCAGAACGCGAACGACGGCCGCGAGATCAACGCGAGCTGGGACGGCATCTGGGATGTCAAGACGCGGATTGCCGCGGAAGGGTGGTATGCGGAAATGGCGATCCCTTTCCGCACGCTGAAATTCCCGAGCGCCCCGACGCAGACGTGGGGCATCAATTTCCTCCGGCGTATCCGCCATCGGAACGAGGACAGCCATTGGGCCCCGCTGCCCCGCTTCTACAGGATCAATCGTGTGTCGCTCGCCGGCACGCTGGAGGGATTGCAGGGACTGCATCCCGGCAAGAACGTGCGCGTGAAGCCGTACGTGCTCGGCAGCCGCAGCGATGTCGGGGCGTCGTCTGGCTCGAGGCGGAAGCTGGACGGCGACGCGGGTGTCGACGTGAAGTACGCGCTGGCGACGAACGTGACGTGGGACTCCACGATCAACACCGATTTTTCGCAAGTCGAAGCCGACGAACAGCAGATCAACCTGACGCGGTTCAGTCTGTTCTTCCCAGAGAAGCGCGAGTTCTTCCTCGAGAACTCGGGCATCTTCCAGTTCGGCTCGACGGGGAGCACGTCATCGGGCGGCGCCTCTGCGACGTCGGGGCGGCAGAACGGGATCCAGCAGGATCTCGTGTTCTTCTTCAGCCGACGCATCGGGCTGTCCGACGCCGGGCAGGCGATCCCTATTCTGGCGGGATCGCGTCTGACAGGGAGAGCCGGGCGGTTCGCCGTCGGCGCGGTCTCGATTCAGCAGCGTCGTCAGGACGCGCTGCCCGCGACAAACTTCACCGCGCTCCGCCTGCGCCGGAATGTGTTCGCGAGCTCCGATGTCGGCGTCATGTTCCTGAACAAGGACGCGGCGGGCATCCGCGCGAATCGGGCGATCGGCGCCGACGCCAATTTTCGGTTTTTCCAGTATCTCAACATCAACGGTCACATGGCGCGGACGTTTTCGCCGGGGCGGCTGCTCGAGCCGGGCGGACGCGCGGTGGCCGCACGGGCCGGCGTGAACTGGCGGGACAATCGCTGGGATCTTCGCGCGTCCTACCTCACGATCGGCAGCCGCTTCAACCATGAGATGGGCTTCGTGCCGCGCGTCGGCGTGGACCAGATCAACGCGTACGTGGGCGTCTTCATGCGGCCGCGCGCCTCCTCGAAGGTGTTGCGTGAGATCGCGCCGCACTGGGAGCTCAACGCCGCCACACGCGCGTCCGGCGGCCTCGATTCGCGCTACCACGACTTCCACGTGCTCTTCACGTTCCAGGACAGCTCGACGCTGACGGTCGGGCGCAACCCGAGCGTCGAGGAGTTCGTCTCGCCGTTCGCCATCAGCCGCCAGCGCGGCATCGTCATTCCGGCGGGACGCTACTCGTACGACGAGTCGTTCCTGCTTTTCCGAATGAATCCAGCGGCCCGCCTCTCCGTGAACGGCCGCTACTCTGCTGGCACCTTCTACAACGGAGACAAGCACGCGTATCAGCTCGGCGGCGGCGCTCGCATCAGCGCACGGCTGAACTTCTCGGGCTCGTTCTCCAGAAATGTCATCGCGCTTCCCGCAGGCGCATTCACGACCAGGCTGGTGACGGGACGGATTAACGTGAACTTCACGACCCGAATGTTCCTGAACGCGCTCGCCCAATACAACACCGAGGCGCGGCAATGGAGCTCGAACGTCCGGTTCAACCTGATTCACCGCCCGCTCAGCGATTTCTTCCTGGTCTACAACGAGCGGCGCGATTCGCGGACGATGGATCTGATCGACCGCGCGCTCGTCGCGAAGCTCACCTATCTCGTGGCGTTCTGATGGGGACCGAGGAGTTCTACTGATCCTGTATCGACAGGTGTTCGAACGGCTCGATGTTGGGGATCTTCAGAGCGACGATCTTCACAGCGGGCGGAGGCGCCGCAAAGGTCATCCAGGCGGTGACGCTCTGGCCCGGATCGAGGTCACTGGAGAAGCGGTCCTGGAAGAGACGATTGGCCGCCGCGACGTACTTGTCGTTCGGCTCCTTGAGTACGTCGTATCTCATTCCGGTCGTGGGGTCCAGCAGATGCACGTCCCGGAAGATGAACGTCGGCTTTTGCCATTCCACGCCCTCATTGCGCAGCACGACCCGCGCGGTGAGCGACGTTCCCGTTCGACGGAATTCGGTCAGCTGCGCCACCACGGCTGGCCACTCGGTCTTCGCCGCCGCGATGGCTGACGTATCGACTGCGATCACAGGGGCCGGAGCCACCGCGGTCAACGACCAATCCTCTGGTGGGGCAGATGCAGTGTTCGGCTTCGCTGCCGTTTTGGGCTCCCCGCCCTCGCGGCAGCCGGACATGAGCAGCACGCATGCCATCAGAAGGACGCCGCAGGTCACCTTCATGGCTTTCTCGCGGCGTCGCCTGATCTCACTGCGTCGATACCGTCGCGTCCGTCCATGAACGGCCGCAACGCCGAAGGAATCACGACCGATCCGTCCTTCTGCTGATAGTTCTCGAGAATCGCGATCAGCGTACGTCCCACCGCCAGGCCCGAGCCGTTCAGCGTGTGGACGAACTCCGCCTTGCCGGTGCCCTCCGCGCGGTACTTGATGTTCGCGCGGCGCGCCTGGAACGCTTCGGTATTGCTGCAGGACGAAATCTCGCGGTACGTGCTCTGGCCCGGGAGCCAGACCTCGATGTCGTAGGTCTTCGCCGCTGCGAAGCCCATGTCGCCGGTGCACAACGCCACCGTGCGGTACGGCAGCTCGAGGCGCTTGAGGACCTCTTCGGCGTTGGCCGTCAGCGCCTCCAGCTCGTCGTACGACCGCTCCTGCGTGGTCAGCTTCACGAGCTCGACCTTGTCGAACTGGTGCTGGCGAATGAGGCCGCGCACATCCACGCCGTACGATCCGGCCTCGCTGCGGAAACAGGGCGTATAAGCGGTATAGCGAATCGGCAGGTCGCGGCCGTCGAGGATCTCGCCGCGGTGCAGGTTGGTCAGCGGCACCTCGGCGGTCGGCACCAGGTACAGGTCCCACTCGCCGGCGATCTTGAAGAGATCCGCTTCGAACT
>ORJL010277479.1_pt1 | contig 16995 bp, 9 predicted proteins | sample 1779941 | NCBI WGS metagenome assembly ORJL01 (sample SAMEA104232317, study PRJEB22302) | groundwater metagenome | biome: forest; feature: aquifer; material: groundwater | place: USA | collected 2011-08-07 | depth 5.8 m | reverse complement strand
GATGGATGATGCCGATGCCGAGGTTGTACTTGCCCATGTCAACCACGCGAAGCTGCCGGTCGGGCGGGGACGGCGGCGCGTTCTTCAACACCAGGTCAATGTCGGACTTCGGGATGTCGAAGGCAATGTTGGGCGGCGCGCCTGCCTGCGAAAACGTGATGACCTGCCACGCGGGGAACGCGAGCAGGACGAACAGGACACCCAGGATGATTCCCTTCATGACCTTCCTCCTTGAGCCCGGATTGTCTGTCGGCCGGCGGGATCTGCGCTGCTATTTACCAGGCTTGTCCGCAAGGCCACGATTTCATCGCGGCGAGTCGGCACGGAGGTGGGCCCTCCTGACTGATCGAGCGCCCGCGGCGCGGCCGCTGCGGGAAGGCGGCTGAGGAAGCTCAGCGGGTTCATCTGATCGACACGAGGTCATGTCCCGATGCTCTCGGCCGTCAGGCCTTGGGACGGCGTCGTGCAAAAGCTGACGCCTTCCGGCCAGACAACCTTGACCGCAAGGCCCCGAAGTGTGGCATAGCGGACGATGTGTGCGGTGCCCTGACGCCTCGAGGTGCCTTGCCGTCCCAAACGGCGACCAGTCCTTGCGATGCCGTGAAGCGCGGCAGCGATTTGCAGCAGCGTTCGCACCTTGTCGGGCAGACAGTCACATGAAGCTCGTCGAGCGAGCCGTACTGCAGCGATCAGAACCATCTGACCTGGCTGGGCGCCAGCCGTGCCAGCGATGTCTTGGAGCGATGGTCTTTCGGTGCCGACGCGACGCGGGAGTGAAACGCCGAGGTTGGCGCCTCAGCCTTGCGTGCCGATGATCTTCTTCTGCGTCGCCGACACGACGACCGCTTTGGGACGCGATCCGCGGTCGAGCGTGTGGGGCTTGGTCTTCGGTTCGACGAGGATGATTTGCGTGTCGTCACCGCCGGCATCGGGCACGATCGCGTCGGTCGCGAGCGGACCGTTCGACGTGTTCTGATCGTCGTCGCCGCCGCCGGTGCCCGTGTCGCTCAGAAACTTGTCGCGCAGGTACTTCTTGCGGAGCGTTTTCACGTCGGGCGTCTGTGCTTCCGGCGTCGCCCGCGTCGCGCTTCCGCCCGAGTCGGCCGTGGCGTTCGCGTCCGGCGCTCCCGCCGGTGAGGCGGACTGGTCGCACAATTTGTACTTCGGCATCTGCTGTTCGACGATGCGCTGCAGGTCGTTGTGTGAAAGCTTCATGAACCTCTGCTGCCTGCCGAGCCCAAGGCTGCTACCAGCCGAGCCCTAAACAAGTATACTGCCGCCAGATCTTGTACTCAATCGCCCTGGCCAGCAGCCCGCGCTGTCCGTGCGGGATCCCGCGGTAATACTCGATCTTCGCGTTGAATAACGCCTTCGCGGGCGGATCGCCCGCGTTGAAGTGGCGCCAGAATGCGTCGTGCATCGGTCCGCCGAAGTACTTGTACGGTGGTTCCACCGGCGAGTAATGCGCGCCGGTGCACCCGACGAACGCCCGCGCGCCGTTCTTGAGAAAGGCGAGCGCGAGCGACGAATCGGGATTGCGCTGGCCGAACGGCCGGTTCGGCACGACACTCGACGCCGGCGTGTCGGCGGTCAGCGCGCCCCAGCAGCATCCGGCGAACACGACGCGGCCGGCGCCTTTCGGCACGTTGCTCAAGTTGACCGCTTCCATGTTGTTCGCGATCCCCTCACCCCAGAATCGCGTGCCGTCGACGTAGTCGCCGTGCAGCATGAAGTAGATGCGATCGGTCTCGAGGTCGTACGTCGGGTTCGCGAACGTCGTCGGCTGCGACACGAGCAGCGGGCGCGTGCCCGAGACACCCTCAAACACCTGATCGGCAAACGGGCGGGCGACGTTGCGGACGCCCGACCGTTCGCCGCGCGGCAGCTCCGTCGCCTGCAGCGCGGCAAACACCAGCTCCGCCGACCGGCCGTCGGGAATCCTGCTGACAGGCACCTCGGGCAGCTCATCGCCTTCGCGGTCGCCGTAGATGTCGTCGCTCCAGACGATGAACTCGTCGGGATCGTCGCTCGACGGCAGACCACGACGGATCTCCAGCGGCAGGCAATCGAGCAGCTGGGACGGAACGATGTCGTACCCGCCGAGGAGCAGCACGCCCTGGACCTCAGGATGCTGCTGCAGCTGCTGGCGGACGAGCCGCGAAGCGGCCGTCGACTGCGTCAGTCCCTCGGGCAACGCGTCGTACAGCACGACGCCTGCGGCCCGAAGCTCGTCGAGCGCCGTCTCGCTTTCGGCGCGGCCGATGTTGCGGGCCAGCGCGGCGGCCGACGTCACGACGAGCAGCGTCGGCAGAGTGCGCCCGCTGCCGAGCGTGAACCGATCGGTCTGGACCATGGTCGGCTGGCCTCGACCGGCGGCGGCGGCGGCGGACGGCTCCACCTCGACGCTGATCGTCACGCGCGTCTGCGCGTGCGGGATCCTCGCGGTGACCTCTACGATGTTCGGAGCGCCCTCGCGCACCTCCGGCGCCGCCACGCGGACTGCGGGCGTGGACGCGGCCGCCGCCAGCGCGGGAGACGACCCGGGCGGCGACACGTCGACCGTGTTGGGCCGCGGGTCGTTGATCGTGCCGGTCGCGAGCGCGATGTCCGGCGTCCCGTCCGCAAAGGTGATGGTGACGAGGCCGTTTCGATCGGTCCGCGCCCAGGAAATGTCGGCGCGATGCGCGTTGAGCACCTTCAACACCGAGGGGTTCGGGTGCTTCGCGCTGTGCTCGCCGGCGCAGATCCCGAACAGCGCCGTCGCGCCGAGCTCGCTCAGAATCTGCTCGGAAAAGGCGTTGTCGCTGCCGTGATGCGACAGCTTCACGAAGCTGTACGGCGCGGCGTCGGCGATCGCCCGGCGCATGTCGGCGAGGCTCGCCTGGGTCGCGGTGTTCTTCACCTGCGGCTTCTCGAACTGCATGTCGCCGGCGAACAGTATCTTGTGGTCTCCGACTTCGAAACGGGTGACCACGCTCTGCAGATTGATCGCCGCGCCGGGACGCTGGCTATCGAGCGCGTCGAAATTCTGCCGGACGAGGCGCCGGTACGCCGGGACCGGATCGAACGCAGCGTCCTGATCCACCATGTCAGTGATGCGATCGATCGCGTCCCTCGTGCTCCGCCGGATGATCTGCGCGCATTCGAGCAGATGGTCCTGCGACGGTCCGACAATCGTGAGGCCGACGGCCTTGAAGGCATCGACGAGGGCGGCGGTGTCGTCGCGGCCGTAGCGGACCACCGTCGTGCCCGCGGCCGTGAGCGTCTGGATCATGCCTTTGTAGCGCTCTTCGAGGTTCGCCGCATCTGCCACGAAATCCGCGAGCGTACGGTCGTCGGTGGCATCGGTTCGGACTTCCTCCCGGATGGCCGCGACCATCTGCCTGACGCGCGCGTCGGTCACGCCGCCGTCGGGTTGATCGCCGGCGGTCCGTCCCCAGCCAAGGCCCGGATCGGCGACGAGCGCCCACTTCGGGGCGATGACGCCGTCTTTCACGATCCGCGGCAAACACCCGATGTGATCGAGGTGCGCGTGCGTCGCGATGAGGAGCGACAGCGCGTGCGGCCGCGGGCCCGGCAACAGCTCGTCCAGCTGATCCGGAATGGACGGATGTCCCTCGCGGCCGGCGTGGTCGGCCGGATGCGCGCCATCGATCAGGACGATGGTGTCGCCGAACTCGAGCAGCACGGCGTCGCCGTACTCTTCGGGCCCGACGTCGAGCAGGTGCACCTTGAACGAATCGGCCATCTGAACGCTCCTGCATGGGCTCGCGTCAGGCGAGCCACTCCATGATCTGACGCTGCACGGCGGCGTGGCTGAAGAAGCTCGTGTGTGCGATCCCGTCGGCCGGACCGAACGCGCGCCGGTCGGCAATCGGGAAGCATGCGGACCCGTTCGTCTCGTACACGCCGTCGGTCGGCACCACCAGATCGTTCTTCGTTTTGAAAATCTTGTCCATCACGAGATCCGATACGTAATCGCGAAAGCCGCCCTCGACCGGCTCGAACTCCGCCGCCAGCGCGAAGTACTGCGATCCCCCTTTGGGTCCGCTGTTGAGCCCGGCCAGAAACGCGCCGCCCGGACGCATCGACTGCAAGCCCTCGAGCCCCTCAAGCGTGCCGACGGCGACCTGTTTCGCGACGGTGATAATCCCCTCGATGACGTCGAGGGCCGGATTGTCCGGCACGAAGTTGAGCAGGTTCGTGTAGGCGTCGAGAAAATCGTTCACGTAGCCGGCGTCCGCCAGGATCGTCCCGGCATTCGGGGACGCGACGAAGACGATGCGCTGCACCGCGACCTTCCGCGATCCGACCGCCAGGTCCCCCTGTTTTTCGGCCAGCACGCGGCTGACCAGCCCGCCGCGCGAGTGGCAGATGATGTCGAGATCGAGCTTCGCGTGCTCCGGCAGATGAGCGAGGAACCACTCGACGTTCTGCCGCGGATCGTGAGAAAGCGTGAAGTGATCGAACGCGAAGACGCGCCCCTGGTACTTCTGGTGGAGCGCCTCCACGAACGCGGGCGGCAGCGCGCCGAACGCGGCGTGGGCGCGGCTCAGCGTCCCATGAACCATCAACAGCGCGCGCCCCTCGCCGAGCGTCGTCCAGTCGGCGTCCTCGAGGGGACGCGCGTCGGGACCCGCGTGGTCGGCGGCCGTGAAGCTGCGGAATCGGTACGGCCGCTTCTGGGCTTCCCAGCGCCCCGCGAAGTAGTCGCCGACCTTGCCGATCAGCGGATCCACGATCGGGAACGCCAGCACCTTGAGCAGCTTCCTGCCGACCGCGCCGACGAGTCCTCGGCTCTCGCCTGGCGCCTCGGGTGAGGGCGGCACGCGGCGGCGAATCACGTACGTACGCAGCCCGCCCGCGCCGCGCGTCGTGTCGATCCGGTTGTCGACGTCGCGCGCGAAATTCCACGACATGACGCCCGCTTCGTCGGCATACAGCACGAACTGACCCCAGTCGCCGCCCGGATCGGGGACGTCGACCTCGATCGCCGGCTCGCCAGTGGCGGTGCTGCGCGTCGGCACCATCGCGGCACCGACCTCGGCGGCCCCCACGATTTCGACGGTCTCCTGCGGCTCGACGTGCTCGTTCGACAGCGCCGCGTCGAGCGTTGGCGTCGTCTGCTCGGCCGCGCGCGTGCCCGGCGCGCCGGGTTGATGCGGCTGCGCGAAACCTGAGAGTCCGGGGGTGCGGAGCGTCACTTGCCCGACTTGCACGGAACGGCCATCTGGATCGAGAGAAGGCATAGGGAGATCCGCTACGGCTTTCGCATTTGAAGATGAAGCGCGGGATGGCCAAAGAACTGGTACGCCAGCGTCGTCCCGGACGGCGACGGCGACGGAGCGGAAAAGTCGCGGCGGGCGCGGCGCAGCGCGGCCGCTGGCCGTTCACCGTCCGAGACGGTTCGATAGAAATCGAGCGCAACCTGGTGCGCGATGTTGTCCTTGATCGACCAGAGCGGGGCGATCACACCGGAGGCGCCGGCCGCGAGAAACGCGGCCGCCATGCCCGCGTAATCGCCGAGGATCTCGCTGCCCGATCCAACCTGGCACGCGTTCAGGAACACGAACGGCGCGCGTGCAAGCGTCGAGCCGGTGACCGCCATGGGATCGAGGAACCTGCCGTCGACGAGCGCGAGCCCTTCTTCCACGCCGTCGGGATCGTACATGCCGTGCACCGCGAAATGCAGCAGGTCCGCCTCGACGGTTCCCTGCAGGCAGGCCAGCACATTGGGCACGTCGGCGTTGACGCTCACGGCGTACGGATACCGGCCGGTGATGTCGGCCGCTTCACGCTCGGCCTCGAGCAGGCGCTGGAATCGCGGTCCCTTGTACTCGCCGGAGACGACCGCCATCTTCTCCACGTCGTGTGACGCCGGCGGCGGCAGCTTGGTGCCCTTGCTCAGCACCCATCGGCCGACGGTGACCTGCGCCGACAGAAACGGCGGCGCATCGCGATCGAACAGAGGATCCGGGACGAGCGCGAGCTCCCACGGCACGTACGCTTCCTGCGAGAGCAGCAGCACGGTCGGCGATCCGCCGCTGCGGCCGGCGACCGCGTGAAGCGCCGTCCAGAACTCGTCCGGGATCTGGTTGGCGATGGTCTTGCCGATGCCCCGCAGGAACACCGGGAGGTCCGGTTGGCCTTCCTTGCGGTTCACTTTGGCCACCAGCTGCTGGGCGAACGCCTGCGGCCGGTCGCCGATGTTCGTCTTGATCGGCTCGTCCGGGACAGACACGTCCGCGAACGGTGTTTCGAACGTCCACAGGAGGCCGCCGGTCTCTCTTGCGTCCGTCGAGATCCGGACCGTGAGGTCGGCGGCGATCTGCTGCGTCGGCACCGTCAGATCGACACCCGTCGCGCCGGCCGGCGGCGCATCCGGCGGGGGGACGCCGTGCTGCTTCACTACCGCGACGGGCCGCACCGCAAACCCCATCGTGTGACCGTCGACCGAATAGATCGCCTGGACGACGCCCGGTCGCACAGCCTCCGCCTGCTGCTTCGGCGTCAGATGGACGACGAAAGTGGGATACGGCGCATCGGCGGTCACCGACAGGACGTTGCGCCACGTCTCGCCGTCGCGAAGGGCGAATCCGTCGGCGACGACCTGCACGGCCAGGGTGTAGGCTCCCACGCTCGACGGCGGCCGAACGAGCGGACCGCCGACGACGCCCGGGCTCTGTTCGGCGGCCAGACCGATTCGAATCTCGAATTCGACGGCCGCAGCGACCACCGGCGGGCAATCGAGAACCGCGAAGGCGCTCCGCGGCGGATCGGCGGTCGCCGGTTCGGCATCGCGCGCGGGCGCGGCATCCGCCTGCGGCCGCTCCGGCGGTTTGGCGCTGGTCCACCCGGGCGGATGCAGATGCGTGCCAGCCGCAGGCGCGGGCGGCGCCGGTGGAGCGTCATCGGCATCGAAGACCCCGTGGCGCGCCTTGATGCACCCCTTCAGCCCGTCAATCTGTTCGCGCCCGACGACGGAGCGACGGGTCCCGCCGATCCGGAACGGCTGCGTCCGCGCAATCGGATCGCCGACGCGGGCCACGCCCTCGAAAAACGTCGGCTCGTGAAGTGCGTCCATCCCGCGTGCCTTCGCGATGTCGACCATCGCCGCGATGAGCATCCTGACGTACGACTGCGCGAGCGCGATGCGATCTTCGTCGTCGCCGACATCGCCGGCGAGCCGGTCGACAAGGTCTCGCAGGTGCGATTCGCACCCCCCGGCGATAGCGAATCCGGCCGACGTTGCGCGTTCGCGCGCCAGATCCCAGAGTGATTCGTTCAGTGACGGCATGGCTATTCGCAAGGCACGGCCGCGGGTGTCACGTCACGATCCGTGAATGATTCGACCATCCAACGATCTCCATCGCGGCTGAGCAGCATCGACTGCCGCGCCGTGTGCTTCGGGATGCGTGACACGCATTGTCCGGTGGCGATGACGTGGGCGGTTGCGCTCCAGACCTCGCGCACCTCGACTCGCGCACCGTCCGGCGTCGGCGCGAGGTCCTCGATCGTCTGTTCGTACATGCGCGCCACCAGATACATGATGCCGCCGGTCTGGAGCAGGTCCGCCACCTTCTTCTCCAGCGCGTCGCCGGAGTAGACCGTTTGCAGCGCCTGGACGTCGAGCGTCCGGTACGCGCGGATGTCGGCGTCAGCGACGCGGCGCAGAAAGGCCCGCACCGACCTTCGAAGCTCCTCGGCCGAATCGGCGTCCTTGCCGGCGGGCGGCGCGCTGCCGGCGGCTTCCGGCTGTTTGGTCACGCGGTCGCGAGACGGCGGCGCCAAGCCGACTGGCTCCGCGGGTGTCTGTGCCGCGCCGGAGCCGTTCGGGCTGGACGGCAGCGGCTCGCTTTTCTGGTCGCCCATGACCGCGATCAACGCGAGGACGATGACGATTCCGCCGAGGACGAGAACGAACGTCGCGGCGACGCCGCCGAAGATGAAGAACTTGGCCCGGCTGCCGCGAGGCGTCTGTTCCCGAGCGCTCGCAGGCGACGCGGCCGCGCCACGGAGCGCGGCTTCCTGGCGCTGCCCCTCCTCTTCGTCGCGCCGGCGTTCCTCCGCGCGGCGTTGCTCCTCCGCCCGGTGCTGCTCGTCGGCGCGGCGCTCCTCCTCCATGCGGCGCTGCTCCGCCTGCGCCTCCCTGAGGCGCGCGTCCTGCGCGCGGCGCTCTTCCTCCGCGGCGCGCGCGCGCACGGCTTCGGCCTGTTCGCGCCCGGCGGCGGCCGCCGCCGCGGCGACGGCCTCGGCCTGCTTGCGATCCGCTTCCGGTATCTGCTCGATGTCGAAGATGCGGCCATCGGGCGACCGCATGTAGAGGACCGGTGTGCCCCATTCGATCTCGTTCACCTGCGCGAAAATCGCTTTCCTCGCCTCGGCCAGCGCCGCGTCGACGGGATAGCCGGCGGCGACGGCGCTGTAGAACTCGTGGGTGAAACAGATCGCCGCCTCGTCGCTGATCTCGAACTGCATCGCGATGACGGCGGGAACGCCCTGCTGGACGAGCGTCTGCGCGGTGCCGCCGAATGGATCGCGGCGCGACGCGCGCGCCCCTTCGCACGCGTTCAGAACCGCGAGGCGCAGCGGACGATGGTCCTTCAGCAGGACGCCGAGAAACTGCGCGCTCACGAGCCGGCCCCGCTCCTGCGCATCCTCGAGCATGAGGACGCCGTTATCGGCTTTCTCGTCGAATCCCCCGTGACCGATGAAATGAAAGATGTGATACGGGCCGTTGCGCAGCGCTCGCTGCAACTCGGCGAGCGTGGCGTTCTCGAGCCGGTCCACCGTGAGAAGACCGCGCCGCTCGAGGTCCGCCACGGCATCGGTGACCTTCGCACCCTCGCGGTCGACGTCGAGTCGAGGATAGTCGGTCGGGCTCGACACCATCAGCAGGACACGAATCGGCGGCGTGACCTTCAGCGGCCGGATGCGCTCCGGCAAGTCGAGGTAGCGGACGAGCGGCGTCTCGTCGGACAACGCGAGAAAGCGGTTCAGCGTCGGGTTGTAAAGGAATTCCCACGGCAGGTCTGCGAGCTCCGGCGCGCCCGAGAGGTTCAGCCGGACGCGCAGTCCGGCGCTTTGCCGGTTCGCATCGTCGAGGCTGCTCCGCAGGCAACCGCGGACATCGCCATTGAACAGCGCGGCGAACAGGCGGCCGCCGAACGTTTTCGCGAACTCCATCTCGGGCGAGTCGATGCGGCGCACGCCGCGCGCGCTGCGGCCAAGACGCAACTGGAAGTTCTCGAGCTCGAGCGGCGAGAAGGGCTGCTTGAATTCTCCGGCCGCGCCTCCAACGGGCGACCCGACGACCCGCACGCGGTAGGCATCGCCGTCCCTCTCGACCACGAGATCGAACTCGAGGTAAGACATGTCGGCCATCAGTCCTCCTGCCACCTGCCGGGTCGACAGCATGCGATCATCGCACTTCCTCCTCGCCCACGTGAACGAGGTCGAGGCCGAACTGCTGTGCCAGATCGAACTGCCGCTTTCGAAACGTGCCCTGCCCGTTCGCGATCAGGAGCTTCCTGGCCCGCACGTCTTCGACCCACCTGGGATCGGCGGCCTCCGCACGGCGGTTTGCGATGATGCGCATGCGCGCCACTTCGGCTTCGTCGCCGTCGTCGGGCACCTGTTCGAAATCGCGGATGATCCGGTCGCGGACGACCTTCGCGATGGATCCGTTCTGGACCGCGATGTCGAACATCAGCGCAAGCGCACGGCGCGACGCAAGCGCGTACTGCCGCCACAGATCGACCGCGCGTCGGTGGTACGTTTCGGCGGACTCGAGCTGGATGTCCTGGAAGGTCTTGTCCGCTCCGAGCGCCATGAAGAGGTCCCGCCAGGGCTCCACGATCGCGTGCCGCTGGCTCTGGATGCTCCTCGCCCACGCCAGCTGTTCCGATCGAGGCCGGTCGAGCACCGCCATCAGCTCGGCGTGCTTGTCCTTCAGAATCCCACGCAGGATGTCCGTGTGGCGATCGTCCATCGCCCGCAGCAGCGGCTGAAGCGTCCCGCGCCCGAAGTTCCACTGCAACGCGCCGAAGCTCAGTCCCTGCCCGTCGAAGTCGCCGGCAACGCAGGAGAAGCAGCGCGGCGACGCGCTGCTCGTCTCGAAGGTTCCCGTCAGCGCCAGGCATCGACGCGCGAGCGGGGCGGATAGCAGCGCGGGCGCAGGAATCGTTTCGCCCGGGAACAGCCCGGCCCACGTTTCCGCATCGACGACGCCGGTCGGTTCGATGCCGGCCTGGCCCTGAAATGCACGGACCGCGGCCTCGGTGCCGGCGCCAAACTCTGCGTCGATCGAGCCGGTGTAGTACCCGAGCGCGCTGAGCCGCGACTGCAGACGGTCCACTTCGCCGCCGAGTGCCCCGCGCGAATAAGACAACGCCACGCGAGGGGTACCATACCATCACCGCGCGTGCCCGGGCGGACCGTGTGCGCGGGAATTCAGATGGTGTGAAGCACCCGCCAGTCGGTAGAGCTGTCACCCTTCCCAGGGTTCACGCGCAGCATCCCGCCCCGAGCACCCGTGCCTGCTGAAAAGTCCGTTCTTGTTGTGGTCGTTGATGTTGCAGCCGCCCGCGGACACTCTTTTCGACCGTGTCTCCTGCTCGCGCAGCCTCGCAATTCTCTGGACAAGATCCGGCCGTTGGTCTCCGCGATCGCTCCTTCCCTCTGCAACGCGTTTCCTGCTCAGTCCGACACCGGTTCGTTCGCCCAACCCATCAGCTTCCATTCGTCGGCTGTCCGCACAAAGAGGCGGGCGTTCTCGAATCTCGTCAGCCGCCCATTCACAGGCATCGAGACCACACACGTGACAAGCGCTCGGTGCTGACCCAACAACGTAATCGATTGAATCGTCATCTCTCTTGGACCGCTGGGTTTGACGGCCTGGAGGAATTCGTCCCGATTGACCAGGGTCCCGTTCGCTCGCCGGAACGCGAGGGTTGATGCGAGCTGCCGTTTCAGCGCCTCCACATCGCCCTGATCTTCTGCGACAGCAATCTCCTTGTTGATTCGGATGAGCTCTTCAAAGTCGTCAGGCAAGATCACCCCCCTACGCGTGATTCAGGTACTGCAGCCGGCCCGATGCGTTCGGCAGGGTCGCACCGAACGCCGCCGCGCGGCGCGCGCGCACGTGTCGGCTTGCTCGACGTCGGTCATTTGTTTGGCCTCGCGTCTGCCTCCTTCGAAGATTTCACTGCGTGCCGGAGATCGACCGGCCCTGAGCCCGGCGCCTGGCAAGTTCCCGCATCGCAAGCTTCTCGTATTTCTCAGTTTTCTCAGTTTTCTCAGTCGGATCTGCGGCCAGCCGTCCCAGCAACGCCTCCGCTTCTTCCTGCCGTCCTTCAGTGCCGAGCGCCATGGCACGGTAGAAGAGGACCCGTGGGCTCTCCTCCGACGGCCGCGCTCGGTCGAGCAGTTCGAGCGCCGTCCCTCCATCGCCGCGGGCCAGCGCCAGCACGGCGAGATCGACGAGTGCCGCGACGTTCTTGGGATCGAAACAGAGAATCCGATTGAGCTCTTGTTCGGCCGCCACGCGCTGTCCGCGCGCCAGCAGCGCCGTGGCGAGGTGATGGCGTGTCGAGCAGTCTTCCGGAACGAGCGCGAGCGCGCGCCGCAGCGCGTCGCATGACGAACCCAGATCGTGGCTCACGAGGAGCACGATCCCCAGCTGCGCCCAGGCGCGCGGGTGGTCCGGGCTGTCGTCGAGCGCCTGCCGGATCTCCGCGGCGGCGTCGCGGAGCCGCCCGCGCGCCGCGAGCGTTGTTCCCAGAGCGACCCGGAGGTCGGCGTCGCGCGGGCTCAGATCCAGTGCCGCCCGGAACGCGTCCTCGGCCGCGTCGAGCTGACCACTCGCGAGCAGCAGACGTCCGAGGTTCCCCAGCGCCAGCGTGTTGCGTGGATCGATCTCCACGGCACGGCGCAGCTGTCCAAACGCGGCGTCGACATCACCCCGGGCGACATGGGCAAGACCGAGATTCGCGTGAGCCATGCTGCGCCCGGGATCGATTTCGAGCGCGCGCTCGTACAGGCGAACCGCCTCGTCGAGCCGACCCTGCTGCGCGCGGGCGAACCCCAGGTTGTTCCACGCCACCGCGGCGTTCGCGTCGACGTCGATGGCCGCCTGGTATTCGCGGCATGCACCGTCCAGATCACCGCCGACGTGCAGCATGGCGCCGCGCTGCAGGTGAGTGCGCACGTCGGTCGTCTGAGCGTGTGTCTCCATGATCTCCTCCTGGAACTAGACGATCTTGCCGATCATTTCGCCAAGCAGCGCCTTCGTATCGACCTTGGGTACCTCGAACTGGAGGTCGTCCATCGACATGTCGAACGGCTTCCCTTCCTGATAATGAATCGGGAACCTGACGCCGAACCGGAGGTCCGGACCCAGCTCGAACGCCGCGAGCTCCCAGCGCTTTTCATACAGGTTGAATTTCGAGACGACCAGATCGGCGTCCACCATCAGGAACCCGGTCAGGTCGAAACGGAACTTGGGCTGCACGTAGATCTCGCCGAGCGCATCGAGCGTGAGCCCCGTCGATGGCGTCCAATCGACCTTCACGCTGGCTTCGACCGCGCCTTCGAGGCCGAGTCGTGCGCCGACTTCGAGCCCCAGGCTCGCGCTGACGATGGGAATGCCCGCGCCGAGCGCCGCGCGAACGAACAGCCGGAGGCCCGCGTGCGCCGGAATCACCAGCTTCGCGCCGCCGTGGATGCGTGTCTTCTCCTCGTGCGCCGGGTTGTAGGTGATGCCGATTCCGAGCTCGCGCAGCTGACCGGGCCCGATGCCCGCGGAAAGATCGAGGCCGCCGCCGATCGTGGCAAAGATGCCGACGCGCTGTCCCGCCACCGCGAAGCCGAGGATCGGGATGTCGAGATTGATCGCGAAGATGTTCTTGTCGAGACGCTTCTCCGGGAAGATGTCGAGCGTGTCCGGCAGCGCGATCGATCCGGTGAGCTCCAGCTCGCCGTTCGGCAGGAAGCGCACGCCGACGGTTCCCTGCAGCCACGGCGTGACCTTCACCGTCAGCGTGCCGCCGCCGTAGACGCGCATCTCCTTGCCGATGGCATCGGTCGGCGTGCCGGTCGCGTCGAGCACGCGGTTGGTGGCGCCGAGCTGCACCGAGCCGGACAACATGCCTCGCGCGTACTCGGCGGAGCCCGCAATCGTCAGCGCGCCGTCGTCGTACTCGACCGTCAGGACCGTATCGAGGCCGGGAATACTGGGCACGGCCGTGCCGTGCGCCGACAGCGTGTAGGTTGGTTCGCCGGCAGGTTTGTGGACGGTGGCGTCGATGCTGCCGCTCTTGATGCCCGGAATCGAATTCGACAGCTTCAGGACGCCGGCGACCGTCAGCCCCTCGTCCGGCACGTACTTGACGGTGATGTCGCCCTGCTCGATGCCGGGGATCTTGGGCTTGATCGTGCCTTTTGCATCGAAGCGCTCCCCCTCCGCGTTGACGACGATATCGGCGGACTTGATGCCTTTGACCTTGCCTTCTTTGATGCCGATGTGGCCTTCACCGCCCAGCTTCTTGTCGCGGTACCACATCTTCACCGACGCGGGATCGAACAGCTCGCTGTCGAAGTTGAACTCGCCGTCGAGCGCGAAGCTGACGTCTTCGCTCGAGAGTCCCTTCGCCGTCACGGCCGCGCCGAGACGGCCGCGGCCCAGCTCCTCGATCGCAAAGGACATGTCGCCGGCCACGCCGATCCCCATCGTGCCGGCGAAGATTTCGAGCGACGATCCCGTGACCGCGATCGGTCCGGGCACGCTGAAGCTGCCGGTGTCGATCAGCTTCCGCAGGCGAATGTCCTTCCCCGCGATGACGAGATCGATCTCGAGGTCCGCGAGCAACGGCACGCTGGGCAGCAGCCGGCCGATGGCGACGAAGCCGACGTTGCGCTCCACGCCCCAAGAGCTGATGTCGATCGGACTGAGACCCCTGATGTCCAGCGAGCGCCAGACCGACATCACGTGATCGCTGTCGAGATATCCGGCGTTCGGAAGGCCCGGATAGCTCCGCACGGTGATGCTCTTGGCCGTTCCGAATCCGTATTTCTTTTTGGTCTCCTTGTCCTGATCGAGCCCCAAGCTGATGGAGCCGAGATCCTGCGCGCCCGAAGCCGGCACTTTGGCCGGATCGAGGAGCGACACGGCCTCCACGCGGAACGGCTGGAGCCAGCTCTCGGCGTTGTCCGCCGCGCTGGCGGCGCGCTCCTTTCCGCCGCTGTGCTGGACCTCCTTCGGAAGGCCGCCGCTTTTTTTCGGGAACAGCGTCCAGAGTCCGGCGGCGAATCCTTCGGTGCGCACTTCGAAGTCGTCGAACTGTCCGCCGCGATTCACTTCGGCCAATGCCCAGTAGTTCGTCTGCGGCGCACCGACCTCTTTCAGCGTGGCGGTGTCGACCTTGTCGAACACGAGGTCGTAGCGCGCCTTGATCGCACTAACGCTCGGCGGATCCTTCTTGCCCCAGAACTTTGCGTCGAGGCTCGGATCGAGCGGGTCACCCTTTTTCTTGGGTGCATACTTCGCGATGGTCGCGTCGATGTGATGGACGACCTCCCACATGATGGTGCGGCCGGAGTCCTGGTTGGCCGCGCTGTCCATCAGCTCCATGTTGTCGGCCGGCTGGTTGGCCCATGTGTCGCCCGGCCATCCGGAGATCTGAAGCTCCACGACGTGATCGACGTCTTTAGGTTTCGGCTTTCCGTCTCGATCCCACAGCGGACGCTTGCCCGCCTCGACGATCTCGGCTTTCGTGCCGATCACGTGATAGCCGGACTTCTTGTGCTTGAGGACGTTCGTCTTGTCGGCAGAGGTCGACGACGTGCTGGCGAGCAGCGCCTGCACTTTCTTCTCGATGCCTGTGACGGTGACCTTTGAATCCCACGCAGTCGTCTGATCCGGATTGCCTCGCTTGTACTTTTTCTGCCGCCGCAGCTTGCCCGCGCCGGCGCGCGTCTGGTAGAGGGCGCGCGCTTTGTGCTCGCCGTAATCCGTGGCTTTGAACTTCGGCAGCCGAATCGACGGATACACGATCTTGTCCGGTTCCACGACCTTCCCCGGATCGAGCGCTTCTCCGCCGGCGTCGCCGGCGGCCGGCGTGGCCGCGCCTCCGGCCGGCGCGCTCCCCGCCCCTCCGGCCGACGATCCGCCGGGCCCCATCCAGATGTCCGATCCGTGCGTGAACGCCCGCGCGTTGATCGCGTTCGCCGACGCGCGCGCCGCCGCATCGTCGTGCACCCGCACGTGCCCCATCTCCGCGCCGGTGCTCGATTCGATCCGCGAGCGCACCGATGAATCGAGGGGCTGCCCCGGGCCCTTCGACGCGATCGCGTGCTGGGCGGCGCTCGACATCGCATCGGACGACGACCCGCCCGCCGATTTCGCCTGGACGTCGTCCTCCTCGGCCTGGCGCCGGACGGGCTCGTCTTCCTTCGTCTCCGGCGCCGCGGCGCGGCGGACTGGCTCCTGCTTTTTCTCCGGAGCGGCGGCGCGGCGGACCGGCTCTTCCTTTTTCGTCTCTGGGGCGGCAGCCGCGCGACGGATCGGCTCGTCGTTCTTCTTCTCGGGAGCGGCCGCGCGACGAACCGGCTCGTCCTTCTTCGGCTCGGGCGCGGCCGCGCGGCGGACCGGCTCCTGCTTCTTTTCAGGCGCGGCCGCGCGCAGGATCTCGGCCGCCGGCTGGCCGGCCGCGACGCGCTTCGCCATCGCCTCGGCCTCGCGCTCCATCGGATCGTCGACGTCGCCGATCCGTGGCTTCCGCCGCACGCGCTCCGCCGCCGGCCGCGTGCCGCTGCTGGCCCGCCGATCCGCCGTCGCCTTGCTGCTGCCGCTCACAGCGTCTTGCCTTCCTTCTGCAGTTCGCGGCGCACGCCCGCAAAGACGTCATCGCGGCTGACGCACGTGACGCCCGCGTCGAGCGCCATGAGCGCGGCGTACTGCACGACGTTGACGATGGCGCCGCCGGACAGATCGATCTGACGCGCGAGGTCGTGGAGGTCGAGCGTCGGTTCCACCGTCAGCGACGAAGGCAGCGCCTCGGACCAGAGCCGGTACCGTTCGGCGGGGCCGGGGCACGGGAAGTGGACCACGGCCTGGAAGCGCCGCATGAATGCCTCGTCGATGTTCGATTCCAGGTTCGTGGCGAGGACGATCAGGCCGCGGTAATCTTCCACGCGCTGCAGCAGGTACGAGATCTCCTGGTTGGCGTAGCGATCGTGCGCGCTGGTCGTGGCGGTCCGCCGGCCGAAGAGCGCGTCGGCTTCGTCGAAAAACAGGATGCAGTGGAGCCGCTCCGCGCGCGTGAACACCCGCTCCAGGTTCTTTTCCGTCTCGCCGATGTACTTCGAGACCACGGCGGAGAGCGCGATGCGGTACACGTCGCAGCCGAGCCGTTTGCCGAGCAGCGCGGCCGTCAGCGTCTTGCCCGTGCCAGGCGGCCCGTAGAACAGCGCGCGATAACCGCCGCGCAGCCGGCGCGCGAGGCCCTGCCCGCGCTGGAGCGAGCCGGCATGCCGCGTCCAGGCTTCCAGTTCGCGGAGCTGATCGCGCGTGGACGAGGTGAGCACCAGGTCCTTCCACTCGAGCTCGGTCGTCAGCGTGCTTGCCGGAAAGTCGCGGCTGAAGGCGGGCTTGCGGACGTGGCCGGAGGTGAGCAGATCCACGATGTCCTCGGGTACGCGGAGGACGCCGCTCGTCGCGGGCTCGCCCGCGGGCGCTTCCTCGAGGTGCACGACGCCGTGGCGCGCCAGCGGCCGGCTGCTCTCGAACAGGCGCGCGTGCTCGAAGCGCGCGCGCACGTCCGTGCCCGCCAGCAACAGCAGCGCGGTTTCGGCGGTCGGGATGAACCCGCCGTGCGAGCGGCCCTGGATCCCGCCCGCTTCCGTATGTCCCCGCCCGAGCTGCGCATTTACGGTGAAGAGCGGATCGAGCACCTGTGGTCGCACGTGAGGAGCGAGCGCGAGGGCGAGCACGAGCCG
>ORJL010703800.1_pt1 | contig 17000 bp, 15 predicted proteins | sample 1779941 | NCBI WGS metagenome assembly ORJL01 (sample SAMEA104232317, study PRJEB22302) | groundwater metagenome | biome: forest; feature: aquifer; material: groundwater | place: USA | collected 2011-08-07 | depth 5.8 m | reverse complement strand
CCGGCGGTTCAAGCGGAGGCTCCGGGGCTGCCGTGGCCGCTCATCTTTGTGGTGCAGCCCTGGGCTCGGATACCGGCGGCTCTGTGAGAATACCAGCATCTCTTTGCGGCATAGTGGGCTTGAAGCCTACCTTTGGCAGAGTGAGCTGCTTTGGTGTCTTACCTCTTGCCTGGTCTATGGACCATCCTGGCCCCATGACCAAGAGCGTGGAAGACGCTGCCATTTTGATGAACGCCATCGCCGGATTCGACCCCAAAGACCCATCGACGATTAATGTTCCGGTTCCAGATTTTGCCGAGTTCCTGGGCAAGGGGGTAGCAGGAACGAGGATTGGGATACCAAGAGACCATTTCTTCGAAGGGCTGGACGGCGAGGTGAGGGAAGCGGTCGGCTTGGCCATAGATACGCTGGTCAAAGAGGGCGCAATTCTGGAAGAGATTACTTTGCCTACGATGGAATATTCGGGCCATCTCAGAAATATTATCTCCATGGTAGAGGCGGCTGCGTATCACGAAAGCCTCACCCGGAAATATGCCGACGAGGTAACGCCCAACGTTAGGGATCGCCTCGAACTGGGGTTGCTGATACCGGCCAGCTATTACATCAAGGCTCAACGCGCCAGGAGCCTTATAAACGAAGACTTCAGGAAGGCGCTTGGCAAAGTAGATGTGTTGGTCACGCCTACGTGTCCGATAACTGCGCCCAAGCTCGGGCAGAGGACGATAGAAATTGATGGCAAGGACAAGGAAGTACTCAGCCTGCTGGGCAATTTCACCCGACCATCTAATCAGACCGGCCTTCCGGCCTGCACTATCCCGTGCGGGTTCACTTCAAACGGGTTGCCCATAGGTCTGCAGATTATAGGGCGTCCCTTCGATGAGGCCGAAGTCCTGCGGGTTGCCGATGCCTATGAGTCAGAGACCGACTGGCACCTGAAGAGGCCAGCCCTGTAATTTCCTGAAGCTGCGGCGTAGCCCGAATCAGCGCAGAAACAGTCGAATGTCGTGCAGAAGGGGAGCAGGGTCGGAAAGCAAAGACACTATGACCACTCTGCGATTGCCTTTAGCGTCAATCAGGTAGACCGGCGCCTCGTGGTTCACAGAGTAGTCCTGGCTCGTCACCCCGGAAGTATGACCCATGCCAGCCGTGCTTGAAGATGCTTCGGCGTCGCTGCCGTTTTCTTGGAACGTGACGGGCCCCACGTAGTACTCTTTCCAGATAGGCGCGAGTTCCTCCTCGGTTCCCACCAAGAAGCGCCACTTGTCCAGCATACCCCTGCTCTCCGAGTACCTATGTACCTGTTCGACAGTGTCGCGTTGCGGGTCTACAGTAATCGCAATTAACTGCACTTTCTTGGCAGTATCATCGCCAAGCTGATCGTAAGCCTGGCGGAGAGCCTCTGTGGTTAGTGGACAAACGTCTGTGCAGTTCGTGAACAGGAACGTCAGCACCACCAATTTGCCTTTGAAATCGGACAGGCTCACGTCCTTGCCAAACTGGTCGGCAAGGGTGAAATTGGAAGCCGGTTCAGGGGGATCAAGGGGCGTCCCTTGAAAAGCAGCAGACGCACAGGAAGAAGCCAGCAATGCCCCGACAATCAGCAGCAACGCCAGAACTGAGGCTTTCCTTTTCATTCTCTAAGCCTAAACAAGGCTGTCGGCAAGGATTAGGATAAAGAGAAGCGTGAGGTACAAAAGGGAGAATAGATATAAGCGCCTCGCCATTGCGACTGTAGGTGTCCTGAACAACTTCCACGACATGAACAGAAATACAACTCCCAGCGCTGTAGCGCCGTAGACGTAAGGTGTTCCCACAGCCCTTGTAGTGAAAAACAGGATGGTAATTGTGACCAAAAGGAGGGTGTGAAGAAGGATGCTTCTGGCTGTCTCCTCTACCCCTCTTACCACAGGAAGCATAGGCACTTTGGCAGACGCATAGTCGTTTTTCAGAAGCAGGGCCAGCGCCCAGAAGTGAGGCGGCGTCCAGAAGAAGACAATGGCGAACAGGTACCAGGCTGGCAGGCTCAGGCCTCCGGTAACTGCGGCCCATCCTACCAGCGGCGGGACGGCGCCAGAAGCTCCTCCGATAACGATGTTCTGTGTTGTCGAACGTTTCAGCCAGATCGTATAAATCACTGCGTAAAAAACGGTGGCGCTGAGGGTCAGCAGCGCACTCAACAGGTTGACCCAGACGGCCAGTATGGCGAACGCAATTACGTTCAGCGCGACGCCGAATATCAGAGCGTGAACAGGCTTGATCCGTCCTCCGGGAACGGGCCGCCTGCTGGTGCGCTTCATGTGGCTGTCTATCGCCCTGTCCAGGTAGTGATTCAGCGCATTGGCCCCACCAGCGCCAAGGGAGCCTCCCGCCACCACAAGCGCCATCAAAGAAATGGAGGGTACTCCTTGCTGCGCCAGAAACATTGCTCCAATGGCGGTTATTACCAGAAGAGTGATGATCTTTGGTTTGGTGAGAGCCAGGTAGTCGGAGAACAGGTTTTGGTAGCTCTTCCTGCCGACGTCCGAAGTTAGTGTTGAAGGAATGGCATTGCTTCTAAGCATGTCGAGCACCCGATTCTAGTTGATGTGCAGGGGTGAGCGAGAGCGTAACCATAGCCACCATAAGTCCCCATGTAATTGTGGCTATGGTCAGGTGAAGGACTTCAGCCGCCAGAGGAAAGCCGAGCCAGATGTTGGCCGCTCCAACTAAAACTTGCACGAGAAAGACCGCGCCGATTGCGAGTCCTAACCTGGCTATCAAAGGGCGTTCCCTTCTTATTTGCCAGGATCGAAGAGCCGTCCATATCACCATGACTCCGACTATCAAGGCTATCAGTCGGTGGAACATGTGTATCAGGGGCAGCCCAGCGTTGGGAATCACCTTTCCCAGACAGAGAGGCCATGATTGACCGCATGATTCGTCCGCATCGGTGCCGACGACGTAAGAGCCTGTCATAAGCAAGACGAATAAAAACAGAGCAGTCAACAAAAGAAGGACGGAGAATTGACCCTCTGCCATACCCTGGTTGGCATTTTTTTGCAGCATTGCTGGAGGCCCGTAGCTGGACACAATGTATATTAAGACCATGCAAGCCAGAAGGATCTCCGCAGTTGCCAGATGCGCCATGACGATCGGCGGCGTAAGCTCCGTTAAGACCGTTATGCCGCCCAGAACGACCTGGAAAATCAACACCAGGACACTGGCCGCCGCAGGAATCAATATCCAGCGCTCTTGTTTGTAGAATCTCCATGAGGCTGCGGCGACGGCAAGGATAAACACGCTGACTATTGAGGCTATGATACGGTGGAAATATTCAATGAGCACGGCACGTTCAGCAGGGGGTATTATCTTTCCGTGGCACAGGGGCCAGTCGGGGCAGCCCAATCCAGAGCCAGAAGTCCTCACGATGCCTCCAAACGCTATCAAACCCACCACAGCCACGATGGTAACGAACACCAGAGAACGGAATAGCCCTCCAGCACGTGCCGATGGCATGTATGCGCTTGCAGTTCCTTCCATTGTTTGTCACCTTGCGCGCTGATTTTGATTGGGTTTGGCAGATAGGTACGCAAGAGCCTACGCTACACTACCTTACATGGGATTTACTTATGGCTGTATTCAGAACCTGAAGTCTCTCTAACAATAAAACTTAGTAAATTCTAGCATAAAGCCTTGACTGCCGAAAGTTGCTTTGGTACACTCCCTTACACCCTCGACTGCGAGCCTACGCAGTCGAGTTCTATGTGTCTTTCAGGTTTGATTTAATGAAGGAGTTGGTGTTGACCCGCAAGATCCTACGGTTGTCTCCACTTATGGCCGTTTGTCTGGTGCTTGTCGGTTTGCTTGCAGCATCGTGTGCTACGGGTTCTCCGCAATCGACTTTTGATGCGCAGGGAGAGGTCTCAAAGCAGCAGTTGCAGCTATTCTATATCATTTTCTGGGCTGCCGTAGTTGTCTTTGTAGGCGTAGAGAGCCTTCTTATAATTGCGGTTCTGAAGTTCAGAAGAAAGCCAGGCCAGGGAGTGCCTGAGCAGGTTCATGGCAACACTCGACTGGAAATTGTCTGGACTCTGGTGCCGGCAATCATTTTGGCCGTGATTGCGGTTCCGACAGTAATTACAATAGTAAAGCTTGAGAACCCTCCCGCGGGAGAGGCAGAGTTGAACGTGACTGTGGTGGGGCATCAGTGGTTCTGGGAGTTTCAGTATCCTGACCAGGGTATTGTAACCGCCAATGAGATGCATATACCTGTCGGCAAAGTTATCAACCTAACACTCAAGTCTGCCGATGTAATTCACAGCTTCTGGATTCCAAAGCTGGCGGGTAAGGAAGACGTAATTCCAAACCACCCCAATACTCTGTGGATAAAGGCTGACGAGGTCGGCACTTATTTCGGGCAGTGCGCCGAGTTCTGCGGAATAGCTCACGCCCAGATGAGATTCCGTGTGGTAGTGGATTCCCAGCAGGATTTCCAGAAATGGGCCACTGACTTCCTCAGGCCGTCCGTGGACCCCCTGGGCCTCGGCCAGGAGGGCGCACAGCTCTTCACCGATAAGGGCTGCGTTGCATGCCACTCAATTACAGACAATCCAATCGCCCGTGGTACTGCGGGCCCAGACCTCACCCATTTCGGAATTAGAAGCACCATAGCCTCAGGCATCCTGGATAGCGACAAGTTCGGTGAGAATCTGACAAAGTGGCTCACAAATCCCGGTGCAGTGAAGCCGGGCAACCTCATGGCGAAAAATACACCCGTTTACAACGATCCGCAACAGGCACTGACCAACAAAGAGGTTGCGGCACTTGTCCTTTATCTGAGAGGCCTTGTTCCCGATGAAACTAAACCTCCTAGAATGGGAGGGGAGCCAGTTCCTACACCTGTTGTCGGCGAAGTACCAGAGCCTGGGCCAGGCGATGTGGAGAAAGGAAAGGCCATATTCGCATCGCAAGGGTGCGCAGGATGCCATTCCTTAGGCTCCAATAACCTGGTTGGCCCTGGACTGGCTGGTTTTGGAGAGTCGGCTGCTACGGCGGTCAAAGGGCTGTCTGCGGGACAGTACGTTTACCAGTCCATTGTTGATCCTGGCGCTTATGCTGTCCCAGGCTTTTCCGGCAGCATAATGCCCAAAATCTATGGACAGAATCTAACCAAACAGCAGCTATATGATTTGACGGCTTATCTGCTTTCCTTGAAATAGCAGGTCGGGTTGGCCTAGAATTAGCAGTATTCTAAGTGAATGTTAATGTATGTCCTTAGTTGGCAAAGCGCACTTGGTGGGAGACAGATATGACGACGGCTAGCCAGATTTTGTCTGGCGTAATGAGAAGACCAAAATCCACAGAGGGTTTTTGGGGCTGGGTCACTACCATAGACCACAAGCGGATAGGCGTACTCTACGGGGCGACAGCTTTTGTGTTTTTCCTCATAGGCGGTTTGGAAGCTATGGGCTTGCGCATGCAGCTGTCACGTTCCAACGAAAGCCTGGTAAGCCCCGAGCTATTTAACCAGTTGTTCACTATGCATGGTACGACCATGATATTCTTGGTGGTCATGCCGTTATCGGCGTCGTTCTTCAATTTCATCGTACCTCTAATGATAGGTGCGAGGGACGTGGCCTTTCCGAGACTCAACGCATTCAGTTATTGGGCGTTCCTTTTCGGAGGCATTTTCCTCAACTCTAGCTGGGTTTTTGGCGGCGCTCCCAACGCGGGCTGGTTCGGATACGCAAATCTGACTTCCACGCAATATAATGCAGGCCACGGCATAGATTTTTGGGTGCTTGGCTTGTTGCTTTTGGGGGTGGCATCCCTTGCTGCGGCCTTCAATTTTATCGTGACTATCCTCAACATGAGAGCGCCGGGCATGACTATGATGAGAATGCCCGTCTTCGTTTGGATGACTCTGGTCACATCGTTTTTGATGGTTATGGCTTTCCCAATTATCACTGTTGCATTGGTTGAGCTATTCATTGACCGCCACTTCGGGACGAACTACTTCATTCCAGCTTCAGGGGCAGACCCTTTGCTCTGGCAGCATCTCTTCTGGTTGTTTGGTCATCCTGAGGTGTACATTTTGATACTGCCGGCCATGGGTATGATTTCGGAGGCCTTGCCAACATTCTCGCGCAAGCCTCTATTTGGGTATGCCGCAATGGTTTGGGCAGGCATGGCCATAGGTTTCTTGGGTTTCGGGGTTTGGGCTCATCACATGTTTACAGTCGGACTGGGTGCGGCTGGCAATGCCTTTTTCGCGTTGGGAACAATGACGATAGCTGTTCCAACGGGGATCAAGATATTCAACTGGATAAGCACAATATGGGGAGGATCCCTTAAGCCCACCACATCGGCCCTCTTTGCCATAGGGTTTATTTCTCTGTTCATATTGGGGGGAATCAGTGGAATCATGCATGCGGTGGCTCCGTCTGATTACCAACAGACGGACACCTACTTCGTCGTAGCGCACTTGCACTACGTCCTGTTTGGCGGGTCAATGATGGCCATCTTTGCCGGCGTCTATTATTGGTTCCCCAAGATAACAGGCCGGCTGCTTAACGAGGCTCTGGGCAAATGGCATTTCTTATTTATGTTCGTTGGTATGAACCTCACCTTCTTCCCAATGCATTTCCTGGGGCTTTGGGGAATGCCCAGGCGTATTTACACCTACGACTCGGGTTTAGGTTTCGACAGCCTTAACATGCTTTCGACAATTGGCGCATTCGTGTTAGCGGTTGGGATACTGATTTTCATGTATAACCTCGTCAAAAGCCTGCGTAAGGGGCAGATCTCTGGCAACGACCCCTGGGATGGGCGGACTCTGGAATGGTCAATATCGTCTCCGCCGCCAGTGTACAACTTCGCTACTATTCCGGAAGTACATAGCCGAGACGCATTCTGGGAGGCAAAGTACGGGCCAAGAGGCTCCGGGCCGGTTGCGCCTGCTGATGCCCGACGCGAAGCCGAAAAAGGCGGAGAAAAGTCTCATGGTATACACATGCCCAGCCCTTCCTACTACCCCGTAATTGTGTCGTTTGGCCTTGCTGTAATGGCCTACGGATTTGTATTCAATCTGGCAGCTGTCTTTGTTGGCGCTTTCATAGCCGTTGTTGCCATATACGGCTGGGCCATGGAGCCGGCGACAGAGCCAGAGCACTAGCGTATTGCATTCAGGAGATATGAATAATTGGAACCGACTGCTCCGTTAAACCATGAGGCGGCACACCCTACAAGCCTTGGGATATCACACAGAAAAGTCCTGATCTGGACGTTCCTGGCGTCAGAGTGTCTGTTCTTTGGCTCTCTGATAGCAAGCTATCTGACCTACCAGGGCAAGAGCCTTGTAGGCCCGTATCCTCAGGACGTTTTCAGTATACCTGTGACGTCTGTCAGTACCTTCGTACTGCTCATGAGCAGTATGTCCATGGTAATGGCCTATTCAGCTATCAGCCGTGGAAAAATCAACTCCTTCAGGGTTTGGATTTTGTCCACAGCGATACTGGGGGCCACATTCCTGGCGTTTCAGGTCTATGAGTTCAGAACATTTGCCCTCGAAGGTCTTACGCCCAGGACGAATCTATTCGGCACCACGTTCTTCACCCTAACCGGATTCCACGGGGCGCACGTCACGGTGGGCGTAATCTGGCTCTTATCTCTGTTCGGGTTCTCTTTTTTCAAGCCGTTCACTTCGGCGCAAAGCGAGAATGTTGACCTGGCTGCTCTCTACTGGCATTTCGTGGACGTGGTTTGGATAGTGATTTTCACCGTTGTTTATTTAATTGGGGTAGTAGGAGGCACGTAATTGATGATTAGAAAAAGCCCTATTCCCTTGCTCTTCCTATTGCCTGTGCTCGCAGCCTTATTCGTGGTCGTCTGGGGTGGAGGCCTTGGAGTGCTGTTCATGGTAGTGGCCGAGACGTCCCTTCATGAATGGGCTGTTGTCACAATAGGGATTTTGTTGGTGTTTGGAGTGCCGACTGTTGCGGCGCTGCTGAGCAACGCATTGGATAAACCACAGAAGGAGCGTAAATAATGACTGGCGGATCTCATTTCACAGTTGATCATAATAGCCACAGGGAAAAAGCCCATCCAACTCCCATTACATATCTCAAGGTAGCATCTGCTCTCGTCTTCATAACGATGGTTGAAGTGGGCGCATTTTACATCGATTCGTTGCGTCCCATCATCAAACCCATGTTTATCATTTTGTCTGGGACTAAGTTCGTTCTGGTTGCTATGTTCTACATGCACCTCAAGTTCGACAGCCGCCTATTTTCAAGCATGTTTGTCGGTGGGATTCTTCTTGCCGCGGCAATAGGCATTGCTTTGATGGCCTTGTTCCGGAACTTCATCTAAGATCGCACGCCCTCCTTTCTCTGGATATTTTGGCCCGAATCTGCAAGAATTAGGCTGTGAGTTCATGTTGTCCAGCGAAAGCTGGCAGATAGGCATTGCGATTCAATGCTACTTCTTCATTTAGGCGATCAACATCTGCCAAAAGCCGTCTCTGTCTGGGACTTCTTCAAACGTTGGGAACTGGATCCGTTTGTCATTGCCATACTTGTGTGCATTGGCCTGGTCTACGTTGTAGGCCTCCGCAGGATGAAATCAAAGAGCGTTACGGAAATTGTCCCGCCTGCTAACGTTTTCATGTTTGTGTCCGGCTTCATAGTCCTGGCCCTTGCTCTGATATCGCCAATAAGCGCCTATGCCGACGACCTGTTCTTCGTGCACATGATCCAGCATCTTTTGCTTATGCTGGTCGCTGCGCCGCTGTTTCTATTGTCCAACTCGATGCCTGTAGTTCTGTGGTCCATGCCCAAGTCTTTGCGTCATGGGGTAGGCGAGCTATTCGTGCGAAACGGTGTGGCAAGGAGAATTTTGGAGTGGCTCACAAAGCCTCGATTTGCTCTCATCATTTACGTCCTGGTCATAGGGATATGGCATGTACCTGTTGCGTTTGACGCCGCTCTGGAGCATGTTCAGTTACACTATTTTGAGCACATAACATTTTTCATTGCAGGTCTTGTATTCTGGTGGCCTGTCATAGGCCCGGCTCCTTTGAAATCTCAAGCATCTTATCCAGCCAGGATGCTATATTTGTTTTTGGCATCTCTGCTGATGGTGGTCCTTGCTATAGTCTTGACTTTCTCTCACGGCTCTTATAGTTTCTACATCGACGCTCCCGGACATTGGGGCATTTCTATGGCTCTAGACCAGCAATTGGGAGGCCTGATCATGTGGGTGCCAGGCAATTTCATTTTCCTTTCGGCCTTAACCGCTTTGTTCTTTGCCTGGGCTGGGAGAGAAGAGCGAGAGACGGAGCATTGGAAGAAGGTTGAACAGAAGAGAAGCAGGTACATGGCAGGACTCGGCAAAAACTAGCGCTGATGCATTTGGCGGTAATATGGCTCAAGAAGAAGTAGTAAAGGTACAAGACTTATCCAAAAGCTTCGGAGACCTCGTGGCCGTTGACCACGTCTCGTTTTCGGTAATCAAAGGTGAGGTATTTGGGATACTGGGCCCTAATGGGGCAGGCAAGACCACGACGCTCGAAATCATAGAAGGCCTGCAGTCGCCATCAAGCGGCGCCACCGAAGTCCTCGGCTTCAACACACAGCGAGACCCCAAGAGGGTCAAAGAAATACTGGGCATTCAGCTACAGGCCTCGGCCTATTTCGACTATCTGACTCTGACGGAGATTCTTGACCTCTTCGGCTCATTCTACTCAAAGCGCGTGTCTCCTCCTGAGCTATTGAATTTGGTGGGTCTCACGGAAAAGGCTAACGTTACATTGAAGAAGTTGTCCGGTGGACAAAAACAACGGTTTACAGTGGCGGCCAGCTTGGTTAACGATCCTGAGGTGGTTATCCTGGACGAGCCGACGGCTGGCCTGGACCCGCAGGCAAGGCAGAACCTATGGGAGCTCGTTCGGGAAGTTCACAAGCGGGGGAAGACTGTTGTTATCACAACTCACTACATGGAGGAGGCAGAGGTCCTCTGTGACCGCGTAGCTATCATGGACAAAGGGCGTCTCATAGCCCTGGATACCACCCTGAGCCTGGTCAAAAGGCTCGACGCACCATACCGCGTCAAGATCATAGCTTCTCAACCTTTTCCCACAGGCGAACTTGTGGGAAAAGGTCTGATTTTGAGCAACTCTGCAACTGACAACGGGACCAGCCACGAGTTCCGAGTTAAAGAGGCACAGGCTATATCTCAGATCATGCGCTGGATGGAAGGCAAAGGAATTGTCACAGAGCATATGGAGGTTGTTCCAGCGACTCTCGAAGATGTGTTTCTTAGCCTGACAGGCCGGGAGCTTCGCGACTGATTCAGGAGGTAAATGCATAGTTCCATGATGCCTCTGCTTAAAGCCAACCTCAAGATGATGGTGCGGGACCGTCAGACAATCTTCTGGGCGCTGGCTTTCCCACTGATATTCGTGGTCATATTTGGCCTTTTTGATTTGGAAGGTGGCAGCCTGGCAAAAATCGCTGTTTTTGATCAGGCAAATACTCCTGTGTCACAGCAGGTTGTTCAGCAGGTCAAGGAACTGAGTTTCCTGGAGACATCCTCAGAATACACCGAACTAGAGGATGCGCGGAAGGCTGTGGAAAATGGCGATATACAGTACGTGCTGTCAATTCCTCAAAGCTTCTCCCTGTTAGATCTGGCGTCTCAGGGTAACGCCCCTGTTTCTATTACCATTTATTACGATCAAGCCAACGTACGTAGCAACCAGCTCGTAATCGGCACTATTCGCCAGTTCCTTGACCAGTTCAACCTGGCACTGATAGGCAAACCCAGGCTGATAGATGTTGCTGCCGAGCCGGTGCGGGCGCGGCAGGTCAGCTACTTTGACGTGTTGCTCATGGGACTCATTGGCATGGGCGTAATGATTCACTCCGTTATGGGCATAGCCGCCAAGATAAGCGGATATCGCAATCAGAACATACTCAAGCGAATATTGGCCACGCCCTTGCCTGTCAGGAACTACTTTGCTTCAGAAGTGATCGCCCACCTCATCTTGGCCATGGTTCAGGTGGCCATCATAATGGCTGCCGGCGTGTTCATATTCGGCGCCAGAATTTACGGCAACCTGTTATGGATATTTTTGATTGTGCTCCTGGGCAACTTCATTTTCCTTAACCTGGGGTTCATCGTGTCGGCATGGGCAAAGAACCCTGCCGCCGCCTCCGGCCTTGGCAATATTATCACCATGCCCATGATGTTTTTCTCAGGGACATTTTTCCCTACCGATTCGCTGCCTTCGTTTCTTCCCCAGCTTGTGAAGATTCTTCCCATGACACCGATGCTAGAGGCCATGCGCCACGTTTCGATTGACGGCTGGCAAATCTGGCAGACGTGGCCCCAACTGGCAATCTTAGGCGGATGGCTTGTCGTATCTTCTATAGCCGCCGTCAAGTTCTTTCGGTTCCAGTGATTTCGCCAGTTAGAGACACCTTACCCTACCTGACACGCTTTGAGCACCTGTTAGAATTGACTTTACGTGAAATGAGGTGGGCAGTTGTCCGCTATAATCTTGGCGGGTGGAGCCAGCACCAGGCTAGGGAGAGACAAGCCTCAAGAGCGACTTGGTATCACTACTCTTTTGGACATAGTAATCGAGTCCATGCTCAAGCTCTCCCATGATGTCCTGGTTGTCGTGAAGCCAGGCACCTCGCGGCCAGCACCGTCGCATGACGGAAAGGTGAGGACAGTCTTTGACGACCCTATAGGCATAGGGCCGCTGGGGGGCTTGTATAGTGGGCTGAAGGAGTGCAAGGACGAATACGCATGGACAGTGGGCTGCGATATGCCTTTCCTTAACCGGGCTCTCTTGAGGCATCTGATGGCCCTTGCACCCGGATATGATGCGGTGGTGCCGCGGATGCAGGGGTTGCAGCCGCTCCATGCCGTTTACGGCAAAAGCTGCCTGCCAGCTATAATGTCGCTCATGGCGACCGACAAGGTGGCTATATATCAGCTATTCAAGATGATTAACGTCCGATACATAGATGACAAAGAGATAGCCGCATTTGACCCGTCTGGCCGCTCGTTTTTCAACATCAACACGGAGGAAGACCTCAGACTGGCGAAAAGCCGCACAGACGTACAATACTAGAAATCTAACCAGGAGAACCAAAAGTGATACCCATACTTTGTATAGTCGGCAAGTCTAGCTCCGGCAAGACCACGCTTCTGGCGGACCTGATACCTGAATTGAAGGCAATCGGGTTCAAGGTGGCGGTGGTCAAGCACGTGCCGCACGGCTCCGATGTAGATGTGCACGGCAAGGACAGTTGGCGCTTTCTCAAGGCGGGAGGCGTTCACGCGTTGGTCAGCGGGCCTGGACAAATCGCCCACTTCTCAAGCGCTGAGGGCGATGCCAGTCTCCGGGATTTCATTCCTATGGTCTGGGACTGCGACATACTGCTTGCAGAAGGGTACAAAGAGAGCATCTACCCCAAAATAGAGGTAGTGCGTAAAGACTTCGGCCTGGACTTGCTTGCGGACAAAAATCAGATCGTGGCAGTGGTCTCCGAGGCGGAGATACCCGTTTCAGTCCCCAGATTCCGTCCCTCTGAAACGGCAGCCCTAGCCGAGTTTATTGCTGAAACCTACATATTGCCCGCGCGGGAGGAAACCGAGACTGTACTTTCAATCAACGGTGTGCAGGTTCCCCTCAAGCCCTTTGCGCAGAGATTCTTCGCTCGTGCAATTCTTGGTATGGCAGATTCCCTTAAAGGGATAGACAGCCTGGAAAGTCTGTCTATCCACATACGCAACAACGCCGCGGAGAGAAAAAGCTCGTAGGGAAGCGGGCGGTGGCTGTCTATCTACCGCTCTTCGTCTTCTTGCCCAGTCCCAGTTCCTGTCTGGCCTGCAGATAGCGTATCATGTCCGCTCTGCCGAGCAGCCCCACAAGCTTACCATCCTCTAAGACGGGGATTTGATTGAGGTCATGCTCAGCAAGCATTTTGAGCACATTGGACAGGTCTTCGTTTGGCCCAACGGTGTGAAGGGGATCTTTGGTCATTATGCTCTCCACAGTCAATGTGGGCCACTTATCCTGTGAGACCTTTTTCAAGTCGCTTAGTGTTACGATGCCAATCAGCCTGCCGTCCTGGTCGCAGACGGGTAGCGCCCTCCTTCCTTTACGAAGGAAGTAGTTGTCCACAATGTCCGTGAGAACGGCGTTTGGGTTGGTGACCTCCGGATGCATGTTCATCAAATCTTTCGCTAAGACGTTCTTGAAGTCCTCTTGCAGCCTGACCTCTTTTCGGCTCGAGTCTGCTGCCGTGTTGAGGAACCAACCTATGAAGATTATCCATATGCCACTGAGAAAATCGCCTGCGAAGATTTGAAAAACGCCCCATCCGATGAACGCAAATGCGAAAACCTGGCCCACCACACTCGCGATGTTAGTGGCTTTGCTCACGGAGCCTGTAATTGCCCAGATTATGGAACGCAGCACTCGCCCACCGTCCAGCGGAAATCCAGGCAACAAATTGAACGCGCCGAGGAGACTGTTTACGAAGGCAAGATAGAAGACCAGCGCCGCCAGAGGGCTGGCTTCTTTGAAGGCGAACAGGTAAATAAGCCAGAAAATCCCTGCCAGAATCAGGCTTGTCGCAGGCCCCACGACGGCGACGTAGAATTCGTCCCTTGCCCTCTTTGCCTCGCCCTGCATATTGCTGACGCCGCCGAAGATGAACAAAGTGATTCCCTTGACGCGAAGCCCCAGCCGCAGGGCAACTATAGAGTGGGCCAACTCGTGAGTCAGGACGGATGTAAATAGTAGCAGGGACGACAGCACGCCCAGTCCCCAATAGACGCCTGCCGACCACGATTCATAGTACGAGGGATAAAACCCGTCCGCCAGTGTCCAGGCAAATAGTAGAAAGGCAAATAGCCAGGTGAAATGTATACCAATGTCGATTCCGGCGATACGGAAAAGGTGAATAGAAGCCTTCATTCCTTGTCGGCCCCCTTGATCTCTTTTGATTAAGTCAGCGAAGTACCTATCAAGCGTCCTATGGTGAAAGTAACTGCGGCGGACGCGGCCCCAATGAGCAGCATTCGTACGCTGCCCCATACCATGTTCCTATTTGATAACAATCCCAGGATGCCTCCCACCACCAGCAAGGCTATTCCTCCAAATATTGCACTCATGATCGTAGCTGAATTTCCTGACATGAAAATACGTGGAATAACAGGTATGATTGCCCCCACGGAGAAGGCAACAAAAGAACTTATGGCAACGCCCCAGGGAGACCCAAGGTTGTCAGGATCAAACCCCAATTCCTCACGGACCATAGTATCCAAGGCAACCTTCGGGTCTGCCATGATACGTTCTGCAACCACTTCTGCCTCCGCACTTGTCAGGCCCTTGGACTTGTAGATTTGGACAAGCTCTTCCTTCTCTTGTTCGGGGGATTCTTCCATCTCGGCCATTTCTATCTCGACATCCCTCTTGTAGACGTCAACCTGCGCCCGCACCGAGACATATTCGCCTGCCGCCATAGAGAAGGACCCAGCCAGAAGGCCTGCCAGCCCGGTAAGCAGTATTATGTGGGAATCCGAGGTCCCGCCAGCCACTCCCATCGTGAGCGCGAAGTTAGACACCAGGCCGTCATTGCCTCCCAGCACGGCAGCTCGAAGATTGGCGGCGTTATTTGCTCGATGTGCTCCTTCAGGCGCAGGCTGTTTGCCCTCGCCTTCCTTTTCTGACAGCGTTTTGAGTGTCCTGGCGTGCGACTTCTCATCACCTACCAGCAGCCTGCCCTCCGGCTCCTGCGAGTATTTGTACTGATCCGTAGCCTCCCCGCGAAGGAGCCAGGGCAGCACCGATCTAGTGCCAAATCTCCTGGCCAGTCCAGCGAGTAAGCGTATCCTCAGAGTAGTTGCTGCGGGCTTCAGGCCTTCCTTGCTTACGCCTATCCTATCGGCCCAGTGGGCAGCGTGGCGCATCTCGGTCAGAGCCAGTTCTCGGAAGATTTCGGCTCGTTTGTCCTCGCGTTCGGCATCGGCCAGAGCGTTGTACAGCGAGGCAGCTTCAAGCTCGCCCTTCAGATATTCTCTATATCTGGCCTTTGGGTCGTCAATCCTCTTTTTCATACGTCTCTGCTGGGCCTCTTTTCGATTGATATTTCATTGATGCGTCCACGTGGCGTTTTCTGTCGGTGGCAGAGCCAGGATTTACGTAGGCTCGGTTTGTCTTTGGTCACACATGCGTTTATAATGATGCGCTAATTGGCCTTCAGCTTGATTATACCAGAGGGTCTCTTCATGAAATTCATACCTTCGACCGAGATGCTTGCCAGATACAGCGCCAAGAAGCCCTGGCGTGTCATAGGTACCTGGGTTGTGCTGTTCATACTTGCAGGGTTCATAGTTTCAGCGCTGCTTCAGAATGTGCTTACTACCGAATACCGGTTCATTAACAACCCTGAGTCCAGGAAAGGCCAGGAGCTGCTGGAGCAACGCCTTCGAGGCCCAATGAAAGTCAACGACATAGTGATTGTGAAGTCCGCCAACCTCAAAGTGGACGACAAGGCTTTTCAGGACTTTGTGTCCACGTTGCGCGGCAAGATAACTTCATTGGGCAGCACTGTAGTTGAGAGCGCCGTAGACTACTATCAGACGAAAAACGAGGCTATGGTCTCGGCCGACAGGAGAGCAACAATCATCCCTGTGGTAATGGCAGGCACCGTAGACGAAGCCCGCGTCAACGTGGACAAATTGCGGGAAATCGCCAACTCGACTCCAGCGACGGACGGGTTCCAGATATTCCTCACGGGTGAAGCCAGCGCGAGCCAGGACTTCCAGACGCTGTCCGAGAAAGACCTCAAAAGAGGTGAGCTTCTCGGCATCCCAATCGCAGTGGCGATTCTGGTTCTTGTGTTCGGTGCGCTGGCCGCTGCAATAGTCCCCCTGCTTGTAGCCGGCCTGTCGATTGTCCTGGCTTTAGGCGCAACTGCTTTGATAGGACAGGGTTTCCACTTCTCGTTTTTTGTTGTGAACATGATTACCATGATGGGGCTGGCTGTGGGTATAGATTACTCGTTGTTTATCATATCTAGATACCGAGAAGAGAGAACCAGGGGTCTGGAGAAGGCCGAGGCCATCGCACGCGCTGGGGCCTCCGCCAGCAAAGCAGTCTTCTTCAGCGGGATGACCGTGGTGTTTGCTCTGCTGGGCATGCTTATTGTACCCACGTCAGTATTCATTAGCCTGGGCGCAGGCGCAATTCTGGTGGTGGTATTCGCAGTTTTGGCGTCGCTGACCTTATTGCCTGCTCTGTTGAGCATATTGGGCGACAGGATAAACTCGTTGCGAATTCCATTTATTCAGAAGGTACAGGCCAGCGCCGATGAGACCAGGGTTGGCGGCTTCTGGGATAGGCTGGCAAAGGGGGTCATGCGCTATCCAGTTCTCAGCTTGTGTCTGGCGGTTAGCGTATTGGTGGCGGCCACAATTCCAGCTTTCAGCATGCACACTGGATTCTCCGGCGTGGAGAGCTTCCCCGACAACGTCCCGTCCAAGGAGGGGTTTCTCATACTGCAGAAGGAGTTCTCCTACAACTTGATTTCTCCAGGCGAAGTAGTCGTGGCGGGCAACATAGATTCTCCTGCAGTTCAGCAAGGCATAACTAAGCTGAAAGATGAGTTGAAAGCGGACTCTTCTTTTGGGCCTGTGGTGGTAACCGTAAATCAGCAGAGAGACTTGGCGCTACTCACAATTCCCATGGCCGGAGACGCCTACGAAGCGGCACCTGACCTTGCCAGAAAGCTCCGCGACCAGTACGTGCCCGCAGCCTTTGCTGGCACGGGGGCTGAGGCTATGGTAACCGGATTGGCCGCTGGCAACGTGGACTTCTTCGATCTTGTGGCCAAATATACTCCCATTGTATTTGCCTTTGTCCTTGGGCTGAGTTTCATTCTGCTCATGGTCGTGTTCAGGTCAATTGTCGTTCCTATAAAGGCTATTATCATGAACCT
>ORJL011590858.1_pt1 | contig 17009 bp, 14 predicted proteins | sample 1779941 | NCBI WGS metagenome assembly ORJL01 (sample SAMEA104232317, study PRJEB22302) | groundwater metagenome | biome: forest; feature: aquifer; material: groundwater | place: USA | collected 2011-08-07 | depth 5.8 m | reverse complement strand
GGCAATCTCCGTATTGGTCAGACCCTTTTTCTTGAGCAGAAAGATTCGATCGCGTTCTTTCTGACCAAGTTGATGGTAGGTTGTGTGGTGCATATGCCTTTGAGTATACTACTCAAAGTTGCACTTCTAAATTGATTATATCAAAAGTAAGTATTCACATCACAATTTGCGCCACAGGATTTCCTTTTGTTCATCTATAGACATCACACTATGAAACCGCACTCCCTGCCTATGAAAATTGCGACTTGCTGGTCCTTCCTTTCGAAAAATCCTCAACGTACCTTAAGTACGTTTGCGGTTTTTCGAAAGTCCAGGACTGCACTATTCATCAATTTTCATACGGCTTTTAGTGCACTTTGATAATGTGATGTCTATAACAATTTATTCAGAGACAAGTCTACTGACAACGTGTCTTTTAACGAGCTCGTTGATATAATGGCTACAGTAAAGATTGCTTTATTGTATGACAACATTTTCTCAAAAAGTGTATGCCATCGTGCGGAAGGTTCCCATGGGAAAGGTTATTTCATATCAGATGGTTGCTTTTCTTGCTGGGACACCTGGCGCGGCTCGCGCTGTTGGCAATATCCTCGCGAAGAATCCGTTCGCCTTTGGCACAAAAACGTCGCGTCGGCATTGGGTGCCATGCCACCGAGTTGTCCGATCAAATGGAGAGCTTGGCGGGTTTATGGGCGGATATGCTCATGGAAATGACAAACGCGATCTCCTGAAAAAGGAAGGTGTGGAGGTAAAGGGGAAGAGGATTATCAATTTCAAGGATCATAACTGCTTGCAACTCGTAGTGTAAAATTGACTCAGTCTTGTGAGCAGTTACACAACAGGTAGTTGTCTTTTCTTTCTCGCAGGGTATCACATGATGTGATGAACCATGAAAAAGAACATCAAAAAACAAGAAAGAGCTGATAACCCTTTTTTTACACTGGGACGGCATTACTTCAGCATCTTCTCTTGTGGCAATTGGCTTTGGATTACCCCTCCCCATTCTACAACAGTGAAACCACGTCGTTTCGGCGTATGAATGTTAAGAGGTTCAACAGAAATGGGCCACAGAAGCGGGGAAAAATCCATGAGTATCCGTATAACAGTATCCGGCTTTGGGATTACTGTAAGGGGCGCGATGATGTCCATTTCTCTCTTGCCCAGAAAGGTCACAAAGTAATAAGGAGTTTCTTGCATGCGCGGCAACCAAAATTCAAGAAAATCTTTTTGCTCATGGGAATTCAAGCCGAGGAGTGACAGTTTTTCTCCCAAAAAGCTTTCCACCGCTTCTTTGTGTATGACCCAGCCCCGTTTGGGCTGTTCATAACGTTTTCCACGCCCTTCCCAGAACAGGTAAGGATAGGTTTTTTTTGAATTCACCTCGGTGAGTGTTCCGTTGGGTTCTGCTATGACATTCCAGCCATTAACGTAGAGCGGATCAGAGTAAGACATACCGCCTTTGGGTTCTACAGTAACATGGATTTGTGTCGTCTCTTGGGGATAGAGGTAAATAACCGGTTTGCCACACTCTGCTGTCGACACAAAGATGTTTTTTTTGAATTCAATGACACGATTGAAGGGATCTTTCCAAAAGAATACTGGACGCTCCGCGATAAATTGTTCATAGCTCAAGGTCTTTGGGGGTTGTTGTGTCTCATCAAATCCCTGATGATAGGACTGGAGAAAGGATTCATACTCATCAAAGAGTTTTTCTATGATATTGTGTCGAGCATTCAGCAACGTGAAAATGGGATCTCCGGTGCTGGTTTTCCCGCTCGGTGTAAGGTCTTTGTCAAAATTGAGCTCTGAAGCAGGCACAATGTTGGCATAGTCTTTTTGTCCACATCCACCTACACGTTGGTAGAGATACTCTTCTTCATTTTTTGTCCCATTGGTCCATGTTACCGCGGGAATATTTGTTTCAGTGGTAAATGGGATGATGAGAGAATAAACGAGTTCTGTTCCGTCCGGAAGATAGGCGACCAATCGTCCGTCATTGTCATCGCCGCGTGGAATGAAGACGCTCCCAAGACTGGGATGGGTGAATGTTTTTGTGTATTTCTCTTCATCAAAAGATTTTCCTTCAGGGAATGTCATGGTGAAGCGATCGGTATTCAACCAATTATATTCAAACTGTAGTTCCATTCCATTGGCTTCGAGACGCTGTGGAAAAGCGAGTTCAAAGAGCATGAAGTTTGCGTCTTCTTTATACCGCAAAGCAATCCAAAAATCCGCTTGAGGTAAGGCGCTTTGTTGTGACAGGAATATCCACTCATCTCCTTTTTTTAGGAATCGCGCAACGCTTGGATGATCGAGAAAAAAGATTCGAGGGGTAGTAACAATAACATCGAAGTTTTTGTAATACCCTTCCTGTATTGTGCCAACTTTGTACCACGCTCGAGGTTGCTGGAAAAGAAGGTTATCGTGGAGTTCTGTCATCTCCACAGGCGTCTGCCAAGCGACTTTTTGCGCTTCGACATTGTTTTGCGCTAAAACATTGATAGAAGGATTGATAGGCTCCAGAACGGAGATGACATACTCAGAGTCAATGGAAACGGGTTTATTTGCCAAATTTAACGCTTCAGGAAGAAGTGCTGATGAGTATTTTCCTAACAATATGAATTTCTCTGGTGTATCAATGAGGAAAAATGCCATGAGAGTGTTCTCCCCCATTCCTCCCTCTTCCGTAAGAGCGTTTATCAGCTTGCCGCTCCCGTATTTTCCCGCTTGAAAAATCCCCACTTGAAAGTATTTCGCGCTCATAAAGTACTGATCGTTAAATACCGCTAAATTGGGAAGTGCTTCTGTTTTCGTCCAGAGGAGTTTCTGTTCAGGATCTACTTCTCCTTGGGGCGTATCCCCTTCCTCATTATTTGTCTGAGGAGATATATTTTCATCCTTGATGTTCGTCAATATCACTGACGGTTTAGGGTTCAAGCGAGAATAGAGGCTTGCGAAGAAAAAACCAAGTGATCCTCCTAGCAACAAAATACCGAGCAAGAAGAGGAGAATAACGGCTTTTTTGTTGTGAAATTCTTTTTTTGAGTCTCTTGATGTATCCATAGAGAAAGATGATTATTGAAAAATTATTTGGTGAAATACCCAATGATATAACTGGTAACATCCGGCTGTTTCGGCTGACGCAGTACATCGGCTGAATTGGTATTTTCGATGAGACGAAAGTCGGTAAACTGACGTTTTTCCGTATATGACATAAGCGTTAGAATACAGGCTTGGCAGTCAACAGCTATTTCGGAAATACGTTCCCTCTCTCGTCTTTCAAGGATTTCTTGACTTATTGCGTCTTGTTCTACTGCTCTTTCTCTGGTGACTTCGTGAGAGAAATCCAGCGAGGCAATGATGAGCGCGTCGTTGGGAAGGTGTTTTGAAAGTATCTTGGCCAAATCCTCCGCCATACTGTCACCCACAAAACTCTTGATTATGATTGGTACAATAAAAGCATTGGGAAACGTCTTCTTGATAAACGGGAGCAAGTTGTAGATGCCATGTTCTCTTTCAAATGGCTTTTCATCGACATGCAATGGGGGTGTCCGCGTGAGTTCTAATATAAGCTCATGATTCGCTTTTATCCGCCCGTACGGCGTTTCCCAATCTTCAAGTGAGGTACTCATTCTTGCTTTCCCCGCGAAAAAATGGTCAGGGCTGATGAGTACAATGGTGATAGGGTTATTTGTCCCTGCCTGAACAAGAGTTTCTGCAATGAGTCGCCCGGCAAGGAGGTGATGCGGGATGACGAGCGCGCCAATCTTCTCCTCAATTGTAGTAGAAAAATTCGCATGTGTGAATGCGAGCTCGAAGAGATCTTTATTGATAGAAGGTGCGGTGTGACTGGTTTTAGGCAATGACTCGCTGAATTGTGGTGATTGTATATCAAAAGACAATAAAACTCCTATTGCCAAACTCATTGTGAACAGAAGAAAGATTATGACCGCGCGCAAAAATGGAGTTTTGTAGGGAAAAGTGAGTAGGAAAAACATGAACAAACCCAGTGAGTATATATAAATACGTGACGAAATTGTGATTTTTTTTTAGAATCCTCGAAGTTTTTTTCTTATGGAATCAACCATATAGGTAAACCAGTACCATGATGAAAGAGGAAGATCTTGACAGGGAAGGAGCTGGTAGAGTTTTCCGCCAAAACCGGTTTTAAAGTGAGTAATACCAGCAAAAGGGTGTTGCCGTGGTGTTTTTTGTGTAATGGGATCAGGCGGCGCGATGCCCCAAAAATTAAACTGGGTACAGCCACGTTTTTTTGCTTCACGAACACACTCCCACAACAGAACATGGCTCGCCGCTATTTTTGGATTCAATTTGTACGACGCGCCATAATGATAGAAAGCGGTGTGTTGGTAGATAATGATAAAAGCCCCTGAAAATGGTTGACCATTATGGAATGAAAATTTTAAGAAACATTCGTTATCCGGAAAGAAGGCTTGAAACTGTTCATACCAGAGTTGTTTGCTGAATGGTACGAAGTGGTGTCTTTTTACGGTATCCATTTGCATCTGAAACAAAAGATCCACTCCAGCAAGATTATTTTTTTGTTCCGTTGTGACTCCATTTTTTTGCGCTTGTCGAATAAGATAACGGTGATCTTTGGTCATGCCTTTGAGGAGTTTTTCTTCATCATCTCGAATATCAAGGATCCATGTCGTCTCTGCTTTAATATGGAGCGGTGAACGTCTAAAACCACAAGATGATAGCATACGTTCATTCTCTTGATTTATTTCCCAAAATGGCGCGCATTTAATAAACCACAACTGTTCTTTTTTCGCGATCTTTTTGAGCGCATCGAGTGTGCTTGCGAGCAGTGTGTTTGGAGGAGTGAAAGATGTTGTTTTGAAAAGCGGTCCATAGGGAATGAAGAGGTACTTCCCTCTTTTTGCACGAACCACTATAGCAAGGCAGATTCCAGCAAGTTCGTTCTTAGAGAAAATTCCGAGACGATAGATGGCATGACCCATTTTCTCCTCTACTTTCCCCCAGTTCCATGACTGAAGAAATGTTGCTTGAGGATGTGAGCTGAGAAAATTTTCCCACTGTGTTTTATGAATGATTGGTTCAACTGATATCATAACGAAGTTTCAGTTTGAGACTTGAGAAAAATGATGAGATTCGAGGCGAAATCGAGGCACGGAATGAGGCGTACGAGAGGTACGCCGAATGAGTACTCAAGATTTCAACGAAGAAGATCGCATTTTTCGGGAAGGCTCAGTTTTATAAAATAATGCGATGGCATCAGTGATCCTATTGGCGTCATTGAGAGAAATTTTCCATTGTGTGGGGAGGTTTACGATACTTTGACTCACCTTCTCGGCTTGTGGGCATGATCCGCGTTGATAATATTTTGTCTCGTTAACTGATGTGAGTGGGGTGATAACAGAATCATACCAATCGCCGAGAATTATGTTTTTTTTCTGCAAGAAGGCTTGCAATGCTTTTTTCCTTTTCACGAGTAGCGGAAACCTCAAGAGTGCTTGTGAGTTGTTTGGAAAAAGTTGTATACCATGGAGTCCTGAAAGTTTTTCATGGTAGTGCTGTGCGAGCCGTTTTCGATACGCCTGCCACATTGGGAGGTTCTGCCACTGCTGTAAAGTGAGCTGTGCCAATACATTGGGGTAGGCGTGGATCATGCTTGAGTCAAAATTTCCAGCGCGTTCCAGATTATTCATCACCTTATTGATCACACCTCCCCTACTGACACACCAGAGGAAAAATTTTCCGAAATGAAATTGATCATAATGTTTCGCGGACCAACTCACAAGTGGTGGATGGAGTAAATCTTGTACGAGGCGTCTTCGGGACATTTTTGGTAGTTTTTTGGTGAAATCAGTTCTGTTTTTGAATCCCACTCCCCCACCTTCAATACTTGATATAACTTTATCGCGTCCAAAGCTAAATATGGCCGCGTCACCCCATGTACCCAATTTTTTACCCTGAAAACTATTTCCAAAACTATGAGCCAGACTCTCGATGAGTTTCATCTGGTGATTTTTTGCCATAATCGCGATCCGGTCGATAGGTGCCGGAATGCCAAAAGTGTGTTGTACCAGTATTGCTTTACTTAAAGGGGTAATTTTTTTTTCAAGATCAATGACATCTATGTTGAGTGTTGTAGGATCAATATCAACAAAGATCGGTCGTGCTCCTGTGGCGGCAATTGCATTGACAACCACACAACAACTCAATGCTTGAGTGAGTACCTCATCTCCCTTCTTGATGCCAAACGTCTGCAGAGCATGGAACAAGGCGCCTCGAGCGGAATTTTCTAGAAGAACATTTTTCCAACCGAAAAAACTCAATAAATTTTTTTCAAGTTCTTGTAGAGCTTCTCCTTCATACCACTTCCTCCAATTCCATGGGAATAGGAGGAATTTCCAGCACATTTGATGGTCTTGGGAGGTACTATTCGGTGATAAGGAACAGCTCAAAAGTTTTTGTCGCATGGCTGATTTCATAGGGTGATGTCCATGCCAGCAATAATATCTTCTCTGACGCGGCCTTCGATCAGAATTGCTGTTTCATTTTTCAGGAAAGGTTTAAGCCATTTTGTAATGGTATTTTTGTTCTCACTGATAAGAATATCATTTGGTTTGAGATTTTGAAACGGAAATCGCCGCACGCATCTTGTTAGGAAATTTTTTGTTACGACTACTTTGTTTCCTACTTCATCAAGTTTTTTGAAAATAGGATCATGTTCAGTCTCCATGTACCGTCCAAGTTCCATGATTCCAGGCGTTATTATGATTTTGGTTTTGACTTGTTGTCTTTCAAGGAGACTCAACGCGCTCAGGAAGCCATCCACATTGGAAGAAAAACTGTTCTCAAGGACAAGAGCGCCAGAAGCTGTTTTCCACTTTCGAGTGCAGGAAAGAGGCATAGGAAGAGTGCTCACGCAAGAAAAGAGCTCTTCATGAGTCATGCCAAAATGCTGTCCGAGAATAAGAGCTGGAAGGAGGTTTGCAAAAACGGTTTCACTCGTTCCAGCAAGAGAATACTGGATCAGCTCAAGTGGCAGATGTTTCTTTTTCAAAATTTTAGCCACGGCAGGAGAATCTATATTGGCAAGCGCGAGACTTCCGGCGGAAAGAGAGTCAAAAAGTTCAAATTTGGCCGCGGTGATGATTTCTTGAGAACCAAATAACCCAATATGCTGTGAGTTAATACCGGTGAGGATCCCAATATCTGGTTTGAGCATCTCACAGACTCCTCGTATTTCACCTTGACGGTAGGCCCCCATCTCGACGACGAAGAAATCATACTCATCTGTGACATTTTTTAGAAAAAAATTGGCAATACCAATGTCACTGTTTATGTTCTTGGGCGTTGAGATTGTTTTATATTTAGTGGAGAGAATGTGGGCAACGAACTCTTTAGTGGTTGTTTTCCCGTAGCTTCCTGTAATGCCAATAATCTTCACTTTTTTAAGGATTGTTCGTTTTTTGGCAGCGGCAGTTAAGTATTTTCTCCTGATCATGTTATTTACGGGAATCAGTGAGAGAAAAATGAGCATTATGAGTGGCCACTGAAAAATGAGGAGAAAAGAAATGAAAAATAAAAGTCCAATTGTCTTCAGGATGAGAGCATTCAGGAGGATTAAGATGCTTATCATGTACAAAACTTTTTTGGTCATCTGTGGTCGTCGAATTCCAACTCGGAGAATATGGAAAGAAGAGACTATGGTTATTAAGATAAAAAAGTAAAAATGCACTGTTATGGCAAAACGCCATGTTATCAAAAATAATAACAAAAGATACAACTCAAGAAACCACTCATATCCAACAATCTCGATCAGACCATTCTCATACCAAAGAAAATTTTTCAATCGGTCCCATCGGTATCCCTTTTGTTGAAAATAAGCCACACCACGCAGAATACGCAGTAGGATTATGAAAATGAGAAGGATGGATGATGTGTAGAGTACAAGAATGTTAATAAGCATGTTTGGAGGGGTTTATCTTCATATCTCTCTGTATCTATCCTTCTTGAGAAAATCAATAATTGGATGTATCAATATCTCAAACGCTTCAAGGTGTGGACTGTGACCGATATTTGGGAGAACAATGAGTTTATTCATGGGTATCATTTTATGCATGAGCTGACCGTCCGAAAGTGGTGTATACCGATCTTGTTCGCCCCAAATAAGTAAAGTAGGAACTGTAATGAAAGACAGAAGTGGTTCAAGATCTTCGGCAATAACTTTTTGGAGGGTTTGCTTCATCAGAGGTGACGCTTTGCGATAGTCACTACTCCCAGCGAGTTTATAGATGACACGCTCCGCAATATTTTCTAATCTGCCTAATGGCACCAGTACCATGATTTTTTTACCAATTTTTGCAATGATCTTAAAAAACAGACCTCGCGCCTGATACCACAAACTTTTTGGTTTGATACCAGCGGCACTAATAAGAATGAGTCGCTCTATTCTGGAATCATGAGCACTCGCTAGCTTGATTGCAATCCGTCCACCAAATGAGTGCCCCAAAAGAATAACCTTTTTGATATTGTTTGTTTTGAGCCAGTTTAAGACAAATTGCACATATTCTTCCAAACTCCATGCCTGTGTGAGTGGTGTTTCACCAAATCCTGGAAGATCAATGATGTGTAACCTATATCCTTGTTGACGCAATTTTTCCGCGACTTGTTGCCATTTTTGGGGAGTACTTCCCCATCCATGGAGGATGACAATATCTTTTGCAGTCTCTGTCATAGGGTAATGTCTATAACATGCGAGGAAGATGGATGTTGCCATCTTTATCCTGATTGAGCTCCATGAGAGAGATGAGAATGCGAGGAGAGGCAATGGCAGTGTTGTTGAGGGTGTGGACATACTCAACATCACCATTTTGTTTGCGATAACGGAGGTTGAGACGACGTGCCTGCCATTCGCCCATGTTGGAGCAGGAGTGGGTTTCACCATAGGAGTTTCTTGATGGCATCCATGACTCAATATCAAACATCTTGTACTTGCCAGCTCCCATATCACCGGTACAGAGTTGTATCACGCGATATGGGATATTGAGCTCTTGCAATATATTTTCGGAGTTGTGAAGTAACTCCTGATGATATTTTTCTGATTCAACGTAATCATTTTTGCAAATCACAAACTGTTCTATTTTCATGAATTCATGAATTCGATAAAGACCGCGGGTATCACGGCCATAACTTCCCACTTCACGTCTAAAACAGGGGGAAAAACCGACAAATTTCAACGGGAGCTGTGATTCGTTAAGAATTTCATCACTGTAGTAGGCACCAATACCTACTTCAGCAGTACCAGCCAAAAACAATTTTTCTTTCATGAGTTCTCCACTCACCTCTTCGGAGACGTTGGCGATTTCATAATTGTCTCCCATACCGAACGGAAAGTAACCTGTACCCCAGAGGGTAGATTCTTTTACGAGCGTTGGTGGAATCATTGGCACATACCCTGTTGCCGCTAACTTTGATAGCACATGGCTCATGAGTTTGATTTGCGCCAAAGCAGCACCATTTTTCAAGAAATATCCACGGAAACCAGCTACCTTTACGCCACGTTCCACATCAATCCATTCGTTGAGTTTGCCAAGTTCAATATGGTCTTTTGCTTTGAAATCAAAAACTGGGATACTCCCCCATCTCATGACTTCAGTATTTTCAGTAGAATCTGACCCAATTGGGGTATCAAGTGAGGGAATCGTCGGTGACAAGCACATGAGTTTTCGAAATTCCTGCTCCACGAGTATGTGTTCCGTTTCTTTAACGCGAATGGTTTCTTTAATTTGTTTTCCTTCTTCGATCAAATGGGGGGTGCGTTTGCTCGCGTCTTGTAATACGTCAGCCATTTCATTTCGTTTTTGACGCAGTTGATCAATTTCAAAGACAAGAGCACATCGCTTTTCATCCAGCAGGAGTAAATGATCAATATCAAGTTTGATATTTTTATTCTTAACAGTTTGTTTGACGAGTTCAATGTGATCGCGAATGAAATGAATATCGAGCATACAGATGAAATTATTTTGTTTCTGGTTTCATCGTGGGAAAGAAGACTACGTCGCGGATACTTTCAGCGCCAGAGAGTATCATGAAAAACCGGTCAATACCCACTCCAAAGCCAGCAGTTGGCGGCATCCCAAACTCAAGTGCCTGTAAAAAGTCCTCATCAAACATGTAGGCTTCCGTGTCCCCTGCTTGCCGGAGTTGTCGCTGTTTCTCGAATCGATTTCGTTGATCAATGGGATCGTTGAGCTCGGAGAAGCCATTTCCAATCTCACTACCAACTATAATGACTTGGAAACGCTGGGTGCGTTGTGGATGCGCGGGATCCAGTTTCGCAAGAGGAGAGACCTCCATGGGATGATTGATGAGAAAACATGGCTGAATAAGTTGAGGACGAACATTTTTTTTATAGATTTGATCAATGAGCCGGCCGAGACCGACTTCTTGGTGTTCTATTTCAAGTCCGTGCTGAACGACTGCTGTCAGAAGAGATTTGGCATCTGTATGTTGTTCAAGATCAATGCCGGTATTTTGTTTAAACAACTCCACATAATTTACCTTTGGCCATGGTGGCGTGAAATCAAGTTCATGTCCAAGGTAAGAAATTTTTAGGCTTCCAAAAGTTTGTTGAATAACAGTACAATATAAATCCTCGACCAATTTCATAAGCTGTTCCCAATCAGCATAGGCCCAATAGAATTCCAGTTCTGTAAATTCTTGGAGGTGTTGCGTGCTCATTCCTTCGTTGCGAAATACTTTGCCAATTTCAAACACTTTTTCATACCCACCGACAATAAGACGTTTGAGATGAAGTTCAAGTGAAATGCGGAGGTACAGATCAATGTCTAAAGTGTTGTGATGCGTGATGAAAGGTTCAGCTTCCGCGCCACCAGGTATATGTTCAAGCACTGGCGTTTCAACCTCCATAAATCCTTGATTTTCCAAGTAATTACGAAAATTTTTTATGAAAAGACTGCGTTTCACAAAACTGTGTCGCACCTCTGTATTCATGATGAGATCCAAATACCGTCGTCTATATCGTGTTTCAAGATCCTTGAGGCCGTGCCACTTTTCTGGCAAGGGTCGAAGTGATTTGCATAAAATTGAGAACTGGAGCACTTTGAGAGTTTTCTCTCCCTTTTTGGTTATAAATGGCGTACCAGTGACCTCAATAAAGTCACCGACATCAAGAGTGGCGACAAAATCGTATTGTTTCTCACCCAACATGTCAAACTGGAATAGAATCTGTATTTGCGCGCTTTCATCTTGAATCTGCGCGAAAGTGAGTTTTCCATGCGGTCGTAAAAGACGAATGCGACCGACGAGTATGAGAGGCCTTTCTGCCTTCTCGAGCTCATCAAAATGGTCAAGAACATAGGCGTTTCTTTGCGTACGATGAGAAAGGCTGGGGTAAGGGTTAATACCTGCTTTTAACAAAGTCTCTAATTTTTGTTTTCGACTCTGTTCTTCTATAGTGCTCTCGTGTTCCATAAGAGTAAAATTCTCCTCAATCGTAGGAGATTTTACTGAAAAAGTAAAGAAGGAGTGTAAAGGCTAAATAGAAATGTCATACCCTGTCCAAAAGCACATTCAGCAACAGTCCCATCAAAATCTTATTAAGGGACAACTCTATTGACTCATCATCGAATCTCCTCGATTTTATAGATTGCTTTTCTCGTTGGTAATGTTATCTCAACCTCTTCTCCAAGTTTACGACCAAGGAGTGCCATGCCAATAGGAGACTGATTGGATATCATGCCCGCGGTGGGATTTGTTTCGTTGAATCCGACAATTTTTAATGTGCGTTTGTTTCCCTTATCCACGGTGACTGTGACCGTAGTTCCTAGGCGCACTCGATCACCAGTCTCTCTTTCATTGTCAGTGTCAACTACTTGTGCTTGCTTGATGAGATATTCAAGCTCTAGAATTTTTGATTCATTCATCCGTTGCATGTTTCTCGCCTCATGATATTCCGAGTTTTCACGAAGATCACCAAGATTTTGGGCATCCTCAATCGCGATGAGAATATTTGCTCTGTTTTCCATGCACACCGTCAGCTCTTTTTGAGCCCTCTTTAGGCCTTCTTTAGTAATAACAATTGTTGTCATAAAAGTAATAATAGAAATAGGATTTATGTGTCTCCTTGTCTTTCACACTTGCCGTAACACAAAAATAACCCTTCAATGTTGCTTCATGATAGCATAAAATTTTTTACATGACTATTCTGAGAGTTGTTGTTTTTTACTATATTTCCCAAAATACCATTCAAGAAAATCTCGAGTAATTTCAGTGGCAAGTCCACCTCCCTCGCCTCCTTCTTCGATCAGGACGGTAACAACGAGTTCTGAATTATCATAAGGAGCAAAAGCAGTGAGCCATGAGTGAGGAGCTTTTTCCGAATGCCACTGCGCGGTTCCGGTTTTCGCAGCAACCGTAACTGGCACGGATTGTAGTTTTTGCGCGCTTCCCCACAGTACTGCGTTTCGTAATCCCTGTCGCACAATCTCTGTGTTCTTTGGGTCGACTATATCTTTATTCACCGTATGCGGAGTCCTGTATGTGATTGTATTACTTAAAGTATCTGTATGAGAACCAAGGAGTGTTGGTTGAAAGATGGTTCCACCATTTGCAAAGTACATCGTCCAAGCGGCAACTTGCAGTGGCGTCACGAGAAGATCACCTTGGCCAATGGCGAGATGATAGGTATCTCCAATATACCATCGTTCTCCTTTTGTTTCCTCTTTCCATGCGCGGCTCGGAAGAAAACCTGTTTTCTCGCCAGGAAGATCAATACCGAGTTTTGAGCCAACACCGAATTTTTTGTAGTAGTCAGTCAATCCCTCTATACCGAGTCCTTTAAAATTTTGGAAACCACCACCAATATAATAGAAATACGTGTTCACTGACCATGCTAACGCTGAAGAGATATTGGTCGCACCATGTCCACTTGTTTTCCAGTCTGGAAAGAACCAGTCCTGAATACGTATTCCACCACTGCTGAAGATTGATGTTTGTGCTGTTACGATTTTTTCGTTGAGTCCTGCCGCGGCAACAATGGGTTTGATCGTTGATCCAGAAGGGTATGTACCGGCAATGACACGATTAAAGAGTGGATTATTAGGATCACTTTCAAGAGTATTGTATTCTCTGATAGATATCCCATTGGAAAATAAATTATTATCAAAACTTGGCGCGCTTATGAGAGCGATGATTGCGCCAGTGTTTGGATCCAGAACCACTGCCGCCGCACGTTTAAGATGAAATTTTTCCAGGGCTTCCTGAATCAGTCGCTCCAAATAATGCTGTACGTTGAGATCAAGTGTGAGTGAGATGTTCTGACCATCAATTGGCTCGACTTTTGAGATAATTATTTTTTCAGCACCAAGAGCATCAACTTCGATCTTTTTTTTCCCAAGTTTTCCACGGAGGATATCTTCATGACTCTGTTCTATTCCGGTTTCTCCTCTCGTGTCACGGAAGAGATAGTTCTCACCTTGCTTTTGTGTATATTCTTTTTTAGTCATACGTCCCATATAACCAAGAATATGTCCGAGTGAGATGTCAGGTGATTGCGTAACCTTACTATCGTTTTGCATACGAGGACTAGTGGGATGAAGGTATTCACGTTGATATGAAACATCAACCTTCACACCAGGCAATGAGGCACTGGCAATTTCGAGCTTAATACTGTCTTCATAGGAGATACTCTCTTTGAGAATGATTGGGTTGGGATAGTTGCTTCCGGCTTGATCAATCAGATCAACAATCTCGACGAGTGGAAGAGTGAGAAGACGAGAAAGTTTTCGTAAGACTTCCGAACGTTTGATCTCATCATCAGGAAGATCAAGAGGCACAAGCCCAATGGCGAATTTTGGTACGTTCCGGACCAGTGGAACGCCATTTCGATCGAAAATAAGACCTCGTTGAGGCACAATTTTTTCCACTCGTATGCGATTTTGATTCGCAAGAGCAATATACTGTGCTCCATGGAATATTTGTAGGTGAACGGTTTTAAGAATGAGGACGCTAAAAAAAACGATGATCGTGATCGCGCACCAGATCATTTTTTTTGGTTTAATCCCAAAGCCAAGAAAAGCCTGATCGTCATGAGACAGGGACACAACTTCATGAGAACTAATGGCGTCATTCCAATCAAAGGTTCTATCACGATGTACGTGCATTTTTTTTTGGTTGCCTGGAATGGGATGAAAAAAAGCGTCAATCATAAGCTGTAATTTTTCTTCGCTAGTGAGTTATAGAACTTACACTATGAAATCATGATTTTCATGGCTTCTCAACATGGGTCTATAGTGTGAGCTTTATTGCCGTGTTGTTTGGTTGAGAAAGAAAAGTTTAAATTTGGTGGTAAGAAGGAGAACGGTGAGCCATGCTCCTATCAGCATCAATTCAGTAAAAAAAATTTGCCAGATGATATTTTTTTGCCACATGTCACCAAGTGGAAGTGATAATCCATCGGTTGGAAAAATCGCGACAAGAGATTGCCCTATTATGAACATTCCTTGAAAAAGAGCATTCCCGATCAGACCGAGAACCATGAGTGAATAGAGTGAGGTGTTGGTAAACATGAGCTCAAAAAGCAATTGTAAGATGACGAGGGTAATCATCAGGCTTAAGGTATTTATACCAAAGATATGCAAGGAATAATAATCAAGGATGAGACCATAGAACGCGGCAATGAGCACCCCTCTTCTGAAATCATAGACAAACGCGAGAAACAGAGTGGCTGGAAAAAGGATATGGGCATTGTTCCAAGGGTAATGAAGGGCAGGCAAAAAACTTGTCTGAATAATGGCGAACAACCAAAAAATGAGCAAAAAAATGATTTTTTTCATGCGAAGTCTAATAAATTGGGATGCTTGGAAGGTCTCATTTGACAATAATACTTACGATTGTACTTTTCTCATAAACAACTGGCGATTCAATGAGAGCGCTATCAAACAGTTCATTGCTCATAGTTTCTATGGCCTTGACAACTCCAATAATCAGCCCGCGCGGGATTCCATCTTCAAGACCTGATGTAATGACAATATCGTTTGGACTCACCGTGTCAGTTTTTGGTATGAGATTGAGATGGAGACTTAATCCTAGTTCTCCTTCCACAATCCCAATAGTGTTATTTTTGTTTTGAACGGTAGAGGCCACTTTACTACTCTTGTCCGTGAGCAAGAGCACCGTTGCATGGTGTTCTTTGACATCAATTATCTTACCAATCAGGACTCCGTCATGGACAAAGACGGCATTGCCAACAGTGATGCCAGAGTCACCTCCTTGACTGATGAGAAGCGTATTATGATAGATACGATTGTTCACTCCAATGACTTGGGCAATAATCGGTTGAACGTGATTCGCCTGACCAAAATTGAGACTTTGACGCAGTTTTACATTTTCCTCAGTCAAAATGGTACATTGTGATTTATCAATAAGCGCGTTGATGAGGGTTCCTCGCAGATCCACGTTTTCTTTTTTCAGTGCATCAAGATTCGTATTTTCCATCCAGTCGCCTACTTTTACCCCCAATGTATAGGAATAATTTTGTGTTTTTCCAATAAGTTGGAACCATTTTTCAAATGGAGTGAGGAATTTGAAATGGTATAAGATGGCAATGATGAGCGTCAAGAGGATGAAAACAATAAGAAATAGTATTTTTCGGTGAATAATGTGTTTCATAGAGATATCGTACCTCAAAAATCTGTATAGAGACATCACACTACTCCTAATTCTCACTCGTTGAAGGCAATATAATGTCACGATAATCCTCAAGGTTCTCCATTACGAAGCCAAGACCACGAACAACACATGTGATGGGGTCATCAGCCACGCGTACAGGAACCGCGGTAGCGTTCGCGATAGCACTCTCCAGTCCTTTGAGCGCGGCACCGCCACCTGTCAGAACCATTCCTCTTTCATAAATATCAGCAATCAAATCAGGGGGTGTGATCTCAAGAGTAGCTTTGATATTTTCAATAATAATTTTGATTGATCGAGCGAGCGCGTCACGAATGTGGCTGTCATTGATAGTGACTTCTTTAGGAAGGCCTGACATAAGATCTCGACCTCGCATTTCCATCTCCAGTGGTTCTTTGAGTTCACCAGCTGAACCGATTTTCATTTTTATTTCTTCAGCATTTTTTTCACCGAGAAGAATGTTGAACTGTTCCCGAGCGTATTGAATGATATTTCTGTTCAATTCTTCTCCAGCAATAGGTATACTCTTCCATGTAACAATACCATTGAGGGACAGGACTGATATTTCAGTCAATCCTCCGCCGAGATTGACGAGCAGGTTCCCAATGGAATCATGGACATTGAGACGCGCCCCGATTCCCGCGGCCATAGTCTGTTCAATGAGAGAAATTTCGCGAGCACCGGCTGACAGGGCCGCGTCCTCCACCGCCTTTCGCTCGACTTCAGTAATATCAAGTGGTACCGCAATCGCCACTCGAGGACGAGGAATAATGATAAAATCTTGCTTATGTGCTTGATCAATAAAAAATTTGAGCATTTTTTCTGCCACTTCAAAGTCAGAAATAATCCCTTTGACCAGGGGTTTAATCGTGAGAATGTGTGGTGGTGTTTTCCCAATCATGTTCTTGGCCTTTTCACCAATGGCAACGATTTGATCCGTCCGGGTATTAAGAGCAACCACTGATGGCTCGTGAATGATAATTCCTCGATCTTTCGTGAATACAGCGGTGTTTGAAGTGCCAAGATCAATAGCGAGATCCTTTGAGAATTTTCCAAATAGTCTTTCGAGAATCATAATAATTGTGACAATAAGGTGATGCCTCTCATGCGATGTACATAGCATGTTACAGCGCAAGATGTGTGTTTGTAAAGGTGAGGGAGTCTTTTGTAAAGGCTAAATAGAAATGTCATAGTGGTGAGCAAAGTAGAAATGTCATACCTTGCCCCAGTAGCCTTATTGAGCAGCCAATGAGGTTGAATGTTTTTTAGTGAATAAAAATTGCTTTCTCCATGGATGATTCGCT
>ORJL010424936.1_pt1 | contig 17015 bp, 17 predicted proteins | sample 1779941 | NCBI WGS metagenome assembly ORJL01 (sample SAMEA104232317, study PRJEB22302) | groundwater metagenome | biome: forest; feature: aquifer; material: groundwater | place: USA | collected 2011-08-07 | depth 5.8 m | reverse complement strand
GACGCCGCCGCGATACCGCGCCGCAAGCCGGCCTGCCGTGGAAGGAACGCCGACAGAACATCCGCCATGCCTTCGAATGCGAGCTCGACCTGGCCGGCAAGGCGGTGCTGGTGGTCGATGACGTGATGACCACCGGCACCACCCTGGACGAACTGGCGGGTACGCTCAAGGCGCATGGCGCGGCGCGGGTGGAAAACTTCGTCGTGGCGCGGACGCTGAAGGACTAGGGTCTGTTCCCTTTCGGGCGACGGTAGAATCAGTCGCCCCGGTACCGGACAAAACTCATGGCGCTTCGCGATCCCGTCGACAAGAACATGCTGCGCATGGAAGAGCGACGTTTCGCCGCGCGCTGTGACGACCAGACTTCATCCATCGAACGCGCCGACACCCTGCGCGAGGTGTCGCGCCTGGCGAGTTCGCTCCAGTTGCCCTATGCGCTTTCCGCCAGCGACGTGGCGCGCGACAACCTGCGGCAACTGCAGATGCGCGCCGAGGGCCGCGCGCGCGAACTGATCCTGGAGCAGTTGCAACAATTCTTGCGCGCCGAGGAATTCCAGCGCGAAAAGTACCGGCGCGCCATGCTGGACGCATGGACCAACCTCACCGGGCCGCTCGGCCACTTGCGCGCCTGGGCGCAAAGCAAGCTGCTGGCGGCGGAACAGCAGGAAGAATAGGCCGGCGGGACTAGCGCAGCCGATGCTCGACGTGCTGCGCCAGATCGACCGGCAGACCCGGCAGCGCACGCGCCTTCTGATAGGCCTCGCGCGCTTCGGCGGTGCGCCCCGCGCCATCCAGCGCGATGCCGAGGCCGGCCCACCAGCGCGCCTCGGCGGGTGCCAGGCGGCTCGCCGCCTGGTAGCGCTCCACCGCTTCGGCGGCGCGCCCGGCGCGATTCAGCAGGGCGCCGGCAAACCCCTGGAACTCGGCGCTGCGCTCGCCGGCCGCGGCGTGTTTCTGCAGCAAGTCGAGCGCCGCCGGCGCCTGGTTGCGTTCGACTTTCAGGCGCGCCAGGGCCAGGGTCGATGCCAGGCGCACCGGCGCCAGTTCCGTTCCCCGGCGCAGCAGGTCTTCCGCTTCGTCGAAATGCCTGGCGTCGATCAGCAGCGCCGCCAGGCTCTGCCGCGCCGCCGCGTGTTCGACATGCAATTCCAGCGCGGCGCGGAATGAAGCTGCCGCGCCCTCCGCGTTGCCCTGGCGCTGCGCCGTGACGCCGCGCTGATAGTCGGTCTCGGCGCGCTCCGCCGCCGAGGCGACGCGCTCCTGTTTGCTGATCCTGGCTTCGGCCGGCGCGTCCGGCAGCTTCTTCGTCGCCGGCGCCGGTGGCTTCGACTCAAGCTTCGCGACCGGCCGCGGCGCGGCCTTCGGTACCCCTGGCCGCGACGCCGCCTCGACCGCCGGCGCCGGTGGCGCCGACAATTCGCTGGCCATGCGCAGGGAATCCGCCAGGGCGAGGATGGTGGCAGGCGGTACCTCGGGCGCGACGCCGGGTGAGGCCGGCGCGACCGGGGCAGCTGCAACCGCCGGTGGCGGATCCGCCACCGGCACCGGCGCGGCGACGGCCACCGCCACGACAACCGGCGCCGCCGGCGGGGGCGCCGCAACTGTCACGGGGGGCGCCGGCGGCGCGGGGTTGGAACTGCCCATGGGCAGCAGATACCAAGCGCTTAAGCCCAGCGCCGCCACCCCCAGGGCTACCAGCAGCACCGGTCCCAGCGCACCATGGGCGGAATCGCGGTGCGCGGCCAGGGGCGTCACCGCCGCCGGCAGCGCGGCGCGCTCACCATCGCCGATGCGCCGCGCGTCCAGGTCGCGCAACATCTTGTTGACCAAACTCATTGGGGTACGCTCACTTGGGTAGGCTCACCACCACTGCCACCAGCTTGGTCCGCGCAGACCCTCGGTATCGCGTCCGGCCAGGGCCACGTGGGCACGGCTGACCCGCGGCTTGCCCTCGCCGTAGGCAAGCAGCATCGCCTTGTGCGCCAGCACGTTGACCAGGCGCGGCGTGCCGCTCGACCAGCGGAACAGTTGGCGCACGCTGGTGGGCGGAAACACGTCGCCGTCGCGATGTCCCGCCACGCGCAGGCGATGCGCCAGGTAGTGCGCGGTTTCCCGCGCCTGCAGGCCGGGCATGCGGTAATGGAACACGATGCGCTGCCGCAACTGGCGCACCGCGGGATCGGACAGTTTCTGGTCCAGTTCCGGCTGGCCGAACATCACGACCTGCAGCAGCTTGCGCTTTTCCGTTTCAAGGTTCGACAGCAGCCGCAGCGCTTCGAGGCTTTCGAGGGGCATCGACTGCGCCTCGTCGATGCAGATGATGACCCTCTTGCCCTGCGCCGCCATTTCCAGCAGATGCGCATTGAATTGCTTGAGCAGGCTGTACTGGTAGTCGTGACCGAGCAGCGTCAGGCCCAGCTCCTCGGCGATCGCCAGCAGCAGCATGCGCGGCTCCAGCATCGGATTGGGCAGGTAGGCGACCACCTGGTCCTGCTTCAGGGTGGCGAGGAAGCGGCGGCACAGCAGGGTCTTGCCGGTGCCGACCTCGCCGGTGATCTTGATGAAGCCCTCGCCGCTGTCCAGCCCGATCAGCAGCGTGTTGAGGGCCTCCTGGTGGGCGTCGGCGGAGTAGATGAAGCTGGTGTCCGGAGTGATCCCGAACGGGAATTCACTAAGGCCGAAGTGACTGAGATACATGGGATGCACCGCCGTCATTGGCCCGGCACCGCGCCGGGATAGCCGCGCACCCGTTCCTGGACGTCCTTGATGTCCTGCGCCCAGGCGCGGTCGCTCTCGATGATGGTGGGCTTGATCAGTATCACCAGTTCGCGCTTGCGCGTCGCGGCGCTGCGCTGACCCAGGATATTGGCCACCATGCCGGTGGCGCCGGGCAGTTGCGAACGGTCCGAGGTTCTCTCCTGGCGCATCAGGCCGCCGATGGCGACGATGTTGCCATCCTGGGCGCGGACGATGGAATCGGTTTCGTTTATCCGGCTCACCGCCAGCGGCACGGTGATCTCGCCAGTGGCGCCTCCCAGGTTGATGACCTTGTTGCTTTCGGTGATCGTGGTGACCGCCGGGTGCACGTGCAGGATGATGTTGCCATCCTCGTCGATCTGCGGCGTCACGTCCAGCGAAATGCCGGAGAACATGGACTGGAAGCGCGGCGTGATGGTCGCCGGCCCGGTGACGCCGGCGGCGTTGGTGGTGCCGGCCGACACCGTCAGGTCGTTGACGAAGAAGCCGTCGTCACCCACCTTGAGCACCGCCTTCTGGTTGTTGAGCGTGGCGATGCGCGGCGAGGACAGCACCGAAACGCTGCCCTGGGTTTCGAGGAAGTTGAGCAGCGCGGCGAAATTCGAGGTCTGGAAGGCAAGCCCGATGAAACCGCGGCCCAGCGCCGAAGCGGCGATCGAACCGAGTTGTCCCGGCCTGACCGACAGCGTCGGCGCTCCAGCAGGGCCGACGGTCTGCGCCGTGCCCGCGCCCGCGGTAAGCGTCGCGCCCGGCTGGGCGATGCCGATGCCGGTGCGACTGTTCTGCCCGCCCCCGAACGCGCCCCAATTGACCCCGGCCTGGAAACCCTCGGAAAGTTCGACGTCAACGATCTTGGCCTCCAGCATCACCTGGCGCTCGGCAATCAACTGCGTCGCCTTGAGGTACTTTTCGACATTGCGCAACTCGGTGGGCAGGGCCCGCACCAGCACCACCCCGGACGAGGGGTTGACCACCACGCTGCGCCCTTCCGCCGCGCCGACGATCGACGCCAGCGCACGGTTCAGGTCACCCCAGAAATCGCTGTCCGTGCTCATGCTGACGCGGCTGGTATCGGTGCCGCGCGTCACCGTCGCCGAACCGGCGCCGGCCGGCACCGGCTGGCCCGGCGTCGACGCCGTCGTCGAGGAGGAACTGCTCGCGGTCGAACTCAGCGCGGAGCCGGCGACGCGCAGGTCGCTGCTGCCCTGGCGCCGACTGGCCAGGTAATTGATCTTGAAGACGCGGGTCTTGATGGTGTTGGGTTCGATGAAGATGCGCTTGCCCTGGAGGCGGTATTCGTAGCCGTAGAGCTCGCGTATGGTGTCCAGCGCCTCCAGCACGGTGACATCCTTGAGGTTCACGGTCAGGCTGCCGCCGACGTCCGGCGGCAGCAGCATGCTGTAGCGGGTGCCCGACACCAGGGCCATGAAGACCTGCGTCGCCGGCGCATTGACCACCGACAGGTCGAAGCGCGGTTCGGCGGCGTCGGCCACGGCCTGCGGCGCCAGGGGAGGCATCAGCGACTTGTCGGCCACCGGCGGCACCTTGCGCTCGGTCGCCGCCTTCAGCAGGACATCGTTGATCTGCCCCAGAACTTCGTCGCCTGCGCGCGGCGGCATGGCGCAGCCGGCCAGCAGGATCGCCGGCAGCAGCACCCATTTCGCATGATTGGCGTGGCTCATTTTTCCCCTGTTCCTTCCGTGGTTCGCCGGGTGCGCGGCTTGGCGGCGGCCGGCGGTTTGGCCGGCTTCTTCTCGATGGCGGGCGTCACCTTGATCACCTCGCGCCCGCTGTCTCCCGTCAGCACCACCTCGCTCTCGCTGATCCGGATGATGCGCTTGTCACCCAGCTTGTCACCGACCACGACATGGCGCCCGTTGATCACGGCAGCCGATTTTCCGTCGCGGCGCAGGATCACGGTCTGCACGCCGCTTTCCACCGAGGCGGCGGCGCCCGGTGTTGCGGCGTCGAACTGCGCATTGGCCGGGCGCGTCGGATCGGCGAGCTGGGCCGACGCGGACCCCGCCGTCGCGCCGGCCGCCAGGATCAGCAGAAGGATGGCCCGGTCTTTCATACGATCAGCCAGTTCCGGTCGAGGCTCAGGGTATACACGCGCAGCACCATGACGTTGCGCGGATAGCGGTCCACGGTGAAGCTGAGGCTGTTCCACATCAGGCGCTGCGGCATGCCCTCGATGTCCGTCAGGTAGTTCAGCAGGTCGTTGTAGTTTCCGGCCAGCCTGATCTCGATGCCATGCTGATAGATGCCCTCGGCCTGCGGCGCCCCCCCCTGCGCGCGCGGCGGATTTTCCCGGCCCGGCTCAGCGGCCATCTGGGCGTTCATTTGCGCGGTGATCTGTGCCACGGTCGGCGCGGCGGCCGGCGCCGGCAACTCGATCTTCTGCGTCGGCGCCGGCGTACCCACCAGGCTGACCGGCAGGGTTTTCAGACCCAGCAACTCGATGGCATGGTTCTTCGCCAGCAGGCGTTCGAGGAAAGCCTGCATTTTCGCCGGCGGCACCATGCCGGCCTCGAACGCGGCCAGGCGCCCGCCCACCGTGGCCAGCTCGCGTCGCACCTGGTCCAGCCGACGCCGGTTATCGGCATCGGGATCGGCGCTCTGCGTCTTGAGCACCGCCATCAGGGCTTGCTGCTGTGCCAGCTCGGCGCGTGCCGCCGCTTCCGCCCGACTGGCGTTGCGCGCCGTCCGCAATTGCGGATCGATGGCGAAGTTGAAAATCAGGATGCCGCCGCCGAACACCAGGGCCGCCGCGACGATCGCCCGCTCGCGCCGCGACTTTCCGGCGAACTTCGCCGCCCATTGCGCCCATTGCGCGGAAAGCCCGCTCACGGCCGGGTCTCCTTCGTCTCGACCAGCTTGGGCAGCAGCACGAAATCGATGGGACGCGGCTCAAGCGATGGCACCGCCGACACGCCGACCGCCTGCGCCGCGGGTCGCACCGCGGCCACCGGCTCGGCCCGGTTCATGGTCAGCGCCGCGAAACTGCGCCCCTGGAAGGCCTTTTCGCTGCCCAGGCGGCGGATGTAATCGGGCAGCGCGCCCGGGTTGAACATGCTGCCGCGAATCTCGATGTCGGCGCCGCCGGTGCCGATGTTGAAGCCGGTCAGCCACAAGCCTTCGGGCACCTGCCGGGCAAAGCCGCGCAGGTAATCGGCGAAGCCGCCGGTGCTGCCCACCGCGCCACTTTCCAGCAGGCGCGCGATCTCCCCGCTGCGCCGCAGTACGGCCTCGCCGCGTTCCAGCTCCGTGGTCAGTTGGGCGCTGGGTTTGCGCGTTGTCGCCGCCTTGGTCTCCGCCGCCACCTGGTCTTTCACCACCTTGAGTTGCGCTTCGGCGCCGCTCGCAATGTCCTTGCGTGCCGCGGCATCGCGCCAGGCCCAGGCTCCCGCCAGGGCGAGGACGCCATACAGCACGGCGACCGCGATCGCCACGTTGCCCAAGGTGAGCAAATCCCGCTGCCGCAGGAAGCGCGGATGGTAAAGGTTGATCTGCGCACTCATGCCGCCACCGGTTCGTCGCGCAGCGCGCCGCCCAGCGCCCGCAGGCACTGGAACTGGCGCAAGGGATCCAGCAGGCCGGGCACCGCGCCCAGGTCGAGCACGGCGGACAGGTCCAGCGGCGCGACCGGGACGGTCAGGTTGGCGCGCAGGTGATCGAGAAAATCGCCGACGCCGGGAATCGGCGCCACCAGAACCCGATCCAGCGGCACCGCGCTGTTGAGCCGCTCGAAATTGTCCAGCGAGCGCTGCACGTCGAGGGCGATCCGCTCGAACAGCGCGCCGCGCCGCTGGTCGTCGGCCGCGAGCAACTGCCGGGCCGAAATTTCGACGTGGCGCACCACCAGCAGTTCGCCGTCCAGGGTAAAGGTCAGCAGCCCCTCGTCGTCGTCGAACACCAGGGTCGCCAGGCCGCGCCCCTCCTGTTCGAACAAGGCCGCCAGGTTGCGCTGCGAAATCTCGGGCAGGTCGATCGCCGCCAGGGACAATTTCGCCGCCTGGAACGCCTGCACCAAGGGCGCCACGGCTGATTCCGGCGCGAGCGCGGCAAACACCTGCGGCGCGGCGCGGCCGTCCGAGGGAATCGGCAACAAATCCACGGCGGCATTTTCTACGGGGAACTCCACCTGGTCCTTGAGCTTCCAGCGAATCACTTCGCGCGCCTCCTCGGCCGGACCGCCGACCGCCTCGATCTGGATGAACTGGTACTTGCCGTGAGCCAGCAGAGCCGTGCCGCGATAGCGGTCAAGCTGCATCGGCTTGCGCAAGGCGCCCAGGGTCGCGGCATCGTCCGCACCGCGCTCGACCGAATCGGCCAGCAGCACGCGCGGCTTGGCACCTTGCGCGCGGCAGGCATGAACGAAGTCGACGCGGCCTTCCCTCATCACGACGGACAACCAGCCCGGTTCGGTTTTCGGTTTGAACAAGTTGAGCACCAGACGCATCGAGACCCATTTTTTCTTCCGACTATACTGACCCGGAAGCACGGGCAAGCCCCGATTTCGACGGGGAAGAGCGTGCAATTGAACTGTTCAGACCGGGAAAAATCAGGACGGTTTGCGCCGCGCGGGCGACCCGCCGGGAAAGACGGCCCCGAAAACCCTTGAAACCGCCCAAAAACGCCGCGTCAGAAGCGTTCGCGCAGGTAAATGTAGGGAGCTTTCGCCGCCCCCAGCTTGACGCGGGCCGACGGAGCACGGTCGTAGCTGCCGCCGCACCAGTTGCCGAGCAGGTAAGTCAGGCTGGCCGCCGTTCCGCCCGCAAATGTTCCAGTCGCACAACTATTGGGGCTGACGATGCCGGTGCCAAGATTCAGCACCATGTCAAAGCTTCCGGTCGCCACCGGATTGGGTTTGGACAGCACAATGGTGCCGCTACCGCCCGTCAGGGTGAGGTTGCTGACCGGACGATGATCCGTCGGCGCCACGCCCATGTTGGTGGCGCTGACCGAGGTGCCGGCCGGCGGCGGGAGGTGGTTGCCCAGCGCGATCGAGCTGCTCGGCACGACGGTACAGTTGTCGGCGGAATTGAGGGACCACGTATTGGTACTTGTGAAGTACTCGGCACGCACGGGCACGCGGATATCGAGCAGTTCCGAGCCGTAGGCATTCAGCAGGCGCAGGCGGCCGTAGCGCGCGCTGATCGGCGCGCCTACCGCCTTGGCCGTGCATGGCGCGCAGGCGCCGCTGGTGGCGGCATTCATATCCAGCCCGCCTAGCACCGGGCCATCAGGATCGGTGAGTTGCACGCCGAGTTGCAGGCCGTCATAGGGGCCATCTGGCGATCCGAGACGGATGAAGGTGGCTGTGGTCGAGTTAAGCACGTAGCTGCCGTTGGTCCAGGCGCTTGCGACATTGGTCAGGCGCGTACCGGCGCCATTCAGGTTGGTTCCGCTGTCGGCGTTTTCGGCCTGCCAGGCCACCGTCGCCGGCGCGTAGCCGCCGGACGATGGATGATAGTTCTCGGTCGTGCCTCCGGCGAAGTTCTGCGCCACGAGAGTTGCCACCAGAGTGAAGGGCTGGTCCATGTAGCTCAGCAGCGAGCCCCCGGTGGTGCAGGCCGGCGTGCGCGAGCCGCTCGACAGCGAGAAGTGATCCGGCACGAAGCGCCCTACTGCGACAGCGCCGGAGGTGACGTAGCGCTCGGCGGTGCTCGAATCAGATGCGTCGACCGCGGCAAACGAGGTGTCGGTGAGCTGCATGTTGAAGGCGCCGACCTCGGCATAGCTGGCCGTGACCGATCTGACGATGCCGTCGCTCGGCGTGCCGTCGGTGAATGTGCCACCGCTCAAGGTGCAGGCCGTACCATTGAGGCAGGAAGTCGGGATGATATGCGAAACAATGCTGGCGGTCGGCGTGCCTGCGTAGTTGGTGGTGATGGCAGGCACACCGGCGCCGTTGTAGGCGGTGGCGGTGATGGTGAACGGCCGTCCGGCCTTGTGCACCGTACCGCCGGGGGTCGAAGTGTTGTCCAGCGCTCGCGTGGTGCCGGCGGTCTCCCAGTCATCGTCGGTGACCGTGAAGCTGAGCGAATTCGGACGGATCGCATAATTGTCGGTCGAGCATGTGGTCACCGTCGGCGAAGTCGTCGGAAAGCTGATGCGGACACTCACGTCGGGCCAGGCGTTTGCCACTGCGTTGAAACTGACGCTGGCACGGCCGTTGGTCAGCGTCACGGGCGACATGGTGGCGTGCACGGTAGCGGTGGTGAGGCAATCGGTGGTCGGCACCACTTCCACTTTTACGTCGTAATTGAAGGTGGTCAGAATTTGCGGCGGTCCGGCACTATCGAGCGCCACCACGCACAACGGATAGGTGGTGGCGGAAATCTTCGTCTTGATCGGGCCTGAATTGGTGGCCACCGGCAGGGTAGTGCAGGTCGTCGGCAAGGTCGGCGGCTCGAAGGCGTTGAAGCTGCCCGGGGTGACCTTGGTGATCGTGATCCTCGGCGTGACGCTGTAGGCGGCGACCGTCGCGCCGTTCCTGAGAAGCCGGAAATCGAGCGTGTCGCTGTTGGCCAAGTCCGCAAAGACAAGCGTCAGGCTGAAGAGATACTCGGTGTAGTTGGACGCCGTGATCTGGTGGTTGTCCGCCAGGCCGTCTTCTGAAACCACGCCCGCGACAAAGCTGCCGGACCCGGCACCCAGGCGGTTGGTGGTCGCGCCACCGTCGGTGAGGCTTGCGCTGTTGAAGCCCAGCACGTTGGTGGAAGCGCCCGTGACGTTGGCGTAGGCCCCCGCGTTCTTGGAGTACTGCAACTGGTAATCGTCGGTCGCCGCGCCAGACACCGCATTGGTCTCCTGGAAGCGCAGGCGCAATTGGAGGTTGCTGCTTCCGCCGGTGATATCGCGGCTGATGTTGGTGTCCTGGGTGGCGATCGCCGTCGAGCCCGCCTCCGTGCCGTCCTCGTAGAAGCGGAAGGCCGCCTGGGTAAAGGCGGGCTCGTCGCGAATGCGGATGAGGACGCCCGGTCCCCTGACGTTGGTCGTGGTGCCGCCGGCAGTCGCGGTCATCACGGGCGCGGCCGAGCCGGTGCCGGCGGTCGCCGTCGAGCGCACGACGAACCCGCCGATATCGTTGCCGGTCGTCGAATCGGGTTCCGAGATCTCGGTTACCGCGCCGAAGGTGACGCCTGTCTGGGTTAATGCCTCGGCGGAAAACTGGGCGGGCGTGGTGACGTCGGTCGGGATCACCATGGCGCCCAAAATATGGTCGCCCACGGTGACGCCGGGGTTGGCCGACATGGTGATCGAGACGCTGCCTGCGGTGATGTCGGGGCCAGTGGTGCCGGCGAGTTGCCAGGTCTGCGTGGTGCTGGAAAAACGGTACATCTGCGCCCAGGAGACGTTGTTGGCGGTCAGAGTGAAGCACTGCTCGGTCGCTTCGGTTCCCGCCGCCACCCGGTAGAACGAGAAGACGTTGGTGTTTCCCGTGTCGGCGCCGAGCGTAACGCCGTAGCCGCCCGCCCCGGTCAGCGAGCCGCCGGACACCGCGGTCCAGCCCGACGGCGTGGTGACCGAGCCGCTGTTGGCAGCCGAGGGCTTCATGCCGATGAGAGTGACCAGCAAATCGCCCGCCGCAATGGACGCGGGGTGCAGGGCGCACACAGCCGTTCCCGCCGAACTATCGCTGTAATTGATTGCGCCTGGCGTCTGATAGGTGATCGCGCCGGTCGCTCTGACGCGGATGAAGATTCCCGGTCCCCTGACGTTGGTCGTTGTGCCGCCGGCGGTGGCCGTCATCACCGGCGCGGCCGTGCCTGGCCCAGCCGTGACCGAAGAACGGACCACGAAACCGCCGATGTCGTTGCCGAGTGTCGAGTCGGGCTCGGAGATCTCGGTCACCGCGCCGAAGGTCACGCCCGTCTGGGTGAATGCTTCGGCGGAAAACTGGGTTGGAGTGGTGACGTCGGTCGGGATGACCATGGCGCCCAGGATGAAGTCGCCCGCAGTGACGCCGGGGTCGGCAGACATGGTGATGGAAACGTTGCCGGCCGTGGTGTCGGAGCCGGTGGTGCCGGCCACGGACCAGTCTTGCGTGGCATTGGTGAGGCGGTACATTTGCGCCCATGCGACGTTGTTGGCGGTGAGCGGCACGCTCAGCGACCCGCTCTCGGTGCCAGCAGCAACCTTATAGTACGCAAACACGTTGGTATTCCCGGTATCAGCGCCGAGCGTGACGCCGTAGCCGCCCGCGCCGGTCAGCGACGTGATCAGCGTCCAGCCGACGGGAGTGGTCACCGAGCCGCCGTTGGCGACGGAGGGCTTCATGCCGACGATCAGGACCAGCAGGTCTCCCGCTGCCACGGCAGCCGGATACGGGGGGGCGACGCTGGCGCTGTAGCTTACCGCGCCTGCAGATTGATAGGTGATCACCGCCCGCGCTTCGTCCACTGGCATTGCGTAGAGCAACCACGCCGCCAGAAGCATAAGGGCGGATCTGAGCACGCGCTTCAGGATCGCGAAAATCAATGGCGCCTGGAAAGAGCGGAAAGGGGCCAGGCTCGATTTCATACGACTGATGAGTCCAAGAGTTTACGCGTCGGTGCTGGCGGGACGGCAAACAAGTGGGGACAGGAGGTCCTGAATCCTTTTCCCCGCGCGTCTTGCCAAGACTGGATTCTGCGCCCACATCTGCAGGAAAAATTCCCGCATCTGCTCTGATTGCGCCAGACGGCTCAGCATCAGACTCTCCGCAATCGACATTGCCGGACTCTCCGCGCCGTCAGACATTGGGGTCCTCTCCGCGCCGAATCTTCTCCAGCGCCGCGATATCCAGCAGATCCTTGGGCCGATTGGCGGCTCGCTTCATGGTCAGCAAATCCTCAATCGATGCGATAGGAATGCGCCGGCCGAACAGTTCGCCCATGACGGCATCACCGATCAACTTGTCGAAGGAAACCTCGGGGCGCACGATCACGTCTATTACACTGCCTCCCGCTTTCGTTTCCCGCAGCGAGAACGCCAGCATGCCTTTCTCGCGATGCCATTGGTCGATCTGGCTGGCGTTGGCCAATGACTCGATCGGCACCGGAATCGCGGGAACCAGACCGTAGTCCTTCGCCACGCCAATGAACCGCGCCAGATTGTCGTCGTTCATCGCCAACACCAGGTCGATATCGAAGGTGGCGCGCAGATACCCGTGCAATTGCACCGCCAGCCCGCCGACCAGAACGTACTGAATCCGTGCGTCGGACAGGGATTGAAGCAGTTCAGCGATCTTCATGGCTGGTCTTGCCTTGCAGGCATTGATAAATTGAACGCATCAGAACGATACCGCAAGCCGGCGTTCGATGTAGTGCGCACCGGGGCTGGTGTTGGGACATTTCGGCTCGGCGACAACGGGCTGGGTGCAGGCCGTGGCGACAATGGTATGCACGGTGGGGCCGCCAAAGCCGCCGGGGTCGGCGGTTGCCGAGCAAGTCACGGTGACGGTAAACGCCGAAAGCGTGCCCGCCGTGGGCGAGAAGGACGTGGTACCGACACAGGAGCTTGCCTGCAACTGCTGGTACAGCCCCCATTCGATTCCCGCCCGCGCCGCTTGGTAGGCGCGCACGCCTTGCACGTCGAGCGCCGAGCCGATCTGCTGGCTGCTGGAAACGCTGACGATGAATGCGCCGAGGGCCGCCAGGACCACAAGGATGAAAATCGCCGAGACGATGGCAAAGCCGCGAATGCGTGCGGGCAGCGATCTCATGGCGCGTTATCCACATGTATCTGCTGGAACAGGCTGACGCTTTCACCGCCGGAGCTCAGGTCGAGTTGCACCTGCAGCAGGCCGTTGCGACCCGTTGCGGCGGCGGTGTAAGTGAAGCTGCAGGTGGCGGTGGTGGCGCCGGCCAGCGTTGCCGGCGTGCCGGTGGGCGGGCAGGCCTGCGCGGCATCGAAACCGTAGTTCGCATAGCGCAGGAGCTGGTTGCCGCTGCACGTGTAGCTGACCGCCTTGGTGCCCCCCGGAATCACCTGAAAGCGCGCGCTCGGCGAAGGGAGCGGCGGCGACTGGGCGGCGAAGGGATTTGCGGCCAGCGTCACGGTGTTGCCGGCGAGCGAGGAAACCTTGGCGACGTTGCAGCCGCCGGCACGGCAGGCGTCGGTCCCGGTATCGTAGTTGTAGGCGTTCGCCGGGTTGTAGCCTTCGCCCAGGTTGTAGATGGCGATGTAGTCGTTGGCGGCGATCGCCGGATTGGTCGGCATGAGGCCCATCACGTCGAACTTGCAGTTGTTGGGAGTAGTGCCGCAAACGGTGGTATCGGTCCAGTTGAAAGGAATGCCGCCGGTCGAGCCGTCGCCCGAATCGCGATAGCGCCCGCCGGCGCTGGTCATGATGAATTCGACGCAAGCACCGCTGATCCGCAGGCTGTTAGGCAGGGCCAGGCGCAACTCGCGGCCCATCCGGCGCAGCGCCACATCGGCATTGTCGGTCAGCTCGGCGCGGCGCACCGAATCGATATAGCCTTCCACCGGCCTGACCATGAAGACCGCTACTCCGGCAACCAGGATGCCGGTGATGACCATCACCACGATGGCCTCGATCAGCGTGAAGCCGGACTGGCGACAGGGGACTCGGCGCGTCATGGCAGCATGGTCGGCGAGTGGCGGGTGCGATAGCCCTCGACCGTGAGGCTGTCGCTGCCGCGGCTCACGGTCACCGTGATGCGCAGCACGTTCATCGCCGATGCGTCCGTTGCCGTCGGGGCACCGGAGGCGACGCCGCCGAGCGCCTCGGCGGTCAGGTCGATGGTGGCGCTATAGCCGGCCGGCGCGGTGCTCGAATTCGAGACGTCGGCGATGGGGCTGGCCAGGGAGAGCGTCGGGCACGCCGCCCCGCCGACCTGCGCAGCGCAATAGTTGCCTACATTGTTGAATGTATAGCTCGGGCTGCGGGTCTGCGCGCTGGGCTGGCCGAAGCTTTGCACCAGGCCGACCGAACAGCCTGCGGCGCTTTCCTTGGCCTCGGTCGCGGTGGCCGCCTTGGGGTCGTTCGGGTCGCACCAGGTAAATGGCTGCAACTGCACTTCCTCCAGCAGCGACTCGGCGATCGCCAGCATCTGCTTCCTGATCATCGGGTCGGCACTGGATTTGGTGGTTGTATTGATCACGGTCAGCACGCCGACCAGGGCCACGCTGACGATGACGATGAAGACGATGAGTTCGATCAGCGTCAGGCCGTGCTGGCGTCGCGGGTCAATGGACATAGCCGGTTTCCGCTTCGACCGTGATTGTCCCGCCGCCGCCCGAGACCGTGAACGACTTGGCGGCGTCGGGCCGTCCCAGGGCATCGAAGGTGACGGTATCGGCCGCCGGCGCGAGGCTGACGTTGCCCGGTGGAGCGAAGGTATTCGTGCCAGAACCCGGCAGGTTGAGCGCGGACCAGCCGGCGGTGCCTTCGCCTTCGGGCGTCTGCTTCTGGTGTTCCACGGGGAAGCCGCTGGCGGCGATCGTCACGCGTACCTGCCGCCGCATCGCCACCGCCGACTTTCGGGCGTACTCGAGCGTGGCCTTGACCCTGTCGCGATAGCCGATCTCGTCGAAGCCTTGCAGCAGATCGAAACGCGGCAGCACCACCGCCGCCAGGATGCCGATGACCAGCATGATCGTGACCAGTTCGACCAGTGTAAAGCCTACCCCCCGGCTTCGTGCGCCGGTGGCCGACTTCAAGGGCGGCGACGGGTGTGTCATCTCGAAGCGTTTCCTCCATCGGTGCGACCCACGGGGTACATTCGCGGGTGCCTGGGGCAAGGGCAGGGACTCCCGGAAGGCTCTCGTTCCGGGCGCTGGCGCAAAGGCCAGGCAAATTATCGCGCAAAAACTTCCGTCGCCGGACTCGCACCTCGCGACGACCCCTCGCCACCGCGCACGGCCGCCAGCAGCCGCCGGACCTCCGGAAACTGCTCGGCGCCCCCGGCCAGTTCGGCCAGGGTGGCATCGCGCTGCGCCGGAAAGGCGCGCAGCACCGCCCCGGCGAGCTGCCGCGCGTCCTGATCCCTGCCGGCAATCGCCAGTTGAATGGCACAGCGGGTCACCAGCCACCGGGCCGGGAACAGCCGAATGCCCCGAACGCAAAGCGCCGCACGATCGTTGGCAGGCTGCCGCTTCGGTTCCGCGAGAATGGTAAACGCCAGCAAGGCCCAAGGCGACAGCAATGACTCTCGCTGCAATTTCAGCAATCGGTCCATGGAAATGCTCCAAGCCTGCTCCCGGTCCGGATGAGCGGTCAACGGATAGTAGGACACCGACTCGATCACGCCGTAGTCCTTGCGCAAGCTGGTCAGGATGGAAACACCGACAAGGGAAACGAAAACAAGGTAAATGGCCGCGCGCCGCGCAGGTAGAACCATTATTTGCCTACTGTCGGCCGCGCCCAGCAGAAGGGCTGCCGGCCCCAAGAAATATGCGTGCCACAGCGGATACTCAAGCAGCGAATGCACCGCACCAATCCCGAGGATCGTGGCGAACCAGAACTGCTCCAGCCCCCAGGATCTACCGAGGAAGTCTTTCGCCCAGATGCCGAGTACCAGAACAACCATTCCCGTCGGCACGGCGCCAAACTCGGCAAGGAGATGCAGGACTATGTTATGTGCGTGCTCCGACACGGCAAACGGCTCGTTCCCGACCTGGCTCGACGCCGCGACAAAACTTGTCCATCTGAAGTTGCCGACACCCTGTCCCAGCCATGGCATTTCAAGAAATGCCGACCACGCCGAGCGGGCCATCTCCAGACGAGTGCTGGATCCGGACAGGGAATCGTACAGTCGCGTCCCCGCCATGCCTGCCGCAAGCTCCCTGGATGTCAATTCAGAAAGATAGGGGGTCGCCCAGGTGCCGAGCAAGCTCAGGCCGACCATCACCGGCAACAAGAGCGCGGCATACGGGAGCAGAAATGCCGCCGGTCCACGCGGTTGGCGAATCCTTGACCAGCCGATTGCGGAAATAATGACAAGAGGGTACAAGAACACGCTGCGCGAACCGCTGAGCGCGCTGGCAAACCCGATGAGCAGGATCAGCGCCCACAGCAAGGACCTGGACAGCATTCCGCGCCCACACAGGTAGAACACGGATGCGATGCCCAGCCAGGAGTAATGAGCGTGATGATTTGCCTGGCCGAGGTTGCCGTAAATGGCGCCTCCGGGTTTGGAAAACAGCATCCAGCCCATGCCAATATTCACGCTCAGCCACTGTGCCAATGCGATCCCCGCTCCCACCAGCGCACCCAGTACCAGAGCCCACGCAATGACATCGGCAAGGCGGAACATGCCGGCCGTCTCGAACAGATGCCGTCCAAGAATCATCAAGATTCCGGCCCAAAGCAGATAAGCCGCATAGAGCAGGCCGATCTGGGGGAAAGCCAGGCGGCCAAGCCCGAACTGCACCAACAGAGTCAGCAGCAACACACCGGGAACAAGCAGAACCCTCGGCAGCACCACGGAGCGCCCCCTGATGACAATCAGGCCCGTGACAACCGCGGCCAGCCCCAATGCGCCGGCCCACCATTCGCTCCAGAAACTTGGGATAGGGTCCGTGTGAAAGGGCAAAAGAAATGGCCCGCTCGCCATTAAGGCGAGCAGGCCAAGACTGATTGCCGCTACTGGATCGAGGCGACGAATCGACTCTAACCCGTGAACAAATTACTTAGCTGCAAACTAGATTCGCCGTGGCGGTCTTACCAGCGCAGGTCACGGTACATGTCGCGTTGCCACTGGTACATGTGCTGACCGCGCCAGCGGTGCAATCGGTGGGAAAGACCCCTGTCTGAAGGTTCGTGGCGGCGCAGGTAGGGCTAAAACTAGCGCCCCCGGAAGCCGCCTTGGCAGTGGCAAAATTTATCGCGGACGCCGATGAAAGCGACCCGGCGACCCCGCTGGCCACCGCTTGATTTGCATCCCCGCTCAGATCAACAAACTTCGGCAAGGCCGTCGCCGCCAGGATACCCAATATGACAATGACGACAACCAGTTCGATAAGCGTAAAGCCCTTCGTCTTCATGACAATCTCCCAAAGAAATATTCAATTCCCGCCTGCTGCTTTCATATAACTATAGCGCTAACAGCCCGATGTCGCCACCGAAATCACCGGCGCGACGATCGCCGTGCCGCTCAGCGTGGCCTCCTGGTAGGTAACCCGGCAGTTGGGGACGGTGCCGCCGACCACGTCGAAGGTTCGCGTCGAACCGCCGCCGCCCGGCGTCAGGCCATCGGCGGCGGGGGTCATGGCCGCCGCGGCCTCGATGCCGGTGGCGCTGGCGG
>ORJL011682835.1_pt1 | contig 17020 bp, 17 predicted proteins | sample 1779941 | NCBI WGS metagenome assembly ORJL01 (sample SAMEA104232317, study PRJEB22302) | groundwater metagenome | biome: forest; feature: aquifer; material: groundwater | place: USA | collected 2011-08-07 | depth 5.8 m | reverse complement strand
TTGCGCGCATAATCCCGTTCCGAGATAATGCCCACCAGGTTTCGGCCCTGCAGGACGACCAAAGCGCCGACGTCCTTGTCTGCCATCAGTTTGAGCGCATCGTACACGGTACAATCCGGTTCGATGGACCAAACTACATGTCCTTTGATTTCCAATAGTTGTCCGACGGTAACCATGCGAAACTCCTTGAAAATATCTTCTGCCGTGCTCGCGCCGACCACGAAGCAAAATGCGTGGTGCTCCCTGCATACTCTGATTCTACTCGGTTGCGAGAAAATACGCAAAAGCGAGTATAATTTACTCAATGTCACCCTGAGCAAAGTCGGCTACGAAGGATCCGCCGAAGGGTCTAGCATTTCGAAAAGGGATTCTTCGCTGCGCTCAGAATGACAATCATTTTATGAGCAAAGAGATCGTCACAAAGAAGATCACCACAACGTGCCTTCAGGCGATGAAGAATCGGGGCGAGCGCATCAGTATGCTCACCGCCTATGACTCGACCTTCGCGAGGCTTCTGGACAGTTCTGGCGTTGACATCCTCTTGGTAGGCGATTCGCTTGGAATGGTCGTTCAGGGACATACGAATACTATCCCGGTAACGATCGAAGATATCATCTATCATTCTAAATGTGTTTCGCGCGTGACCCGGCGTGCGCACGTCATGGCCGACATGCCATTCATGAGCTATCAGGCGTCCATTGACCACGCCCTTATCAACGCGGGCCGCTGCCTCAAAGAGGGCGGCGTGGAGTCCGTGAAGATCGAGGGCGGGCTCGAGATGGAAGAGACGGTCTCTGCCCTTGTCTCAGTCGGTATCCCCGTCTGCGCCCACATTGGCCTCAAGCCCCAATCGATCCACAAGATGGGCGGATACAAGATACAGGGGAAGACGAGCTTCTCGGCCGAGCAACTTATCGCCGAGGCCACGGCATTTGAAGACGCCGGCGCTTTCATGCTGCTTCTGGAGGGAATTGTTGCGGAGGTCGCGCTTGAGCTCACACGCCTTGTGAATATCCCTACCGTCGGCATCGGTTCCGGTGCGGGTTGCGACGGCCAGGTGCTGGTGATCTATGACCTGCTTGGAATGGACAAGGATTTCAGTCCGAAATTCGTGAAGAAATACGCCGACCTGAACGAGACGATCACATCTGCCGTTGGAAAATATATCAATGACGTTAAAGAGGGCGAATTCCCCGGCGAGGAACATTCGTTCCATAGAGAATTGCAGGTGGTAAAGAGTGTCAAGATGTAGTTGCCCAATTTATTGGGCTATCTGGAGTAGCAGCCTTTAGGCTGCGCTGGCTGAGTTCAATTGGCGCAGCCAGAAGGTTGCTACTCCCTTCTGGCCCGATGAATCGGGCAACTACAATATCCCATGCAAATCATCCCCTCCCCTCAACAAATGCAATCCCTGGCCCTACAGCTCCGCGCCAGTAATAAACGCATCGCATTTGTCCCCACAATGGGCGCCCTGCACGAGGGGCATCTGACGCTCCTGCGCGAGGGAAAGCGCCTTGGCGATACACTGGTCCTCTCCATCTATGTCAATCCAACGCAATTCGCCCCGACGGAGGACCTGTCGAAATATCCGCGCGATAAAGAGGGCGACCTTGCAAAAGCAAGGGAATGCGGTGTGGACATTGTATTCTTCCCGTCAGACGAGGCGATGTATCCAAAGGGCTACCAGACATATACCGAGGTGACAGAGGTGACAAAGGGGCTCTGTGGCACAAGCCGCCCTTCACACCTCCGAGGTGTGGCAACGGTCGTTCAGAAATTGATAAATATCGTCCAGCCAAATGTCATGCTTTTGGGCGAAAAGGATTATCAGCAACTCGTCACGATCCAAACAATGGTCCGCGACCTGAATATCCCCGTTGAGATAGTTGGTGTCTCCATTGTTCGGGAAAGAGACGGACTCGCCATGAGCTCGAGGAACGCATATCTCTCAACCGAAGAGAGAAAGGCCGCCCGCTCCCTCTCCCAAGGGATATTCGCCGCGCAAGTGGCGTTTAAAAAAGACGAAAAGAGAGCCGAAAAATTGATCCAGATCGTCGAAGAGATGATAACGGCCGCGAAACTCCCGCGCATCGATTATTTAAAGATCTGCGACGCCGAGACATTGAAGGAAATAAAGACGATCGACCCTCCCGCCCGGCTCCTCGTTGCCGCATATCTCGGCAAGACAAGGCTCATAGATAATTGCGGATTAGAATACTGATCTAATCTTGTTTCCTTGCCAGCAAAAACGTTTGATACCAGTAAAAGAACGCATCGGGGTTCGTTTTTTTTAGCTTATTGAGCTTCGTATCCAAGGGTTTAGCTATTGTCCATTCTAAGATCTGTTCCGGACCTTCAAAACGTGCAAAGGAGCGCTCCTTCATTTCGATCAACTTCGAAAGGTATGCGATGCGGGATGCGTGGCTCACTGCTTTTTCAATATGGTAGAATTCAGAAAATATAAAAGCCTTGATCTGAGAGATGCCGTCCTGAAGGGCAGGAAAATCACCTCTTCCCGCCTTTCCCTTTGTCGATAAACAAAGCGCGGTCTGAAACATATCTTCCAGCACAATATTTGTATCTCCAGCTAACTGTCTGTATTTCATTTCAGTTCGTGCGATCTTATTAAAAGTCTCCTCGATCACGGACATATCATGTATCTCCTCAAATAGATGACCTATATCATACAATTGTTTGATGATCTCCATAGCTCGGCTAAAACCGCCCTTCACATAAGGGATCCCGGTGGTATTTGGGGCGAAGGCTGTTAGCTTGTCGGCCAAAATATCCTCCTTACTTGGAATATTTATTTTGACCGGCGGGCCAGTCCCTCCAGAAGCAACAATGCCCTTATCACTTTTTCTACAAGTATCTTGTCAGCCTTATGGTTTTTGGCCGACACCTGCGTTATCCACTCAAGTTGTAAAGTGTCTTTAGATATCATGGTTGTTCTAATATTTTTTGCAGTTCTTTCTCTTTTCCCCTTCTCTTTGCATAGCGGAGCAATTTACTGAAGTTAACCGTATATTTTTCAACAGCGCGTTTAAAGATATTGCGCAGTTCGCTGCCTTGAATAAAGTAAAAAAGTTTCTTCTCTGTGTATAGGTCAACCAATATCTTTTCCAAAGAAGGAAGCTGGGTATTGCCAATTTGTATAAGAGGCGATTCGCTTATCATCGGTCTAACAATTATGGCGGTGCTTGCGCGAGTCATGATATCCTCCATTATTTCCCGCGAAGGCTCCTTGAAGGTGTTTTTTTGAACTCCTTTAAGAAAATAAAAAACCGCATCTAACGCCTCTTTTTCAACTTCGACCATCAGAAAATCAACGGCTACCATATGTTGAAAAAATTCTTTTAAAATGGACAGTGGCCAACAGCAATAAGTGATAAGGGGAAATTGTTTTTTTATCAGGGTTGCAATGTCCTTTTGTTTCCTATCTGGCGCTGGGAGAAAAATTCTCTCGTGTCCTAGCACATAAATGCCTCGTCCGATCCGGTGTAAGACACCTTGCTGGACAAGCTGGTAAATACGCCAGTTTACGGTGGCTCTTTTCACGTTTGGCGAAGAATTGGCGTAAAAGCGATAAACTTCATCCGTGGTAAATGATGGCCGTTCCTTGAAATATTGGATCATATCCATGAAGCCGTTATACCAATTAACGGCAATAAGTCAAGTTTTTTGCCGATAATTTGAACCGCCGGTGATCCTTGAGCCTTTATACATTGTATTAATCTTGCGGTGCAATACTTCTGCTACTTTGTTATTCCTAGCGTTCATTGGTGTTTCATAAAAAACACCTTAAATTATCTATTAATATAACTCAAGGCGTCTGTTTGACAGCTGTCGCGTTGGTTTCAGTTGTGGTAGCATTTGTGTCTACTGGGGAAACGTTAGTTGTCATGGCGGATACTGTGGTTTTACCTATGACACCGGTGCCATCAAAAGTGGTCAACTGTGCAGTTGCTATACTTGCTCCGCTTGATGGGGCGAAATCTACATTTCCATTGGGTGTCATTTTTATTATCCACGCATCGTAATCACCCACTCCAACGGAAGCATCAAGGGATCCAAATTCTGAAACTAAGATATATCCGTCATCTGATGTCTGTTTAATGGCTGTCCATCTAGCGCCATCCTTATGTAATCCACCATAAGTATGTTGCCAATCCGCATCGCCGTTCTCTTTAAGCTTTAATACCCAGACATTCTCATAATAATTTCCTACGATGGATGTAGTGTGTCCTGAAACAATGTAGCCTTTGTCAGATGTCTGCTGAACGGAGAATGCTTTGTCGGAATTTGATCCCACATACCTTTTTTGCCACTCCATTTCGCCGTTTGTGGCAAGCTTTGACACCCATGCATTACCATCTGTACCTGCAACAATGTAGCCGCCGTCAGCTACTTGTTGAACAGAATACGCCGTTTCTCCTAAAACTTCCTGCCATTCAACTCCACCATTGGAGTTGAGCTTCAATATCCAACCACCACCGAAGGATGTAGTGCTACCGGCAGCTATATAGCCACCGTCAGATGTCGGCTGAATTGAGTAGAAGTAATCGTCATCTAAACCCCCATATGTCTTTTGCCATTCAACTCCACCATTGGAGTTGAGTTTTAATGCCCATGCATCAAATTTGCCAGCACCGAAAGAAGCTGTACTACCTGCAACAATGTAACCGCCATCTAATGTCTGTCGAATGGAAGTCCAACCGGCCTCAGTCTTTGAACCACCATAGTTTTTTTGCCATTCTGTATTACCGCTGGAGTCAAGTTTTAGTACCCAGACATCATCGCTGCCATTGCTGAATAAAGAAGTATAGCCAGAAACTATGTAACCCCCATTAGTCGTCTGTTCGATGGAGTAAAAACCTTCCGCCTTTAATCCCCCATAGGCTTTTTGCCATTCAACTGCACCTTTTGAATCAAGTTTGAGTACCCACGCATCATCGTCACCGGCACCAAATGAACTAGTGTTTCCTGCTACGATATAGCCACCGTCAGAGGTTTGCTGAACTGCATAGATCCCGTCCGTTTTTTTCCCTCCAAATGTCTCTGCAAATGTCACGCTGTTTCCGGTTTCTTCATTGGGCGAAGCTTCATTATTGCCGCCCGAATTATCATCGGCAGGTGAGTTCACATTGTCGGCATCGGGAGTGTTGCCACCGCCGCTACAGCCACCAACGGATCCTGCCAGTAAAATAAAACTGACAACTAGAGCGACTTTTATAATGTTCATATAGTTCTCCTTTATTATAGTTATCATACATATTATCGGTTCAATGCACCCAAAAGTTGCTTAGCCCTCAAACGCACTCTTATAGCTCTTCCTAATGTCTAGCACCCAACCCCTTATTTTACAAGAAGAAACACGACCCGTTCGAGCCGTGGTCTAATTGGGGGTTGTAGTGTAAACAACTTTCAATGGTAAAGAAGCAGTTCACAAACCCCGAAAAGTTTTTCCAAAAGTTTGGTGCTCGCATCAGGCAAGTACGGCAAGAGCGGGACTTGACCCAAGAGGACATGTTTGACCTTGGCTTTTCATATCGTTTCTTCCAAAGGATCGAAGCAGGAAAGCCCATCCACCTCAAAACTGCCTTGAGGCTTGCCGACGCATTCCGTGTTTCTATTGAATACCTGTTCAAAAATCTGTAGGTTGCTTTCTATAAACCCTTTGGGGCCAGGCTTAACTAATTAACTTATTTTTAGGGCTAGCAACTACATTCGGGAGATTGCTTCGCGTAAAGCGATGTGGTCGCCACGCGACTTTACGTCGTCGTTTCACTCCTCGCAAGGACACGTTCCCCCACCCCTCTTGCCCCTAATAACTCAAAGCGCTTTGGGCATCATCTGATAGTTTCAACATCCCCCTCTTAATGTATCTCTTCCACTTCGGCCCCTGTTTGGCGGCTTCGTTAAACGCACTTTTTAATTCGTATGGCTGTTCCTTCGCACAGATCAATATCATCTGCTCGGCCTGCATGATATCCTTTGCAGACTTGGCCGATTCAGTGACCGGCCTCTGCGAGTTTATTATAAGTTTGTGGATGGCATACCTAGCCGGATGAGGGACGGTGACAGGAATCCCGCCCCTGACACCTATCAGTACTGAATCAACCGGTTCCTTGATCAGAAAATCCAGAAAGCGCAGAGGGACCGCCGCAACATCAACCATATTTTTTATCCTTACTATCCCCCTTGGTTTGCCTCGAAGGGGGACAGCATAGGTCATAATAGAATTTTCACACGCAATGTCGATATCCAGCGTTCGTAGCGAACTCTTTTCAAACGTCGCCCCGAACATCCCGGAATATGTCTGAAAGGCGTGTGAACCGACCAGCACACCGCCTTTATATGCAAGAAAATTTTCAGATAATGCCGAAACTACCGATGATGTCAGATGGTCAAGACCGGGAACCCCGCCCCTCTTCAACATTGCAGAGCGTTTTTGCTCATCGACAAGCAGTTTTTTCATCAAGGCGTTCTTCTCTGACGACTCTTCCCTTTTTTTCAATACGGCCTTGTCGTTCTCCGGGGTAGAGGGAAGATAATATTTCTGGGTCGGTTTGCCATCCACATAACACTGCTGGTACCAGTATTTCTTGCCCTTTATTTGCTTGCTGATGAACGTCCATCCTCCGCCCGCCTCTTTTTCCAGTGCAAATCGTTTAAATACCGCCTCTTGAAATTCGGCAAAGAGCGTCCTAATTGCAATGTCATTGGTCTCCATTGGTTATACGTTATAACTCAAATAATTAGAAAGTCAACGTATAACTAGAAAGATGCTTATAGACAACTGTGGATTATAATTTCTGGGCGGACATTACGATGAACGATCCGTATTTTGAAAGTATCTCTGGCATGCGCCCAAGGTGCTTCATTGTAAGCTCCGCTATCCTCTTTCCGTACCTTTCCTCGACCTCCGGGGCCCTCTTTTCATAGACGTTGCACGAATGCTGCCACGTCTTCATCGTCTCTTTAATGATGTCCATGCTCTTCTTTATCCTGAAGCCAACCTCGGAAAATATCTTAGGCCAATCGGTGATGAGCTCGTGTCCGTCGTGGTAGAGTATCGTCCGCATGACCTTTTCTTCGTCGCGTGTTGGCCTTCCCGTAAAGACGAGGTCCGAAAAACCAACATGGCCACCGGGGGCCAGCACCCTGAAGAGGCCCCGAACCAGTTCGTGCTTCTGCTCGGCCTTCACGCAGATGTCGCCGGCCACCTCAAGGCAGAGTATCGAGTCGAAGGAATTGTCCGCAAAGTCCAGCTCCAGCGCGTTTCCCTTCTTAACCGTTATCCTGTCGGAGAGGCCTTCGTTCGCCACCATTTCCCCTGCCTGTTTCACCTGTTCCGCGCTTATGTTGATGCCGGTTATCAGGCAATTGTGCCTCTTTGCAATGCGCACCGCCGGGGCGCAGATCCCGCAGCCTATATCGAGCACCCGCGTCGAGGGCCCGAGCTCGGCCATCTCTGCAACTATGTCCGTGTGATTGTCCAGCGCCTGGCTGAAACTATCGTCCTCGTTCTTGAAATAGCCGAAATGAAAGCTGTCTCCGTAGAACATCCTTGCGTCGTCAGTTATGAGATCAAAGTATGCGCCGCCGCCGCTCGTCGTGCGCCTGCCAAGGGCCATAATGGGGATGGACATCTTGATGGCGGCCAGGAGCTTCCGCGCGCATCCGGCAAGACCGTACTGCCGGAACGTGTCGGACATGAAACCACCCCTTGCGGCAAATATCTTCGAGTTTCTGCTCATGCTCTCCCCACTAACATTATATGGCCCGTGATTGCAAGCCTCTTGAAACGCCGCCAGTTACGCAAAAAGTTCCTCTACCAGCACAACTTTTGAGAAATAATTTGCATCGGCCAGATCTTTTGTCACACCACTCGTTGTTATCAGCGCCTTTTCGACCGTCTTTTTAGTTTCTCCAAGGAGTTCAACCTTCTTTTCCACTTCATCGATCACCCATTTTCCAATGAGCCCTGCATGATATTTGATCTCGCAAATGGTCACGACCGAGTCGTGCCTTTCAAAGAGCAGGTCGATCTGGACACCTTCTTTGCTATTATTCTTTCTGTCAAAATATGGACCGTAATTTTTCACAAGCTGATCGATCTTTAGGAACTTCATAATAGCCGGGGCGTGCTTGAGGCACAGCCTTTCAAACGCAAATCCCGCCCACGATCCATAGGCCCTCCCGTGAAAAAACGAAAGGGCTCGATCGAGATCCGTGTTATCCCGGATATTTTTTAAATTCGGATATATGAATTTGAAATAGAATAGCAGGTATTCATCATCCAGCCTGTACCTTTTCAGTTTGCTCTCCAAAGGTTTGTCAAGCGGTGAAAAGCTCTTCACAAAGCCGGCCATCTCGAGATTTTCCATGTAATCAACAAAACCGCCCCCGGTTGAAACGTTCAACCTTTCCGCAAGCTCCGGTGCCTTCAGGCTTCCAAATTTGCTTAGCTCAAAGATGATCCTTTTGTATATATTTTCTTCCTTAAATATATCTTTAAATATCCTATCAAATTCGTTCACAAAATACCCGTCCTTGCAAAGTGCATGTTTGGCGATATTTAAGGCAACAGAGTCGCTTTTGTTTAACTTCTGCAGATATTCGGGAATTCCCCCGCAAAACATATAAAGGTCACAGATCTCTTTCATAGATCTTTTTCCGCCAAAAAATCCGAACACTTCGGAGACAGAAAGTGGTTTGAGGCAAATCTCAAGGTTTATCCTGCCGTAGAGACCCGAGGATCTGACGACCTTTTTCACCATAAATGACGCCACAGAGCCGCACAAAACAAGAGTGAAACCGTCTTTGTCGTGCCAAAAATTATCCCACGCCCACTTTATGGCAGACACAAATTCTGTCTGGCCGGAACACATGTATGGAAACTCATCCAGAAAAACAGTTCTTTTATATTTGGCCGGACTGGCAGAGATCGCCCTGTCCAAAACTTTTACAAAATCGAGCCATGACGCGCATTTTATGGACCTATATATCTCATCTTTCGAGCATGAAGATAGCTGTTCCAACATGTTCTTTATCTGGACGTTTCTTGGCTCTCCTTCTACCCCGTCGAATTTCCAAAATTCTTTATCTCCGTAGAACTCTGTGACAAGCCGCGTTTTGCCGACGCGCCTGCGGCCATAAACGGCGATCAGGCTTGCACCACCCTTTTTAAGCTCTTCTTCGAGCATGGCAAATTCATAACTCCTTCCAAAGAACGGTTTCGAAACGGCCATATAAGCATCCTCCTATAATGACTATTTATACACATTATAGGAGGACTTGTCAAGCCTTTAAACTCTCCTATAATATGTCAAACGCTCGATTATAGGCGGCTATTGGGGTCGCCCATTAGACGACCCCATTTAGAATGTCATGCATCCGGGAGAATTGAAGGAAATAAAGACGATCGCCCGCCCCGCCAACTCCTCATTGCCGTATTCTTAGGCAAGACAAGGATCATCTTTTAAGTTACTTTTTTATGATGAGAACGAAGTTTTTGTCTATTTCAAGTTCGAAACGGCAACCTCGAAGCAGTTCCGTGCCTACAAGGCCTTCACTAGAAAGTGTTTCATGGGCAATAACAGATGTTTTCTTTTTGAACCAAAGGAGCTCGCCAAGATATACAGCCGATGGAACACATGAACCGTCGGCCAATTCAACTTCGTACGTTCCGATCATTTCAAAATTCAATTCCTTGAGCAAAGGCCTAGGCAAACAAAGGGCGCCGTTAAAGCCCGTATCAACGACGAGGCTTAGTTTTTCCCCCTCAATTGAAAGAAAGGGAATTCTTGGACAGAGATTTTGGTCAACGAAACCTTTTGTTTTCACGGTTTGTATCGATGTTTAAACGACACGGCCGCCCTGTGGCCTATGCGGACAATATGGAACTTTCGATCAGGGTGAGCTTTCTTCGCACCCATTATGGCATCCAGAAGAGTGTCGCCGATAAAATATTCTTTTGATTCGACATCGATGGCCGCAAACTTGCCCTTGGGTTCCAATAAGAGCGCGCCGGCGATCTGTTTGTAAATCTTCTCGCCTCTATTTGCTATATAATCCGCTTGACGTTTCATTTTCGAATATTAATCTATCAGGTCTTCACATACAGGTCAACTGGCAAAAAGTATAGACTCTTTAAACATCGCCCGTTCCGCCAAGCGACTTATTACCAGTTGATGTCTTTATAAACCGCCAGCCGAGTTTCGCCGTGGCGGTAAATTTTATATAGACAAATAGGCGCAACTGATGTTTAGCGGGCTAGTGGGTTGGGTTGGAACTGGGCGATTATGTTACTCAGGTGGCATATGATCCGCTGAATCTAGCTCAAACAGACAATGATTTTGGCTTTAATATTGGCACAGGTTTCGACTATTTTTTCAACGATAACGTGGGTGCTGGGATACAAACGAAAATGCACTACGTAAATTATTCGCCGGATGATTATATTTTATTTTCCTTTGGTCCGTTTTTAGTCGTTCGCTTTCAATAAATTCAATAAATTTATCAAAAGCCTCTCCGATTAAAGCGTTTAGGGCAAAGAACGTGTTGCCCGCTTAAACCAAATATAACTTCCATTTTTTCGTAAAAAATTGTAATAATCTCGGTCAATGCGGGGGATAGTTCTAGCCATATTGGCGTTATTCATCTGCAACGTGTCCGTTGCCGATGAGATGCGCCTCATCCCGTTCAAAGAGGCGGAAAAGACCGCCCTGAAGAACTCTCCCCAGCTCATCGCGCAACAATATATCGCCGATTCGGGATATCAGCAGGCAAGCTCCGAAAAGATGAAGAGGTTCCCAAGCCTGCAACTGGGCGCACAGAGTTCGCTCACCTCAAAGCTCGGCAAGATCAACATCCCAACGCTCGGGCTAAGCAACACGGTCGGCGAGCACCTGAACTGGAACATCAGCCCGACCCTTAACTTCATCGTCTGGGACACAGGCAGGATCCTCAATAAGGCAAAGAGCTTGCGCAAGGCGGCCGACGCCCAGACCGACACGCTCGATTACGATAAAAGACAGGTCCTGCTTAATGCCCGCACGACCTATGTCGGCGTTCAGATCGCTAAAGAGCAGGTTCGGCTGGTCAAAGATGCCCTTGCCCTTGCGAAGTCTCAATATGCGGTGGTGCTGGACAGGTTCAAGACCGGCACATCGGACAAGTTCGATCTGACCGTTGCGGATCAAGAGGTTGCGGAGAGGATAAAAGACCTTGAGCAGGCAGGGGGCGAACTCTTGGTCTCTAAACGGGCCCTCGTTGCCGCATTGGCGATAGAAGACAAAATAGAAAAGGCCGAAACGATGGATGTCGAACCGATAAAGACCTCGCTCGACATCCTGACGCCCAGGTCCAACACCGCCTTCGATCCCAAGACGCACCCGCAGGTAAAGGCACTTGAGAATCAAAAGAGTTCCTCGGAGCTCGCGGAAAAGAGCATCGTCGCCAGATATTTTCCGGAGATAACTCTTCAGGGGAGCGCCGGTTATGAATATCCAAATCTTGGGGCAGATGATGTCATCCAGCAGAACAGGGCATCTCTTGGACTGCAAATGCCCATCTTTGAATGGGGAAGCATCTGGAAGGACGCGAAGAGCCAGAAATATCTGGCCAAGTCGGCCGACCAGCAGAAGCGCCAGACCGTCATTGATCTGACGCGCGACGTCTCGGAGACGCGCGACTGGATAGAAACGTTCAAGAGGTTACAGCTCGCGAACGTGCGCGCAGTGAAAGACGCGGTCGAGGTGGCTAAACTTTCCTTCGATTCATATAAAGCGGGGCGCATCATCTTCCTCGATGTGCAGAGGGCGAACGTGAAGGAGCTATCCGCAAAGGTCGATGCGGCGCGCAACGACGGCAACCTCGCGGCGCAGATCGCGAAGCTCCTTGCGTTGGCCGAGGATGTGGCACTCTCGGAGTAGCAGCCTTTACCTGTCCGCCTCTGGCGGAGGCTGCGCCAATTTTGCGCACCCTAAAGGGTGCTACTCCAGATGGCAAGATAGGAGACCTAAATGATTAAAGATGCTCTTAAGCGTAGTTGCCCCATTCATGGGGCTAAAAGTTTAACGAGGAAGCATCTTCTCATAGCGGCGGCGGCCATCGCGGCCATCGTCTATTTTGCCTGGCCAAGTGACGAGTCGATATATGTCGGAACGATCGAGGTGACCGAGGTCGATATCGCCCCGCGTGTCGCAAGCCAGGTCGGTGAACGCCTGGTTGAAGAGGGAGACGATGTCAAGGAGGGCCAGGTTCTCTACACACTTACGTGCGAAAATTACCTTGTGGACTTTGAAAAGGCGAGGCTCGACTACGAGCGCGCCAAAAAGCTCCTTGCCACTGGGAACATGCCGCCGGAGCAATACGACACGTTTAAAAGGAATTACGAAAACAATAAATTGAACGTAGAGTGGTGCACGGTCAAGGCCCCAATGGACGGAACGATACTTACGAAGTTTCACGAGGCAGGCGACTGGGTGAACATCGGGACCAAGCTCATGGCGATGGGTGACCTGAAGAACGATGTCTGGGCCTATGTCTATGTTGACCAGCCGCTACTGGTCCAGCTCAAGATCGGCCAAGACGTGACCGGCATCCTCCCCGAGCTTAACAACAAGCCGATACCGGGAAAGATCATCCATACAAAGGACGAGGCAGAGTTCACGCCAAAGAACGTCCAGACAAGGAAAGAGAGGACGCGCCTTGTCTATGGCGTTAAGATAAAGTTCGACAATAGCGAGATGCTCCTGAAACCCGGGATGCCCATTGAAGTGAGATTTAATACAAAGAAGGTGCGCTAATTTCATACCATGCCAGTCTCTGTCGAGCTCAAAAATGTCACCAAGACTTTTGCCAAGGGGAAGAAGAAGGCCCTTGACAACGTTTCAATTGATTTCACGGAAGGTAAATTGCACGGCCTCATCGGCTCTGAAGGTGCGGGAAAGACGACCCTGCTCAGAGTCATTATGAAACTCCTTGAGCTCTCCGGCGGAGAGCTTCTCTGGAAAGAGGACGGCAACGTGATCGATTTCGCAAATATCCGTGACAAGATATCATATATGCCGGGAAGCCAAAGCCTGTATCCCGACCTCTCCATCCGCGAGCACCTTGAATTCTTCAGGGACATCTACCAACTTTCAAAGAAGGATTTTGAACGCCAGAAAGAGGAGCTGTTGCAGGTCACCCGGCTCGATAAGTTCATCGATCGGAAGGCTGGCCAGCTTTCAGGTGGAATGTATAAGAAACTGGGCCTTATGTGCGCCTTACTTCAGCGCCCAAAGGTCCTGCTTTTGGACGAACCGACCAACGGCGTTGACCCCATCAGCCGGCGCGAGTTCTGGGACCTTCTGTATCAGCTTGCGGCGGAAAAGATACTGATAATAATATCCACCGCCTACATGGACGAGGCTGAGCGCTGCTTTGAGGCGCACCTCGTGGACGATGGCAAGCACCTTGCAAGCGGCGAACCAAGAAAGCTCCTGGCAGATGCGGGCGTTTCAAGTTTTGACGAGTTCTATTTAAAACGGGCAATTAAGGAGTAGCGCCCTTTAGGGTGCGCTAAGCTGGCGCAGCCTGAAGGCTGCTACTCCACATTTATGAACGCAAACGCGGTCACCGTAAAAGATCTTATCGTTCAATTCGGCGCCTTTAAGGCCGTGAACGATGTCTCGTTCGAGGTCCCCAAGGGCGAGATATTCGGCTTCTTGGGCGCCAACGGCGCTGGAAAGACAACCACCATACGCGTCCTGTGCGGACTTCTGCCGCCAACTGCTGGCACCGCCATCGTTGCCGGCGCGGACGCCTCAAAGGACCCGAACGCCGTCAAGACGGCGGTCGGTTACATGTCCCAAAAGTTCACCCTCTACCGCGACATGACCATCATAGAAAATTTGAGCTTCATGGGGCACTTAAGGCGAATGGATGAAAAAAAGATCGAGGCACGGGTAAAAGAGCTCACGGCGTTCATCGGGCTAGAGTGGCCCTTGACCACCATGGTCAGGAACCTCCCAGCGGGCGTTCTTCAGCAGGTATCGCTTGTCTCTGCGACGATCCACGATCCGGAGATAGTCTTTCTTGACGAGCCGACGGCCGGCGTCACGCCACACGCACGACACAAGTTTTGGGAGCTTATCAACTCGCTTTCCAAGGCTGGCAAGACGGTCTTCGTAACGACACATTACATGGACGAGGCCGAGCAGTGCGGGCGCGTCGCGCTGATGCGGTCGGGCGAGCTCATTGCGCTCGATTCTCCCTCAAGTTTGAAAGAGAAAACCTTTCCCTATCCCATCTTCGAGCTGACACCGCCAGCAAGCCCTCCGACAAATTGGCGGGATGATGCAAGATCGAAGGGGATCACAGATTCTATCGAGACGTTCGGCATGCGCTATCACGCAGAGACAAGGTCGGCCGGGGATTTTGAAAGATATTTTGGTAAAATGCCCGGATTTATATTCAAGCAGATAAAACCCTCGCTTGAGGACGTGTTCATCAGGCTCGTCGAGGGGAAGAACAGATGAAAAAAATGTTTAAAATACGCCGAGCGCTTGCGATCGCCAAAAAAGAGGTGATGCACATCCAGCGCGACCCATTCACGATCGTCTTTGCCCTTGTGATACCGGTCTTTTTGACCGTCATGTTCGGGTTCGCAATAGATTACGACATAAAGCACATTCATACCGCAGTCTATGACGCCGATATGACCCAGACGTCCAGGGCGGTCTATCAGTCCTTCATGAACTCAAAATATTTTGACATTACAAAGACAGGGACGCTTGTCGAAAACCCAACGTTCCCGCTGTCTCGGGAAGAGGCCAAGCTTTCGCTCATCATCCCGCATAAGTTCGAAGAGAACCTATATAACGGCCGGGGTGGAACTGTGCAGGTATTGATAGACGGTGCCGATAATACCACATCCAGCCTCATTGCCGGCTATGTAAGCGGGCTTGCGGGCCGGCTTAACCGTGACTTTTTGAGCGAGCATTACCCTCAAGCCTTAAGTAAAACCGTGAATGTAATTCCCAGGTATCTATTCAACCCGGAGCAGACGAGCGCATGGTTCATCGTCCCGGGCCTTGCTACGGTGATACTGGCTATACTCTCGATCCTCCTCACCTCACTCACCATCGCCCGCGAATGGGAAACAGGCTCGATGGAGCTTTTGCTTTCAACACCGGCCCGGCCCGCAGAAATAATCTTTGGCAAGCTTTTGCCTTACGTCTTTTTGGGAATAGTGGCGACAATTTTTATATATGTCGCGGCGAGGACGGTCTTTCACATCCCGTTCAGGGGAAGCTATATCGCCTATTTTGCCTCGAGCCTCCTCTTTATCGGGACCTATCTTTCAATGGGGCTCTTCATCTCTGTCGCCGCCAAAAATCAACAACTCGCGATGCAGCTCAGCCTTACGGCGGGATATATGCCCTCAATGCTGCTCTCCGGGTTCGTATTTTCGATCTCGAATATGGATAGGTTCTGGCAGATATTCACGATGATCCTGCCGGCAAGGTGGTATATGACGATCTGCCGGGCGTGTTATTTGAAAGAGGCGGGATTCAAGGACCTTTATATCCCGTTCCTTGCATTGATAATACTTGGGACGATCTTATTCTTTGCGGCGGTGAAGAAGTTTAAAGGGAATTTAGAATAATTTGTAGCGCAGGACTTTAGTCCTGCCAATTGCTGGCAGACCTAAAGGTCTGCGCTACAAATTGTCATGCCCGATTCATCGGGCCAAAATTGCGTAGTTGCCCCATTTATGGGGCCAAATTATGTTCAAGTTAATAAAAGCATTCGTCAAAAAAGAGCTCATTCAGGCGCTGCGCGACCCGCGCATGAAGGTCGTCCTCTTTGTGACCCCCGTCATTCAGCTGATCATATTCGGCCTGGCGCTGGAGATGCAGGTAAAGAACGTGAAACTCTACGCCCGCCCCATGATGAACGACCCGCTTTTTACCGACATCGCGCGCGACGCCATTGCCAGCGGCTGGTTCATACCGGTCGATCGTGGAGAAAAGAACTTTGGTGAAAACGTCGATGACTTCAAGAACGACCGGCTTGACTTAGCCCTTTATGCCCCCGAATGGGGCCTGACTCGCCAGTTCGAAAAGGGCGAGGCAAGCCTTGAAGCGGTGATAGACGGGAGCGATCTGATACGCGCGAGGGGGATCACCGGTTATATCAACAACATCACCTCAGAGGCCGCGGGGGAAAGGCTCGGACGACCGAACGATTATATGTATCAGGGCTCGGCTCAATCCAAAAGAACAAGCAGCATGAACCCGCCCATGGAATTCATCGTTCGGGTCCTTTACAACCCTGAGTTCATAACGAGCTACAACTTGGTCCCGGGCGTCATCTGCATGATCACCTGCATCGTAACGATCATGCTCACGAGCATGTCGATCGCAAAGGAAAAGGAGCTCGGGACGTTTGAAACGCTCATCTCCGCCCCTGTCACGATAACCGAGATACTGCTTGGCAAGACGCTTCCATACCTGATCATCGGCGGCATAAATCTGCCGATGATCTTTTTCGTTGCCGTCGCGGGCTTTGGTGTGCCGATGGATGGGTCGTATTTCTTCCTCTCTATCGCGACATTTTTCTTTCTTATAACAACGGTCAGCATCGGAACAATGATCTCGATCATCGCCAAGAGCCAACAGCAGGCGATGATGGGTAGCTTTATATTCCTGATGCCCGCGATCCTCCTCTCCGGCATCATGTATCCGATAGACAATCTCCCCACGCTCCTGAAGATCGTTTCATGGTTCAACCCGCTCATGTATTACACAATGCTTCTAAGGAATATCATGCTGAAGGGGGGCGATACGTTCGTGGTAGTGACCTACACGGCCGCGCTGTTCTTGATATCCATCATATCGGTCGGCACCGCGTTCAAGAGATTCAAGTTGCACTTGGGATGACAATCGCTGCCCATTTTTAGTCACCCTTCGACAGGCTCAGGGCATGGTTTTTAATCCTTGCGATCTAGCCAAAAACCCCGCCG
>ORJL010265912.1_pt1 | contig 17024 bp, 10 predicted proteins | sample 1779941 | NCBI WGS metagenome assembly ORJL01 (sample SAMEA104232317, study PRJEB22302) | groundwater metagenome | biome: forest; feature: aquifer; material: groundwater | place: USA | collected 2011-08-07 | depth 5.8 m | reverse complement strand
CTTCGATGAGCGAGACCGCCAGCATGTCGAGCGTCGTCTGGTGCACCGCCTGGAGGCTTTGGGGTATGCCGTTTCCCTGCAACCAGTCGCAGCTTAGCGGCCCCCTTTGCAAAGGTATTTTCATACCAGGCTGGAATCCAGGGGTGCGGGGAGGCGCTAGCGATGCAGCCCGCGAAGAGCCAAGTAAACGACTAGCCACATGGGCCGCCAATTCTCTAGCTCGCGGGGAAGCAGACGTAGCCCCGGTCTATCGGCGTTCCACGGAACGCTGCTCCTTCTCCATGGGTGTACTCGGCTGTGTGGGATTCCCCTTCTCCCCGCCTCTGGATTCCGGCCTCCGCCGGAATGACAGAGTTAACTATGGAATGACAGAGTTAACCATGGAATGGCAGAGTTAACAATGGAATGACAGGGTTAGCCTTCGCGAGAACCGGGCCAGTCGTGGAACGCCGAATCTTCCCGCATTGCTTCTGGCCACACCGCAGCATCGCCTACTTTTGCCCCGCGATGCCAGAGGCCTCACGCCTTAAACTCTGGACATTTCGCGCCGCTCCTGTACAATTAGGTAGGTCAAACGAGGAACGGGTAAAGCAACATGCCAAGCCTGAGAGACGTCTTTACGAATATGTCGGCACCCATGCCTCTTCGCAGGAAGCTCTACCTTGTTCTTCGCAACGCCGCCACCAGGATAGCCCGAAGACAGGGGTGCTGCGGCCACCCGGGCGAGCCCGGTTGCTGAGAGCAGCGGAATTGACCTCCCAGTCTGGGAGGCTCAGGCAGCGGAGCCGTGAGCCGGGGGCATCCTCCGATAGCCCGGTCAGGAAGGGACACCACTGACAGCGCGGGGCCAGCTAAGTATCCTCTTTTTTGCCGATTCTCATCTGGGATTCGACTACCCTATCAGGCCCAGAATACAGCGGAGGCGCCGGGGTCAGGGCTTCTTCGACAACTATCACCTCATTCTCGACCATGCACTCCGCTCCCGGCCTGACCTGGTGGTGCATGGAGGCGACATGTTCTTCCGGACCCGTGTGCCGGCAAAGATCGTGGACATGGCCTACGAAGCTCTTATGGAGTTTGCACGGAGCGGGATTCCCATCTTCATTGTGCCGGGCAACCATGAAAGCTCGAGACTCCCTCCCTCGCTCTGGCTGGGCGCCTCCAACATATACGTCTTCGACAGGCCACGGACCTTTGAAATCACCGTATCGGGATACCAGGTCGCTATGTCGGGATTCCCTTTCGCACGTAACGATGCCGGCCACCGGTTCAAGTCTCTGCTTGCTGCGACCGGCTGGCAGGGCACGTCGGCGGCGATCAGGTTGTTGTGCATGCATCAGGCCGTCGAAGGAGCACAGTTTGGCCCCACGAACTTCACCTTTCGGGCCGGCCGGGATGTCGTGCGGATGTCGGACATTCCAGAGGAATTCGCGGCTGTCCTTACCGGACACATCCATCGCCGGCAGGTGCTAAACAGACCCCGCGGCAGGGGAAATCTGCCTGTAGTTTACCCTGGATCGATCGAGCGAACGTCCTTCGCGGAGAAAGACGAGCCCAAAGGCTTCTTCGAGATCGGCCTTGCCCCGGATGAAGCCGGCACATGGTGGACAGACCAAATGCGTTTCATTGAGGTGCCCGCCCGCCCGATGGCCGAGATACTGATCGACCCAAAGACTGATTCCACCAGCCTGCGCCACTATCTGACCGGCCGGATTGCAGGCCTGGACAAAGACTCGATCGTGAAGCTGAAGCTCACCAGTGACGTCGACGGCGCGTCCAGGGCCACGCTTACGATGCCGTTCTTCCGCTCTATTTTTCCAGGCTCGATGGATATTCAAATGGGCATGGAATTCTATCGAGACGTACTCCGGGCGCCCAACCATGCCAGAGAATAGCGAGCGTGACCGGTTCGCGTCTGCAATCCGTCGTGATGTACCGCGCCGGCCGGGCGTCTATCTGTTCTACGACCGGTCCGGCAGGCCCATTTACATCGGGAAGTCCGTTAACCTACGGGAGAGAATGCTAAGCTACTTCAGGCCGAACGGCGCCGGATTGGAAGACCGGACCAGAGAGATGGTATTCAGCATTCACGACTTCAGTTGCTGCGAGACGGAGAGTGAACTGCTGGCGCTTCTGCTGGAGGATACCCTTATCAAGCGGGAGTTGCCAATCTATAATATCCGCCAGCAGGAATACGGTGGCTACTGCTATGTCAGGCTTACCGGCGATGCTTACCCGACCTGCAAAATAGCTGGCCAGCGAGACAACAATACCGGCGCGATCTACGGCCCGTTCCACGACGAGCACATTGCTGAAGACATCGTTGCCTATGTCAACCGCCATTTCCGCCTGCGGTCTTGCAGGAGCCCAGAACCGTTCCGCAAGTGCCTGGAGTTTGACCTTGGTACGTGTGCAGGGCCATGCCGGGGGAGAATTTCGATCGATGAGTACGGCAGCATGGTAGCTCACGCCGTCACCTTCCTGGAGGGTGGCGGAGATTGGCTGGAACAAAGGCTTGAAGAAGAGATCGCAATCTGTTCCAACAGCGAGAACTACAGGAGAGCGGCTGAACTCAAAGAGCAACTGGGTTTCTGCCGGCGCTTCTGCGCACGTCAGCGCTTCATTCACCGGTTCCGGACAGGCCTTCTTTCAATAACCGAGCCTGGCAGCGAGTCCCGGTCGTACTCCTTCGATCGGGGTAATCTAGTTGGGGTTACCCGAAATGGGGCAGGCGCGATCGGAGCAGTCGGTATACCTGACGAGCTACTAGAGAGGCAGACCGACGACAGGTTTCTCCTGGACCGGGCAAACCTGGTCTACGTCTGGCTCAACGGAAACAGGTCCGCAAGCTCGGCGTATGGCGTGCCGGAGCAGGTGAATCCAGACCGATCTCCTGCGAAAAGACCGATCACTTGATGCGCTCTGCCGGCGCAACGGCATTGAGATCGCAACTGCGAAAAGTCCGGGGCTCCCCGGCTGCGCTGGCCTTCGCCGTCGTTGTCCCAGCGCTGGCAATGCTCCTGGCCATGGCGATAGTGCCCTCTGACACGCTGTCTCCTTCCGTCCATGCCGGCCCCACCAGCGATTGGCCGATGTTCCATTACGACGCCGCGAGGAGCGGGCATAACGCCAATGAGATCGTTCTTCAGCCCTCGCTTCGCCCCAGGTGGACCTATCCCGTACCGGCAGGCTCGATCGGCACGGCACCGACGGTGGTCAACGGAGTGGCGTACGTGGGATCCAACGACGGCAACGTCTACGCACTTGATAGCGAGAGCGGCGCCCTAAAGTGGAAGGCCTCCGGCAGCAACGGGAATTCGTCCCCTGCCGTGTCAGGCGAGCTGGTATACAGTGGAGGCAACGGCAAAGTTTACGCCCTGGACGCCCAGACAGGGGCGGAGAGCTGGAGCTACCCTACGGGAGGTGCAGTTGCATCCTCCCCGGTGGTGGTCAATGGAGTGCTCTTTACAGGCTCCGCCGACGGCAAGGTCTACGCCCTGGATGCAGCTTCCGGCTCGTTCAAGTGGAGCTTCAGCACGGGAGGGCTTATCGACCGCTCGTCTCCAGCTGTCGCCGATAACACCCTTTACATAGGGTCGAGCGATGGCAAGGTGTATGCTCTGAGCACCACGGACGGGTCCTTAGTCTGGGCCCGGCAAACCGGCGGAGGCGTCCACCGCTCCACGCCCGCCGTCGCCAACGGGGTGGTGTACGTAGGCTCATACGACAAGAGCATTTATGCCCTGAACGCCAGGACTGGAGTCGTCCTTTGGGCGCACGCGACGGATGGTGCGGTAGACTCATCTCCCGCCGTGGCCAGCGGGTTGGTCTTCGCTGGTTCGTACGATGGGAAGCTTTACGCTCTGGACGCCCTCAGCGGCTCGGTTAGATGGACCTATGCGATCGGCGGTGTCGCTTCCGCCCCGATGATCGCCAACGGTCTGGTGTATGCGGGCGCCGCGCTGGAAGGGACAACCGCACATATGGCCGTTGTAGCCCTGGATGCCAGCACCGGCGAGCGCCGGTGGAGCTACGTTCTGGCCGGATCAGGGCTCTGCGGGCCGGCCCTACCTTCGGCGGCCAACGGAATGCTCTTTGTAGGAGCCTGTGTAGCGTCAGCAGACGGACAGAGCCCTTCCGGCGGGAAGGTCTACACTTTCGAGAACGAGACCGCACCAACGACGCCGCCCACGCCTACCCCCCCCGTTCCGTCCGCGCCTACGTCCACCCCCCCCCCAGCCCCAGCGTACACGCCCACCCCGACGGCGACCCCTGCGATCCCACACGTGGCGTTGCTGAACGTGCCTTCTCGGAGTCAGGTCTATCCCGGCGAGTCGCTGGCTTATGCGGTACTGCTCGACAACAGCGGCACCGTCAGCGTCACGGTGTCCCTCACCGATACACTGCCCAGCCACACATCGTATATCACGGGGACACTGCCTGTCGGGTCAGTCTACAGCGATACTTCCAGGAGCATAACCTGGTCGGGCACGGTACCCCCTGCCAGCTCCGGACTTCAATCCCCGGCCTTTATCTTCCGGCTCACGGTCGACGAGAACATAACAGCCACCGCAATCACCAATACGGTATCGGTCAGTGATGGCACCACCACGGTCTCCTCGGCCGCTGCCACGGGAGTTAGCTGGCGAAGGTACTTCCCCGTGGTCATGAGAGCATCCAGCGGCTGGTAGCACGCCGGGGGTTCGCGCTCGTTCAAATAGAAGCGAGTGGCTCTGCATAGCTCATCGAGCCGACGCGTCGAAGGCAGGTCATGACCCAAGACGTACACTACCATAGCAGTCAAACCCCAGCCCGGTTTAGCGGGCTTCGTTGATGTAGCCCATGGATTTATCCCGGGCGATGCCCGGGCGAATCGCCGGCGCTAATACCAACAGAACTGGTCGGTTGGCGTCACTTACCCCGTTGCTGAGACCATCTCCGCCCAGTCTTGATAACGGCTGTTGTAGCGGGCCTCCAGCTCGACGTATTGCTGGCCTAGATCCGTTATTTTGGCCACATCCTGTTCGAGAGTGGCTGCTTCCAGGTCAGCACCGACCCGGGCGATCTCCTGCTCGAGGCGCTCTACCTCAGCTTCCAGCTCGGCCAGGCGCTTGCGGTTCTGCTTCTCTGCCAGGGAGGGACGCCCGTTACTGGAGGACGAGGCCGCACGCTTCTTGTCAGTGCGCCGGGCGCTCTGTTCCTGCCGCTCGATCCGCCTGGTGGCCTGCCGCTCCTTCTCCACCCTTGCAGCGTAGTCGCTGTAGCTCCCGACGTGCTCAACCAGGATGCCATCCTGGATGACCCAGAGCTTATCGGCCAGGGCATCGATGAAATAACGGTCGTGCGAGACGAAAAGTATGCTGCCGCTGTAGTCCCTGAGCACTGCCTCAAGGGCCTCGCGGGCATTGATATCAAGGTGGTTGGTAGGCTCGTCCAGGACGAGCAGATTGGCGGAGAGCAGCGTGAGGCGAGCCAGGGCAACGCGGCTGCGCTCGCCACCACTCAGGTCGCGCACCCGCTTGAAAACGTCGTCGCCGCTGAAGAGGAACCGGCCCAGCAGGGTCCTCGCCCGTTCCTCCAGGAGAGGGTGCTCTGTCCGCATAATCTCCTGGAGCACCGTCGCCTCGGGATCGAGAGATTCGTGCCCCTGGGCATAGTAGCCGACAGCTACGTTGTGGCCCAGGCGCGCTCGTCCCCGCACTGGCGATATCTCATTCACTATCGTACGCAATAGCGTGGTCTTCCCACTGCCGTTAGGTCCGATCAGTGCAACGCGCTCACCCCGGCGCAGCTCGAGCCCCTCGGCGTTGACCAGCAACACCGGCGGCTCGCCGTCTCCATTGTTGCCAGGGCTCTTGTAGCCCACCTGCAGCTTATCGATGACCAGGGCCAGGTCTCCGGAACGCAACTGCGTATCAAGGAATAGCTTAACCTTAGATGTATCCCTGGGTCGGTCGATCAGGCTCGTTTCTTTCAGCCGATTGAGTCGCGTCTCACGACCGCGCGCCTCTCTGGCCCGCTGGCCGGCCCCGTAGCGGCGGATATACTCCTCGGTCCGGGCAATCAGCTCTTGCTGCGCCACGAACTCCTTCATGCGCCGCTCCATCCGCTCCTCCTTGAGCTTCAGATAACGGGTGTAGCCGGCAGGATAATCCTCGAGGCGGCTGAACACCAGCTCGAGCGTGCGATGCGTGACCCGGTCCAGGAGGTGGCGGTCGTGCGAGACCACGATCAGCGTGCCCGGCCAGGTCTTCAGGAATCCATCCAGCCACTCCATCGCTTCGAGGTCGAGATGGTTGGTGGGCTCATCGAGCAAGAGCACGTCCGGATCAGAGAGCAGCGTAGCAGCCAGCGCGGCCCGGGTCTTCTGGCCCCCACTAAACTCGCTCAACCGCTGCTGGTACTGGGATTCGTTGAAGCCCAGCGCATGGAGCGTACGCTCCATGTTGTGCTCGCTGAGGTAGCCACCGGCATGCTCAAATCGCGCCCTCAGCTCGCCGTAGCGCTCCATTCGCGCTTCCCAATCAGGCCCGGCGGCGCCGTCCAAGGTATGCTCCAACGCGCTGATCTCTGCCTGGAGATCATTGAGGTGGGACAATGACGCTTCCATCTCCTGCCAGAGCGTACGGTCAGAGCCGAAACGGGCTTCCTGTGCGAGGTAGGCAACACGGGCGCCTCCTACCATATTGACTTCCCCCTGGTCGGCGTCCTCCAGCCCGGCAAGGACCCTAAGCAATGTGCTCTTACCGGCGCCGTTTACGCCTACCAGCGCGATCTTCTCGCCGCGAGACGCCTGAAAGGTAACGTCCTGGAATATGAGATCGGCCCCGTAGTATTTGGTGAGATTGCTCACCTTGAGCTGTGTCAAAAAATCCGCTCCCGAGCCAGCACCCGGCTGGCGAGGTTGATACCAGACTATTCTATCACTACCACCCGGCCAGCGCTGCCGTCCACGCGCACGAGCTGGCCCGTCTTCAGACGCCTGGTCGCCTCATGGACGCCGGCAACACGCCAAACGGCAGGGAATCGTGGGGTGCCTGTCAAATCTTGGGTGAGGATGGCTGTGTATATCGAAAGAAGCTGGCGCTGAGCGCCAGCTTCTTTCGATATCCCACGTTTACTTGGGGTCTTCTCTTATTCCGTGCCCATAGACGGCACGGGGACCACCCGTTTGAAGTCGACCGGCACTGCCTTCGTTCGAGCGGCGGGAATTGCTGCGAGCAGCAGGATGACACCGAGCCCCAGGAACGAGATGCGGTAGGTGTTCATTGAGTCGAATAGCATCCCGCTGACATACGGCGCAATTCCGGCCGCCACCTGGTGAAGCACAATGCCCAGGCCAAGGATCAGTCCGGCGCTCTTGCCTCCGACCATCTCGAAGGCCTGCACGTTGTTAATTGCCACTGTGGCAAAGATGGGGCCGCCGGCCAGCACAACGGCCATATAGAACCAGAGGGCGTCCATCGAGACCACCGCCATGGCCAGGGCGCCAAGTCCTCGGATGATGTAGGTCGCCACCAGCATATTGACCCGGCCCCAGCGGTCGGAGGCGAATCCCCCGGCAATCGAGCCAATGGTTGAGCTTGCCCCAAAGAGGGTGACAGCGATGGCTCCCTCCGCCGGTGACAGGCCGGCTTCGATGGCCGCAGCAGCCAGGGCGGGGATCAGAAGGAAGCTAATGCCACAGGCGAACCTAGCTACGAACAGGTTACGCATCGGTGGATGCTTTACCACCAGCCATACCTCTCGCCACCCATATTGCTCTCCGGCTCCGGATGAGGCGCCCGATTTGGTCTCCGGGTCGTGCAGGGTGAAATAGGCGATGGGAAGAGTGACACACAGCAGGAAAAGCCCGAATCCCAGGGAGGCAGAGCGCCAGCCGAATGTGACCATTGCATAGAACATGATCGGCGCCAGGAGCATTGGGCTGGCAGGCGTGGCGGCCTGCACCACGCCTACCGCCGAGCCCCTCCTGACCCCGGTAAACCATTTCGAAATGAGCAGAGCGAAAGAGACGGAGCCGGCGGCGCTGATAGCTACGCCGATCAAGAGACCAAAACCCAAGGAAATAATCCAGAGGTCTTGCGCAACCCCCACCACTATGAAGCCGAGGCCCGTCAGCACGACACCGCCAAGTATCACCGGTCGCGTTCCCTTGGCATCAGCCAGCATCCCGGTAAACGGCTGGACCGCGCCCCAGACTATCATCGCCAGGGAGAAGGGCAAGGAGACCTCGGCCCGGGTCCACGGGAACTCTTTCAGGAACTCCGGCACAAAGAGGCTATAGGACGAGAACGAAAAGGCAGTAAATAGTATGCAGAGGGTTGCCCAGAAAAGAATAAGCGATGGCGATCTCTTTATCTTCACGGTAGAGTGCTCCTGACGAGTTCGTTGGTTGGGAAAGCTCAGGCCTTAGACTATTACAGCGCACGGACTACTGTCAAGGAAAGGGATGATACACCGATGAGCTTGCGGAACCATGCCTGCAATGATAGAATTTTGGCCTGGTCACCAAAATATTCCCGATACAACCGATCTCGCTGGAGGCGTAACATTGGCTGTTCGAGCAATAGGAAAATATCGCACCAGGCCATTCGAGTCCTGGAAGCTGGCCAAAGAACTGCGGATGAATCACTACCGCGAGGTTGCCGACTCCCGGACCGAGAAGGGGAAGAAACTGCTGATCGGTGGAGGAACAGAGAGCTGGATCGGCCTGCCCGCGGGCCTGGGCGACTACGTATACCTGGGAGGCGAGCCCTACGCCGCCTCTATGTCCGCCAGTGACCCCACCTTTGCGATTGAATGCATGGAGGCTGCCGAGTCCGCCGGCTTTGCCCGCGACCTGTGCGCTTACATGCGCGACTACCTGGGGTCTCTTTTGACAAATCGCTTTTTCTTCGGCGGGCCGTTCCCGAAAGCCGATTTCTACATTCAGACGCATATCTGCGACACCCATGCCAAGTGGTACCAGGCCGTCTCCGAGATGGTTGGCGTTCCCTTCTACTCCACGGATTTTGTTCCTTACCGCTGGGATGAGACCGAAGCGGGTAAGAAGCAAAAGCTGGAGTACCTTACCGGCGACCTGCTCGATTTCATAGACTGGATGGAAAAGACCACTGGGCGGGAATACCAGGATGAGTTGATGATCGAGGCCGTCAAGAACGAGTTTCGCACGCCCTCCCTCTGGGCAGAGGGCGCCAGCCTGAATCAGGCCGTCCCTGCCCCGATGGATGAGAAGAGCATGTACTCGTTCTACATCCTGGCCGTTCTAATTCGGCATAAACCCGAAGCAGTCCGTTTCTACGAGATCCTTCGGGATGAACTTAAGGACCGGGTAGCCAACCAGATAGCTGCCGTACCAACCGAGCGGTTTCGTTTGCTGCACGACAGTCAGCCTCCCTGGTACGCTCTCCATATCTTCCGCTACCTGGAGAAGTTCGGTGTGGTCTGCGTAGGGGCCAACTACGAGTACGGCCTCTCCGGAGGATGGGACTTTCAAGAAGGCCACCACCTTCGGGCGGCCGTGCCTCCCCAGGACAGGGGCGTGCCTCTGAATACCAGGGAGGAAGTCTGCCGCGCCCTGGCCGAGTGGTGGCTTGAATATCACCTGATCGCCAGGGGCATCCGGTTCTCCGGAGCCGGCAAAAACGCCTTGATCAAGCAGGAGATCAAAGACTGGAACTGCGACGGCCTGATGATCCACCTGAACCGTGGCTGCGAGGGCTCGGCGATTGGACAGATGGAGATCAGGCAAGCCGCCTCCGAGGCGGGGATCCCGGTAATGACCTACGAGGGCAACGTAGGCGACCAGCGGGAGTTTGACGAGCCGCGGACGCTAGCCCGCATCGATGCCTTCATGGAGAGCGTGGGGCTGGAGATTATCGAGGAATAGAGGCAGGCCCGGCGCCTATCAGTGCCACTGGTTCCAGCACCCGACGACCTCGCGGGCGTAAGCGATGCTAACTCAATATCCGGTCAAGAAGGCCTTACGGCACCGATGAAGTAGCTCCGAATCAAGGAGTCTGTCATCAGCCCGTTGTTGTGCAGCCCCCGAAGTGGAGTAGTATTCCCTCTCCCACCACAGTGGAACATCGCTTACTATCCCCTCGCCCACCGCAGCAGAACAGCACTTACTATTCCCTCGCCCACCCCAGTGGAGCAATACTTACTATTCCCTCGCCCACCGCAGTGGGAGAGGGTTAGGGTGAGGGAACTCCTCGCTTTACCACCCACCGCGTCAAGGCATCGACATAATACGTGGCTACGGACACGATAACAGCCCTATCTGTTCCGCTCGTTCCGGACGAAGAGTATGGTCCCTACAGTCATACAGATTAGAAACATCGCCGCAATAATCATCATATCGACGGCCGGATGAAAGATCACCGTCTTGGAGTATTCCTCCTGCCCTATGTAGTAAACCCCGCGCACCAGGTCTACCGGGTAGGTCATGGGCATCAGACGTGAGAGAACCAGCAAAGGAAAAGGCAGGTTCAAAATGGGATTGAAGACCCCGGCCAGGAAGAACTGAGGGAGCATGATAAACGGGAATATCTGGTTAGCGGACCTCTGGCTACTCAAGTTAGCAAGCACCAGGAGCCCAAAGGCCCCTCCGGCCAGGCAGACCACCAGTCCTACCGGCACCAGCGTCACTATCTGCCCGAGCGAGAGCGGTACCCCAATGACCAGCCCAAACCCAACAATCGCCAGGGCCTGGGTGAAAGCCACGGTAGACTCGCCTAAGATCTTGCCGATGATGATGGAGAAACGGGAGACAGGAGCGATGAACATCTCCTGGCTGAAATCGTTCTCCCGGTCTTCAATCAGGGAGATGATCCCGGAGGCCGTGGACTGAAAGAGCGTCTGTGCAAGAATTCCTAGAAATATGAAGGTCAGAAAGTCGAAACCGGCCGAAGCCCCAAGGCTCGATTGCAGGCTACTCCCCAGCACGACGATAAAGAGGAACGGGAAGATGAAGGCGGCAACGATCCGGGTCCGATCACGAAGGAACTTGGCACAGTCCCGGTAGGCGATTGTTAGGACCGCATTAACCTCTCTCATGACTCTTCCCGAACGATCTCCAGGTAGGCATCTTCCAGGCTGGGAGTGTGGATCTTCAGCAGGGTCAGAGGGGTCCGGATCGATCGGATTACCTCCTGGGCGCTTGTCTGGCTGATATCCACTTTGAAAGACGGATTCTCCTGGAACGCCACGCCTGACTCCTGCAGCTCTGTCCTTAACTGATCTCTATCTTCGGCATCAACCAGCAGGTACTCTTCCGTAATGCTCTTCTTGATCTCCGAAGGCGCCCCGAGAGCGATTAGGCGTCCGCCCTTGATAATGCAGACCCTGTCCGATTGTTCCGCCTCCTCCAGGTAATGCGTGGTGAGGAAGAAAGTCGTCTCCTGTTGCTTCCGGATGTTTTGCAGGTACTCCCACAGGCTCCTCCGGCTGGCGGGGTCCAACCCTTCCGTTGGCTCGTCAAGGAAAAGGACCCTTGGCTGGTGCATCAGGCTCCGGATAATCTCCATCTTCCGCTTCATTCCGCCGGAAAGCCTCTTGACCGGCTTGAAGATATCATCCCTTATCCCAAGCACATCCGCCAGATCGGATACCCGTTTCTTGTAGGCCGGCGCCATCATGCCAAAAGTTAGCCGGAAAGGGTACAGGCCGTAGAGAACTGCATGCAGGCGGATGTTCTCTTCGGCAGTGAGATTCTGGTCCAGGCTGGGCTTCTGGAAGATAATCCCCAACAGACCCCTGACCTTGCTGGCGTTCTCATCCAGATCAAATCCGGCTATCTCAACCCGCCCGGATGTCTTTGACAGGGTCGTAGTGAGAATCGAGATGGTGGTGGTCTTGCCGGCGCCATTCGGACCCAGGAAAGCAAAGAACTCGCCGGGATCGACCGAAAAAGAGATGCCGTCAACGGCGTTGCGGTCGGCGCCCTTGTACCTCTTCACCAGGCTCTCTACGTTGATTAATGGCTGCATTGTCATCCTGCTATTTTAGCAGCAGGCATGGCCAGATGTCACTGGCAGTGCCTCGCCCCTGCCGCATTGGCCCAACGTAACCCGGTCCGCCAGCGCCCAGGGCGGAATTTCGAGGCATACCCGGAAAGCATGACCGCTTTGACAGGACTGAACGGAATAAACTAAGATGAGGCTCCGTTCAGTGCTGCTCAAGCATCGCCGACACCTCCGGGCAACCCGGCCAAGTACATAGAGAGACGGAGTTCTTCATGGAATACTCAGTAGTCGGTAAGCGCGTGCCTCGGCTCGATGCGGCGGTGAAGGCCACCGGAGAGGCGAAGTACACCGGCGACCTCACCCTGTCGCGGATGCTCCACGGCAAGATCCTGAGAAGCCCGTACCCCCATGCCAGGATCGTCAATATTGACATGAGCCGAGCCACCAGGCTCCCCGGCGTCAAGGCTGTCATTACCGGAAAGGACACTCTTGGGATCAAGTACGGGCTCTTCGCCGACGAGTGTGCCCTTACGACCGACAAGGTCCGTTTCATAGGCGACAGCGTCGCTGCGGTAGCAGCACTCGACGAGGAGATCGCCTCAGAGGCGCTCACCCTGATCGACGTCGAATATGAGGAGCTGCCCGCCGTCTTCGACCCCGAGGAGGCGATGAAGCCCGGAGCCCCTGAGATCCACGAGGGAACGATCAAGAACACCAGCTCCAGCCCCCAGTTCTTCTCCGGAGACATCGAGCGGGGCTTTGCGGAGTCGGACTATGTCCGGGAGGATACCTTCCGGACCCAGGCTCAGACGCATTGCACCCTGGAGACCCATGGCGCCCTGGCCAGCTTCGATTCGAACGGCAGGCTCACGCTCTGGGCATCCATACAGGGCCCTTACCACGTAGGCCTGGACCTGGCCAAGACGCTGGGCATACCCCTCGGCAACATTCGGGTCATAAAACCGCACGTCGGTGCAGGCTTTGGTGGCAAGCGGGAGATGCTGGATGTCCACTTCTGCGCCTCGCTGCTATCGATCAAGACGGGCAGGCCGGTCAGGATACTCCTCACCCGGGAGGAGCAGTTTACCTCCACCCGCCACCGGCACCCGTTTATCGTCAAGATCAAGACCGGGCTGAAGAAGGACGGCGCCATCGTCGCCAAGGACTGTGTGGCCATTGCTGACGGAGGAGCATACAACAGCCGGGGGCCGGTGATCGTAGCAGCAGCCGGCACCCAGATTGGCTCCCTCTACCGTGTGCCAAACGCCAGATACCGCGGTTACCACGTGTACACGAACAACCCGGTCGGAGGCCCCTTCCGCGGCTACGGCATCCTGCAGGTACGCTTCGCTGATGAGGTTCAGTTGGACATGATCGCCGAAGACCTGGGCATAGACCCGGTTGAGATCAGGCTGAAGAACGCCATCGGCCCGAACGAGACGGCCCCCTGCGGATGGAAGATCACCAGCTGCGGCCTGAACGAATGCATCGAGAGCGCGGCCAGCGCATCCAACTGGAAGAACGAGCGCATCCGGCCTGCGGGCAACCAGGGAATCGGAATGGGCTGCAACAACTACACGACCGGAAACTCGGGATTCGGACAGGCTGACGCCTCCTCCGCTATGGTCAAGCTCCAGGAGGACGGAACGGTCACCGTATTGACCGGCGCCTCGGACATCGGCCAGGGGTCCGATACCACGCTGGCCCAGATCGCGGCCGAGGAGCTTGGGGTATATCTTGACGACGTTCGCATCTCCATCGCCGATAGCGAGATAAGCCCCACCGACCTGGGGAGCTACGCCAGCCGGGTAACCTTCATAGCCGGCAACGCCATCAAGGCGGCGGCAGCGGACGCCAAACGCCAGGTCCTGGCCCTGGCCGCCGAGAGGCTGGAAGCGCGGGTGGAAGACCTGGTAGCCCGCGACCGGCAAATCTACGTTCAGGGCAGCCCTGAGAGAAGCATCGCCTTCCGGGACGTCGTCGCCAACGCTCAGGCCAAGCGGGGCATGTACATCATGGGCAAGGGCAGCTTCTCCGTCGAGGGAGAGCCCTGGGACGCCAGCACCGGAAAGGGGAACACGTCTCCCACCTACAGCTTCGGGGCCCACGTCACCCGGATCGAGCTCGACTCCGAGACCGGCCAGGTAGAAATGAGGAAAGAGGTCGCCGCCCACGACTGCGGGCTCGCCATCAACCCGGTGGCCATGGAGGGACAGATGGAGGGCTCCACCGTCTGCGGACTGGGCATGACCCTGATGGAAGAGCGAATAACCGTGGGGGGCCAGGTCTTCAATCCGTCTTTTGAAGCCTACAAAGTGCCCACTGCCATGGAGACGCCGGAGGTCGAGTCAATCATCGTGGAGAGCATCGACCCAGACGGTCCGTTCGGGGCCAAGGGCGTCTCCGAGGGAGCTCAGGTCCCGGTCGCCCCGGCCATCGCCAACGCCCTCCACCAGATCACGGGCGTATGGTTCCAGGAGCTACCCCTCACGCCGGAGAAGGTGCTGGCGGGAATCGAGAAAGAGGCGAGCAAGCGCTCGGAAACCAGGAGTAGCATGCTATAACGCATGCCGCCCCTGCGTATGGTGGCTGATGGCGTAGATCGTAACCCTGCAATGCAGCCCGGTTTGCTATGATAGGATAGACTACCATGGTACCGCAAACAGCAGACGAACCGTGATTCTTGACACCGGGGAGGTGCAGACTCATGAAAATCCGTGACCTCCGTGACTGGCGCTCTTGCCTGAAAACCATACGCCAACGGTTAGATTACTCGAATTTCAAGGCTGTAGCAGGAGAGTCCGAAGAGACAATCTCGGACCGGGTGCTGGACCTTTCCGACGAGACGGACCAGGAAATCGCCGAAGGAATGCTGCACACCGTAGTCAGTCTGCCACAGCAGGAAGTATCGACGCAGCTGGAGGAGTTTGCCGCCGAGCTTGCAAAACTCCAGCCTGACCCTGCAGCGGAGATTGAGAGCGGCTACGTGGCGGAAGCGTACCGCGAGCTCTGCGACGGGCTAGCGCCGATTCAGCAGGGGTTGCCGGCCGTGGTCGAGACCTTCAAGGCCTACGCGGAGGGTCGCTACGAACCGAACAAGGAAACCCTGGACGTGCTCAGAGATGCTCAGGAAAAGGTCCGCTCCGAGCCACAGATAGCTCTCAGGCTGGTCGGGGAAGCGGGGTGCTTGTACCTGAGGGGACTAGGAGATCTGGACAGCTTATCACTCGAGGATGGGATACAGCCGCCGAAAGAGCCACTGGCCGATTGGATAGAAGCCGTTGCCGGTGTATTGTGGCCTATCAGCGAGACCCTGGAGGAGTATCCCATAGGGGAGGTTGAGCTGGAGCGCGACCGGTGGCTAGCGCCCGGCGACGAAGAACGAATCGAATACAAGAAAGGGAAGTTGGCCAGGCTGGGAATAGCGGAGCCGGAGGTTCAGGCCTTGCTCCTTCCGCTACTCGCGCCCACGGACCAACGCCTTTCGGAGGCAGACAGCAACGCAATCATAGCCGCTGGACCTAAAGTGGTCCCGGCATTAATTGCCATTGCCGGCGACGGCGACTCGCAGTTGGAGAGTTCGACCAGCGGAGGCGAAGCCTCCATCAGGGCAGTGCAACTTTTGGGAGAAATGCGGGCAGCGGAAGCCGTTCCCACGCTCTTCGAGATTCTCAAGAACACGGAATGGGATACGATAATTCACGACCAAACGATCCGGGTCCTTGAGGAAAAGATGCCCGACCTGGCATTGGACATGGCTCTGGAGGCGTTCGACCACACCGAAGATGTCGATTTCAGGATGGAACTGGCCGGCATCCTGGCTAATGGAGGGCGAGGCAAGCCGGGCATATTCGAGCGGCTGATCGCAATCTTTCGCGAGGAGCCGGATGAACGGCCGACGCTCGCCTCATATCTGGCCGATCTGGGTGACCCGCGGGCGCTGCCCGATCTCCATGAAGCCCTTAGAACAGCCGATGATTGGTTTGGCATGCCTGATATTGAGGAGGCGATCGGCGCACTGGGGGGCGAGCTGAGTGCGGCCGAAATGAAGAGATCGCAGCGACTCAGAGCACGATATCTGGGAGCTCCGAGCCCGGGCGAGCCTCTTCAGCCGGCGCCAATGTTCATGCCCGAGCCTCTACGAGTGACCAAGATCGGCCGCAACGAGCCGTGCCCGTGCGGCAGTGGGAAGAAGTACAAAAAGTGCTGCGGGCGTTAGCGACGGGTTCCCTCTCGTTCCCGTCCACACCCGCTCCGACAAGCGCCATCAGCCCAAGCACCTCAATCTCAAGCTGAACCATACCATAGTCACAAGTTCTGACCCGGCGCCTGGGGAATGGTGCCTTCAGGTGTGCGAGGACCGAACAAGGGACCGCTGGAAGCGATTGGCCTACCCTTCTTCGTCCCGTTCTATTTCGTACGTGTGCCATCAGAAGAGAAAACGAAGCCGGACACGTTCGGCAGCCACTATCGCGAGTACATGAAAGAAGCGGGCGGAGTCATCCCAGGGTATCCAATGCCTCAGAAGCGAATATTAGCGCGCTCAACCCTCGGTTGGGGACGGTCAACGAGGGCTCTTGACTATTAAGCCTGGCGAACGGTGGAACCGAAGGGGCAGAGGGGGCTGCCTGAAGGCAGCGTCAGACGGAGTGGGGATGAGAGAGAACCGGATCCGCGCTGTTAAGCCGAAGCCTCAGTACTGTCCGCTGTTCGCATTTGGGATAGAGCGTTCTTTTGTGGTCGGGGCGAGAGGATTTGAACCTCCGACCTCAGCGTCCCGAACGCTGCGCGCTAGCCAAACTGCGCTACGCCCCGATCCAATGCCCATTATACGGGAGCGGACCCCATGCGGCAAGCTGGTCTTCCCGCACGTCCGGAGTCTTTCGATTGCGGCATGGGGGACAGGAGTGGGGTGGGGTTGCCCTCACCCTAACCCCAATACGGTTTAGTTAAGCATGGCGACAGCACAACGGAATGGCATGGAAGGCTGAGGCCAGCTTAGGTGATGTTTGCGTTTAAGGGGGAACTTAAGCACCTTGCGTTTGATAACCCGCG
>ORJL011069682.1_pt1 | contig 17029 bp, 23 predicted proteins | sample 1779941 | NCBI WGS metagenome assembly ORJL01 (sample SAMEA104232317, study PRJEB22302) | groundwater metagenome | biome: forest; feature: aquifer; material: groundwater | place: USA | collected 2011-08-07 | depth 5.8 m | reverse complement strand
GCCGGTGCCGGAAGGCCGTAGTAGACTTTCTTTTCCTTCTGCACGTTAAAGCGGGCCAGCCTGAAAACGCCGGCGAGGACGTAGGCAATTGCGGCAATGAGTGACGGCAGGCCGTTGTTTAGCACAAGGGCGATTGCTGCCGGCGCGGCTGCGAAACTAATGGCATCCGCGAGCGAGTCGAGCTGCTTGCCAAACTCGTTGGCGCTTGAGAGCGTCCGCGCAATCACGCCGTCGCCGTAGTCGAGGAAGGCGGCCGCGACGATGAGCGCCGCGGCATTAGGGACATTGCCTTTTAGGGCAAACGATACCGCAACAACGCCTGCCGCGGCGCTTGCAAGCGTGAAAGCGTCCTTCAAGCCGAGCCCGGTCTTGCCTAATGCCATACGCATTAATTAGCCCTCAAAGGCATTATATTCCTTGCAACGGGCCTATAGCTCAGTCTGGCCAGTTCTCGTCGCGGGAGACGCCCGCCGGGAGGCAAAAGCGCTGGTCTTATATGACGCGCGTCCGCGGATGGACGCGCCCAAAGCGCCTAAGACAACCAGAGCGCCGGGGTTCAAATCCCCGTAGGCCCACTAAATTCCAGGTGTTGCAAATGAAGGAAATTATTCAAGCAATAAGAAAAGCTGATCCGGCTGCCATACGGCGCGCGTTGGACGGTTACGTTGGCCGCGACGCCGGGCTGAGCAGGAAGTTCGACGCCAAGTGGCTGGTTGGCCGCGTTGATGAACTGCAGAACCTGCTTCCGGGTGCCGAACTAAGCGAAAACGACCGGCTTCGGAAAAAAAGTGTCGGCGCCGTTCTCAGTGAGGCGATGATGAGGCACCTGAAAGTTTCCGACCATGACATTGCGCGCGTGCGAGGTGTTGTAGCCAGCCGGCTTGTTTCGGACGATTACATCGAGGGCGGCCACGCAGAGGAGATGCTTACGCGCATCTACAAGACTTTCGACGAACTCAAGTGGCAACTCAAAGACCTGCATTCTCAAAACCAGATTGACGACGACCATTTTTACCGGGTTTGGGACCATGCGGCAAACGGCGCAATTTACTTTACGCCCTGAGGCTAGCACATGACCTTCGCCCTCGTGCTTGCCGAAAGCGCCCTTGAGCTCATGCCCAGGGAGCTGCAGCGCGAGCCGGCCATCAGGCGCGAGGCGCGTGAAATCGGCATTCCGCCGGAGCGCATGCTTCTTGACGCCTCGCACCACCTTGCGTCCATGCGCAAGAGGCTTGGTGACTGGGAAAGGCGCGGCAGGCCAGACCTCGTCCACTTTTGCACTCTTTTGGCACTTGATTCGAGACTCAACAAGGAGCAGGGCATTAGGATTTTCGTCCACACCCGAAACGACGAGGTAATCGAGTTTGCTTCAGACTTGCGCTTTCCACGCGCCTACGCTCGCTTCTACGGCCTGATGCAAGACCTTTTCACAAAAGGCAGGATAACCAGTCCTGACGGAAAAGTGCTCATGGCAGTGCGAAAGCAGAAGCTCAAAGAGCTTATGGCCGACCTTGCGAAGACGCACTCGCTCTACGCCCTTGACGTTAACGGCAGGCGCGCGGGCATTTCACAAATTGCAACTGAAATCGCGGGAAAAGACGCGTGCTTCATCATCGGCGGCTTTCCGCACGGCGCTTTTGCCGAAAAGCAAGTGCTAAAACTGCCGGCGTTCTCCATTTCCGATAAGGAGTTGTGCGCGTGGGCGGTGCTGCTTGACGTGCTGGCGGCCTGCGAGCTTGCAAGCGAGGGGAAGAAATGAAAAGCGCGGACCAGATTGCAAAAGAACGCTGCGCAGTGCTGCTAAGGATGGCAATTGAAAAGTGGCGGGCGGGCGACAAGAAGCTCTCCAAGCGCTATGTTTCGCTCGCCCGCGCCATTGCCATGCGCCACCGGTTCCCGCTCGGCAGCGGCGTTGCGTGCAAAAAGTGCGGCGCGCCCCTGGTTTCCGGCCTGACTGCCAAAACGCGGTTGGGCGCCCAAAAGCTCCTCCTCACCATCTGCCTCGAGTGCGGCGCGGCAGTGAAGAAGGGCTTTTCGGCCAAGCGGGCGCCGAAAATCCGGCCCAAGGACGCTAAGAGACAATAAATACTTCTTTTTGGAAACTAAGGTAATGTCAAAGCAGACTGGCGTCGTAGAGCGGATAGTCCGCGAGGATGGCAATCCTTATTTGGTAAAACGAGTGAGGCTGCATCCTGACTCTTTTCGCGCTTTTTCCAAGGACCTCCGCGATTACTATCGCCTAGTTTCTTCAGTTCTCAGCGTCCCCTTGCTTAGGGGGATTCGGATGAACGAGAAGGGGTTTGTCGAAGTCGAGCATCAGGCAGTGGACGGCAAGACGATTGGTGAGCTGATGGAAAGTTCGGGACGACGCCGTGCAATAGCGGTTTTCAGGCAGATGCTGGAGGCGGTAAAACCAGCGATTCTCAAAAGAGCGCAGTCGGACCAGCGGGTTCTTAGCGTTCCGATTGACCCGCATCCCGGAAATTTTATGGTGGACAAGGCCGGAACGGTGCACTATGTTGATTTGTTCCCGCCGATAATGGTAAAGGGCGGGACGATTTCATTTTGGGAAACCCGTCGCGGGCGCAAAATACCTACCTTCGCCTTTAGGCGTGTTTATGCGAAAGGTGTTTTGGAGCAGTTGCTTTTAAATAGCGTCAAAACCAGGCCCGATTTGCAAAAAGAGATATACGCTGAAATGCAGTCTTTTCTTGGCGAAAACGGGCTTCACTCGGAGGCAGAATACCTAGGGGCAGTTGTTTCATCAGACGAATATCAAGCGAGTTTGAGGAAAAAAGGCTTCGACAGAAGAATTTCCGATTCGGGCATGGTCAAGCGCACGCTGCCATTTCGTCGCTCCCAGAATAACGTATTTAAAGGCTTGGCAGGCTAAAGTGTTGTGTAAGTCGCTTTTTACGGCGGTTTAATTTGCTTAACGGAGAGTGTGTGTTTTGAACGCGTTCATTGACCTTCTTGCCAAGAAGCTAGAGTCCAACGAGGCCATCAAGGCACCCGGGTGGGTTGCTGTTGTCAAGTCCGGCAGCCACGCGGAGCGCCCCCCGCAGGACGCCGACTTCTGGTTCAAGCGCTGCGCCTCGGTTCTCTTTACCCTTTACTCGCACAATGTCGGCGTTCGCCGCCTGCAGCACAAGTACGGCGGCAGGCACGCGCACGTTGTTTCCCGCAGCCACCACAGGCCTGCCGGCGGCAAGATAATCCGCGTTGCAATGCAGCAGCTCGAGAAGGCCGGCTTGGTGAAGAAGGAGAAGGCGGGCCGCAGCATTTCGCCTGCCGGCCGCGCGCTTGTCGACCGGGTCGCTTTGGAGCTGAAGGTGTAGGCTGGCAGATGGAGCCTTCTGCCGACGCGGATGAAATTCGGAGGAAGCGGGAACAGGAACTGCGCCTGAAACTGGTTTTGCAGCAGCTTTTGGCTCCCGAGGCCATCGGGCGGCTCAACAACATCAGGATGTCGAACCCGGAGCTCTTCGAGTCTCTCGTGCAGCTGTTCGTGACGCTCCACCAGCAGGGGAAGATTTCGGGGAAAGTTTCGGAAGAGCAGCTGAAGTCGCTTGTGGCGCGCGTGCTTGAGCAAAAGCGCGAGACAAAAATAACGTTTGCAAGGAAGTGAGACGAACATGACTTCGAGAAAATCGAGTGAGAAGAAGCAGGCGCTTGCCAAGGCCATCCGCCAGAACCGGCGCATGCCTATTTTCGTGATTGCGAAGACAAAGCGGAAAGTGTCCCGCAATGTCAAGGCGCGCCACTGGCGCAGCAAGAAGCTTAAGTTGAAGGTCAAGTGAGTGGGTAACAATGTCCGACAAAATTGATGCCATACAACAGGCAAAGGAAAATCAGGAAGTGGTCAGGCAGGGGCAGAAGCGCGAGGAAGCCAAGGAAAAGGCCGAGGCAGCCCAAGTAAAGCCCGCCGAAAAGAAGGCAGAAGCGCCCAAGGCCGAGAAGAAGGACGCGCCAAAGAAGCTTCTCCTCGACCGCATTCTCGTCGTCCCCATTTACGACGCTTACAAGAAGTCGCGCTCCCACCGGGGCCGCAGGGCGATGTCGCTTCTAAAGGAGTTCATCGCAAGGCACGCCAAGACGCCGATTGAGAACGTCCGCATCGCGACGCAAATCAACTCGCTTATCCTGGCGCGCGGTTCCCGCAACCCGCCCAAGCGCGTCAAAGTGCGCGTTGCCAAGGACGGCACCGGCATTGCAAGCGTGACTCTCGTAGTCAGCGAGGCCGACGAGAAGGCCTCCGAAACAAGGGAGCAGGTGCGGAAAGCAAAGAAGGACGCCCAGCGCGCCTCTTCGAGGAATGCCCACCAGAAGGCATTCCCAAAGGCAGCGCCCAAGCCCGCTGCGCCTGCAAAGGAAGCGCCCAAGCCAGACGCAAAGGCCGCCCCGGCGCCAGCCCCGAAGGCCGTTCCCGCTTAAAGCTAGAAGTGATGTTAAAGTGAAATTCCATAAGGCCGCTTATTTCAACAACCCGTTCATTGGGCTGTACTTGCGCGCCAGCGACCGACTCGTTTTGTGCCCTCCCACCATAAGCTCCAAACTCCTCGAGCAGCTAGAGGACGCGCTTGCCGTCCCGGTTCTCAAGCTTTTCATCAACAGCTCGCCGTTGCTCGGCTTGTTTTCGGCAATGAATTCGAATGGAGTGGTGCTCCCGTCGTTTGCAGACGGGGACGAAAAGAAGGCACTGCGAATGGCCGGGCTCAACGTCTGCACCATGGAGCGGCTGTCCCCCGGCAACAATCTCGTTGCCAACGACCGGGCGGCGGTTGCGGCCGCCAGGGTGTCCCGGACGGACTTGCGCAAGCTCTCGGACTGCCTCGGGGTCGAGGTGCACCACCCCCGCTTTGCCGACTTCCCGCTAGCGACATCGACTGTAGTCACCAACAAGGGGCTGCTTGCCTACAACGAGCTTACCGGACTCGAGCTTAAGAAGCTCGAGGCGATTTTCGGCGTCAAGGGGGCAAACTGCACTTGCAACATGGGCGTCTACTTTAATTCCCTGGGCGTCGTAGCAAATTCGAATGGCGCCATCGTAGGCAGCCAGACCAGCGGTTTTGAGATGCAGAGGATTTACGAAGCGCTTGGAGGCGATTGAGTAACATGGACGAAACGACCACCCGCAAGATAATGGAATTGCGTGCCATCCAGGCGCAAATCGAAGAGGGCACTAGGCAACTCTCGTCACTCCAGTCTTTCTCGAACGAAGTGGCGGTCGCGCTCAATACGGTGAAGAACCTGAAGGACGCCGCCAAGGGAGAGAGCCTGTTTCCCGTCGGCTCTGGCGTTTTCGTGCGGGCGTCAGTCCGCGACGGCGCAAAAGTGCTTCTTGAGCTTGGCGCGGGCGTGATTGCCGAAAAGACCCCCGAGGAGGCGGCCGTAGTTTTGCAGCAGCGGCTTGACGAGGTTGCAAAAGCCACCGGCCACATTCAGTCCGAAGTCGGAAAGATGATGGACCGCAACGACGCGCTTGTCGAAGAGCTTCAGAAGGCCGGCGTGAGTTAGTTTGTTCAACCTCCTTCGCAACAAGATTTCCTCTTTCGTAAGCTCTATTGTGGGAAAGGCCGAGGAAAAGCCCGCCCCGCCCGCAGCAAGGGAACCCGAGGCCGGGCAAAAGCCCGCGTCCGAACCCGTTCTTCCGCAAGCGCAAAGCGAGCATGTTCGCGTTGAGAGCAGGCCCGCTCATTTCCAGCCAGCAGTGCAAAGTGCGCCTGCCCATCACGAGCCGGTTGGCATTGAGCACCACAAACCCGCGGTGCAAGAACGCGAGCACGAGTCAGCAACCAAGCCAGCTGCAGCCGCCAGCGTTGTTGAGCACAAGCCCGTTTCTGGGCACAATCTTCCTGCAGCGCAGCCAGCCATTGTGCGTGAACCCGAGCACCAGAAGCCCCCGGCAGCCGCGCCATCGCAAGGAAAGCCAGCCGAGCGGCCTGAAATCCAGCTTGCGCCCAAAGTGGGGCTGCTCAAGCGAGTTGCCTCCATTTTCTCCCCCGATATCGAGCTTACCGAAGCGGAAGTCGCCCCTGCAATCAGCGAGCTTGAGATGGCGCTTTTGGAGAGCGACGTTTCGTTCGACGCCGCCCAATTCCTTGCCTCCGACTTGCGCTCGCGGCTTGCCGGCAAGCGCGTGAACAAGGCCCGCGCGGGCGAGGAAATCAAGGCGGTTGTCCGCGAGTCGCTTCTAAAGACCATGAGAGTCGAGCAGTTCGACTTTTTCAACTACCTGGCCGCAGTCAAGGCCAAGGGCGAGGTGGGCATCGTGCTTTTCGTCGGGCCCAACGGCAGTGGGAAGACCACGACAATAGCCAAGCTCGCCAAGCACCTGCAGGACAAGGGCATTTCATCCGTTATTGCGGCCGCAGACACTTTCCGCCGCGCGGCAATCGAGCAGGCGCAACTGCACGGCGACAAGCTGGGCGTGCGCGTTGTCAAGCACGCTTACGGGGCCGACCCGACTGCAGTCGCCTTTGACGCAATTGCGCACGCAAAGGCCAACGGCGTCGCCTGCGTGCTCATCGACACTGCCGGCAGGCAGGAGACCAACCTCAACCTGGTCAAGGAGATGGAGAAGATGGATAGAGTGCTGCATCCCCACCTCAAGATTTTCGTCGGCGAGGCGATTGCCGGAAACGCGCTTGTGGGGCAGGTGAAGAAGTTCAACGAGTCAATAAAGCTCGACGGCATCATCCTGACGAAAGTCGACTGCGACGCGAAGGGCGGGGGCGCGCTCTCGATAGCGTTTGAGACGAAACTCCCCGTGCTCTTCATCGGAGTGGGCCAGGAGTATGCCGACCTGCGGCCGTTTGACGCCGAGTGGGTTGTTGACAACGTGTTCGCAGCCGGCTAAAAAGGATAAAAAGGCACCTTCGGCATAATATTTGTTCCCGGGATTTCGGGGAAAACAGAAAAGAAATACATAACAGGAGTGTGGAAACCAATGAGTGGATATTCGGACCGAGGACACGGCAGAGACCGTGACAGCGACCGCGGTGAATCGCGCGGCTATGGCGGAGGCAGGGGCGGCGGTGGCGGAGGCTACGGAGGCGGACGCGGCGGTGGAGACTACGGCGGAGACCGCGGTGGAGGCGGCAGCTTCGAGAAGCCCGTCAAGGAAGGCCAGGAATACGACATCACCATCGAGTCAGTCGGCTCGCGCGGCGATGGCGTTGGAAAGGTCAACAATTTCGTCGTGTTCGTTCCCGGCGCGCGCCAGGGAGACAAGATGAAGATCCGCATCTCGCGCGTCTTCAACCGCTTTGCGGTTGGCGAGCGCAGCGGCGAGGCTTCAACCGCAGGCGCCACTGAGACAGAAGAGGCGCCCCCAAGCGACACTGGCGAAGAGGAGCAGTAAGCCCCCTTTCAATTCCCGTCGCAGCAATGCGGCGGGGGTTCTTTTTTCTTTTTACTAAAGTCCCGCGCCAGTAGCTTTGGTTTTCTTGCCTTTATTCCAAAGTCTGAGCACTTTGGCCCTGGAGCTTTGGGCAAGCGTGGCGTTCGGAACGGCCTGCAAGTGCACCTCATTCCCTTCACGTTTGACGAGAACGCCCCAAGTCGGTTCGCTCTTAGTATTTCTCGAAGCCTTCAGTCCCGTGGGCGAAAGAAGTCCTGCAACAAATTTCCGTACAGCCGTGACTTCCTTCAGTTTCGTTCCTTCCTTGAACTTGATTGTGTGCATGTAGTCAACCCCGTGCCTTGGTGTTACTCCGACTACCAGCCGTCCGAATTTAGGGTGCTTTTCCAATTCAGTTTTTGCGTGCTCTACGAAATTGCGGTAACCCATCAAATCACCTAAACACATCAGCGGCCGTTTAAATATATTGCGTGCGGCACCCCCCGTTTCCCAAGCGGCTTGCAAAAGTCAGTTTTTAACTACCTTTCCCGTTCTAGTTAACTCATGCCAAAAATCAGGGTCACGCTGCCGGACGGCGCGGTCAAGGAAGTTGCCAAGGGCAGCACGTGCATGGCAGTTGCAGAGGCAATAGGCCCCCGGTTGGCGGCTGCCGCCCTCGCCGCCAAGGTTGACGGCAAGCTAGTTGACATGAGCCGCCAGCTGCAGGGGGACTGCAGGCTCCAACTCCTCACTTTCAAGGACGCCGAGGGCAAAAGCGTGTTCTGGCACAGCGTCAACCACGTGCTTGCCCAGGCGGTAGCCGAGCTTTATCCCGAAGTCGCCCTGGGCATCGGACCGGCAGTTGATGAGGGGTTCTACTACGATTTCTTCCGGCCGACTCCGTTCACGCCCGACGATTTTGCCAAGATTGAGGGGCGCATGGAGGAAATAGTCAAGCTTGACTACAAAATCAGGCGCATGGAACTTACCAAGGAAGAGGCGGCAAAGTTCCTGGCCAAGAAAAAGACGTTCAACCGCTTCCGCCTCGAGTTGCTTGAGGGCTTTCCTTTTCCCGAAGTGTCGTTCTACGAGCAGGGGCCGTTTGTCGACATGTGCGAGGGCCCCCACGTGCCGAATACCGGCTGCCTGAAGGCGTTCAAGCTCACCAAGGTCGCCGCGGCATTCTGGCGCGGGGACTCCAAGCGCGAGCAGCTCCAGCGCATTTACGGCATCGCCTATCCCACCAAGAAGGAGCTAGACGAGCACAGTGCCATGATTGAGGAAGCCGCCAAGCGCGACCACCGCAAAATCGCCTCGCAACTCGATCTCTTCAGCGTTTCCGACTCAGTGGGCGGCGGGCTCATCCTCTACCACCCCAACGGCGCCATCATCCGCTCCCAACTCGAGGAATTCATGCGGTCTGAAAACCTCAAGCGCGGCTACCTGCCGGTTTACCAGCCGCACATCATAAAGTCCGACCTCTGGAAGACAAGCGGCCACTACGACAACTACAAGGAAAACATGTTCTTCACGCAAGTCGACGGGCAAGAATACGGGCTCAAGCCCATGAACTGCCCGGGCCACATCACAATCTACAATGCCCGCAGCCACAGCTACAGGGAACTGCCCCTGAGGTTCTTTGAGTTCGGCACAGTCTACCGCCAAGAGCTTTCCGGCGTCCTCTCCGGCCTCTTCCGCGTGCGCGGCTTTACGCAGGACGACGGCCACCTCTTCATGACGCCCTCGCAAATCAAGGACGAGGTGGCCGGCCTGCTGGAATTCGCACTCTCGGTGATGAAGACGTTCGGCTTTAGCGAGTACGCCATCACTCTTTCCACCAAGCCGGCTAAGGCAATGGGCGAGAATGCCGCTTGGGAAAAGGCCACTAGCGCCTTGCGCGCCTCGCTTGAGGACCTGAAACTCAAGTTCGACGTTGACGAGGGTGGGGGTGCCTTCTACGGCCCCAAAATCGACATCAAAATCAAGGACGCCATCGGCAGGATGTGGCAGTGCACCACAATCCAGCTTGACTTCAACTTGCCCGAGCGCTTTGACGCCACTTACGTCGGGCAGGACGGACAAAAGCACCGGTGCGTAATGGTGCACCGCGCGATTTTCGGCAGCTTCGAGCGCTTCCTGGCCGTCCTCATCGAGCACTACGCGGGCGCGTTCCCGCTTTGGCTCTCGCCAGTGCAGGTGGCGCTCCTGCCGGTAAATGACGGGCACAACGGCTTTTGCAGCGAGCTGGCGGCGAAAATGCGCGCCAGAAGCATCCGAACCGAAGTCGACGACTCGCAGGAGAAGACGGGCGCGAAAATCAGGAACGCACAGTTGCGCAAGATTCCCCTAATGCTGGTTGTCGGCGACAAGGAGGCGGCGTCCGGCCGCCTCGCCGTGCGCACGCGAGACGGCAAAATCGAGGAAGGCATTGCAATAGGCGAGTTCATCGCAAGGACTGCGAAGGACATCGAGGACAGGCGATAGCGCTTTGGACAAGCCGGAAAGTTACGTAAAGGATGGTTCGAATCTTACCGAAGAAGAGAAAGAGTCGCTGCTGCTTTTTTTGGAGAAGGTAGCCGGTCCAAGAGAATCCGCGCAGTATGCATTTAATCGCGCGGTCGCGACAGGGCTGAAACATTACCTGGCGCTCGTCTTGTTTCATAATGGGAACGCTCATGGCATCGTTTCCTTGCGGTTTCATCCTTTCGACCGCGCGGTGCAGGTGGATGACTTGCGTGCGTTGACCTTGCGCGCCTTCGAGAAGGAAAAGGGCCATTCAATTGCGGCCGAGCTTTCCTTGCATGCGATAAACGCCGCGCGTGAAAGCGGCGCAGAAACCATAGGCGGCTTGATGACAAGGGCCGGTACGCGCTTCGTTGAACGCCATGAACGTAGTCATGCACTTAAGATTTCGTCACCAGAATCAGTGCGCAAAGAGGCTATAGTGGCCATACCGATTGAAAGCATTTCCAGAAAGCCGAGGCTGCCGTTCGTCAAATAGCTGCCTTCTTGAGCAGTTCCTTCGCCTTTTCCATTCCCTTTAGTGCGTTCTCCTTGTTTTTTCCTTCCGAGTTGATGCGCACTTTCGGCTCGGTCTTTGACTCGCGTATCAGGAGGGTAAAGTCCTCAAATCTCACGTAAACGCCGTCAAGCAAGTTGGTTTCAAGCACGCTTTCGTCCCGGCCAAGCATTTCCTTGAGTTTCGTGAAATCAGCCTTTCCCCCAATTGCCTGGGTCAGCATGACGTTCTTGAATCGCGCCGCAAACTCGAGCACCTCCGCGGGGTTTGCCTGCGAGAAGAGCGCCGCGGCGTAGATGCCGTCGCTGTCGGGCACGTGGTGCGGGAAGTAGTAGTGGCCGTTTCTCTCTGCCCCCAGGGCCGCGTTTTCCTTGAGCACGGCAGTCACGACGTTGGTCGTGCCAACCGCGCACACCGAGACCCTGAAGCCCGCGTCGGCCAGGTAGTACTTGACTTCGTCGGTAAAGTCGATGTTGATGACGATGCGGTCGTTTTTCTTGAAGTGGTTTTCGCACAGGAACGCGGCCATCATCCCGCCGTCAATCACGCGTCCGCCCGCGGCCGCCATGCACCTGTCGCCGTCGCCGTCAAAAGCCAGGCCGAGCGCATGTTCCTTTACTGTCATTCGCTTGAGCTCGCCGAGAGTCCCATCCGTTGGCTCTGGCGAGTGTTTCTCGAACTTTGGGTCGGGCGCGTCAAAAATCCTCTTGCCGAACAATTGCTTGACGCTGCACGCAGACCCGCCGCCGAGGTCGAAGATTGCGCTGCCCATTTCAGGAATGGAGTCAACATAAGCGGCAAGCAAGCCGGGGGAGTCGATTACTTCGCCCTTTGCGGCTTCCGTCTCGCGGGTGCCCGATTGCTTCCCTTCCTTCGCTTGAACTTGCCTTTCCCACTCTTTTTCAACCGCCTTCAGCTCCGCTTCGCTTGCCATGCGCCTGCCGTGAACCAGCTTGGCGCCGGCGTACTCGGCCGGGTTGTGGCTTGGGGTGAAGGCAATGCCCCACTTCGTGGCGTTGAATGAGACTGCCGGCGTGGGGGCGTTGCCCATGTCAAGGACTTTGCCGGGAAAGCCCGCGCAGAACGCGGCTAGTAATTTTTTGCTGCTGTCCCTATAGTCGCGGCTGGCGACAACTTCTTTTGAGAACGCGGCCATGGCGCGGCCAAGGGCAGTGAATTTTTCGTCAGTCACTTCGGTGCCGTAAACGCCCCTGATGTCGTAGCCGCGGAACATGCTTCATCCCTTGTAGAATTCGTTGTCCTTGATGTTGCGGCCGGCAAAGGCGTTGGGCAGCACCCGGGCGTTTGCGCCTACGAGCGTGCCGCAGTTGATAGTCGCGTTGACGCCGATTTTGGCCCCCCGCCCGACGCAAGCGCCAAGTTTTTTGCGGCCGCTGTTTACAAGCTTGCCCTTGATTTGCACCGCAATCTCGCCCGAGTCAAACCGAAAGTTGGCGGTCTTGGCGCCCGCGCCGAAATTCACTTCCTCGCACACGACGCTGTCGCCAATGTAGTTGAAGTGCGGCGCGTTTGCGCCCCTAAGAAGCACGCTGTTCTTGATTTCACTCGAGTTTCCAACGTGGTTGTCGCCCTCCAGATATGTGAACGGCCGCAGGTAGGCGCCGGGTCCGACTACGCAGTTTTCGCCGATGTAAACCGGCCCCTCTGCATAAGTTCCGCTTTTGACGATGCTGCCCTTGCCGACGAACAGCTTTCCCTTGATAGTGACGCCGGGCTCGACCGTGCCTTCGACCTTGAATTCAACCATGTGCTCAAGGCAGTAGGCGTTTGCATCGAGGTAGTTCCAATAACAGCCGACGTCGGTCCAAAACCCGTCATGCACCGCGATTTCCACGCGGTTCTTCGCGGCGTAGGCCGTTAGCGCGTCGGTCGCCTCGAGTTCCCCGCGCTTTGACTTGCGGACCAGGGCGAGCTCGTTAAGAAAGCCGTTTTTGACGTAGTAGGCGCCAGTGCTGACCAGCCCCTCGCGGGCCGCCGGGTCCTTTTCCGCAATGCCGGCAAGGCCGCCATTCTTCACTTTGAGCAGGCCGAAGTTGTGCGCGTCGGCCACGCGCTTTGCTACTATGAATGCCGCGCGCTTCATGAGGCGGCTTGCGAGGCTGCGGTAAAAGTCCGGCGAAAAGAAGCAATCGCCGTTGAGCACCAGAAAGTCGCTTTTGCCGATTTGCTTTGCAGCAGCCGCAACAGCGTGTGCGGTTCCCCCCTGCGTTTGCTGGATTGCATACGCCAGCTTCTTGGCATAGGGCTTTTTGGAAAAGTGCGCTTCAAAAGCGAGCTTGTCTTTTTCCGCGACGACCAGCACTATTTTCTCGAAAAGCGGCGCAACGCCAGCCGCCGCGTGCTCGGCAAGCGGCTTTCCTGCAATCCGCACGAGCGCCTTTGTCGTGCCTTCGGTAAGGGGGGCGAGCCTCGTTCCCCTGCCGGCTGCCAGAATCACTGCTACTGCCATCTAAATCCACTCCAAGTAATTTGGTCGCAGGATGATTTAAAGTCCGTTAAAGCCCCCTTTGGCACGTGCCGCCCCCAAACGCCTGCCTTATAAACACAGGCGCTTCGCTATTATTAATTTTTTAATAGTTCTATCAAACTGGTTAAAGTCGGCCCCCTCAAGTGCCCACCCTTCAGTTTTTAAGGGATTGGCGCGAGGTATCTAGGCAGTGGGGGGGAGTGTTTGGCCGCCAGTTTTGACGACTTTAGGAAACTAGAGTTGCGCGTTGGGAAAGTGATGGAGTGCGAACCCGTCGAGGGCAGCGACAAGCTCTACAAGCTCGCGGTGCGCATCGGCGACGAGACGCGCACCCTGGCCGCCGGCCTTGCCGAGCACTACGCGCCCGACGAGCTTTTGGGCAAGATGATTGTCGTCATCACCAACCTCGAGCCCAGGGTGCTCAAGGGCATCGAGAGCCAGGGCATGCTTTTGGCCGCCGACGACGGGAGCGGGAAGGTCTCGGTTCTCACTGTTGACGGCGAAATCGGCGACGGCGCGACAGTGCGCTAAGGCGGGGGGAAAAAGCCCGTGGGGAAGTTGGTTGTTTTAGTCTTGCTTTTGGCCGCAGCTGTTGCGCTCTACTACTTGCAGCTGGCGCCTTCCTCGCCTGTTGTCACTCTCGACGCTCCGGGCGGAAAGCTTTCCTGCCAAGTCGCGTCAACAGAGCAAGCCCGCGAGGCCGGCCTCTCAAACCGCACTTTCTTGTGCCCGAACTGTTGCTTGCTCTTCGAGTTTGAGGAGCCCGGCAGGCCAGGCTTCTGGATGAAGGACATGAAGTTTGCGCTTGACATAGTGTTTCTCGACGCGAACTACTCGGTCGTCGACTTGTGGCAAAACGCCGTTCCCTGCACGCCGCAGGAGTGCCAACTCCGCTATCCGCGTGCCGACTCGAAATACGTCGTCGAAGTCAACGCTGGAAGGGCGGCAGAGCTGGGGCTTGAAAAAGGCGCGCGAGCCGTTATAGCCGGTTAGCCTGGCGGCCGGCCTTATTTTACTCGCCGTATTCCGGGCACGCGGCCGTAGGCCGCGTCGGTCGAGGCCATTTCGAGTTTTTTGTCAAGGCAAACTGCCGCATGGAAGGCGTCGAAAATCCCGAGGCCGTGCTTTTCGCGGAGCAGCAGGCTTTTCTCAAACTGCCGGGCAGTAAAGTCGAGCAGCCTGATTTTCGGAACGGCTTTTTCCACCAGCGCGGCCGTGCTAAGGCTCAAGCCGTCCCCCAGCTCCCGCTTTATCACGATTTCAAGCTCGACCAGCGTTATCGTCGAGGTGTACTTCGGGCCTTTTTCCGCAACTGCCTTTTCCGCGTATTCCTTGTTGAAGTCCTTTTCCTTGATTAAAGCGTAAAGAACGTCAGTGTCCAGATACATTTCACTCGCCCTTTATTTCCCGATACGCGTATTCTTCGGCCTTGGCGTGCAGCCTGCTTTTCACCAGCCCGTACTCCTCGCCGTAGTGCAAAAGCGCCATCCTGAGCGCCTCGGCCTTCGTCTTGGCAAAACCGCGCTCTACCAGCGAGGTCAGCACCTCGTCGAGAACGCCGGAAAACTCGACAGTCAAAGTAGCCACGAATACCACCTACAAAGAAATAGTAAATCACTATTAAAATGCTTTTCGCTACCGGCTTGCCAATTACCAAAAAGAGGCGAGTGCGGCGACCGGGAATCGGACCCGGGTTTCCGCCTTGGCAAGGCGGTATCATACCACTAGACCATCGCCGCGTAGTGTTGTTCAATTAGTTTTAGGCCCGCGACACGCTTAAATGACTTCGCGTGGGGGGCGCTAGCCGAGGCCGAAGAAGGCGAGTATTGTCTTGATGAACTTGTCGAATGTCGAGAGCATCGACTGGTCGGAGAGCGCTTCGGTTGCAGGCGGGACCGGGGTCGGCTGGGGCAAGTCTATTAGAATGGGCCTGCCGAGCTTGTAGGTGCCGGTCTCGACCGTGAGCTTGCCGCTTACCGAGCGCAGGCCGGCGGGATTTAGGGTGAATTCGAGGCTGCCGCGCTCGCCGACCTCGAGGTCGAGCCGCTTTTCCTGCGTGCCGGCGTTCGTCTCAAGGACTGCCCGGCCGTTCCGCACTTCTCCCTCGCCGGTGTTTAGAAACTCTACCTTGACTACTAGCGAGCCGTCGGGCTCGACGCGCGGGTCGACGTCGGTGACGTGCAGTTCCTGGGGCTTGTCGCTGCGGCCGCCCAGTTCCGCCTTGATGGTGGCGTCGCGCTCCTGCCCGAGCGCGCTGACCTTGATTGGGAAGCTGTAGAGATAGCCGTCCGTAAGCCGGTTTGGCAGGATGGCTTGCCATTGCAGCACCGCTTCCTTGCCTGGCCTCAGGAACACTAGCGACTCTGCGGGCCCGATAACGTTGACTTCAGCCGGTGCGGTGAGTGAAACGGGCACTGCAATTGGCTTGTTTGCAAGGGACCTTATGCGGCCGGTGATGTTGGCCGCCGCCCCCTGGCCGAGAGTGGCGTTGGGGTAAGCCACTTCAAGCTCGAAGAGTTTTGGAAAATCCCCCGCGTCGTCGAGGCTCACTGTTGCAGTGCGCACTATCCGCACGTTGGAAAGCGAATAGCCGAATGGCGTTGCAGAGAGGGATTCCTTGATGTCGTTCTGGTCTGTTCCTTCGGCGAACTTGACGTGCGTCGCGTCGAGGAGTATGGCCTCGTTGAAAGTCGGGTCTGTGGCAATCCACCTGCCGTCGGCATAGGCCTCGACCCACGCGTGCGGCCCCCAGTTGGCGGACTCGGTGCAGTTGACGCTGCAAACGTAGCCTGCAATGAACTTGGCGGGAATGCCGGCCGAGCGGAGCATGCTTACGAGGAGGTGCGAGTACTCGTCGCACGTGCCGACCTGGTTTTCGAACACCCAGTTGGCGTTCTGGACCGTAGCGCCGTAGCCCGGGCCGTCATACTTCACGCGATTGTGCACCCAGTCGGTCATCTTGACAACCGCCTCGGTTTCGCCGCTGCCCTGCCTTAATTCGCCCGCCTTCGCCCTGATGCCGGCACTTGCCCGCGTGAGGTCGGTTTGGGGGAGGAACGGCGTTTCCCCTCCGGTTGCATCCGCGGCGTTTGCGTAGTCAACGTCAACCGACGCCCTGGCCACCAGGTTTTCCGTTTGCTGTTTTGGGGCGAAGCTGAATTCCAACAGCTCGTTGCCAAACGCGTCGGTCTTTCTGGCAAACGGCCGGTTGGCGCCCGGTTCGGTCCTCGCTTCCTGGCTGTTCGTGGTCGGGAAGCCGAACGTGCGGAAGGTAAACGAGCCGGGCAAGCCGTTTTGGAATTCGATAGTCCAGTTGAGCTCGAGGAAAACCTTGCTCGCGCCGATGTTTTTAGGCGTGCTCGTGTCAACTGCCAGGGCGGGCGAAACGAGCAGGAGTGCCGCAAAAAGCGCGGGCAGTAGTTTCACGCAAATCAATTCTCAAGGCCGGCTTTTAACTCCCGCGGGTATGCCGGCTTGGCGCGCATTCTTTTCATTGCCCGTATTGCCAGAACCAGCGCCAAAGCAGGGCTAAGGCGATTATGATGACTGCAACAGTTGCCTCAAACTCGGTCAACGCGGGGGGTTACCTCTGGTTAAGTTGAGGGAAAAAGGTGAATAAAAAACAGGGGGCGAGTGGAATACTATGCCCCAAGGTCGCCGGCAGTGATGCCAAGCTCGTCGTCAGGAATGCTCGGCGGCTGTTCCTGGGACGCGCTGATTCCGGCGTCAATGGCTTTTTGCGTCTCGCCCGAGTCAACAGGAGGCGCTGGCGGCTGGTCGGACGGGGCAACAGTAGGCTGGGCCGTTGCCTGCGGGGCCGGCGTGGCCTTGGTTCCGCCTTGCGCAACGCATCCGATTATGACTGTGCCAAGCAGCAGGGCAATCAAGAGTTCCTTCAATCAAAAGCACCTCCAAATGTTACTGGAAATACGCGTTCATGCAATAAAAAGGATAGCCCGCCTGAAAAAGCGGGCGGCTTAAGAACTTACGCTGATGCGGTTGCAACTGCAGCTACAGTCGCTTCCGGGGTCTCTTCGGCTTCCTCGGGCCCTGCGGTTGCTTGTTCAGCACCGTCATCCGCTTCAACAGTGGCTGTTGCGCTTGCCTCCGGGGCGGGGGTGACAACAGCGCCGGTGACTGTCGCTACGGCAGTCCTTACTGCCTGGCGGAGTTCCTTTAG
>ORJL011115864.1_pt1 | contig 17032 bp, 10 predicted proteins | sample 1779941 | NCBI WGS metagenome assembly ORJL01 (sample SAMEA104232317, study PRJEB22302) | groundwater metagenome | biome: forest; feature: aquifer; material: groundwater | place: USA | collected 2011-08-07 | depth 5.8 m | reverse complement strand
TAATCGCCGTCGATGATGGCAGGCTCGCGCACCAGCGCGCGGAACAGCGGCAGCGTGGTTTCGATGCCGTCCACCACCAATTCGTCGAGCGCGCGCTTGAGCCGCATCAGGCATTCCGGGCGCGTCTTGCCGTGCACGATCAGCTTGCCGACCAGCGAATCGTAATAGGACGGGATCGTGTAGCCCTGATAGACCGCTGAATCGATGCGCACGCCGAGCCCGCCGGGCGCGTGATAATGCATGATCTTGCCCGGCGAGGGACGGAACGACACAGGATTTTCGGCATTGATGCGGCATTCGATGGAATGGCCGTGAAACTTCACGTCCTTCTGCGCCAGCGGCAAATCGCCGCCGGCGCCGACCCTGATCTGCTCAAGGACGAGGTCGATATCGGTGATCATTTCCGTCACCGGATGCTCGACCTGGATGCGCGTATTCATCTCGATGAAATAGAAGTTGCCGTCCTCATAGAGGAACTCGACGGTGCCGACGCCGAGATATTTCAGCTCGCGCATGGCGGCGGCGACCGTCTCGCCGATCGAGTCGCGCGCGGCGGTGTTGAGAGCGGGGGAGGGGCCTTCCTCCCACACCTTCTGATGCCGGCGCTGCAGCGAACAGTCGCGTTCGCCGAGATGGATGGCATTGCCGCGGCCGTCGCCGAGCACCTGGATTTCGATATGGCGGGGCTTTTGCAGATATTTTTCCAGATAGACGGCGTCGTCGCCGAAGGCGGCCATGGCCTCGGCGCGCGCGGTGGAGAGCGCGGTGGAAAGCTCCGCCTCGCTCTGCGCGACCTTCATGCCGCGCCCGCCGCCGCCGGCGGCTGCCTTGACCAGGATCGGAAAGCCGATCTCACGGCCGATGGCGAGCGCCTCGCCGTCGGATTTCACGCCGCCTTCGGAGCCGGGCACCACCGGGATGCCCAGCCGCTTAGCGGTGCGCTTGGCTTCGATCTTGTCGCCCATCAGCCGGATATGCTCGGGCTTGGGGCCGATGAAATGCACCTTGTGCTCGCAGAGGATTTCGGCGAAGCGCGCGTTCTCGGACAGGAAGCCGTAGCCGGGATGCACCGCGTCGGCCCCGGTGATCTCGCAGGCGGCGAGCAGGGCGGGGATATTGAGATAGCTGTCCTTCGCCGGGGGCGGGCCGATGCACACGCTCTCGTCGGCAAGCCGCACATGCATGGCATCGGCGTCGGCGGTGGAATGCACCGCGACGGTGGCGATACCAAGCTCCTTGCAAGCGCGCAGCACGCGCAGCGCGATCTCGCCGCGGTTGGCGATCAGGATCTTGTCGAACATGGCTCGTCTACACCACGCGTCATGGCCAAGCTCGTCCCGGCCATCCATGTGTTTGGCCGGAAAGAAAGACGTGGATGCCCGGCATCGCAGACAAGTTTACGCAGTCTGCGCACGCTTGACTGCGTGTGCCGGGCATGACAGTACAATTTGTCACTTGCACGTTCACTCAATAATCATCAACGGCTCGCCGAATTCCACCGGCTGGCGGTCCTCGATCAGAATCTGGATCACGGTGCCCGCGCGCGGCGCCGGAATCTGATTCATCGTCTTCATCGCCTCGATAATGAGCAGGGTTTGACCGGCGATCACTTGGCTGCCGACATCGACGAAAGGCCGCGCTCCGGGCTCCGGGCTGAGATAGGCGGTGCCGACCATCGGCGAGGCGACCACGCCGGGATGCTTGGCGAGATCAGGCGCGGCTTGGGAGGTGATGCCGACCGGCGCGGGCGCGTGAACGGCGGCGGGTAAATGATGCGCCATGACTGCCGCGCCCTGAACCTGGCGGGCGACGCGCACGCGCAAGCCCGCTTGCTCGATCTCGATTTCGCTCAAGCCCGTTTCTTCCAGCAGCGCCGAAAGCTCGCGGACGAGGTCCTTGTCCACCGCTAGCTTCTGCTTCGGCTTTTCCGGGGCGCGCGCCATGGTTCAGTTCTGGGCTTTCGCGCCGGTCATGGCGGCGAGGCCGGCGATGGCGAGCGCGTAGCCTTCGATGCCAAAGCCGCCGATGCTCGCCTTGGCGGCCATGGCGATGAAGGAATGATGCCGGAAAGTCTCGCGCGCGTGCCTATTCGTGATGTGCACTTCGATCACCGGCATGTTGACGGCAAGGAGCGCATCGAGGATCGAGACCGAGCTGTGGGTGTAGCCGGCTGCGTTGATGATAATGCCCGCCGCCTTCTTGGCGCGCGCTTCGTGAATCCAGTCGATCAGCTCGCCTTCGCTGTTGGATTGCCGGCACTCGGCGGTGAAGCCGTGGCGCGCGGCGGTCTTGCGGCAAAGCGCTTCCAGGTTTTTCAGCGTCGCGCGGCCATACTTCTCCGGCTCGCGGCTGCCGAGCAGGTTGAGGTTGGGGCCGTTGAGGACGTAGATGGTCTTCGCCATGACGGATCAGGAGCAGATTCGCGGGCCGCGGACACAACATAACACGCGCCGGGAATCAGTGTTTATAGGTTGCCGCGCGGGTGAGGGGAAGCCGGAACGGAACGAACCGGGGTCATTCGCAAAGAAGGTAAATTCAACATCCGCCCCGTGGCATAATGAATAACAAAGAGCCCCAATGGCCGGTCAGCAGATGACCTTGCCGCAGCGCGCGGTGTTGACCTTTTCCTTCAAGGCCGCGAGGCCGACCGCGCCGATCAGCAATTCGGAGCCGACGACGTAGCTCGGCGTGCCGTTTATGCCGAGCGCGTCGGCGAGCTTGAAGCTTTCTTCCAGCGTGGCCTTTATCTCGTCGCTCACCATGTCCTTTTCCAGGCGCGTTATGTCGAGGCCGGCTTCCTTGGCGGCGGCGAGGGCCTGCGGGCGGTCGATCTGCCCGCGATTAGCGAAAAGCTTCTCATGGAAATCGAGGTATTTCTTGCCGGTCTTGTCCTGCATCCGCACCGCGATGGAGACCCGCGCCGCCTGCGTCGAACCTTCACCCAGCACGGGAAATTCCTTCAGCACGATCTTGAGCTTGGGATCGGTCTTCAGCAGATCGAGCATGTCTGGCATCGCGCGTTTGCAGAAACCGCAATTGTAATCGAAGAACTCGACCATGGTGACGTCGCCTTGCGGATTGCCGAGCACAACCTGACGCGGCGAGCTGAACAGCGCCTGCGCGTGCTCCTTGATTGCGGCTTTGTACTTCTCGACCTCGGCTGCGGCCTGGCGCTTTTGGAGCTCGGCCATGGCCTCCTGCAGCACTTCCGGACGCGCGATCAGGTATTCGCGCACGATACGCTCAATTTCGCCGCGCTGGACGGTGGAGAGCTGCCGTGCGTCGGTGGCGGGCGCAGCTTTCGCGGTGCGGGATTCAGACGCGACTTTTGGCTTCGCGGCTTCGGTGCGACCGACAATCTCGTCCCGCTGTTTACGCTTGGTTGCGACTGCCGGCGCCGGATCACCCAAGCCGAGGAGATCGATAAAAAACTGATTGAACGGGGTTGGACGTTCCTTGGCGGCGGCCGTTGATACGGTCATCGCTATTGCACCAATAATGAAAAAAAATGCGGCGCCGGCGAACAGGCGCGGGCTCGATGTCATCGTCTGATCCTTCCCAGCATCATTTGTTTCCGCTTCCCTTCGAGGGCTTGGAAGCGACGATGTCGTCAGCCTTGACCCAGCCGGGCGTGCCGACGGGAAAGCGCGTTTTGGCGCGAGCGGCCAAGTTACGCGCGGTTTGCATGTCGCCCCGCGCGGCGGCGGCCTGAGCCGAGGCGAGATCGGCCTGGGCCAGATCGCCCTTGCGCCCATAGGCCATGGCGAGCTGCGTATAGCCGTCCGGCACCTCCGGCTCGCGCGCCAGAGCCTCGCGCAAAAGGTTCACGGCTTCCTCGGCGAGCTTCGGATTGTTGGTCGCGATCAGCGCCTGACCGAGCATGACCTGAATCAGCGCAGGATTCGGCGCAAGCTGGACCGCGTGCCGCAATGGCGCAATGGCCTCGGCCGCCTTGCCGCTTTCGAGCAGGGCTTGGCCCTTGAGTTCGTAGAAGTAGGGATTGTTAGGCTGCGCCTGGATCAGGCCGTCGATTTGCGCGACGGCCGTGCGCAGTTCCGAGTGGCGATACGTCGAAATGGCCCGGGCGTAACGTGCCGCCAGGCTCGTGTCGGACGCGGGATAACGCCGCGCCGCCGCGTCCGGCCGATCGAGGAATCCGAAGAGCTTGGCGCGCATGAGATCGTGCCGCAACTGAAGCTCCGGCGAATCCTTCTTGTTCCAATAGGGGCTCGCCTGGGCAAGGTTGGCGAGCGCGGCGACACGCTCCGCCGGCATGGGATGCGACTGCACATAGGGGTCCGCGGAACGCGCCGTGAACAATATCTGATCGGCCAAGCGTTTGAAGGTCTCATACATGCCCTTGGGCGACTGGCCGGTGGCGGTGAGAAATTTCACCCCGGCGCGGTCGGCCTGCTCTTCTTGCGCGCGCATATAGGCCAGCAGCGAGCGCCGGATCATTTCCTGAGGCGCCGTAATGGCCGCCATGCCCGCATTCTGGGTGTTGGCGCCGCCGCGTGACGCCGCGACCATGGCGCCGACCCCGAGAATGGTGGCGAGGATCGATTGCGTGGAGGCCTTGGCGATTTCCTCCCGCATCTTGGAGAGATGGCCGCCGGCTATGTGTCCGGTTTCATGCGCGAGCACCCCAATGATCTGGTTCGGGGTCTCCGACTCCATGAGCGCGCCGGTGTTGATGAAGATGCGGCGACCGTCAGCGACGAAGGCGTTGAAGGAACGCTCGTTGATGATGACGACGCGGATATTCTGCTGGGCAAGACCGGCGGTGAGCAGGACAGGCTGGGCGTACTCACGCAGCAGCTGTTCGATCTCCGCATCGCGGACGATCGGCAGATTCTGCGCCAGATCGCCTTGTGCCTGCGCCGGCCCGCTTGCGGCAAGGACGGCGGCAAACACGGCGGCCGCGCGAGTTGCTGGCGTCGTCCGCCGTGTCTTGATAGGTCTGCCGGCCTGGGTCATCGGGCCACAATCTCGATCTTTTGCCGCCATGGGCGCACGCTAGGGATGTGCAACAATGAGGTCAACTGATGCTCCGGAGAGATGCTAAACGCCATAAACCCGCGCAATGCCGGCAAATTCGCCGTCGAATGCGGCAACAGCGGGGCGGCCGGACGTTTCGCCTGAGAAGCTCAAGCCATGCTGGATAAGGCAAAACAGTTGATCTCTTCTTCACGCCGCAGCGACGTGCCGCCGTTCATGGTGATGGACGTGATGGCGGCGGCGGCCAGAATCGAGGCCGCGGGCGGGCGCGTCATCCATATGGAGGTGGGCCAGCCGGCGGCGCCCGCGCCATCGACGGCGATTACCGCCGCGCGCGCGGCGCTCGGCGGGCCGCTTGCCTATACGGAAGCGCTTGGCATTCCGTCGCTGCGCAAAAGGATCGCGCGGCATTACCAGGAACAGTACGGCGTCACGGTCGATCCGGGCTGCGTCGTCGTCACCACGGGATCGTCGGGAGGGTTCATTCTTGCGTTCCTGGCGCTGTTTGAGTCTGGAGACCGCGTGGCGCTGGCAAATCCCGGCTATCCGCCCTACCGGCATATTTTGTCGGCGCTCGGCTGCGCGCCGGTGCTGATCGAGACGTCGGCGCAGACGCGCTGGGCGATGACTCCCGCGGCGCTGATCGCGGAGCACCGGCGGCGACCGCTGAAGGGCGTGGTGATCGCGAGCCCGGCCAATCCCACCGGCACGATGATGGACGCGGCGGCGCTCGCCGAACTGATCCGCGCCGTGGAAGCCGAAGGCATCCGCGTGATCTCCGACGAGATTTATCACGGTTTGGACTACGCCTTTGCGGCGGAGACGGCAGTGCGGCTGTCGCCGAGCGCCGTTGTCATCAATTCCTTCTCGAAATATTTCTGCATGACCGGCTGGCGAGTCGGATGGATGATCGCGCCGGAGCCGCTGGTGCGGCCGATCGAGCGCCTGCAACAAAACCTCGCCATCTCGGTGCCGACGATCTCACAGATCGCAGGCGAGGCGGCGTTCGATGGCCGCGCGGAAATGGAAGCGGTGAAGCACGGCTATGAGGAGAACCGGCGTCTATTGTTGGAAGGCTTGCCGAAAACCGGGCTCGACAAGTTCCTGCCGGTGGACGGCGCCTTCTATCTCTATGCCGATGTATCGCGCTTCACCAACGACAGCCTCGATTTCGCCAAGCGCATGCTGGAGGAGGCGGGCGTGGCGGCGACGCCGGGGCTGGATTTCGATCCGGTGCGCGGAAAACAATTTTTGCGCTTCTGCTACGCCGGTTCTGCCGCCGACATGCGCGAGGCGGTGGAGCGGATCGGAGCGTGGTTGAGGCGGGAGTGAGGAGACGTTTGCTACGACCTATCCTTTTGCCTTGAGCGACTTGTACATCTCCAAGGCGTCCGCCGGTTTGGCGTTCTTGTGCACCACGGCGTTGACGGCGGCGATCATGGCTTTGGGAGCGTCGGACTGAAAGATGTTGCGTCCCATGTCCACGCCGGATGCGCCTTGTTGGACGGCATTGTAGGCCATGGTCAGCGCGTCGAGTTCGGGCAGCTTCTTGCCGCCGGCCATGACGATCGGCACTGGGCAGGAAGCGGTGATGGTTTCGAAGCCTTCGTCCACGTAATAGGTCTTGACGTATTGCGCGCCGAGCTCGGCGATGATGCGGCAGGCGAGCCGGAAATATTTCGCGTCGCGCACCATGTTCTTGCCGACGGCGGTGATGCCCATGACCGGGATGCCGCAGCGTAAGCCGGCATCCACCAGCTTGGTCATGTTGTGCACGGAACGGGTCTCGAACTCGCCGCCGATGAACACCTGGATGCCGACGCCGGCGGCGTTGAGGCGGACGGCGTCGTCCATGTCCATGGCGATCTGCTCGTCGGAAAGCTCTTCCCGCAGGATGCTGGGGCCGCCGCTGGCGCGCAGCACCATCGGTTTGGTGGAGGCGGCCGGAATGACGGAACGCAGGATGCCGCGCGTGCAGAACAAGGCGTCGCAGGACGGCAACAGCGGAACGATGGAAAGATCAATGCGCTCCAGCCCGGTGGTCGGGCCCTGGAAATAGCCGTGGTCGACCGCCAGCATCACGGTGCGGCCCGAGGCTGGGTTGAACACGCGCGCCAGGCGGTTCTTCATGCCCCAATCGAGCTGGTGCGAGCCTTTCAGGAAAAAGCCCGGCGTGATCTGCGGCTGGTCGGCGGAGTATCGCTCACCTTCTTTATCGGCTTCCGGCATAATCCCCTCGTGGTTGTCAGCTTTATCGCATTTATCGCAGCGCCGCGGCGATGTTGCCGCCGTCGACGGTGGTGACGTCGCCGGTGGTTTTGAGCGCCAGCGCATGATGCAGGAAGGCTTGCGCGACGTCATCGGCGGTGACTTCGCGGCCGAGCAGATTGCCGGCCATGTAATCCTTCTCGCTCACGCCGCGCGACTTCGAGCGCTCTTTGATAAAATCATCGGTGAGCAACCCGGAGCGGATGCGGTCGGCGTTGACCGCGCCGGTGCGGATGCCTTCGGCTCCGTAGTCGAGCGCGTATTGCCGCATGAGGAAGAAGGTTGCGGCCTTGGGCAGACCGTAGGGGCCGAAATTCGGTCCGGGATTCACCGCCTGCTTCGACACGTTGAACAGCAGACAGCCGCCGGTGCCCTGCGCCAGCATGATGCGCACGGCATTCTGCGCCACGCGCTGGTGGCCGTAGAAATTCAATTCGAAACTTTTGCGTAAGATCGCTTCATCGACTTCGCCGATGCGGCCCTGCCAGGCGGCGCCGGCGTTCGACACGGCAATGTCCACGCCGCCGAAGTGTTCGACCACCTTGCCGAAGGCCACGCGCACGGAGGCTGGATCGGTGACATCGCAGGCGACGGCCAGCGCCGCGCCGCCAATAGCCTTGGCCTGCGCCTGCGCCGCCTTCTCATCGATGTCGAGCAACGCGACTTCCGCACCGGCCGCGGCGAAGGCTCGTGCGGTGGCCGAGCCGATCGCGCCGCCGGCGCCGGTGACCACGGCGATCTGTCCGGCCAGCGGCAATTCCTTGGCGGAGCCGAGCTTGGCCTGTTCGAGCGACCAGTATTCGCAATCGAACACGTCGGCTTCGCTGATCGACTCGAAGCGGCCGATGGCTTCGGCATCGGTGATCCCTTCGACCGCGGCTTCCGCCACGTCAGCGGCGACACGCGCGTCCTGCATTGAGCGGCCGAGTCCGAACAGGCCCAGGCCCGGCACCAGCGCGACGCGGGGCAGGGGATCGAGCATGGTCTTGTTGCCGCCGACGCGCGTGGTGTGGCGTTCGAAGTAAGCGCGGTAGTGCTCGGCGAATTTCTTCACCGCCTGCTGCGCGGCCGTCTTGAATGCGTCGAGATGACCGTCAGCAGGCGCCGGCACGATCAGCGGCCAGTTTTTGGTACGGATGATGTGGTCGGGCGTGATCACGCCTTGCGAAGCGTAACGCGCGATCTCGCTGCCGTTGACGAAGGCGAGAATGGCTGGACTAGCGCGGAACTCGCAGATGAGGCGGCGAAACGCGCCTTCGACCTTGTCGTCCTTGAGGCTACAGGCGCCGCGCAGGATCGGTGCGACATCGGCCCGCGGCGCGATCCGCTGCGGCAATTGCGCGGTTGCGAACACCGCCTTGCGGTTCTTCTTCAGCCGTTCCTCGGCGCGCGTCACCATCTCGATCATGCGCTCATAGGCCTCGCGCGCCGTTGCGCCGAAGGTGAAGATGCCGTGCTTGTGCAGGATCAGGCCCAAAACCTTGGGATCGGCGTCGAACACTTCCGCCGCTTTCTTGGCGAGGCCGAAACCGGGCATCAGGTAAGGCACGAGCCCCATGCGTCCGTCATAAATCTCACGGCACAGGTCTGGTCCATTGGGCTGATCGGTGAGGCTGACCACGGCGGTGGAGTGCGTATGGTCGATGAACTTATGCGGCATGAAGGCGTGCAGCAGCATCTCCAGTGACGGGTTTGGCGCCATCGGATCGAGAAGACTGGCGCGCTGGATGCGCACCATGTCCTCATCGGACAAGGCGTCGAGCGCGCGCAGCTTTTGCAACTGAGCGAGGCGCACGGCGGGCAAGCCCGCGGGCTCGATCGTGCCCATGTCCCAGCCGGAGCCTTTGACGCAGAGCGCGTCCGCCTCCTCGCCGAGCAGGTCGGGCATTCGCGTCTTTACCGAAGTGTTGCCGCCGCCGTGCAGGACGAGCTTCGGGTCGCGGCCAAGCAGGCGCGTGGTGTAGACGCGCAACGCGAGGTCACGGCTCACGCCCTTCTGGGCGTAGCTCTCGACCATGGCCTCCGCGTCGCGATCAGCCCATGCGCTTTTCATCCTTCACCCCGTTACGCCAAGCGGCAACGTCCCAGTCATTCACCGGCGGAATTATATAGTGATCCGCGCGGCAAATGCTCAGGCGCAGTTAGCCCTTATCGCCCATGATGCGCTTCGCCCACCAACCGGTCTTACGCGGCTTGCCGGCGTCGTCGCTTGCGGGCGGTTCTTGCGCCGTGCTCGGCGCGGCGGGTGCCGGCTCGGCGCGCGGCGTTGGTGAAAATCCCTGGCCGGACGTGAAAGTAGGCGCCGGTTCGCGCACGGTCGAGCGCCGCTTGATCGCTTCCGGCTCGGCACTGGCGCTCGGCATGGGAGGCGGTGTCACAGGACGCGCCGGAGCCTCGCTGATCGGCGGCTGGTTGATCTCTCTTGCAACCGCGCTTGGTTCGATTCGCGGCGGCCGCGTACTCTCGGCGATGTCCTGGCCGCCGGCATAGGGTTGCCTGCCGCCGTTATTATTGCCGCCGTTGCCCGGAGCGAGTTCGCCGCCCTCGCGGTCGCGCCGATTGCGCCGGCCGCCGCGGCGGCCGCGCCGCCGGCGACGCGGTTCGCCTTCGCCACGCGGGTGGCCGCCTTCGGCTGACGCTGGCGCGCCGCTGCGTTCCGCGCCCGCGCGCTCTGCCTGATCTTGCTGGCCGTCTTCTTCCGGGCGGCCATTGTTCAGGGGCTCGCGCGGCTGTCCTTCGCGGGCAGGCTCCTGCGCTTCGCCGACGCCGCTGCCGCGGCCACGCCGACGCCGCCGTCTGTGGCGGGGAGCGCCTTCGTCCTGCTCACTCTCGGGGCGCTCGTCGCTGGCCTGCGCTTCGGCTTTGGCTCCTTCTTCAATATCAATCTCTTCCTCTTCCTCTTCTTCTTCCGGGGCGGGCAGGAGAGCAGCCGGCTGCGACGCCAGCAGCGCCTTCGCCGCTTCGACGCTGTGCACCTGCTCGCCACGATCGATGACGAATGATATCTGGCCCGAAACACTCGGGTCGGCGGTTACGGTCAGCGTGACGCGGAAACGCTCTTCCAGGCTGCGCAGATGCGCGCGCTTGTGATTGAGCACATAGATCGCGACCTCAGCTCGAGTGCGTACAATGAGATTATGCGTAGCACTCTTGATGAGCGCTTCCTCCAGCGAGCGCAGGAGCTGCAACGCTACCGAGGCGACCGATCGCACATGCCCGGTGCCGCCGCAGGCCGGGCATTTCTCGGTCGAGCTTTCCAGCACGCTGGTGCGGATGCGTTGGCGCGACATCTCCAAGAGGCCAAAATGCGAAATGCCGCCGACCTGGATGCGGGCGCGGTCGTGTTTGAGGCATTCCTTCAGCCGGCGCTCGACGGCGCGGTTGTTGCGCTTCTCCTCCATGTCGATGAAGTCGATGACGATCAGGCCCGCGAGATCGCGCATACGCAACTGCCGCGCGACCTCCTCGGCGGCTTCCAGATTGGTCTTGAGCGCGGTGTCCTCGATGTGATGCTCGCGCGTGGCGCGTCCGGAGTTGACGTCGATGGCGACCAGCGCCTCCGCCTGGTTGATGACGATATAGCCGCCGGAGCGCAGCTGCACCGTGGGGGAGAACATGGCGTCGAGCTGGCTCTCGATGCCGTAGCGGGTGAAGAGCGGCTGGACGTCCTTGTAGGGTTTCACGTTCTTCGCATGGCTGGGCATCAGCATGCGCATGAAATCTTTCGCTTCCTTGTAGGCCTCGTCGCCGGCGACGATGACCTCGTCGATGTCCTTGTTGTAGAGGTCGCGGATCGAGCGCTTGACCAGCGAGCCTTCCTCATAGACGAGCTTGGGCGCGGTGGATTTCAGCGTGAGGTCGCGCACCGTCTCCCAGAGGCGCAGAAGATATTCGAAGTCGCGCTTGACCTCAGTCTTGGTGCGGCTGGCGCCCGCGGTGCGCAAAATAACGCCCATGCCTTCCGGCACTTCGAGATCCTGAGCGATTTCCTTGAGCTTCTTGCGGTCGGTGGAGTCGGTGATCTTGCGGCTAATGCCGCCGCCGCGCGCGGTGTTGGGCATCAGCACCGAATAGCGGCCGGCGAGCGACAGATAAGTGGTGAGCGCCGCGCCTTTGGTGCCGCGTTCTTCCTTCACCACCTGCACCAGCATGACTTGGCGGCGCTTGATGACTTCCTGGATTTTGTATTGGCGGCGGCCGCGCAGCATGCGCTCCGGCACTTCCTCCATCGCGTCGGCGCCGCCGACGGACTCGACGGCTGGCTCTTCGTGTTCGCCATTCTCGCCGCCGTTGTCGGCATGATGGACATCGTCGGGCGTGCCGTGGCCGTCCGCATTAGCCTCCCCGCCGGGTGCCTGGCTGCGGGTCTCCTCCGCCTCCATGGACTCGGCCTGCTGGATCATCCCTATGGGCTCGTTCGGCGTCAGCTCGGCGGAGGCCAGATGCTCGGGCGTGGAGGCCTCATCGTCAGCGACGGGCGAGCTGTTGTCGGATTCCTGTCCCGCGACAGGTTCAAATGCGGCCTTTTCGAACCGCGCGTCCAATTCCGCCTCGCTCGAAGCGGCGCCCTCGGCATCGCTCGGCGCAGTGATCTCAGCGTTGATGGGTTCGCTTCTGACCGTCTCGCGCCGGCGGTGAGCGCCGCGATGGCGGCCGCGCCGCCGGCCGGCGCGGCTATCGGCCTCCACGTCGGCGGCGCGGGCGGCGCGCTCGTCCTCTTCAATCAGCGCCTGCCGGTCGGCGACCGGAATCTGGTAATAGTCGGGGTGAATTTCGCTGAAGGCGAGGAAGCCGTGGCGGTTGCCGCCGTAATCGACGAAGGCCGCCTGCAGCGACGGCTCCACGCGAGTCACCTTGGCAAGATAGATATTTCCGCGAAGCTGCTTACGGGTAGCGGACTCGAAGTCGAATTCCTCGACACGATTGCCGCGCAGGACGACCACCCGGGTTTCTTCCGGATGGGTCGCGTCGATGAGCATTTTGTTTGGCATTGATTCTTCTCATAGCGGCAGATCGGCTCGCTGGCGCCCATGGACGCAACAGGGGCGGCGGAGGGCGGCGCCAAGCGCGGTTTGCCTGATTTTTGGTGGAAATGATGGGCGCGATGGCAAGCGAAGAAAGCGCGGCGGCCGGCGCGACATCGCGCACTGCCGCGGACTGCCCGCGGCGATGATAGAGCCGGATTTTGACGCGCGTGTTGGCCATGGCCTCGGGCCCGTAGCGGACGGCAGCGCGCAAGCGCCACCGTGGTTTCTCGTCGCTGACGGCTGGCGGTGGAACAAGACCTCGATCGAGGGTCGCCACGCCGCCGCGCTTGGCATCCGCCTCGCGCATGATCCGATTGGTCAACAAGGGCATCGGCCTGAGAGGGGCCTGCCGTCGCCTGCGCCTTGCTGGGGTTACGCAGCCGGAAAATCCGGCTGCTTTGGCGCAGTCGCAACGTTGGTCCGATGACACCCGCCGCTTCGCCCTCTTCGAATGAGAACGATCCCGGACGGACGTGCCGGATGCCCGAACGCGGCACAACCGGAACTTGGTAAACCGTCAGCAGTTCCTTCTTACGGCCGCTTACCGCCGATGGCAAGCGCGCTGTCATGGTGCCGGTTGGGCGCGGGCGCGTGCGGCGCGAGGGGGTTAAGTTCTGATTCACCACCGCCTCCTTATGGAGTAAGGAAGGGCTCGGAGGGCCGGGATTCGGTGTCTATCCGCGCAACAAGCCTGGTTTCCTGCGTGATCGGCGCGGCGTTGCTGATGGGTCTCGGCCCGGCGGCGCCTGCCGGAGGAACTCCTGTTGCCGCGCCGGCTGGCCCGTTCCCGACTGCCACGGATTTTCGAATCGGCGGCGATGAGAACCAGACCCGCTTCGTCGTCGACCTCAGCCAAAAAATCGATCTGAGCGCCTTCACGCTCGCCGATCCCTATCGCGTCGTCATCGACCTGCCGCAGGTCACTTTCCAGCTCAAGCCGAAGGCGGGTGAGAGCGGACGCGGACTCATCAAGGCCTTCCGCTTCGGCCTGGTGATGCAGGGCGGCTCGCGCATCGTGCTCGACGTGACGCAGCCGGTGCGGATCGAAAAAGCCTTCGTGCTCGATGCGGCCGAGAGCCAGCCGGCGCGGCTCGTGGTCGACCTCACGGCGATCGACCGCGATTCCTTCATGCGCGCCATCGCCCTCGACAACCGGACATCCGCCCCGCGGATCAAAAGACATGAGCCGGAGATCTCAGCTAGGACCACCGGCGATCCGCGGCCTCTCATCGTCCTCGATCCGGGTCACGGCGGCATCGACAATGGCACGCGCGCGGCGAGCGGGGAGAACGAGAAGACCCTCGTGCTCGATTTCGCGCTGCTGCTGCGCGACAAAATCGAGAAGATCGGCAAATACCGCGTCGCGATGACGCGAGCCGACGATGTCTTCGTGCCGCTGGCGGAAAGAGTGCGGCTCGCGCGCGTGCGGCAGGCGTCCCTGTTCATTTCGATTCACGCCGACGCGCTCGGCCGCGGTGATGGCGACGCCCAGGGCGCGACTGTCTACACGCTGTCGGAAACGGCGTCGGACGCGGAAGCCGCACGCCTCGCCGACGCGGAGAACAGGGCCGACGTGATCGCGGGGGTGGACCTTTCCCACGAGCCGGGTGACGTGGCCGACATCCTCATCGACCTGGCGCAGCGCGAGACCAAGACCTTTTCCGTGCAATTCGCCCGCATGCTGGTGAGCGAGATGAAAAGCGTGGCCCGCTTGCACAAGAGCCCGCTGAAGTCGGCGGGGTTCCGGGTGCTGAAGGCGGCCGACGTGCCATCGGTGCTGGTCGAGCTTGGCTTCGTATCGAACCAGCAAGACCTCAAACAGTTAACGTCGCAAGCTTGGCGGTCGCGGACCGCGGATGCCATCGTGCAGGCCGTGGATACTTATTTCAGCACGCGGCTGGCAGGCGGGGCGGCGGCGCCGGCCCCCAATTGAGACGCCATGATGCCCTATCAGCCTCAGTTTCAACATAAAACGGCGCGAGGAAATCGGTTGCTGACATGGCTGGGCCTTGCCGGGCAGCCACAGACCGGGCAGGGGCCTTTGGGCAAGGTAATATTCCGCCGTCCTGGAATGCGACTAACGGAACTTGTAACGGAACTTGGGCGATGAGGCTGACACTTCGTTTCTTGGGTCTTTTGTTCACGGCGGGGACCATCCTGTTTCTCATCGGCGTCGCCGCGGCAGCCGGGTTGATGTGGCATTTTTCCAAGGACCTGCCCGACTATTCGCAATTGCAGGACTATGAGCCTCCGGTGATGACCCGCGTGCATGCCGCGGACGGCTCGCTGGTGGCGGAATATGCCACTCAGCGCCGGCTCTATATTCCGATCCAGGCGGTGCCCAAGCTGGTCATCAACGCCTTCCTCGCCGCCGAGGACAAGAATTTCTACGAGCATGGCGGCCTCGACTTTGCCGGCATTGCGCGCGCCGCGGTGATCTATTTTCAGAACTACGGCAGCAACCGCCGGCCGCAGGGCGCCTCCACTATCACCCAGCAGGTCGCCAAGAACTTCCTGCTGACGAACGAAGTATCCTTCGAGCGCAAGATCAAGGAGGCGCTGCTGGCGCTGAAGATCGAGCGCGCTTATTCCAAGGACAAGATCCTCGAACTCTATCTCAACGAAATCTATCTCGGTCTCGGCGCCTATGGCATCGCGGCGGCGTCGCTGATCTATTTCGACAAGTCGGTGCATGAGCTGACCGTGCAGGAAGCCGCCTATCTCGCGGCGCTGCCCAAGGCCCCGACCAGCCTCAATCCTTACCGGCAGCGCGAGCGCGCCATCGAGCGGCGCAATTACGTGCTCGATCGCATGGTCGAGAACAGTTACGTGAGCGCCAAGGACAGCGAGGCGGCGAAGAAGGCTCCGCTGGAGATTACGTCGCGTCCCACCGGCGCGCATGTCTTTGCGGCCGAATATTTCGCCGAAGAGGTGCGCCGGGAGATTTATGAGCGCTACGGAGAAAAGAAGCTCTACGAGGGCGGGCTGTCGGTGCGCGCCACGCTCGATCCCAAGCTCCAGGTGCTGGCGCGCAAGTCGCTGGTCGACGGCTTGGTGCAATTCGACGAGGGGCAAGGCTGGCGCGGGCCGGTGGCGCAAATCGACCTCGCCGGAGATTGGGGCGTGACGCTTGCTGACGTGCGGACGCTGGCCGATATTGCGCCCTGGCGGCTGGCGGTGGTGCTGGAGACCGGCGATCAAACGGCGCGGATCGGTTTCCAGCCGCCGCGTGAGCCGGGCGGGGCCGTGGCAAAGGAACGCCAGGTCGGGATTTTGCCGCTCGAAGGCGTGAAGTGGGCGAAGGCCGCATCTGGGCCGAGCCGTGGCCGCACGCCTACCAAAGTTTTGCAGATGCTTGAGCCCGGCGATGCCGTCTATGTCGAGCCGCTGACCGACAAGGACGGCAAGGCCAAGGAGGGACAATTCCGTCTGCGGCAGGTGCCGGAAATTTCCGGCGCCATTCTGGCCATGGACCCGCTGACCGGCCGCGTGCTCGCCATGGTGGGCGGCTTCTCCTACGACCAGAGCCAATTCAACCGCGCCACCCAGGCGCTGCGCCAGCCCGGCTCGTCATTCAAGCCGTTCGTTTATGCCACCGCGCTCGACAACGGCTACACGCCGTCGTCGATCGTGCTGGACGCACCGCTGGAGATTGAGCAGGGCCCCGGTCTCGAAACTTGGAAGCCGGAGAACTACGAGGGCAAGTTCTACGGGCCGTCCACGTTGCGGTTCGGCGTCGAGCATTCACGCAACGTGATGACCGTGCGGCTGGCGCAGGACGTAGGCATGCCGCTGATCGCCGACTATGCCAAGCGCTTCGGCGTCTATGACGACCTGCCGCCTTACCTCTCGTTTGCGCTCGGCGCCGGCGAGACGACGCTGCTACGCATGGTCACCGCCTATTCCATGTTCGACAACGGCGGCAAGCGCGTGAAGCCGACGCTTATTGATCGCATCCAGGACCGTTACGGTCACACCATCTACCGTCACGACGAGCGGGAATGCCGCGGCTGCGATGCGGACAACTGGCACGACCAGCCGGAGCCGACGCTGATCGACCGGCGCGCGCAGGTACTCGACCCGATGACCGCCTATCAGATCACGTCCATCATGGAGGGCGCGGTCCAGCGCGGCACCGGGACCGCCTTGCGCGACATCGGCAAGCCGATCGCCGGCAAGACCGGCACCACCAATGATTCCAAGGACGTCTGGTTTATCGCCTTCTCTCCCGATCTCGCCGTCGGCGTCTATCTCGGCTATGACAAGCCGCGCTCGCTCGGTCGTACTGCCACTGGCGGCGGGCTTGCCGCGCCGATCGTGAAGAATTTCATGAAGGTCGCGCTGGCCAACAAGCCGCCGGTGCCATTCCGAGTGCCGGCGGGAATCAAGCTGATCCGCGTCGACGCCAGGACCGGCACCCGGGTCGCGCCCGGCTCGGACGGCAGCGTCATTCTCGAGGCCTTCAAGCCCGGCACAGCGCCACCCGACAGCTTTTCAATCGTCGGCTATGGCGATGAAGGCTATCGGCGCAGCTGGTCGGTTTCTCCCGATGACGACCGCGCCATCCGCTCGGGCACGGGCGGGCTGTATTAGCCGGTTGTCAAAGATTGCCTTGCCGGGCTGCGACCATTAAATCATTCCCATGCGCACGGAAACTCAAAGCGTCGTCAACGACATCAAGCAGTCGGTCGGGCTGCTGAGGAGGCATCTTTGACTTCGACAAGTCGAAGATGCGGCTC
>ORJL010571727.1_pt1 | contig 17038 bp, 5 predicted proteins | sample 1779941 | NCBI WGS metagenome assembly ORJL01 (sample SAMEA104232317, study PRJEB22302) | groundwater metagenome | biome: forest; feature: aquifer; material: groundwater | place: USA | collected 2011-08-07 | depth 5.8 m | reverse complement strand
TTTGCTTGCTCATTAATTAGTAATTGTGAAGAATATCAAACTGATAGCATATATTGTAATAAGGATCCTTGCTATATAAGTAATTGTCTTTGGAATGGAAATATCTGTTGCAGTGATAATGATGAAGATGGTATATGTAACAGTCAAGATAATTGCCCAGAGAATTATAATCCATTGCAAGAGAATAGTGATAATGATAGTAATGGCGATGTTTGCGAGCTGTGTGATAACGAACCCACATTGATAAATCCAGATATAATAAATGAAATTACATGTGATGATAATATTGATAATGATTGTGATGGATTAAAGGATTGTTATGATATTGACTGTATTGGCGTTAATTATTTGGGCATTGGAATCTTTGGTATACTAAATGTTCAGACTAATGGAAGTTGTTTATATAACTATAAAAAATGAGTAAGAATATCTCAATTAAAACTGTAATTATAATATTTTTGGTAATTTTATTTCTAATAATTTTAATTACGCCAAAGGATATTATTAAAAAACCACGTTATATAGGGGCTGTTGTTGCTAAGGTTTTTGTTTCTGGACAAAAACTGAATTATACATATAATGCCAGCTTAACAAGCGGGTTTAATTTAGTCTCATTGCCATGCACTGTGAAAAACAATTCCTTGGAGAATATATTATCCTCAATTGCAAGTGAGTTAGTATCTGTACATACTTACGACACAACTAATTTAACTGACAGATGGAAAAGCTATAATCCAAGCCTTCCAAGTTGGGCAATCTCCGATTTGAGCACTGCAAGTGTTGGCAGTGGCTACTGGATAAATATGAATTCTGAGAAAAATCTCGTGATGAACTGTGCCATAGAAAAGCCCAATTCAATTAGTCTTTACACTGGATGGAATCTTGTTGCTTATCGTTCAAATGAAAGCAAAAACACTTCTTTGGCGCTTTCAACAATTGACGGAAAGTATTCAATAATCTATGGCTTTAATGCCACAAGCCAAAACTATCGTATTTATGAACCTAATCTTGGTAATAATACATTAAATATCCTTGAGCCTGACAAGGGCTATTGGATTAATGCAACCTCAAGTGTTAGCTGGTTTATAACATAATAAAAAACAAACAAAAAATGAAAGCATATATTGATGAAAAAAATGGAGAATTGTTAAAATTTTTAGTCAGTGTGCTAATTATTTCTTCTACTGTTTTATTATATGCTCATATAGCCAATGCATTGCCGCCTATTGCTACTGAGTTTTATGGCGCTGCAACACTTAACATTACTGATGCACCTGCTGGAGTAAATATAACAGCTTATGATCAAAACAATAATTTGTGCGGCTCGTTTATTGTAATAAATGAAGGCCACTATGGGGCATTATCATGCAATGGAGATGATACTTCAACAGGCACTGACGAAGGCGCATCTGATGGAGAAACAATTATCTTTTATATTAACGGCACACGTGCTGCTACATTCGGCAATGCCACATGGAAAGAAGGAATCTACCAATTTGTCAATCTGACAACTGCAAATTTTCCGCCCACATTTGGCCATAATTTTACACCGCAGGTTGTCAATGAAAGCTCTACGCTAACTTATGATGTAAACTGCACCGACATGAATCCAACAGATACAATTTCATATTATGACAATACAACCATGTTTAATATAAACAGCAATACTGGATTAATATCATGGATACCTGGCGATTCAGATGTTGGAAACCATTCTGTCTTGATAAGCTGCAGTGATGGTAAGTCAACTGCATCTGCAATATTAAATATAACTGTCTATGATGTAAATAATCCCCCATTTTTGTTTTCAATTGGCTCTCAGATAGCTGTTGAGAAGGAGGTCTTTGCGCTTTATCTTTATGCAAATGATTCAGACAGAAATGATAACCTCAGCTTTACTGCCAGCACAAGCCTGTTTAGTATTGTTCTTTTGAATAATTCTGCCAAAAACACAACAGGACTTATTAATTTCACACCTACTTTATCGCAGGTTGGAAACCATACTATTAACATATCTATAAGCGATGGAAAGCTAATTGACTATGAGGTAATTTCCTTTAGGATTGTAAGAGGACCTTTCTGTGGCGATAATGCCTGTGGAAATAATGAAACATGCGACAGCTGTGCTGGTGATTGCGGCTCATGTCCTGCAGAGCCTGCAGAGGAGGGTGCTGGAGCAGGAGAGGGCGCAGGAACTGGTGCAGGAACCGGTGCTGTGGTAGGTGCTGTTGGGCAGGACACACTCCAAAGAGGATATAGTCTATGCCATGAAAAGTGGGAATGCGCCAGCTGGAATGTGTGCAGTATTGATGGATTTCAAATTAGAACTTGTAAGGACATAAATAAATGCAGCACGACTAAATCAAAGCCTAACGAAGTGCTAACCTGTGTTTATATAGGAACATGTTTTGATGGCATAAAAAACCAAAATGAGGAAGGAATTGATTGTGACGGTGTGTGTGAACCATGTAGAAAGGCTTCGTGTACAGATGGGATACAAAACCAAGGTGAAGAAGGCATTGACTGCAGTGGTCCCTGTAATTCATGTGAGATAAAGAAATTTGCACAAATGCCAACTTTTGAGAGGGTAGTTGAGCAATTAACTTCTTTAGCCAAAAAGTTCCCATGGGTACTTGTTATTATTATCTCAGCTATAATACTGGGAACAATTGCAGGAGACAAGATTTATGTAAGGCATATTACCAAAAAGGAATTTGAGGTGTACAGAAAAAAGCTAAATAAGTATAGACAACTAAGGAAAAAACTGTACAAGTTTATTATTATTCTTGCTATAATTATGGTGATATCTTCCGTCTATATTTACCTTTTTAGCGATAATTATGAAGCCCTTATAAAATATATACCTTTCCTTATAATTCTCCTAATATTAATCTCATATGCAACGGTTACAATTATAAGAAAGTATGTGTATTATGATTACAGAAGAAAGAAAAAAGAGGCAATTCTTGAAGAGTCTCTAAAAAAACGCATCAGGCATTTCAACAGAATTCAAGACAAGATACTTTTTGATATTATAAAAAATGTCCGGAGCAAGATATACAATCTTGCAAAAAATGGGAGATTTGCGGATTATGCAATTTTTTATAACCAGCTCAAGCCTGCTTATGAGGATTTTGCAAATGCTGAGAAGATATACAAAGAGAAATCTGAGCTGGAGTCTGTGCCGAATAATATAAAAGAAAAGATAAATACTCTAATTAATGAGAAAACCCTGAGCAAGACTTCAAAATCCTATCCTGAGTTTGGATTTGTCGTAGCAATCCTTAAGAACTTAGGCGATAAAGAAGTTGATACTTTTTTTTCTGAAGAAGAATTGATGTCAACCATAATAGACATCTCAATGCCCCATATGAGGAGCATTATAAAATCAGATTCAAAGCTTGTTTCTGCTTATAATACCCTGGTTGATATATATGTGCATTATAAAAATAATCATACTGCACTTGAAAATAAAGAACAAGAGCTTACAATGACAGAAAAATCTTTCTTAAAGAAGATACAAACCTTGAGCCAGGATAGTAATACTATTGCTATAATTAGAAATGAGCCTGAGATAGTTGCTGTGTATAACAATATAGTGGAAATTTATGACAGCATAACGAAAAAGCACGAAAGCATTATGTAATTTTACTCAAAATCTTCTTTTTCTCTTCTCTTTAATTATCTTGCGCAGGATAAATATAATTGTGATCACTATTATAAGATAGACTATCAGAGGGAAAAACTTCCCAAAGTTCAAGCCTTTTGCAGTTTCAGGATTTGGATTAACATTTAAAATAGAACCTTTTTCAAAAGTAAATTTCTTATTATAAATAACCTTCCCGCTTATAACATATCTGCCTGGCTGCTCTGGAATAAAGAATGCAGTAAGATCAGCTTTTTCTCCTGCGGGAACCTCAATCTCTTCGGTTTCTAAAATTTTGACTATCTTGTCATCCAACTTTACAGTTCCTTTAAACCTTGCAAAAACAGCCCTTTCGCCAGTATTTCTGAAGTCAGCCTTAATCTCAATCGGTTCATTAACAAATGCCCACACACTGTTAGTAATCTGATTCAAAACACCCTTATCTATAATTGCTCCTTTTTCAACAATGCTGAAAGTTAGTAAATCACTAACACCGCATTCAGGAACACTGACAGTTGCCCAATATTGCCCAATATCCAGATTAATTGGAATTCCCTTAAAAATATTCCTTGTGATAGTGGGCAGCACTTCATCACTGGTAATCTCTCTTGATAGAACTATATTCTCTTGCAACTGGTCCCATATATCAACCGAAACTTTCGGCTTAATTCTTACATTACCCTCATTCGTTACAGTAAATCTTAACTCTATTGGATAACCAACCTCATTATCCTTCAAATCAAGTCCGCCTCCTTTGCATCTGCTGATTTCCTTATTTGTTATATCAACATTAATATTAAACCCAACAGCAACTTTTACAATACCGCCTGCTCTGCTCTCAACATTGCCTATGTAGTCAGTAACAAAATAAATATTGCCGGAATATGTGCCATTTCTAATATTATTAGGAGGCTCTACAATAATCTTAGGTTTGTAAGGGACAGCTTTTGAAAACACAAAGATTGTTTCATTTGGTTCAAATCTAATCCATTCTTTTATGTTTCCCTCGACTGTATAATGGGCTGTTAAATTTTCTTCAAAGTTTGTGCTCACTGTAACTGTTTTTTCCGAATAGCCACCTGCTAGCATATCTGGGAAACTTAGTTTGCTTGGACTTACACCTATGCTAATGCCATAAACAACAGTTGGTCCTAATATTAAAACCAGAATCAGTAATGCAAATATCCTGAAAACAGATTTCTGCATAATCATTTTTTACCTTTCTTCTTTTTTATTTTCATAAAGTCCAATGCCAAAAATCCTACAATCGCTATCAAGGCGATAATCTCTATTACCATCTTTAAAATAATCCTGCTTTCAGTTACGCATCTATGCTCTTTAATTGTCTGATAAAAATAGCAATTTAAAGGTATGCATTTATGATTAATTATCGTCTCATTAAAATTACAGTTCAGGACTTTGCATACATGATTTATTGGAGCCTCATTTTCTCTACAGTTTAATTTACTGCACTTATGCTCAGCAAGGTATTCATCCTCCTTGCAGCTTAGTTTTATGCAGGTATTATTAAACGCAACAGCATCAAGACTGCAATTTAATTTTGTGCAACTTTTGTTAAATATATACTCATTGTCATTACAATTTAATAGATTGCAAGTATGATTAAATACATATTCATTATACTTGCAGGATAAACTTATACAAGTATTATTTACACATGCCTGATTTGATATACATTGCTCGTTTTCACAGCATTGATAATCCATGCACTTATTCTCAAATATGTACTGGCATTTTTTGCAATCAAGTTTAAGGCATTTATTGCTTTTACAACGCTCATCATACTTGCAATGCTCATCATAATTGCATTGGAATAATGGCATGCTTTCATTTACCTTATGGCAATACCTTAACACAGATTCTTTTATATAAACACGGTCATCTCCAGACACAGCAGTTGTAATACATGGATAGTATAATAGTAATTGTCCTTTATTCGGATTTGGCAATATCCCAGTTAAAGTAATATTCCCATTGGTTAAAGGATAAATTGTTACAATATCTCCTCGCTCAGAGCTAAGAGGATTATAATTAAAATCAACGCTTGCTATTATCTTGCTTGGATTAACACTATCTCTGAATTCTAAAGCAGTAACCTCAATATTGTTTCTCCCCTTGTTATCTATATTTACAAACCATTCTGCCTTTTGGCCTACAATGCAAATACCTTTCTGGCAACTATATGTAATATTATAATTATAGGCGCTGACTAAATTCACCAATGCCAAGCATATATACACACAAAATAGGACTATTATTCTTTTTTTCATTTTATGTACCAACTGCTTTGAATATTATTGTTCCATTGCAGTCTCCTTTTGTTGCAGTAGAAACTTGCAATTTCCAAAATGTCATATTTCTATCAGTGCCAAAGTCGGCATCATTTATTCTCTGAAATAAAGTAAGATTTGCTATTTGTATTGGGCTATCAGTCAAATTGCGCATTGTATCAAAGTTGGAATTATTAATGATAGAGTATCTTTCACTTGATATTGAAATATTGCCAATCTCACAATTCATTGCCAAACCATCACCATCCACACTGCCATAGCCATCAACTGTAACATTAAATGCCCTATTGCCAAAATTAGTAATTGTAATATTTGCATCATCTGATATATTAGTTGGCTCTAAGTTGGCATACTTAATCAACAGAGGAGAAACATCTATTGAAAGAAGCTCGTTTACTACATTAGAGACATTGCCTGAGCCAGTCTCATTGAGAAAGTCAGTTGCGAAAACATTACACCGCCATGTGCCATTGTTAGCATAATACTGCAGATTAAAAGAACAGGTATAATTTCTCTGATATGCGCTGGAATCTATAACACTACAGCTTCCATTAGTATAATGATGATTATTGTCGTCGCTATCACTTGAAAAGCTTACTGAACTAAAGAAGGTGGCATTTACTGCTGTTATATCGCTTGCGTTATTCTCATCCCTGACAGTGGCATTACAGCTAACTGTTATGGTTGAGCCTGAATTTAGGTCTATTGGATTATCTATTTTCACATTGCTCACCACTGGCGCAACATTTGATATTATTGTCAGATTAAAAATCTGCGAAGAGCCAGTATTATAACTTGTGCTATTGTCAGTGCACTGTACATTCCATATATAATTGCCGATAGATAAACTTTGTGTAAAGTTCTGCGAAACATCTTTTTCAACTGTATAGTTAGTCAAATTAATTTTATCGTTAATAACCAAACTGCAATTAGCTATTGCAGAATAATCAGATACATTATACCTGAATGTAATGTTAATACTATCTATTGAAACTGTAAAGATAGAACCATTTGCAGGATACTCAAGTTTGATATTAGGCGCAATCCTGTCCTCTATTGTTATATTATAAGAAGTATAGCTGTTTAAGTTATAAAAATTCTGTCCATCTGAAGAGCATTTTGCCCTTACAGTAATATTTGTAGTGCCGTTTCTGTTTGGAGTTATTGTCCAGAAAGTAAAATTATAACTCCCTAAATTTATATCTCCTATCCCATGTGTGTATGTTTCTCCATCAGTCAAATTCAACACGCCATTATCGCTAAAATTAATCGTAGCATTGCAGCCAATGCCGTTCTGGCCTCCTATTATTGTTATATTTGCAGTTACATTAAATTGTGTTGGAATGTTAAATAAGCTATTGTTTAATGGGCTTACTATTGTAACATTAGGCTCGCTTGGCCTTATTGTATTTAGAATTACATCAATTGTTGTTGTAGAGGAAAGTATCCCAGAGGCATTTCCATAATGCGTAGAGTTCCATGCTGTTGCAATTGTCATATCACCGTCAGAGCCGTCTATTGTTGCACTATAAAATCCTTTAAGTGCAGGCACATCAGGAGCATCAGTATATGTCAATACAACATCTCCTGAAACAGTGTCATTTATTTTAACAGGAATGCCATTATCAACTCCGGTTGTTCCATCTGAATGAAATACAAAACCATCCACGTTATGAGGCAGAGGAGGCGCAGTTACATATTTAACTATATTAAACATAAAAATTAAGTATATTGCTATCATAGCTATCCTCTTAATCTTATTATCTGCAATAATAAGACAAATAATTAATATGCTGATAATTAATATTGAATAATATACATAATCTCTTAATTTAAATGTAATATCCTTAGAGATTGGCACATATTTGCCAGTGAGTTTATTATAGACGAATTTTAACTCTGTTATGTCCTCTCTAAGTTGAAATATGAGTGGTTTGCTGTTGTTGACAATTACTGAAACATTCTGCCCATAATCACCATTGATTACAGCCAAGAAGCTTCCTGTAATCTCGCCCATCCCTGAAGAGCCGATAACAACTTCTTGTGTATTAAGATTCTCCACAATAAATGGAACTCCTTCTGGAGCTTGCTTATTTTGGGCAACATACAATGTTCCGAGAATCTTAAAAGGGTTAGGAATGCTGTTAATAACAATCTCATCCGGGTATTTCATATCTTTAAGCGATATTGCAAAATAAGAGAATCCTTTAGAGATTGAGTCATAATAGAAATTTTCATTATCAGCGCTGCTTACATTAGTTGGCAATTCAACCCATGTGTTATTTACAAACCTGTTAAGTATAACATCCTCAGATTTGACTTTATTTTTCTCAAGCCATTTCTTATCAACTTTAAATCTAATAATAGTTTCTTCAAAATTAGTATCATTATATTCTTTAATCTTAATGTATAAATAAACTTTTTTTGGAATAACTGTTGGCAGGTCATTTGGTTTGGTCAAGAATTCTTCTACATGGATATTTACATCTCCAGTATTGTCTTTTGGTTTAACGATTATTTCATTAACCTGCAATCCATTAATCTTAAAGCTGAATCTTCTGTTTTCTGAATCATATCGCTTTTCTGTTACAGTTAATGATTTAGAGATACCGCCACCGCTACCACTACTTCCACCACCACCGCCTGAACCGCCGCTGTTTCCTTTACTTGCCTCATCTTTTTGGCTTTCATCATCATTTTTATTAGGCGCATCAGACTTTGATTTAATAACATTAATAACAAATGAAATATTAGTGGAAACTATTCCATCGCTAATCATTACAGCAGCAGTATTATTTCCTATCTCATTATTTCTTGGAATCCAGTTTATAGTTCCATTATTATCAATCTCTAATTTTTTAGACGGCGTAATCGAAGTAATAATAGAATAGGTTAATTTATCTCCATCAGGGTCAGATGCATTAAGATTATAAGTAAAAAGCACATTGATAGTTGCATTGAGGAGGACAGGATTTATAACAGTTGGCGCATCATTCACATTTATCACATAAATTGCAAATGATTGATTTTTAGAAAATTCGCCGTCAGAAACCTTTACAGTTACATTATTATATCCCACTTGGTCATTTATCGGTGTCCATTCAATCAAGCCCGTTAGATGATTAATGCTCATGCCATCAGGCGCAGCAATCAAAGAATAATTCAAGGCATCCTTATCATCATCAACAGCATTCACATCATAAGTATATTCTAAATCCTCAATGGCTGTTGTATTTGGAGATGATATAATATTCGGCGCATCATTTATATTTTCAACTTGAATAATAAATGATTGATAAATTGTTACATTATAATCACTTACCCCAATTGTAATATTATGGAATCCAACATTATCATTAGCAGGAATCCATTTTATAAGCCCTGTTGTTTGATTTATCTCCATGCCTAAGGGCTTTGATAATAAAGAATACAGCAAAACATCTCCGTCAATATCAACTGCTTCCACATCATACACATACTCTATATCTTCAATGGCGCTTGTTAATGCACCGGAAATTATTTCAGGAGCATCATTCACATTCTGCACAGATAATATGAAAGATTGCATTGTATTATATTTATAATCAGATACTATAATTGTAATATTATGCTCGCCAACATCATCATTCTCAGGCAGCCAAGTAATTAATCCATTAGAATCAATGCTCATTCCAAGAGGCGCATCTATGAGATAATATTGCAGAACATCTTCAACATTATCATCAAGCGCCTTCACAGCATACTGATATAATATATCTTCATTAACAGAAGTAACAGGCAGTGAATTAATATTCGGAGGATAATTTGGCAGAGTCATATTAAGCAGAATATCTACACTATACATTACTCCATTCAGAATTACGGTTCTGTTGGCAGCATTAGCCCTGTTCCATGCTTTGATAATAACAACATCCCCATTATTTCCGTTTAATGAAACAGAATATCTTCCAGATGAACCATAGCCGCTTTTGCCGCTAATAAATTGCCCTGATGTTGTGTCGTTAATACTAATGTAAGTTCCTCTTACGACCTGTGTTGAACCATCCAATTCATAGATTATGCCGCTAATGCCTCTTGGAATTGGAATTGCATTTACCAAAACAATGTTCATTAAAATTAACAGCGAAATTAAAATTTTTTTATTCACTCATATCACCTTTTTGAATCATGCTCCCACGTGGACGAATTTCTAACCTCAAAATAATATCCTTTGGTCGGCTCAATAATTGTGAAGTCTTTATTATTTGAAGACGGCCACCATCCCCAATTGCTGAAGTGAATTGTAACCTCAAATTTATCAGTCCTTGGATTATATCTGTCAAGGGCCTTAATGGAATTAACAGGATTTACAGTTAATGGATAAGGATCAGCACCAAACGTTGGAAGTCCTGAGATATTTGCAGAGAACCATCCAAGAAGATTCCAGCTTTTGTTTAGAGGTATTGTTAAATTTTGTATTGGCACAATGCCGACAATTGTGAAATTGCATGATTTATTGACTTCAAACCAGTATCCTTTTCCTGCCTCAAGACTTGTAAAATTTTCATCTCCTAATGCAGGCGTCCAGACACTCCCATTATACTCTGTCTTATCCCAGCCGTAACTGACATTTTGATATCTCCAGATAGACCTAATGCAATTATCAGGCCTTGTAGGAGGATTGTAACCGTTATTGGTATAGTTATATAAAACAAAAGTTGTCAGATTAAGGGGAATACTGATTAAGTTCCAGTCTGTAATTGTTTGTGGATTATACTCCAGCTCAACATCATACTTGCCAACTGTTACAGATGATGTTTTATTTGCAAGACCTCTGACAGAAGTAACTTTGTAGAATCTTCTTGTTTTCTGTCCTGCAGTGTTGTCAGTCCAGTTCAAATCTGTAATGCCTGTTGCATTGGGGGTTACAGAGAATGGACGACTAAGATTTTCAATATAATGTATATTATAAGATGTTGCATAAGTTACATTAGACCAGTTCAGCACAATACTTGTATTATCAACGGCTATCAATATTGACACATTTGCAGGGCCATCAATAACAGTAAATGTAAATGTTGCAGAAGTGTTCTGATTGTTTGAATCATCAATGCAGGTTACATTCCATAAATGGATTCCTTCTGAAAAATTTGCTATTGTTATATTATAATACGTTCCATTAATTACACCGATATTTGTTATGTTCACAACTCCATTAATTGTGAGATTGCATGAAAGATTATTATCCACTTTGTCAGTTACTGTAAAGTTAAACATTACATTAATGCTTGATGTGTTAAAGTCGTTTACAGGATTAGCAAGAATTATAGACGGAGGTGTTCTGTCTGTAAGATTAAATAAAACTTCATCAAGGTTCAATTTCTTATTGTTGCCTATTACACTTGCATTTGGAGTTAGTCTGACTCTTAAATGTCCATAACCATCCTGAACATGCGCTGTATTTGTTATATTAATTTGCACCCATGTATTCGCATCTGCTGTTACAAATGTAAAGTTAACTCCGATAGTTGTATTTACAGTAAAGTTATCACGCCTATATGCAAACACCGACACAGGATAAGGACTTTCTCCAAGACTGTCAACTCTTACTCTTAAGAAAATATCATCGAAGATAGAAATCTCAGAATTGTTTACTATGTTCAGGACTTGTACGTTGTCTCCAGTTCTTGCATGTATAAAGTCAGCGGTTGCAAAATTATTATCAGTCAGAGGCGCTGTAACATCTATATAGATAGTTCCGGATTCATTTGAAGTCATATTAGTTAAAGCTCCTGTTCTTTGGATTAAGCCTGGAGTTGCAATTCCTGCTCCTGGGTCAAGAGCTTTTATCTGCCCGACACTCAAGTTTCCTAAATCAAATGTTAAGTTAACGCTGAATGGATTGCCTCCTGTTGTAAATGTGAAATTATTTATATTCTGCTTTTGCCCATCACGAGAGATTTGACTTTCCCAATACACTGTGCCTTTCAAAGCTGTTCCAGAATCCGTAAAGTAAATTGTTGTAAGATTGAAGTTGCTTAAATTATAATTTAATATTGTAGAGGAATCCATTGAACGGTTTTCTTCTTGATTAGAATTGTTTGTTAATCTTAAAATGTCAGTATCGCCGTCATTATTTATGTCAAAATTGCTGATTATCCATCTCAGCTTTACATTACTGATGTTTTTAGTTCCTATGTTCTCAACGCTAAATGAAATATTATCTGTTTTTGAATTTTCATATACTCTCTTGGTGAAATTAATTCTAAGTGTTGGCTCAGGAGTCCTGCCTATAAATTCTATGAAGGTATAATTCTCTATGAAATTTGCACCTGTTCTCTGCACATCCCATGTGATATTGGTGAAATCCAAAATTATGGAATTGTTGATAATAATATTCCATCTGTTCTTGAACCAGACAGCATTTGTTCCAGATGAATTAAAGTTTATCAACTCTTCTGAATTATTCAGCCACCAGTCTATTTCTGTTGCAGTAGAGAAGTGGAAATATTGAATGCCATCTATTTTGATTTTTTCTGCAAATAATTTATCCGTAAGGTTTGATAGACTTTCAGTTACTTCTATTGGGGATGATGATATAGTTATGCTATCTCCCTCACTGCAGTTTGAGGTTACATTCACTGTATAAGTTCCGGGTATTGTTGTATTAATCTCCCAGCCAATAACATTGCTTGTTGTGCCATTAAATAAATCGCCTGAATTTTTTGATAGAATTCCAATAACAGTTAATGCAGTGCCATTGGTAACATTTAATGTACATCCAATTACAGAGCCATTTACAGCAGTCAATGTAGCATTTACAAAGAATGTTTCATTGGGGTATCTGTTGATTGAATAGGCGGGGGTAATAATGGAGACATTTGCAATTGCTCTGGCAACTGTGAAATTAAAATAAGCAGAATAGTTTCTACTGCCTCCTGTATCATTCGCAATTATTCTGTAAACAACAAATTTTCCGCTTGATAAATTGCGGTCAAATATTGTAAAATTATACTTCCTGCTTATATTATTCATTGTATTATTTGCAAGAATTCCGCTCCAATTACCTTCGATTAAAACAGTATCTACTAATGAAGCATTATCAGTAACATTAGCAAATATGGTCAAGTTATTAATGTTATAAACAGGCACTAAAAAATTTGTAATGGCAAAAATATTTGGAGGCACAGTGTCTATAGTAAAATTCCTGAAAAAAGTCAGGTTGACATTTCCATTTGAATCATTTGCAAAAGCCCTGAAATAATAAGCTCCATCATTCAAATCGGATTTTGTAGTAATGCAGACAGCAGTATTTCCATCCCTCATAAGGAGCATTGTCTCATTTACACTTTGCCACTCCAGAACACACTTTTCAATCCTGTGCTGGTCAGTAAGACTAATATTTATGGTAACACTGCTTAAGCCAACAACAGAATTATTAGCTGGAGTAGGGAATACAAAGTCAATTGTAGGAGGATTTAATTCATATGTGGTTACTGTTGGCCATTCAATTGCCTGCCAAGCAATATTGCCTATGTTTGTTCCCCTTCCTCTGTGATGCTCTATATTTGTTGTAGAGGTCAATTTCTCAATCCATTGCGCCCTTGGATAAGTTACTCCTGCTCCTGCTGTTGCAACTGAGGATACAGATATTGCCCTTGGAAGATAGACAGCATTTGGTATAGCTGTATTAAATGTTAAATCTCCAGTTGCGCTTGCGGCTGTCCCATTCTGAACAGTTGCATTGGACATTGCCTCAAATTCTATCATGTACCATCTTATATCTACTGAGCCAGTTGTAGTCTGCCTGTCAAAAAATAATGAATTGCTGCCTTGTGTCCTGCCTCTCACTGATGTCTGCGCAAGACCATTTGTTGAGGCATTGTAATTAAAGATAAGGAATGAATTAGAGGTATTAAGTGGAATAGGGATTGAAGCTGTTGTACTGCTTGCAGCAATCATGCTGGCTTGCCCGGTTTGGACTCTGGCGGTGTCTAAAAAGCATACAACAAAATATTCTATTGTTGCAGCTGATGTTGCTACACTTCTTGTAAAGTTAACTGTTGTTGCATTGGTAATGTTTGTCTGGAAGAAATTTTCATGGTAGTTGGCTGTTCCTGCAGAGTTTAATCTGGAGGTATAAGCAACAAAGCATTTCTGCTTATAATTAGAACCAAGATTGCCTAAAGTTACTCCTACTGCTCTTACAGTTGCGCCGACAGATATACTGCCATTCTGAACTATCAGGTTATCTGATTGTATCAATTGATAGGTTACATTGCCAGGTACTCCAGATGCATATCTTTCGGCTAATAAGTGCGTGGAGTTCGCAAATTTGATAGTATGTGAGAATACATTAATATTTTGGCTTGCAGCTGAACTTTCTGCTGTATATCTGCCTATGATAAAGGATTTGTTGATAATAAATTCTTGGCCCAAGTCAACATAGCCAGTAGTTGATGTGCTTCCAAGAGTTATGTTTCCAACTTTAGCTGTTACATTTGTAGATGCAACAGGGATTATTGGGGGACTATTTACAGTTACATTTATTGTTGCTGAGCTATTCAGGTTTCCAGCATTATCAGTGCAGTTTACAGTCCAGTTATGGGCACCATTGTTAAGATTGGCAGATATAGTTATAGTAGTGTTCTTACCAGGTGATTGTGCAGTTGATATAATCTCATAATCAACAATCAGCGAGCAGCTTGAGATTGTATTTGTATCAGTTACATTAAACTTAAAATCTACTAAGCTGTCATTAAACAAGGAATTATTTGCAGGTAATATTGAATTAACTATCGGCGCAATATTATCTGTAATATAAACAAAAGTATTTGTTGAGTTCCTGCTTTGATTTAATGTGTCATAGGCAATTACCTTCCAGAAATATCTTGTATTGTTCAGCCATGCTCGGTCTTCTATAACCTGAATTGAATTATTTGAAGCATTGTTATAAATAGTGTAGTTGTAGTTTATTGATGAGAAGTCTTCTGTGTCATCAACTAAGATTGTATAGTTGAGGAAATGCCTGTCTTCTGTTACAGTCCAGTTTAATAATGGTGTTGTATTTGTGCTTTCTGTTGCATTCGGTGGTGTGTCTAAGTTAAATGCACTTGGTGGAGTTGCATCTATATCTAATGTGTAATTTGTGTTGTTGAATGCAAAATTATTTGCGTAGTCATAGCATCTTACATTCCAGATATAATAACCGTCATTAATTGTGCTTGGTAAAAATGAATTGTTTGTGCCATTCACAGGATTTGTATTTGTCAAGTTTTCAGCAAATAAGCCGCTGAAATTGGAAAATAAAGTGCAATTTTTTAAATTTACATCCAGTGGGGTATAATTAAATTGTAAAGAGTTTAGATTTGTTAAGGTATTATTTTTTGGTGCATTTAATGCAATAGATGGATTTGTTGTATCTAAAGTAATTCTTCTGGTTTCTGTAAAATTTTGATTTCCTGCTAAATCTATGGCTGTTACATTATAATAATATGCGCCGTCAATAAGATTTGTAAAGTTGATTGAGCTGTTGCCTCCTCCAAGTATTGTTGTATTTACATTCCCTGAATTGCTTACATTAAATAAATAGAAAGTAATATTTGCTTTGTTTGTTTCATTTACCGTTACATTAATAAAAATCCAGTTTCTGTTAAAATAGCTATTATTTCCTTCTGTGCCTGTTGTGAAATTTATTGCCGGAGCTAAAGTGTCAAGTGTTATTATCCTTGTTTCTGTGTAATTTGTAAAGCCAGCCAAATCAAGTATTGTTGCATTGTAATAATATGCTCCATCAAGGAGATTTGTGAAATTTATGTTTCTTGCGCCAGCAGGAAGTGTTGTTGTATTTACATTTCCAAGATTACTCACGTTGAATAAATAAAATGTAATATTGGCTTCATTGCTTTCGTTTACTGTCAGGTTTACAAAAATCCAGTTTTTGTTAAAGTATGAATTATTATTTTGCGTCCCGGAGTTATATGAAATTTTTGGCGTAATAGTATCAACATTTACAGTAAGATTGGAATTGTTAAAAGCCGCGTTGCCTGCTGAGTCATTGCATAATACATTCCAAACATACATGCCATCATTTAATTTGATTGTAAAAGTATCTTGGCTGCCGTTTACTGCGCTTGTGTTTGTTTCATTTGCCTTCCATCCCGTGGCATTATGATATAATGTGCATACCTGCAAATTAAAGTCATAGGGCGTATATCTAAAATCAATTGTGCCATCATTATCCCAAGTATTGTTTACAGGAGCATCAAGACTGACATTCGGCGGAGAGTTGTCAATTTGAATTGTAATATATGTGCTGTTTGTCAAGCCGTCTGTATCTGTTACATTGAGTCTTAAATAGCAATTAAAATAGTTTTCTGTGCATTGTGTCTGGCTTGAAGTATTGAAAGTGCAATTTGCATCACTACTTCCACAAATTACTGAAGGAGAAGTAAATGAGGGATTGTTATCAAGTTCAAAACTGTATCTGCTAATTCCCTGATCGTCTCTTGAGTATGAGCCATTTAAAATTTCTATTCCGTTAAGATATGAGCCATTCAATGGGTAAGTGAAATTTGCAATGGGAAAGTTGTTTACTGTAATATTAATCTCTTCTGAAAAATCTATAGGCGCATTGCTTGAAGAACCTCTGCATCTTAAACTATAATTAGAGCCTCCTGCTGATAAGCCTACGCTTACATTAAAAGATTGATTGCATGATGCCCCTATTCCCAAATTGCCGCAGGTTGCATTATTTCTATCGCCGATAAATGTTGTTGTATCAGTTGTTATAAAGTTCCATGTTCCGTCGTTGTATTGCGGATATAAGAAAACATTTTCGCATCCTCCTGTTGAATCCTGCCTGCATGTTGCATTGCATTCCATTAAGAAGGTGCTATTCAGATTTGGAGCAGATTCGTTCAATTCAAAATTAGCCAATGGTTGTTTCATTGTTACATTTATGAATATCTGTGAAACAACAGACCAGTTTAGCATATTGGCAGGAGTAGTAATGTTCATGTTTCCTGCAGTATCATTTGCATAAGTCTTTGTCCAGTTGTATTGTCCCTCCTGATTATTCAGGATAGAAATAGAATAAACA
>ORJL010994398.1_pt1 | contig 17043 bp, 8 predicted proteins | sample 1779941 | NCBI WGS metagenome assembly ORJL01 (sample SAMEA104232317, study PRJEB22302) | groundwater metagenome | biome: forest; feature: aquifer; material: groundwater | place: USA | collected 2011-08-07 | depth 5.8 m | reverse complement strand
TACGAGAAGGTCAAAGTGCTCCTGCAGGCCGAGGACAAGTCGTTCGACGAACAAGATGTGGCGCCCCCTGGCGGAAGCGCCGAACAGCCTTGGGTGAGCACCGCCGACGTGGATGGAGACACCAAAGAGGAACTCCTGCTGGCGCAGAAGAATTTCCTGCGAGCCGTGGTGCTTCAGTCCGAAGCGCCCCCCAAAGGCAGCACCAACAAGCCAAGCTGGACTTTCCGTGTGAAGGAGCAGATCAACGGCGCCGCCAGCAACTCACGCATTGTCGGGGTGGCCTCGCTGCGAAATGGCACAAACCAAGTGCCGAGCCTCTTCCTCATGGACGCCGAGCGGAAGGCGTTGACCCTCTGCGAGCGTGACGCGGCCGGGGTGTGGCAGGTGGTGCGATCGATCCTGCTCCCGGTAAGTGACTTCACCGCCCTGCAGGCCGTGGGCCTGGGCGCGCCCATGCCCAATAGCATCGCGTTCCTCGGTCTCAACAGCGCCGCCTGGATATCCCTCAGCGGTCAAACATGGGAGCTTCAGGAACTGGATGGCTACGAGACGCCGATCAAAGACGGCTACTTGCACGACGTCGTGTCGGGCGACCTGAACAACGACGGGCGCAAGGACTTGGTCTTCCTCGAAACCTCGCGCAATTACCTGGACATTGTCACGTTCGAACCGCCCCACCAGCTCGTGCCCGCCAACCGATGGCAGGTCTTCGAGGAGCGCACGTTCCGGAGCCGCCGCAGCGAGTTGCCCGAGCCGCGCGAAGCCTTGGTCGTCGATCTGACGGGCGATGGGAAAAACGACCTGGTGGTGCTCGTGCACGATCGCATCCTCGTTTACCCACAGGAGTAAAGAGTCTCTGGCTGTCGTTTTTCCCTTTTGCCTTTGGCCCGTTGAGTCTTGAATCCCAGTTGTGTCGCGTGACTATGTGCTCCAGCCGTTCCGCCCGCCAGTCGAGTTCCACATCGACTACGCGGCGGAACTGAACCCGCAGCAACTGGCCGCGGTCACCGCCACGCCCGGCCCGGCGCTGGTTATCGCGGGCGCGGGCGCGGGCAAGACGCGCACTCTCATCTACCGCGTGGCCTTTCTCCTCGAGCAAGGGGTCCCCCCGGAGAACATCCTCCTGCTGACGTTCACAAACAAGGCCGCCAAAGAGATGATGCGGCGGGTGGCGGACCTTGTCCCTATCGACCTGGGCGGGCTCTGGGGCGGAACCTTCCATGCTGTGGGGAATCGCGTGCTGCGCCGCCACGCCGCGATGGCCGGTTTTCCGCGGGACTTCACGATCCTTGACCGCGACGACGCGGTGAGCCTTCTCGATGCCTGCCTCAAGGAGGAAAGCGCGGCGGAGCCCTCCGTCACGCTGCCAAAAGCGGAGCCGTTGGCGGAAGCCATCTCCCTCGCGGCCAACACCCGCCGTCCGCTCTCGAAGCTGCTGGACGAGCGGATGCAACTCGCCCCCGCGATCATCCCAAAAATCGAGGAGATCGCGCAGCGCTATGCCGCCCGAAAGCGGGCTTCTTCTGTGATGGATTTTGACGACCTGCTCTGCCTCTGGTTCCAGCTCCTCAAGGATCAACCCGAGGTGCTCGAGTATTACCAGCGCCGGTTCCACTTCATCCTAGTGGACGAATACCAGGACACCAACCAACTCCAGAGCGACCTCATCGAGCTGCTGGCCGCGCGGCACGACAACCTCATGGTCGTAGGCGATGACGCCCAGAGCATCTATGCCTGGCGCGGGGCCCACCTGAAGAACATCCTCGGTTTCCCGCAGCGCCATCGGGACGCGCGCGTCTTCAAGATCGAGACCAACTACAGGAGCACGCCCGAGATCCTCGCGCTGGCCAACGCCGCCATCGCCCGGAACGTGGGGCAACACCCCAAGGAACTGGCCCCCGTGCGCAAATCCGGGGCCAAGCCCGCCCTTGTGGCTTGCTCGGATGCCCGTGTTCAGGCGGCCTTCGTCGTGCGGCGCGCCCTCGATCTTCATGAGGGAGGCCTGAGCTTCAACCATATCGCGGTCCTCTATCGCTCCCATTTTCACGCCCTCGAACTGCAGCTCGAGCTGAGCAGGCAGAGGGTTCCCTTCCGCATTACCAGCGGCATCCGTTTTTTTGAGCAGGCCCATGTCAAGGACCTCTCCTCCTACCTGAAGCTGGCCGCCAACCCTCGGGACGAAACCGCTTTCAAACGCCTTGCGAAGATGCTCCCGGGTGTGGGCCTGAAAATGGCCGATAAACTCTGGCGGAATTTCGCCGCGCAACCCGCGCTCGTCGGCCCCGCCCCCCCCTCCCTGGAACCGGCGCCCGAGGGAATCCCCAACCCGCCCTCCTCCCCAACACCCCGTCCCTCTGTGGCCGGCGCTCTCGGAGCCATCGCCCTCAACGTTCCAAAAAAGGCCGTGGCCCCGTGGGGCCAGTTCGTCGCGACAATGAAAGACATCGAGGCCCAGTCGCCGGCCGGCGATCCCGCCGCGATGATAAACTTGATCCGTGAAGCGGTCTATGAGGACTACCTCAAGAGCACCTACGACAACGCCAACGCGCGCCTCGAGGACATCGAGCAACTGGCCGTTTTTGCCCACTCCTTCCCCAGCCTCTCCGAGTTCCTCACCCAGCTTGCCCTGCTCACCAACATGGAGGCCGAGGGCGATCGGGAGAGCCGTGACGCGGAGGAACGGATAAACCTCACCACCATTCACCAAGCCAAGGGGCTCGAATTCCCCGTGGTTTTTGTCATCATGCTCGGCGATGGCATGTTCCCCACCGAACGCTCGACCCTGACCTCCGGGGGAGAGGAGGAGGAGAGGCGTCTCTTCTACGTGGCCGTCACGCGCGCCAAAGACGAGCTCTATCTGACCTATCCGTCCATGCGGAGCATGGGCAACGAAGGGAGCCCCGCTTTCTTCCGCCGTTCGCGTTTCCTAAACGACCTGCCCCCGGACTGCTACGAGGAGTGGAACCTTCAATCCCCCGATCCCTACGGCTCCCCCGGGAGCACAGACCAAGGCCACACATGGTAGGTTCTGGTCCACTTCTCGGTGCATCGGTACCACGGCGACATCGCTCCCCCGGCGCAGAACCACATGGCGCCCGTGGCTGCCAACACGCCAGGCCTAAACCGTGAACTACTCGTATTGGCGATGGGTGCCGGATCGTTGTTTCTCTCGCACGTAAACGACGGCGGTTTCCGGTTCGTGAAAGAGAGCTTCAACCTCTCGACAATTTCCGGTTTGCTTGCAGCCTGCGGTTACGCGGCGGCGGATGTAGAGTCCATCACCCATGGAAACTCCATTAGCTTCTTGAGACTAGCCTGGAAACGGTTGGCTTAGTGGGAAACTGAGCGCTCTCACCTTGCCCCGCCAGTCTGGAACAACGCCGGTATGTCGCCTTCTTGCTCCCATCCTCCTATTGCCAAGCCCGGGACCACACGTTAGTCTGGACTTGGCATGAGCGCGTTTCTGGGTTCGCTTCGCAGACGCATGTTCGGCATCCCCGCGCGAGAGATTGCTCTCGAGCGCCGGGGTTTCCGTGTCAGTGACCCCGCGATGCGGGAGCGGTTGGAGCGGATCGGGCAGGCCTTCGTCTGGGGGTACCATGCGGCGATCGAAACGAACGACCCCCTGGCGCTGGTTCCCAAATTGAACTCCCTCGATCCGGACCTGCAAGGCTTCGCCTTCGAGGGCGCGGCGATGGGGCTGGCGTTGCTCGATTTCATCACGCCCTGGCGCGGAGACCGCGTAAGTTCGTTTCTCGAAGGCGCGGGCGGGGCGCACGCCTATATGGTGCACGTCGGGGTGGGCTGGTGGCTGGCGCGGATACCGGGCCGCATTGCGTCGCGCCTGGCCCGGTTTGATCCGCGGCTGCGGTGGCTGGTTGTGGACGGCTATGGGTTTCACGAAGGATTCTTTCATTGGCCGCGTTATATCACTGGCCAGCCTGCGCCGGGCCGCCTGACCGGCTACGGTCGCCGCGCTTTCGACCAGGGCTTCGGGCGCTGCCTCTGGTTCATCGACGGTGGGGACGTGGCGCGGATTCCCCAAACCATCGCAGCCTTTCCCTTGGAACGGCGCGCTGATTTGTGGAGTGGAGTGGGCTTGGCCGCGACCTACGCGGGCGGGGTTGGTACCAACGAGTTGGAGACGTTGCGAGAATCCGCCGGCAGTTGCCGGCCCTGCCTGGCCCAAGGAGCCGCCTTTGCCGCCAAGGCGCGCCAACGCGCAGGCAACCTCACGGCCTACACCGATCAGGCATGCCGGGCTCTCTGCGGCCTCCAGGCGGCGAGGGCGGCGGAGATCACGGACGACGCCCTCAAAGAGTTGCCGCCTGACGGCGTCGAGCCCGCCTATGAGGTTTGGCGGCAACGCATCCAGACGAAGCTCCGGTCACTCTCACTTCGCCCAACCGCTTCCTCCTCCTAGCACCGGCACCCTGCCTCCGTCCAGGCTACTTCCCGGCCAGGGCCTCGATGGGCGACTTGCGGGCCGCCAGCAGCGCCGGCAGCAAGCCGCCAAGCAATCCCGTAAGGGCGGCAAACGCCACGCCCAGGGCCAATAGTCCACCCGTGATGCGAAATCCGAACGCCACTTCCGAGAAACTCCGCCAGTTGAACGTTCCGGTCCCCAGGCCGTGCATCGGGAGGCAAAGCAGGCAACCTAACAATCCGCCGAGCAAGGCGACAAAGAGGGCTTCCACCAGGAAAGCGAGGCAAATGCCGCGGGCGGTGAAACCGAGCGCGTGCAGGATGCCGATTTCCGACTCGCGCGAAGCGATGGACGCGTACATGGTATTCATGGCGGAGAAGGCTGCGCCAAGGCCCATGACCAGAGCCAGACAGAGCCCGAACACTTGGATTGGGCCCGCAACTTGGGTCTGCTCGCGGTAGTACTCGGTCTCGGGCAAGGCGCGGAGGCGCATCTGCCGGTCACTCTCGATGAGCCGGACCAAGGACGCGGCGGCCGCGTCATCCACCGTCTGGAGCACGACCGAACAATAAAACGAACGGTTGAAGGCCTCCCTCGCCTCGTCGGCATCCACCCAGATCTCCGAGTCGTAGGCGGTCTGGCGCGCGTCAAACAGGCCGACCACCTGCCAGGTGTGTTTGCCGGAGCCAAACCTCTGGCCCAGACCGCAGTTGTCAAACCGCCGCGCCACACTCCGGCTGACGATACACTCCCGCACACCGGTCCGGAACATCCGGCCGGCCTCGAGCCGGACCGCTGGCCGCAGTTGGCGTCCGGCGGGCCCTAGCCCGCGCATTTGCACGTGCGCCAGGCCGCCACTGACGCGAGGCAGGGAGATCAGCACGATCACCTCCGCCGAAGCCAGCGGCTCGCCGTGGGCGTCCTGTGCGATGCCCGCGAGCACTCGCGTGCGCCGCGCCTGCTCGGGGGTGATTTGGCTGCTCGATTCCGCCAGCGCGCCCTTGCGGAGCACCAGGAGGTTTCGAGCATCTCCCGTGTTCAAAAAAGTGGCTCGCAGCCCGCCAGCCAGCGCCATCACCAGGATGAACACCGCCACCGTCCAGCCCATCCCGAGCACCGCGCCCACCGTCGAACGCCACCGCGCCATCAGACTGCAACCGATGTATGCTAAGGGCAACGCCATGGATTAGTCCAAAGGCCAAAGTCATTCCACCGTTCGCAACCCCTCCGCGACGTTTTTGCGCGCGCTCCGCCAGGCCGGCATCAGGCTGCTCACGACTCCCAGCGCCACCGACGCCAGCAGGCCGCGCCCCAGGATTGGCGGCGTCACATCGAAGCTGATAAACAAGCCGTGCGTGAGCTTCTGCACATCGAGGATGCCCAACGCCAGCCACGCGCCCAGGCAGCCCAGCAGCCCGCCCGCCAACGCCAACCCGCACGACTCCGCCAGCATCAGGCCGAAAAGGCGCCCGCCTCCAAAGCCCAGCGCCTTGAGGACCGCCACCTCCCGTCTCCGCTCCCGGATCGCCCGGCTCATCGTCCCCGCGGTCACCAGCACCAGCGTGAAAACAATCACCGTCGAAATCGACCCGATGAACACCTTAACGTTGCCCAGCATCGAAACGAAACCGGCCTGGAAGGCGCGCTCGGTTTCCGTTTGCGTCTCGGCATCGGAGTTTTCGAAAAGGGGGTCAATACGCTCGATCAACGCCGACGCGACGGCGGCGCTCTCGGCCCGCACCCAGAACAGCCCGGTAAAGCCTTGGTCCCCAAGCAGCTCATCAAAATAAGCATGGTGAAAAAACAGCATGCTGTCGTCCAGGCTCCCCGAGAAGACGCCACGGATGGTCAGTTCCGGGTCACAGGGCCACATCGCCCCCAGCAAGTGGACGCGGTCCCCCGGCTTCCAGCCGAAGCGATCCATGGTCTTGGCGCCAACCACGCAGGCGGTGCGCTCCGCAATGAACCGCTGGCGCTGCTCAGGAGCAATCTTCGCCTCGGCCAGCACGTTGAACAACGCCTCGGCGTCGCACGCGAACTGGGGGAAGAAATTCCTCTCGTCCTGGTAAACGCCCCCAAACCACGTCAGCTTCGTGCATGCCGCCACGCCGGGCAGCGCCTCGATGCGCGCTTTGTATTTGGAGAAAAGCATATTGGCCAGCGACACCTTGTGACGAACCACCAACCGCGCCGCCGAGTGCTCTGTGGCCGTCGGATCAGTGAAGCCGCGCAGCATCACCTGCAACACCGTCAGCAGAAACAGGCTCACGGTCACGCTGCCCACTGTGAGCGCCAGCCGCCGCTTGTTACGAAAAGCATTGTCCGCGATTAGTCCTGCTATTGTCATAGCGCCCTGCGGGCGAATCCGGCCGCCCCAGTAAAGCCGGCTGCGGCCGCCCAACGGCCCGACCACTGTCCCATGAACCCCGCCGGAGGGAAAGCACAGATTGAACCCGACTCGATGCGCGCTTGGCTGAAGTAGTATTCTGTCGAGCGAATGGCAGGGGCCTCGCGCGATTCCGCTTTCACCGCTCCTCATCAAGGAACGCAAGCGAGGTATCGACCGGCCTATCCAAGCTGCGCTGCGACTCGACGCAAGCAAGTTGCGCGTCGTCGTCCTTGGCGTCGAGCCGGGCTTTGAGTTCACGGGCCTGGGGGAAAGCCTGGAGGCCGCGTTGCCATGCTTCTCGGGCCTCTCTGTATTTGCCGGCTTTGGTGTGAGCGTCGCCCAGGGCCACGTGGACGCGCAGGTAGCAGGGCTTGCCGGCTTGCCCCCCGTACTTCTCCTGGATTTCGATGCACCTGGCGAGGTCTTTGATGGCGTCGTCGGAATGGCGGAAGGCGCGAGGCCAGTTGAGGTGGTTCAGGCCGCGGGCGTAGTAGCTGACCCAATGATTGGGCCGGTTACTGACGACGATGTCCGCCTGCTCGAGGGCCTTGGCCGCCAAAGCGCCCCGGCTGATCAGGGCGGTGACGCCTTTGCAGGTAGGAATCTTATCAACGTAAGCGCAGGAGAGTTCCAGGTGGGCGCGCCAGCTTTCGGGGCGGGCGGCGACGAGGTCACGGAAAAAGTCTATGGCGCGGTCGTGCTGCTGACGCGTGGCACAGAGACTGCGGTATTCGCTCGGCAGCCGGAAATTATCCAGTGACTTCTTCATCGCTGCCTCCATCACGTTCAACTCGAGTGGGTTGGGCTTGTGCAGGGTGGAATCCGGGGCCTGGGCCAAGCAGGCGACCGAGGCCGCCAGAAGAAGGCCCAGCAGCACAGGTCGCCTGAGTTCGGACGTTGATCGTTGGACGTTGGACCGCCCCCATACAAACCGCGGTTTCCAGGCCGCGACGAGGGCCGGGAGCAGGGTCACGCTGACGACAAACGCTGTTCCGATGGCCAGGCCGATGAGCAAGCCGAACTCGACGAGGGTGCGGAACTCCGAAAGGCAGAGCAGGCCGAAGCCGACGACCAGCACGAAGGCGGCGAAGAAGAGGCGGCGCCCGGTGAAGGCCAGCGCCTCCGAGAAAACACGCTCGGGGTTGGCTTTCGGCTCGCGCAGCTTCTGGCGCAGACGGTCGAGAATGTGAACAGCCGGATTGACGCCGACCCCGATGGCGATGCTGGCGAACATGGAAGTGCCGACGCCGAGCGGGACGCCGCTCAGCCCCATCACAGCATAGTCCACCAGACAGACAATGCCCACCATCAGCGTGCAAAGCACCCCCGCCAGGAGTGACCGAAACATCAGCGCCGTCTGGACGAGCGTGCAAAGAGCGGAAAACGCCACGCCCAGAATGTGGCTGATCTTAATCATGCGCAGCCACTCGTAGTCGAGATTCACCCGGCCCGCCAGTTCGGTTTTCCAGGCTGGCGCCGGGAAGTGTTTCGCAAGGTATTGCTTGACGGCTAGGACGACCTCGCGCTGGTGAATGTATTCGCTGCCGCGCATCCGGACGATCAGGTTGGCGGCGGTGTAGGACGGGTCAACCACTTCGCGCAACAGGCCCGACATGGGGCAAGTGGGCGCGCCGAGCGTGTCGAGGTAGTATTTGGTGTCTGACGCGTCGGCGGGAATGGCGTAGTACTCCGGCTTGTCTTGGTGGAGTTTCTGGTGGGCGCGCTTGACCCAGCTCGCCACCGAGTGCGTGCCGCCCACGCGGGGCAGGGTTTCGGTGAAGGCTTCCAGGGCCTCGATCTTGCGGAGCGCGTCCCGCTGGAGCAGCGCGCCCTTGGTCGAGGCGGTGAGGAGGATGTTCAACTGGCTGGTGCCGTCGAAGCGCGCGTTGAGGGCTTTGGCCGCCTGGACAAGTGGGTGGGACTCCTTGAAGGCAAGGATGCGGGCATCATTGACGACGAGTTTGGAAGCGCCCCATGTCCCAAGAACGATGAGGGCGGCGCCTGCCAGCAAGACGGCGAGCGGGCGGCGAAAGATGAAGGCGCCCATTCGGCCGAGAGCGTCGCCGACGGCGTCGAGCGTAGCGGGCTGATTGCGACCGGCGCAAGCCCGGCTTGTCTTGAGCGGCAAGATGGCCAAGCCTGCGGGCAGAACGGTGAACGCATAGGTCAAGGCTGCCAGCACCCCGGCGCAAGTGAATAAGCCGAAGTACATGATCGGCGGCATCCCACCGGTGAAATAGAAAGCGAGGAAGCCGGTGAAGTCGGTGGTCGAGGTGACCAGCACCGGGAAGAACAGCGTGGCGCAGGCATCGACCGTCACTTCCTGAGGGCTGCGGCCGCGCAGGTCCAGTTGCTCCTCGTAGTACTGGCCCAGCAAGTTCAGCGAGTAAGAAACACTCAGCGCCATGATGACAACGAAGATGCCGTTGGTGACGATGTACACCGGCACGCCAGCGAAGCCCATCGACCCCAACGCGATCGCGGAGGCCGCGCCGATGACGCACAACGGGAGAAGGGTGCCGCGCACCGTGCGGTAGGCCAGAACGATCAGGAGAGCCATGATCAAGGGCACGAAGAAGTTCATCCGCAGCGCATCATCGGAAACCGCCTTGCCCATGCGGGCGCGCACGGCGGCCTCGCCGGCGACGACAAGCCGCTCGTCGTTGACGGGGAAGCGGGCCATCAGTTCGCGTAGCGACTGGTAAATCTCGTCCGCCTGACTTTGGTTGCGCAGCCGGATGAGGATACAGGCGGCTGAGCCGTCGGCTGCGACCAGCGTTCCTCTGTAGAGCTTATAGCCGAGCACATCTTGCTTGAGGGTCTCGCAACTAGCTCGATCGACCGGGACTCCCTTCATCAACCGATCGAATCCCGGCTCGCCGTTCGCATCGAAGTAAACCCCTGACTCGGTGGCCAGGCTGAGCACATCGGACGGCCCGATGTGCGGCAGCTTCCGAATGGCCTGAGTGAGGTCCCGAATCAGCGCCAGGGTCTGGGGATTGAAAATGCCGCCGGGGGCGTCGCGGATCACTGCCACGGCAATCGGATCGGTGAGGCCAAAGAGGGCGTCCACGCGCTGTTTGGTTGCCAGCGCCGGGTGCCGGGGCGGTATGAACGCATCGGGACTGGTGTCGCGCGTGAGCCTGAATGCGCCGCTGCCAATGGTCAGCGCCAACACCGCGCCGGAAACCAACACGGGAACCGGATGATTGACCACGAAGCGGAAGTAGCGCCGCACCCAGTGGTCCGGAGGAGGAGATTCCAAATTGACATTCGTAATGATTCCCCTAGGTTTTACCAAAGATTCGCTCTAATGTCAACGCACGCTCCCCGCCGCCAGCAATTCTCACTTCGGTCTCGGATGGCGCCAGGTTAGTAGTCCCGCCTTTAGGCGGTGAGATTCGCGAAGGCATGACGGCTATGAAAACTGGTGACGCGCTCGGCAGGGCGATCGTTCCGCCGGCTGAAGCCGGGACTACGAACCCCGGAGGCGCGACACGTAAAATGGCGGCTTCAGGCGACGAGATGCCGTATGAATAAAAGAAATCGGGTTCGGGGTTCCTACGTAGGCAATGCCTTGGCGAGGGCTGTCCTGCTTGCGGCTCTCGCCGTTGGGATAGGGCAGCCGGCCCATCCGGCATCGACCACCGCCTCCACCAACCGGGCTTTCGTGGACGTTACCGACAAGGCCGGGGTGCGCCACCGCCACGAGAAGGTCGTGCTCGACCAGAGGCTGGAACGGATCATGCCGTGGATGGCCTCGATCGGCGCTTGCGTGGCGGCGTGCGATTACAACAAGGACGGCTGGATCGACCTCTACGTCACGAGCTCCAAACTCGGCTCGCTCAACAAGCTTTACCGCAACAACGGCGACGGCACCTTCACAGATGTAGCCTTGAAGGCCGGTGTCGCCCGGGCCAACGAGGGCAGCTCCTCCATCGACGCGGTGTGGGGCGACTACGACAATGACGGCTGGCCTGATCTCTACATTGTTCGCCTGGGCGCCAACCTGCTCTATCACAACAACGGCGATGGCACCTTCACCGAGGTTACGGCCAAAGCCGGTGTGGGACATAAAGGCAACGGGAGTTGTGCCATTTGGTTTGACTACAACGATGACGGCCTGCTTGATCTTTACGTCTGCGACTACTTCCAGCCGGTCGATCTCTTCAACCTCAAGGATACACGAATCATGCATGAGGATTTCGAGACCGCGCGCAACGGCGGCCCCAAAATCCTGTACCGTAATAACGGCGATGGCACGTTCACCGACATCACCAAAGAGGCGGGCGTGGCCGATACCGGCTGGACGCTCGATGTGGGCCACGGCGACTACAACAATGACGGCTATCAGGATTTGTTTCTCGCCAACGACTTCGGCCCGGACAAGGTCTTCCGCAACAACGGCGACGGCACTTTTACCGATGTCAGTGACACGACCATTGGCTGGGACACCTATAAGGGCATGAACGCGGAGTTGGGCGACTTCAACAACGACGGCTGGCTCGATTATTACGTATCTAATATCTACACCAAGGATTACGTCAAGGAAGGCAACCGACTCCATCGCAACATGGGCGATGGCACCTTCAAGGACGTCTCGTTTGAAGCGGGTGTATTCGATTGCGGATGGGCTTGGGCGGGCCGGTTCTGGGATTATGACAACGACGGCTGGCTCGATATCATGGTCGCCAACGGCTACATCTCCGCCAATCCCAAAGACGAGTATTTCGCGAAGCTTGCCGCGGCAGTGACTCGGCCCGATTTCGATCCCATCGACGCGATGAACTGGCCGGTGATGGGCGACTCGACCTTCGCCGGCTACGAACCCAAGCGCGTCTTCCACAACGAAGGCAACGAGACATTCAAGGAAGTCGCCGCCGAACTGGGCTTGAACGATACCCGCGATGGCCGCGGCCTGGCCATGTTCGACTACGACAATAATGGCACCTTGGATGTGTATATGTCGTGCCAGGGCCAGGATAGCATCCTTTGGCGCAACGACATCGGCAAGAAGGCCAACTGGGTCGAGGTGGACCTCCAGGGCACTCACTGCAACCGCGACGCCATCGGCGCGCGCATCACCCTCTGGTGCGCGGACAAGATGCAAATCCGCGAAGTCAACGGCGGCAACGGCGGCCACAGCCAAGTGCCCTTCCGGCAGCACTTCGGCCTTGCCCAGGCCAAAGTCATCGACCGGCTCCAAATCCGCTGGCCCAACGGCTATATCGAGACACAGGAAAACCTCAAACCCAACCAAATCGTCAAATTCATCGAGAACGCCCCGGGCTCCTTCCTTGAGGAGCGCAAGCGCTTTAAAGAGGCTCAACTCGAGAGCCGGAAACAGGAGATCGCCCGGGAGAAGGAGAAGGCCGAGGCCGCCGCTCGCGACCCGCGGACGGAAGACGCCGTCGACTGGAACAAGCTTGGCGCGTTCAAGCGGGATTACCTCAAGTGCAAGACCGCTGTGGGAAAGGAACCCCGCAATCCCCAGGCGCGCTACGAGTTCGCGGTGCTGCTCGACCGTCAGGACCGGCAGACGGCCGCCCTCGGCGAGTTTGAAAAGGCCATGCTGCTTGACCCTGATCGGCTGCTCTATGCCAACTCTTACCGTGCCTTGATCCGCCGCTACGGCGCCGCCTATTACGACCGGTCCATCCGCTTCTTCGAGGATCTCACCGGCCGCAACCCGGGCAAGTTGATGCCCGCCCTGAACAAGGCTCTGGCTTACGTGGATAAGATGCCGTATCCCAAGCTCGGCATCGTCGCCCAAGGCAAGCTCTCCAGCAAATCCATCGAGACGCTGGATGGCATTCTGAAGAACGATCCCGATTGCTGGGCCGCCAAGTTCGTCGTCGCCATGAACCACCTTCACTGGCCGCGCAAGCTCAACCACGCCCCCATCGCCATCACGGAATTCACCGAGCTCACTGAGCTGCAAAAGAAAGTCCCGCCCGACAAGCAACGCGATTTTTTCGCCCTCGGCTACGTGGGCCTCGGCGATTCCTACGTCAAGAACATCGACCAAGGTCAGGACGAGAACCTCGCTCTGGCCAAGAAGGCCTGGGAAGCGGGCCTTGCCCATTACCCAAAGTCGGAAGATTTGAAGAAACGCCTGGAACTGCTGGCCAAATCGCCGGACGACGTCATCCAGTTCGTCACCGATCTTCGCTCCCTCAAGAACCCCGTTAACACGGACTTGAACCTGATTTGGGTGGAAAAGTGAGGAGGAAACCCGAAAGGATGCCTTTGAACCTGAAAGACGCGAAGACGCCGAGAAGACGTGGAGAGGACAACGGCAATAACGACCGTTTCAAGGCTTCGCCTTTGCTCTTCGCGTCTTGGCGCCTCCGCGGGTCAATCCTCCTGTGGATCTGTGTGGCCCCAGCCATCGCACTCTTCCTGGCGGGTAATCTGGCCGCCCAGCCTCTCGGTGCCCTTGACACATGCCGACAGCTTGGGAAGGCGTACTACGAAAACGACGATTTCAAACCTGCCGCCGCGCAGTACCGTCGCGCCGTCGAACTGGCCCCCGGCTCCGCCAGCGACTGTTTCAACCTCGGCCTCGTCCTCATGCGCGCCACCGACTATACGAACGCGCTGGCGGCGCTTGACCGGGCCGAACGGCTCGACCCAAGGCTGCTGGGAACACACTACATTCGCGGCATCATCTATCAACGCCAAGGCGATTTCCCTAAGGCCATCGAGAGCCTTAAGCGCGTGGTTGCGGGCGATCCCCAGTGCGTCGGCGCCTATTACAACCTCGCCATGTGCTACAAGGCGTCCGAACAATACACGAATGCCATCAACACCCTGAATGCCGCCTTGGAACGGGCGCCGGACAATTCCAGTTGCCATTATCAGTTGATTACCCTCCATCGTCGCGTTGGCAATGTGGACGGCGCGGCCCGCCACACCGAGTCTTTTGAGCGTCTCAAAGACACGGTTGACGAGTCGGAGAAGACCGCCGAGGCCCTGGAACGAAGCCGATATTCCTATATCATCGAGGTTCGGCCCGAAGGCAAAGACCTCGATCCGCTGCTCGAACCTCCGGTTCGCTTCGTCGATGTCACCAAGGAGGCCGGGTTGGCTCCGCCCGTGGAACCGCCCCCGCTGCCGCCCCGGCCGCCGTACCAACTCAAGCGCGCCGGTTTCACCCCGGACATGGCCCGCCGTTACGTCGTCTGGAATGGCGGCTCGGTGACCATCGGCGACTACGACGGGGATGGCCGGCCCGACCTCTACATCGTCAACTGCAGCACCAACGAAGAAGCCTCCGCCAATCGCCTGTACCACAATGATGGCGGTTGGCGCTTCACGGATGTCACCGCCAAGGGGGGCGTCGGCGACCGCAGCCTGGGCACTCACGCCGTTTGGGGCGATTACGACAACGATAAACATCTCGACCTCTACGTTGTCAATTACGGCCCGAACGTGCTCTACCACAACCGGGGCGACGGCACCTTCGAGGACGTCTCCGTCCGGGCGCGGGTCAACGAACCGCAATTCGGCAGCCGCGCCGCCTTTGTGGATTATGACCACGACAACGACCTGGACCTCTTCGTCGCCAATAACGTGGACTTCAGCGAGCCGCCCCAGCGGGAATCCATGGCCTTGCCCGACGAGTTCTCCGGCCAGGTCAACGCCCTCTTCCGCAACAACGGCAATGGCACTTTCACCGATCAAACCGATGAGGCCGGCATGCTGGTCACCGCCTCCCAGGCCCGCGACCTTGTTTTCGCCGATTTCGACGGCGACCACAGCACCGACCTGTTCCTGGCGAACTACGATGCGCCCAGCTTGCTCTTTCTCAACGCCCGTATGGGCAAATTCACCGCAGGCGGCTCCTTCTCTCCACCCATCCAGAAAGGCGCCCGGGCCGCCGCCGAGGCCGACTTCAACCGCGACGGCCATCCCGACCTCGTCGTCGCGGTCGGGACGAACCTGCTGCTTTACACCAACGATGGCCGAGCCAATTTCAGGATCGCGGCAGATTTGGCTAGCTTCTTTCCCCTTGCCGCAACCGCGACTGCCGCTACGGATGCCACCGGAATCGCCCGCATCCGCGCATTCGACTTCAACAACGACGGCTGGCCCGACCTCCTGCTCACCGACACCGAGGGCTCGGGACTCCACCTGCTCCTCGGCACAGGCGTAGGCCAGTTCCGCGACAAAACCGTGGCCGCCGGTCTGGGCAAAGTCTCCGGCGTCATCGCCGACTTCGCCACCGCCGACCTCGACGGCGACGGCGCTGAAGACATCGTCGTCCAAACCCGTGACCGCGGTCCAATCGTGTTGCGCAACGACGGCGCCGGCCACCGGCACTGGCTCGATGTGCGCCTGCTCGGCAAGAAGGTAAACCGCTGCGGCTACGGCGCAACGGTGGAACTCGCCGCCGGAGGCCATTACCAGAAGCAAACGGTGCGCGAGGGCCCTATCCACTTTGGCCTCGGCGACCTCACAAACGTCCACGTTGTGCGCGTCACCTGGCCCAACGGCATGGCCCAAAACGTCATCCAACCCGCCATCGACCAAACCCTGGAAATCGAGGAATACGTTCGGGTTTCAGCCTCCTGTGCTTTTCTCTGGGCCGATGGCGGCCATGGTTTCACGCTGGTTAACGAAATCCTCGGTATCGGTCCGCTCGGCGTTCCGATGGCGGCGGATAAGTTCTTCCCGCTCGATTGCACCGAACTGACGAAAATCGAGGCCAATCAACTTGTCGCCAGCAACGGCCAATATGAACTGCGCCTTACCGAAGACCTTCGCGAACTGGCCTTCGTGGATCAGGTCAATCTGCGCGTTGTGGACCACCCCGCCGGGCTGGAGATCATCCCGAACGAGATGTTTACCGACCCGCCGTTCCCGGAGGACAAATTCTTCGCCGTGCCCGAGCAGCTCTTCCCACGCTCGGCGGTGGATGACCGGGGCCTTGACGTGCTTGACCTTATCCGCCAGCGCGACGGCCGCTATCCCGTTTTCCCGTTGACCGACTACGACGGTCTGGCCAGGCCCCACAGTCTCACCCTCGACCTGGGGGATCTGTCTGAGGCGAAAGAGGTGATGCTTTTTCTCGACAGTTGGATTTACTGGGCTGATTCGAGTGTCTCGTGGGGAATCTTCCAGAATACAACCTGCGCCATCACCCCGCTCAAACTCGAGGTCCGCGATCCGCAAGGGAACTGGCACACAGCCGTCGAATCGGTCGGCTTGCCCACCAGCAAGGGCATAGTCGTGCCCGTCCGCCTGACCGGGAAGTTCCTGTGCCAGGACTGGTACGTGCGGCTGAGCACCACGATGTGCGTCTATTTCGACCGCATTTTCGTCTCGACCCGTGACGAGGTGTCCCGTTGTCGCGTGACGACGCTGCCGGTCAGGGAAGCGGACCTGCACTTCCGCGGCTTCGCCAAAATGTCTCGTGACGAACTCGGCTACGAACGCTTCGACTACGACGAAGTCAGCCCCACAGCTCCTTGGGACCCGCCACGCGGCATGTTGACTCGCTACGGAGACGCCATGCCGCTGCTCGCCGAACCGGACGATAGGTATGTTACCATCGCCCCCGGCGATGAACTCACGATGCGCTTCGACGCCATGCACTTGCCCCTGTTGCCCGAGGGTTGGAAGCGCAGCTTCATCTTCTACGCCAACGGCTGGGTCAAGGATGGCGACCTCAACACCAAGTTCTCTGAAACGGTCGAACCGCTGCCCTTCCACGGGATGAGCGGCTACCCGTATCCCGCTGCTGAGCATTACCCCGACGACCCCGCCCACCGCGAATACCTGCGCGCCTGGCAAACCCGCCCAAGCCAGCCGCGCGTCGGCAATCTCAACCCGCATGGACCTTAACAGTCTTAACGCCTGGGCTATGGGATGGACAGCGATGGTCGGTTTGGCCCTGGAGGAGGAGTTACCACGTCGCTGTCCTCAGCGGGCCGCGCACGAGATCGAATGCCAAAAGCGCCGCGCCGAGACAGAGGCGCTACCAGGCGCTACCGCCCACCCCCGTAGCGCAGACCTCCGAGTCTGCTGTTTCTCTACAGGTTTCCAAACCTGCAGGTCGTCCGAAAGGGACGAGACGCGCGGAAGTTCGAACGTCGCAGCGAGGTTCCGTGCCCTGCCGACTTTGAAGTCGGCGACACAGCAGGTTTGGAATCATGCGCTATGGAAGCGGACGCCGGCGGCGTCGTGTAGCGCAGACCTCCGAGTCTGCTGTTTCGCAGGTTTC
>ORJL010724179.1_pt1 | contig 17046 bp, 19 predicted proteins | sample 1779941 | NCBI WGS metagenome assembly ORJL01 (sample SAMEA104232317, study PRJEB22302) | groundwater metagenome | biome: forest; feature: aquifer; material: groundwater | place: USA | collected 2011-08-07 | depth 5.8 m | reverse complement strand
AGGACAAAAATAAAGCCTCTGAAACTAATTCATTAGAAAATGTAGAAACTCTTTATACATTCGTAAGAATTGGAAGAAGCCTAATTTACAGTTCCTCTAAAAAAAACGAGTGGGAGATTAATGGAAGAGAGACTTTAGCTCCAGATTTTATAAAAAGCCTAGATAGTCTAGTAAAAAAAGGATATATTAATGTCCAAGAATCACGTCCAGAATTAGCTTTAGTCAGAGGAACTTTAACTCCTTTAGGCAAAACAGCTTATACTGATTTAGTTGTCATGCTTCAAACAGGACCTTTGCTAATGTAAGAACCAAAAATACACTAAATGAGTAATTTTATATATCTTAACTTTATTCATTAAACACGGATTATTATTTGTTTTGCAGGTATACAAAAGGAGAATCTCCTTCAGATGTTGAGATTATTGTCCCAACAATCCCTAAACAAACTCCAGATATAGAATTGGAAAGATGTTTTATTAAGAAAGAAGATTTATTCCCCCAGCAAAGAATTGGGCATTTTACAGAATGCCTAGTTAAAGTTGCTTATGCTAAAAATATAGGATATAGCATAAGAATAGGAATAAAAAATAAAATTGGAGAAATAATTCAATTTGAAGTTCCAAGAGACAGTATTCAAGATTTTATTCTCTCCAGTAAATAATTTTAATTACTTTTTATAAGATTGATAAATAACATTAGCTCTTTCTAACTCTCAAAATTCCAATTATCTAAAAAACATAAATACTTTTATAAATATATAAAACATCATCTTTGAATGAAAAGAGGGCGTGTGAAAAGAAAATTATTAACTATAATAATTTTAATTATTTTAATACTCTTTGCTATATGGTTTATCTTTGAAGATGAGATTGTTTCTCTTTTGACAGGCAGAGACATACAAGAGCAATTGCCATTAAGGCCACTATTGCCTCTAAGTGAGCATGCTTTTTTTGACGAGATTTCTTTTGATTCAATAAAACTATATACTATTGGGATGATAATGGATATTGATTATACAAGATCGCAGTATGACCTTGTTATAACAGAAACCTCTTTGCCTGTTGAGATAACATTTACTAATATAAGAACTAATGGGTTCTTTAAGAAGAACTTGATAGTTTATGATGATGGGCTTCATGACGATGGAGCTGCAGGCGATCAGCATTTTGGCAATCAAATTCCAATTGATAATAGTTTTGTTCTAGGAGAAACATATTCTCAAAATTCTAATGTAGATCGCAGTCCTAGGTGTTGTTTTCATATAGATGACGAAAGTGATAGAATCAGAATTCTCCCTGCTGTTCAAGGAGAGTGCAAAGAGTTTGTGCCTGGAAGAAATGATCCAAATGATAAAACAAGATTAAATATTGTTGTATTAGGAAGAGTAGGAAGTGGGTCTGGAAGCACATTTGTCCCTGACTGGAAGCAGTTTTTTTATCTGACTAATTCACATCTTAATTTTGATGAAGGCCAATCATGGTACAAAGACACGAGCAATGCTCCAGCTTATCTGGCAAATCAGTTTCAAAGCTGGCAATATTCATTCTTCAATCGTGAGCCAATGAAGTCTTATAAAGGGAAGTTTAATTTATGGTATGTTGATCCAATGTATTCTGGAGATTTGCCTACCACAACTAGTAACAATGTAGCTAATCAGCTCTTTTTTATTAGTTATATGAGATCTCGCTGCCAATACCAAAACACTATTTATATTATTTATGATAATAGATTTTTTGGAAGGGAAGCTGCATGGACTCCACTGGTAATAGGCACAAATAATTTTGGATTTTCTTCTTCAGGAGTTTTGTCTCATGAATTAGGGCATGTAATTGCAGGGCTCGGAGATGAATATGAAGAGTCTGCAAGATGTAGTTCTTCTTTACAGCAGCCATCAACTAATTCTTTAGGAGATCAATATGATTCTAATATATATCGTGCCTCAACATCTACTAACAATAAAGATTCTTGTAGTCAAAATACTGAATGGAATTACATTGTAGGGTCTTGTTATAAAGATGGCGTGTTTTATTCATCATGCCCTATTTCTGACAGCGTTTCTTGTTATAAAGGTGCAAATTATTGTTATAACGCTTACTTTTGGAGACCACAATCAAATACATTTATGCTTTCAACTACTACGCCAACTAGCGTAGTTGACATGAGTGCTTTTTGCAAAGTTTTTGCTAAGTATATAGGAGTCTCTCTTGGTGTTTGTAATCAGCTATGCATAAATGGATGTGCAAAAGGAGAGAAATGCGTGGGTGGGGTATGTACAAATTCAGGTGTTTGTCCTACAGGAGACAGCGATTCAGATGGAATCTGTAATAATATTGATAACTGTCCAACAAACGCAAACGCCCCGCAAAATAATTTAGACAGCGATCTTTTAGGAGACACTTGCGATTGTGATGCAGATGGAGATAGTTATCAAGTAACAAAGACAGGAATCTGCACAGGCACAACTCAATTAGACTGTAATGATTTGAATGCATTACTTTCACCTGGCAAATCAGAAATATGTGGAAATGGAATTGATGAAAACTGCAATGGCAACACAGACGACATCTGCCCTGTTGGATGCACAGATATTGATGGCGATGGCTATGGCACTGGAACAAACAGAAATTCTTGCATTCATCCAGAATTAGATTGCGAAGATACGCTAATTAATGTTAATCCAGGAGTTGTAGAAACAGGAGAAGCAATGTGCGACAATATTGATAATGATTGCGATGGCGTTAAAGACGAAGTGACTAGAAGCTGTTGGAATAGTTACAATGTTAATTTTGCAACAGGGATATGCCGTATGGGAACAGAGCCTTGTAGTCAAGGTATCTGGACAGGAGCATGCAATGGAGCTGTACTTCCTCAAGTAGAATTATGCCCTAGCGGAACAAGCTGTGCTGTCTGCACAGATAGCGTAGATAACAACTGTGATGGTGTAGTAGATCGCTGCGGCTGTGTAATATCAAATCCAAGATGGGGAAAGGCAATTGCTCAATCAGGAGAATTAGTAAGTATGCTCTTTGATTTTTCTTTAATAATTTGTCAAGCATCGCAAAGATTTGACCTCTTTATTTACAGAACAGGTTCTGCAGATTCTCTGGCATCAATTACTGTAATGCCCCAGCTTTCAGGTTTTACAAGTTGGGCTCCAACACCATCAACTGAACTAGACTGCAACCCAGCAACGCGCATTTGTCTCTCTCCTAAATATTATTTTGTTGCTAAAAAGCAATACGACCCTACAAGCAATAAAACTTCTGGAGAGTTGAAAGTCTCATGGGAATGTGATACAGATGCAGACCTTTATCTTAAGCAAAGTTGCATTCCAAGCAGTGGTCCTCAAGGAGTATGGGATACTTCTGTTTCAGATTGTGATGATAACAATCCTTCAATAAATCCAGTGAGTGTGGAAATTCCTTATGACGGAAAAGATAATGATTGCAAGGCAAGCACAAAGGATGATGATATAGATGGAGATACTTACAATAAAAATCTTGACTGCAATGATAATAATCCTTTAATTCATCCAAATGCAGCTGAAACTTGCAATAATCTAGACGAAAACTGCAACGGAATGAGTGACGAGCCCTATAATACTTATTATTTAGACTCCGATAGTGATGCTTATGGAAATACTTCTGTCTCTGCGAAGGCATGTTCTGTTCCTGTAGGATATGTAGCTAACAGCAATGATTGCCTGGACAACAATGCAAACGTAAAGCCAGGAGTTTTAGAACTTTGTACAGATACTATAGATAATAATTGTAATGGCGCTATCAATGAAAATTGCGGGTGTGTTGAAGGAAGCATACGAACTTGTGGCTCAAATATTGGAGAATGCAGGTTAGGAACTCAAACATGCTCTAGCGGAGTTTGGGGCAGTTGTATAGGCGGGCAAGGAAGCGTTTCTGAAGTCTGTGACGGCAAAGATAATGACTGCGATAGTAAAATAGATAATGGCGTTTTAAAATTATATTATCGTGATATGGATGCAGATAGTTTCGGAGATAAAGCTGATCCTGCCCCTAGTCCTGCTCCTTGTGGCTCTGTTCCTTCAGGAAGTTCAATTAGCAATACAGACTGTGATGATAATGAATATGAAATTAAGCCAACAGCAATAGAAACTTGTAATGAATATGATGACAATTGTAATGGTATTACTGATGAAGGATTTACTAAGCCCATTTTCTATCTAGATTTAGATAAAGATGGATATGGAAAAAGCTCTAGTTCTTTACAAGCATGTTCTCTTCCATATTCATATTCTGTCACTGGCAATGATTGTAATGATAACAATGCAAATATAAAGCCAGGAGTTTCAGAGCTTTGTGATAATATAGATTCTAATTGTAATGGATTTGATGATGAGCCTTATCAAGTTGCATATCCAGATTTAGATGGCGATGGCTTAGGAAGTTCAGAAAGCAGCCCAATTCTTTCATGCCTGCCAAAAGATAAATATGCTGCCAATGGTCTAGACTGTAAAGATGATGATGCTTCTTTAGGAAGGCCAGTAACATGTAAATATAATGGAAATTCATGTGGCAGCTTCTCGCTTTGCGTAAAAGATTCTTTGAGCTGTCCGTCTCCCCCAATAGAGAATTGTAATCTGCCAGGTGACGAAGATTGCACATTAGGTAATGAAATATGTCCTGCTAAAGCCCCTTCATTAAATGTTATAAGTCCTTTAAGCAATGATTATATCAATGTAGTCGTGCCCTTGAAATTCTCTGCAAATGAAGCAACTAGTTGTTGGATTATTTTAGATAGCGTTAGAAGAGATACGTCTTGTGTTGTTGAGGACTATTTATCTCTGGCACAAGGCTCGCACACATTGAGTATTTTTGCAAATAATCTTGTAGGTCAGGACAGTAGAAATATAGAATTTAACGTAACAAGCAATCGTAGAATTATTGTCCTTTATGATAAATTTGTTCAAAATCAAGAGACAACAAATCTATTAGCCCTTACTGATAAAGAGCTAGAAAATGTCTCATTAATATTAGATGCTCCTAGCATTGGAAGAATAGAATTCTTTGAAGGAGTTAATCTTAGTGCTGACGCAAATAAATTTACAAACATAACTAATTTGGATTCAGGCATTAATATATCATTCAATCGCATTGAAGTAGATAAAAGCTTGCTTCCCATCCTTAGTCAGAGTAAGGCAAGAATTCAATTTGAAGGCTTGTCTTTTGCAAAGCCAAGAGTCTTAAAAGATTTGTCAGTGTGTGCTGATTGTTTAGTTGAAAGTTATTCAAATGGCAAATTAATAGTTGTAGTAAACGGATTTTCAACTTATACAATAGAAGAAACAGCTCAAGTTGAACAACCTCCTGTAAATACAGGAGGCAGCTCAAGCGGAAGCTCTTCAGGTAGTGGAGGAAGTTCAATTATTTCCAAGCCAAGAGCAGAGCCAGCAAATAACAATAGTTTTATTACAGAAGATAATATTCAAAAAATATCTCTTCAAGAGGATAAAATAGATATCATAGAAGTAGGGCTTATAAAATCAATTATTTTAGATCTTTATGACAATCAATATGAAATAAAATTTGAGATAGTTAATAATGATATCTTATTAAAAACATCTAGTGGAGATTACTTAATTCCTAAAGAAGAGATTCTTACAATATTGTTGGGAGATAAAGAAGTTTATGTAGCTGTTAAAAGAGCAGACGCAAATGGAGCAGGCATAATTTTAGGGCTGAACAGGGAGCTTGTCAAAGAGCAATTAGAAAGCTCAACAATTGAAAATAAAACAAAAGTCCAATATTTAATTATAGGAATAATATTATTAGCCATAGTAGTTGTTCTTATAGTTTTATATTTGCTAAAGAGAAAAAATAATATGAATAATTTCTATCCAATAAATGAAAAATTCAACTAATTAGAAATGTTTATAAGATAAAAATATGCTTGTTAATTGTGGGCCCATTAGGCTAGTGGTTTAACCGGCTCGTTTACACCGAGCAGTCAGCAGTTCAATTCTGCTATGGGCCATATCATTTTATAAATCCTTCAGAACCAATATTAATTAATATCTTCTTAATTTCATTGATAGTCTCTTGCTGGTCTTTTTTATCCGACATCCTAACAAATCTTATCAGCAAATCGGTCAAATTTGCTTCATCCATAACTTTTAACTTATATCCGTCTGTAATAAAATAAAACCTAAAATTCTTGTATTTCATTTCTTTTATAACAATTCCTCCAGCTTGACCTAACATCTTACCCTTCTTTGGATTATTCTCCAAAGTTTCTAACAAATCAATAACATCGTGTGCTTCTCCCTTGAATTTTTTCTGAATTTCCTCAAATAAAGACTTGACTATTTCTACCTTGGCCATTTTTTATTCAACTCTTTTCTAGCCTCTTCTATAGAAATAGTGTCTTCTGATGAAAGTAGAAATTCTTTTAGCTGTTCTTTAACTGCGAGAGTATAAATTCTTTTAATAATATCATCGTAGCTTTCTCCTTTTAATCCGAAGGAAGATATTTTTTCCTTTGTTTCTTTGCTTAACTGAATTGTAGTTATGTCCATTTTAATCTATAGTTACCATAGATGCTATAGTTTATAAATCTTCTCATTATTTTTATAGTCTAGTGGCAAAACGACTCGTTTACAACGGCAGTCAGCAGTTCAATTACTTCAATCATGCAAGTGTTGAAGTTACCAAGATTTCAAGGAAATCTTGAGGACTGCTATGGGCCATGCTAAACAACCGAAAAGATTATAAGTCTATTATAAGTATAATATTTATGGAAAAAAATATGATTAGAATATCGTTAAGAGAATACGAGTGGATGAAGGAGACAATAGAAATACTTCAGAATCCAGATACAATGTCTCAAATTTTAGAAAGCGAAGATAATATAAGAAAAGGAAAAGTTAAAGAGTTTAAATATTAATTCTAATAGACCTTATGGGTTCCAATAGCCTCAATTATAATAATTTTCTCAATATCATTTATACTGTAAATAATTCTCATGTTTGAACCTAGCCAACAGCTCCATTTTCCAGCTAATCTGCCGTGTAAAGGATGCGCATCTAATTCTCTTCTAGGATCAATCTTTAATCTATCAAGTTTATTTTTAATATCGCCTCTTTGTTTAATGTATTCTCTCAATCTTTTTTCTGTTTTATCATTAGCTATATGAATATCATACATTTTAATTAAAGATTAACTAAATTGATAAATCTTTCTTTTGCAAACTAGTTTACATAGAATATCTCATAATTAGATTCTAGTTAAGCCGATATTAACAAAATATTTAAACTAAAAAACAATTATAATTATATGAAAAAAGCATTTGTTAAAAAAAATATTAATTGCTCTGGCGGAGCAGTATATGGCTTGGGCTTTATAGGCGCGGCAATTTATTATGTCTCGCATTCCATTGGTTTTTGGGCAGGCGCACTAGGAATATTAAAGGCACTGGTCTGGCCAGCATTTTTAGTGTACGAGTTGCTTAAGTTCTTAAGCTTATGATAATATTCTCTCCAATAATAATATTTAAAAGTTAAGCTAGCATTCAATTAATATAAAAACGAGGAAATTATGGAAGAAGAAAAAAAAGAAAATACAATTATATTAAACTCTGAAGATAATATTCAAGACCCATTAATCAAAAAAGAATCAATGTGGAAGTATTCTACTATTATTCTAGCAGGAATATTAATTGTATGGATGCTCATGACTTTTACAGGAGACAATTATAGGTCGCCAACAGGCAATGTAATAACTGAGCCAGATGCGTCTAAGAAAATAAACATAACAGGTTTTCCTTTGAAAGGCGAGGAGAATGCATCAGTTACAATAGTAGCATATTCAGATTACCAATGTGCTTTCTGCGCAGAATTTTATAACGAAACTCTTCCTTCAATAGAAAAAGAATATATAATGACTGGAAAAGCAAAATTTTATTTTAAAGATTATCCATTAGAAATTCATGCATATTCACAGAAAGCGGCAGAAGCTGCTCATTGCGTAAGAAAGCAAAAAGGAGATGAAGGTTTCTGGAGAATGCATGACAAGCTATTTGACGCTCAAGAATCTATAAATATAGAAAATATTAAGAAATGGGCAAGAGATTTAGATGTTAATGGGGCTGAATTTGACAATTGCCTGGATTCAGATGAAATGACTTCAATAGTGCAGAGAAGCTTTAGAGAAGGGCAGCAAGATGAAGTGAGAGGAACTCCTGCCTTCTTTATCAATGATAAATTAATAAGCGGCTCCAAGCCTTTCAAGGATTTTAAAGAAATAATCAATGCAGAGCTAAAATGAACTAAGAATCAAAACTTGAACAAAAACTTATCCAAATCAATCTCCCCATTTAAAACTTGAACACCTTCTTTCTTTAACAATTTAATTTTCTTCAATATATTTACTTTAGTCCCCATATATCCCCCTATTTCTCCGTTGCTTTTAACAACTCTGTGGCAAGGCACAAAAGGAGCGTTCTTATTCATCTTCATGGCATTGCCAACAGCCCTGTAAGCCTTGCATCTCAAAGCAAGAGCAATTTCCTTGTATGTGCTAACCCTCCCTTTAGGAATTTTCTTCAATAAGCCATAACATTTCTCTGAAAATTCGCTTTTCCCCACATCATTGCTTGTTTTCAGTACTATTTAGTTTTTACTATCAATTAGAAACAAATGCAAAAAATAGATAGATTAATAAATGTAAAATTGACTATTTTTTCATGAGAAGCGAATGGATAGTAAGACCTACGAGAAAAGAAGTTAAAGAAAAAGTTGAGAGGGGAGAACATCTTAATTCAAGAGAACTATTCGTTTTAAAATCAAGAAGCTTTGTATATCCAGCAGAGATGTTAGAATCATTAAAAGGGCCAGACGAGTTCCCTAAAAGAGAGATTATAGAAATTCTTTATAATTGGTGCAGGGAAGTAGACGAAGCAGAAGACGGAAGATTTCCTATAGCAGATAAAATAGATGTCCTTAACAAATTGCCCTTTATATTATGTGAAATTGCTAGAAGGAAAGCAAAAGATTCATTGGATGATTTAATCGATGGAGATCTGAAATACGTTACAACGAAGATGGCGAATGGAGCAGTTGATAAAGATACGCAGTCGTTTATAAGCGAATTTGGAAAAGGCCAGGTCCTTAAAGATACGCAAAAGTTTAGTCGTCCAATAAAGGAGATATTTCGCCATTATGTTGGAGGAATGGCAAATGGAATGCAAAGATGCCTTGAAAAAAGAGAATTAGAAACAGTTGCTGATCTTAACATGTATGTTCATTATGTCGCAGAGCTTGTAGGCGATGCACTAACATCTATTGTTAGAGAAACAGACAATTATAGTCTATTGCATGAACGTGGAAAGGCACTAGCTAAAATATTGCAGATAACAAATATAACAAAAAATATTAGGGACGATTATAATGCTCGTGCCGACTATCCAGATTCTAGAATATTATTCTTGCCAAGAGAGTTTTATAAACCTCTCACTCCTGCAGATCTTTTCTATAGTGAGAGTAAAGAGGCAAAATCTGCCAGAGAAAATGTTTTTAAAGGACTTAAAAAATTAGCTGGAAGAAGTCTTCCTTTAGCTGCAAGCTATGTCTTAAGAATTCCAAATGACAAACTTCCAGGCTATAAAGCACTTTGTCTAGCGAGTTTAATCCCAGCTTTAGAGAATTGGAAGTTAATGGAGAGAGTTGGCCCAGAAGCTGTTTTTAAAGGAATTGAAAATGCATTAAAGATAGATCGCGACAGTTGGTTTAGGAATATTGTAGATTTTATCCACGAGGTTATACCTAATAAAAAGGCAGATTCTTTCTTGCGCCAATATATAAAATCCACAAAGAGCTATTCATTCGAAAGTGGAGATAAAGATAATAGCTACGAAAAATGGTCTTACAACTGGATAGGCGGTAGAAAGCTCGAGGCAAATTCTAAATAACTAAATTTTAAAATACCCTCCCTTCTCTAGCTCCTTAATAAAAAATTCCATATTATTAGCTCCATTAATTAATTTCTTCTGGCTTCTAAATATTAATTCCAGGTCTTTTATAGTGTGTGTTTTGAGTTTAAAAAATTCAGAAATTGCTCTAATTGACCTAAATCCAATTAATTTTTCACTTTCTTCTATATTTACTAATTCATTCAGAGCATCTTCTGCAATATAAATAGGCCTGTCACATTCATATAAAAATTGAGGTACAAGCATTCTATGATTTCTATCATTCATTTCATATAAGAAATTATCTTTGAGCTTTGCTTCAATTAATTCAATATTAAACGGCACTAACCTGTGCAATTTAGCAAGATAACTCTCATCTCGCCCCTTGTTTTGCGAATAAACAAAATAAGCTCTTTTCATTCATATTATAAAAAATGCTGGTTTTTAAATTTATATGGCAATATTAATGTAATTTAAAATCCTAAAACTTCAGGAACAAATATAATATTAATTCTGCCTTGGATATTTTCATGGTTCAAAATTAGAAGTTTATTAACAGCACTTCCAGGAACGCCATACGCTTTCTTTGCTCTCTCACTTTCTAAAGGCAAAGAATGCTCATAAATCCTTTTAAAACCTTCATCAAGATTTTTAACAATTTTATGAGTCCCAACAACCCAGATTACATGGCTTGAGCCATAAGCATATGCAGGAAGTTGGCTTCCTGTATTTGAGGCTATGATAACTTTTCCATCTTCACTAACTGCATGAACACTCCCAATTGCCCATTCAGGAGTTGCTCCTAATTTCTGCATTTCTTTTCCTTGTGTCTTTATATCCATAGAATATAATTTCTTTTTTATAGCATTGAATTTCCCAGACTCATTAATCTCATGCTCTATACCTAATGTATTTAGTGTGACAGAAGTCATTGTCATAACCTCTGCACCCTCTGGCAAAATAGAAAAAACCTTATTTTTTGCATCCTCTCTGTTTTTAGCCACATAAACATTAATACCATGGCTCTTTAGATTTTCAGCAGTTTTTTTCACAACATCTTCTGAAGCAGGTTTTGTGTATTCCATAAAATAAATCGAAATAGCTAATATTTAAATCTATCGGCTATCCGATATTACATCCTCTCTAAGATTTCTATTCGAGTTTCAATAGGAGGATGCGTTGAAAACAATCCTTTTATCTTTTTCTTGAAAGGGTCAGATATGAATAAAGGCGCAACTGATTTAGGATATCTTTTCATATCATCGCTAGGAACATGCTCATGCCTTATTTTAATTAAAGCATTTCTCAAGCCAATAGGATATCTAGTTAATTTAACTCCAGTGGCATCAGCACTATATTCTCTTTTTCTTGAAATAGCTAGAGAAATGAGCCGTGCGATAAGTGGCACAATTATCGCAGCTATAACTGCGACAAGAATAATAACTAATTGGCCTTTTCCGTCTTTTTTTCCCCCTCCATGCGAGCTAAACCACATGTTTCTCAAGAAAATTTCAGCTGCAATTGCAATCATGCCAACTAAAACAGCAGCTAATGTCATGAATCTTATGTCATAATTAGCAACATGGGACATTTCATGAGCAATAACACCTTCAAGCTCTTGCTTGTTTAATTTCTGAAGAGCGCCTGTTGTAACACATATTACAGAATTCTTTGGGTCTTTTCCAGATGCAAATGCATTTATTTGCTCTGATTCCATGACATAGACTTTAGGCATTGGCAATCCAGCCGCAATGCTCATGTTCTCAACAGCATTAAATAGCATTCTATGTTCTGTTGGAGATGCCGCCCTCGCTTTTACAGAAGCCAGCGCAATTCTATGCCCATTATAATATCCAGGAATAATATAAATTAAAGAAAGAATAATTGTCATGACCATAATAACAAAAAACAAGCTTGGGTCAATGGCAAGCGCAATTATAGCTCCTAAAACCAAGAATAAAATAAATATTGCAATTATCAAGACAACCGACTTTATCTTATTATTTCTAATTTCTTCATGAAATGATAATCTCTCGCTCATCTTTGAAGTAATAGTGCTTAATATATAAATCTTATTTACAGCTGCCCTAAAAATATATATGCTACAGCAAAATAAATTATTATAGAGCTTACATCAGAGATTATAGTTGCTAATGGCCCGCTGCCAAGAGCAGGGTCTAAATTAAGTTTGTTTATAACTATTGTAGTTCCAAAAGCACTTATGCTGCTCGCGATAAGAGTCGCAAACATAGAAATAGATATAACAATAGCAATAAAATAATCATTCCAAAAGACAGTTATTATTAGAAATGTAAGCGCCCCAATGAAAATAGCTAGTAACGAGCTGACTAGCATCTGTTTTATAAAATAAGTTCTTAAATTCAACTCTTTTCCAAGAACAGCCAAATCTCTTATAAACAATGTCTGATGCTGCGTCCCAAGAGCATCGCTCATATAAACAATAGCAGGAATAAAGAATGCAAGAACAAGATATTGTTGCAGTGTAGCTTCAAATGCGCTCATGAATAATGCAGCCATTGTTATTCCAATAAGGCCAATTATAAGCCATGGAATTCTATGCATCATGCTGGAAAATACAGGAACAGTTAATGTATTTTCATATTTAAGGTGTGCTTTGTGAATTCCTGCTAAATGCAGCAAGTCTTCCCTTAAAGCCATATTCAAGATAGGCAATATTTTCTCTATAGGAACTACGCCAACAAATCTGCCATTTTCAATGACAGGAATAGATTTAATATTATGTTTTACAGCTAAATCAGCAACTTTCTCCTCATCAGTATCAGGAGATACAGTAACAAGATTTGTCTTCATCACACTTTCAATCTTGCTTTCTTTGTTTGCCCCAAGCAAGTTTTTAATAGAAATAACTCCAACCAAGCTGCTATTATCATCTAAAATGTAAATATAATCAACTGTCTTGAATCTATAAATATTATTTATCACTCTATTAATTACAGATTTAACTTTCTCCCCATCATTAGCAATTGGCACCTCTGTAATTATTCTTGATGCCGCAGATTCAGGCGAATACTCAAGCATTAAGCTTGATGGAAAAATTAATTGCTCTTCCTCTTTTTTCTTGCCTTTAAGCATAAAGATAAGAAGTTATAGCCATATATAAATTTTAACTTTATTTATTTTAATCATAAGCCCTTTCTCGTTTATCAATCTTCACAATTCCTAATTGACTATCTTTGAAATTAACCTGCCTAAAGATTTCTCTTTTCTGTAAGCAAGGCCTCATAATCCTCTTCAGTCATAATTCTATCCACATCAACCATATGTTGTTTAATTAAAATAACTTCTCTCTCAATTCTTTCGAGTTTTTTCAAGATCTCCTGATTTGGTTCCATATATTTTATTAGAATCTTATACTTATAAATTTATCTTCCTTTTATTTATTTTATTCATCATACTAAAAATATCAATAATAATATTTAGGATTATTTAATAAATTGCGATTTCTAATATATAAAATTAGAGCATATATTCCTATAACACTAACTCCAGCTCCAAATAGAATAATCCTAATATCTGCTGCAATTGTTGTTGTTCCTATTTGATTAAATATAGAATAAACTCCGATTCCAACAATACATAGCCCAAATATTAGGAATGAGCTAATAAGTAATGCTGAAACTAATTTAGCTTTTCTTCTTGAATATTTTTTGCCACTTTTAAATCTTTCTTGCATTTTTTCCATGGTTTTTATATTCTTTTCTAATGCCCATTTGCGTATTTTATAGAAGAAATATCCCATTATTGCAAGAAGCATAATCATTATAATAAGAAAAATAAAACTAGCAAAATCTTTATTCTTTGATAAATTATTATAAAATAAAACAATAACGCCTATAATGAAAATAATTGTTATAAAAAAAGCTAAATATCTCTTTTTCTTCTTCATTAATCTTAAATTGCCTTCTATTTCTGTTTCAATATTAAAGATGTCTGTTTTCTTTTGTTCTTTATTTGCCATTTTTTATGATAATTCAACTAGCTCCGAATATTCTTCTAAAGAAATTCAATATTCTTTTCCATAATCCTTGGCTAATACAATTATTATCAATGCAAAGATTACTATTGCATTCAAAATTATTCTCGCATTTTTCATTGCCTTCTCTTTGTACTTTAAACTCACTATTAATATTGCAATACTTCCCATCCGCTCTATAACCTACAAAAACACATTTATTTCCTAAAACACAACCATCACAAAATAGCGGCGTCTCATTTGATGTCCCTCCAGGACCGCCAGCATTTCCGCTGTCATTAATTAATCTAATCATTCCTGACCCACCAGAACTTCCACTTCCAGAGCTTGAAGGGCATAATGATTCTGGATGAGATTTGCATCCGCATCCAACAGCAGTCAACTCTCCGCCATCGTTATATATTTTATGAAAGAAACAATATTGCACTTCTTTTCCATCAGTGCATATGAAAAAACTTTCACTACTTGACGAAGACTTTCCTACGCCGGGCAGTCCACCACTGCCAAATGAGCCTGAAACGCAATTCTTATTAGATATTGTAAGCATTCCTGCTCCTTGTCCAGCTTGAATAGTCAAAGTCATATCTTTTAATTCTTTTGGGCCTTGTGAATATATTTTAACTTCAACAGCACCTCTCCCTACATCTCCACTAGGAGAAATAATTTTCATATCAAGCATAAACTTATCAATAGCAAAAGAATCAACTTCTCTAGTTGTGCCAGTTAGTATATCTAAAACTTTAAAGTCTACAGAATCTGAATCGCTAGATCCAACTTCATCAGTTATTCCAGCAATAAGCTTTATTTCTTGATTTACATAAGGCGAAGAATCAAAAACATAAGTGCATGTTTTATAGTATTTATTTATAGTTTTAGTTTCATTTTCCCCTGGTTTATTTATACAAGCTCCATTTGAACATTTATAATCACAGGAGTATTCTTTCATAGTATTTACTTGTTTGCATGTTGTATTTTTAGTACAAGCAAGCATTCCAGCACCACTTGCTTCGCTAACTGCCGTAGTCACGCTAATTGAACATCCCTCACTAGAATTAAGCAGAGGCAATGTTACATCGATTTTTGCAGTATTCTTTTCTTGAATAGTTATTTCTTTCTCACAGGTTTTATAACCATTCTTCTTGAATTGTAATTTATAAGTGCCTGCTGCAACATCTTTTGAAAAGCCTATAGTTGTAATACTTTGAGACTCGCCATTAATAATTGTCTCAACATCAAAAATAGTTTTATATTCTACAGATAATCGTGTAGGATAGTTTATAACAGTTCTATTTTCAGGGCATACTTCTGTAGTTGTGCACTCGGAATTTCCACATGAATATTCAATAAGAATCTTCTCATCCTTGCAATAATCAGCATATGATTTTCCATCAGAATATTTTGATGTTCCCTGCACAGCATAATTCAAGCCACTATCAGAATCACCACATCCTCCGCCTCCACTACCGCTAGAGCTAGTTGGTGCTCCAGAACTTCCACCACTTCCACTTGAAGAAGAAGATTCTCCATAAGCATATACAAAAGATGTAATAAGAAACAAAGCTAAAATTATCAAGAAACCTCTTTTAAATTTCATATTTGTTCTAATTAAATAGACTATTTAAAATTATCTTAGTTTTTACCTTTACTTTGTAATTTAGGCGCTTTTTCAAGAGCCATCAAAGCCCTTCCTGGCTTCTATGTGATTTTTTTATCTTCTTCATCACAAATTCCCTGATTCTCTCTGCCTCGTTAATATCTACAGCAGGCAAGTGACCTTCGCTTTTATATTTTTTATTGCCTCTGCCATAAGAAAAGCCTGACCTTCCAGCTGTTTCAATGTCTAAAGTAGAAAAGCCAAGCATTCTGGCAATAATGCCTCTCCTAATATCTACATTTTGCACTCTTTCATAAGGAATTGAAGTGTATTTTTTCCAAATTATTCCATGCTCTAGTTTAACTCCGTCTTCATTTATCTCAAAAAGCCATCTATTATATGACATTCTAGCATAAATTTCTCCAACTATAATAACAAAAACAATGTAAAATATAATGGTCATGATAAACGGTGTTCCAACACCTTCAAAATAAACTTTAACAAATTTAAATGTCCATACAGAAAAAATTATTCCAATTATTAATAGCACACGATAAGCGCCTAATCTAAAAAACCATCTCGCTCCTGGATGCAATTTATTCATGTTAATGCCTTCCTTTTAATCTCTTCATAACAAATTCCCTGATTTCTTCTGCTCTTTTCATATCAACAGCAGGAATATGCCCTTCTGAATAAGGTGTTGCAGAATATCCAGCAGTTTGTATCAGAACGCTTGAAAAGCCAAAAAATCTAGCAATAATTCCACGATGAACATCTACATTTTGCACTCTTTCATAAGGAATATTACTATATCTTTTCCATATAATTCCTCTCTCTAATCTTAGTCCATCTTGTGTAAATTCATAAAACCAATTATTGTAAGCCAATCTCGCGTAAATCTCTCCAAAAACAATTATAAATAAAATATAGATTAAGATTGCTATAATTATTATATTAATAATAGAATTTATTCCAGTAGTTTTTAAAAGATAAGCCAATGCCGAAAGAAAAAATACAAAAGTCGTAATTACTAAAAATATCAAGAAAAAATATGCTCCAATTCTAAACTGCCACCTAGCTCCAGGATGTAATTTTTCCATTTTATTCAAATTTTATTTTAGGTACTGCTTTTTCCTCTTGAGGAATCTGCAAGAATTCTCTTGATTGTCTCCCATACAATCTAGCAAACATCATTCCAGGGAATGCATTAACAGAATTATTGAATACTAAAATAGAATCATTATAGAATTGCCTTGAATAAGCAATTTTATCTTCTATAGCAGATAATTCATTCTGTAATTGCAAGAAGTTTTCATTAGCCCTTAATTGAGGATAATTTTCAGCAATAGCAAAAATAGATTTCAGTGCATGTTGCAGTTCAGAGCCTGCTTTTACTCTGTCCTGGAAATTTCCAGCACTTATAAGTGCTTTTCTAGCATTAGTAACTTCAGTCATGATTTTTCTTTCATGTTTCATGTATCCCTTGACACTTTCCATT
>ORJL010409985.1_pt1 | contig 17054 bp, 14 predicted proteins | sample 1779941 | NCBI WGS metagenome assembly ORJL01 (sample SAMEA104232317, study PRJEB22302) | groundwater metagenome | biome: forest; feature: aquifer; material: groundwater | place: USA | collected 2011-08-07 | depth 5.8 m | reverse complement strand
GGCACGCCGTCATGGATCGCCCGCCGGTCTTGCAACCCATGACGATCTTCGCGTCCTTCGGCAGATGCCGTTGCACGAGCGAAACGAAATCCGCTCGAAGCTCCATTCGTCCGGCGGCTGGGTTGATCTCGGCGACGGGAATGTTGAACGCGCCCGGAACATGGCCCTGCTGAAACTCAGGAGCGGTGCGAACGTCGAGGTAGACGGTTCCATCCGCGGCGTCGAGGCGGCGTTTGGCCTGCTCCGGTGTGATCTGGGTGAAGCTCATTGTTTCTCTCGTTGCGCGGCGTCGCGCGGATAGGAAGGGGCTCACCGTCCGCCGGAGCGACTTCGTCGTGGGGGCGCCGAGGAACCGCCTCGTCGACCCGTGTTCGAGAATTTGGATGAACCGCCGGCGTTCCAACCGCCCGTGACCTTCGCCGCTTTCGCGGAGGTCTTCGCTTTGGCGGCGGGCTTCGACGCCGACTTCCCACTCGTCCCCGGTGCTGACTTTGCGGGAGCGGCCTTCGACGCGGCGCTTCGCGACGACGTCTTCTGCATGACCGATTGATAATGCTCGATGTACGCCTTCGCCGGAACGCGGCGGACGGCTTCGCCGATCACATCGAGGGCGAGGTCTTCGAGCTTCTTGAAGCGGATGCAGCATTTCCCCATGTCGAGCTTCTTGCCGGTCTTCGCCCACGCGGCGCGGAACCATTTCTCCTCGTCGCTATCGCCGTAGATACACATGAGGTACACGGACATGTAATTCTTCTGCGACGCCAGCCCGCCGAACGGCAACGGCTGCTTCGGATCGCAATGATACCCGGCAGGGAACACGCGATGCGGCACGGCGTATCCGATCATGCCGCAGCTCATCCCCTCCTCGTAATCCTTGTCGAGGTTCTTGAGAATGACTTGTCGCACGGCCTGAAGCGCAGCGCGACGATCCTCCGGCAACTCGGCCAGATACTGCTCGACGGTGGTGGCTTTGCTTTGCATCCAGGTACAATTACCCGATGTCGAGAACCGTAGCGAGACGGGGGCACCGGGGCGTCGTTCGTTGGCGAACGATCGCCGGGAAGTTCTCGACGAGATGTCGGTGTCGTGTAGTATATATACTACACGACACACATAACCGCTACCAGGCGGGGAGCGTCGTCGCCTCCCTTTTTTCGGACCGCAACCTCCAAAGAGCGCCGAAGACAGGCTCACTTGTACTTTCGTAAAACGTTTTAAAATAAATAGTTACGATAGTTCCTGTAGGCGACATCATGAGCCAGTGGCGGAGTCGATTCGGCTCCTTGACACAAGCTGTGATATCGAGTACACGAAGTATATATACTTCGTGTACTCGAGAAAGGCAAGATGGCAACCCGTCTACAAATCGCACGAAAGGACATCCTCCGAACACTCGACGAGCACCCGTCGCGGGTGTTCCGCCAGCGAGATATCGAAGCGATCCTGGAGAAGAATCGCAATAGTTGGCGACTCGCCCAATCTACTCGCCGCGGCGCGTTCATCGAGTACCTGACGAAGAGCGGAAAGCTGAAGCGTCTGGACTTTCCGTTCCCCTTTCGCAAAGAAATCCGCTACGCGTGGGGCGAGGTCCCGCTGCACGAAGCGCTGCTCACGCTGAAGCCCGATTGCCATTTCTCGCACTACACCGCCGTGCAAATGCACGAACTCACCGAGCAGGATCCGAAGACCATTTATCTCAACTTTGAGCAACCAGCAAAAGCCGCTGCGGCGGGACGGCTCGAACAAGGGCGCATCGACCTCGCCTTCGCGCGAAAGCCGCGAGTAACAAGCAACGTCGCGCGCTTCGGCGAAGTTCGGATCTGCCTCTTGAACGGGAAGAACACTGGGTACCTCGGAATCGAAACACTCGAAATTGACACAGAACGCGGCCTTCGGAAGCTCGCAGTGCGAGTGACGGATATCGAGCGCACGCTGATCGACATCGCCGTACGGCCGTTCTACGCCGGCGGCACCGGGGAGGTACTCAAGGCCTACGAACGGGCAGGCTCGCGCGCGTCGGTCAATCGCCTCGCCGCGTTGCTTAGTCAACTCAAGTATGTGTACCCGTATCATCAGGCCGTCGGGTTCTACCTGGAACGATCGGGGGCTTTCAATCCAAGCACGATCGATTTGTTTCGTGGAAAGTTTGCATACGAGTTCGATTTCTATCTCACGTACGAGATGAAGAAGACGCGGTACGATGCTCGATGGCGGCTACACGTCCCCGTGGGCATGTAGTTGCGTGCAGAGTTCCGCAACGAAATCGAAATAGAAGTCGAACGGCTTGAGGCGCACGCTGGGTCGAACAGTGGCCTCGACAGCAGGCCAACTCTGCCGGTGGAACTCTCGATGCTCCGGAATCTCCCCGAGCAAATGCAAAGGAACATGTTTCGCGGCGAAGATGTTGATGACGAGTTCATGGTTGGCTGTCGTCCCAAGGTCAATGCCGAACCTTCTGATCGTGGCGTGGATGTCCAGGAAATCGCGAGCCCTTGAGGCCGGCTGCCTCTTCACGAATTGGACGTACTCAGGCATCTGTTGACAGATTGCACGGAGCTTCTCGCAGACCACCATCGCGGGTGTGTAGACGTAAATCGTGAGACCGTCGAGCGAATGAACCTGCTTTCCTTTACAGTACTCGAACTTGCTGATGTCGATCTCGAAACGGCGTCGGTCCAGCGGCCCAAATGCGATCGCCTGCCGCCGGATGTCATCAGGTCGTCCACGAAGCTCAACGAACTTGTCTGCATCAATGACCTTGAACTCAAGTTTGTATCCACCCCAGAATTCCATGGGGTCGGGGGCCGATGGCTTGGGTACCACCTCGAATAGCACATCGAAAACGGTGTAACCAGCCGGAGTGAAGGTCCGAAGAAGGCGGTGCTCGACACGAGCGCGGATGCCCTTGAGTTCCTCCGTTGAGAACCCTCGCTCCATCGAAAAATCAAGATCGTGCGATGCACGCGTCGTGACGCGATGGACCAGGTCCAGGGCGTTCCCGCCTTTGAGGACCAGGCGTTCCAAGAGATCGTCATCCGAGAACATGGCGACAATCGCTAATCGTTTGATCTTCGCAAGTCGATCGTCGCTCGATTGAACGCCAGGATCCCGTCCCTTTTTCGCCATCACTTCAGCGCAGCCCCCAACGACACATCACAACGCGAACCGTTCGTCGCGCTCGTTCACGGCCCTTTCGAATCAGAATCCGTCGGAAGACGCAGAGCGCCTCGGTCGTTGAGCTTACTTCCTGGTCGACGCCGTGTCGCAAGTACGGAACTACGCCGTCAGGCCGTGCCCTCCGAATCCCCTTCCGCCTCGCGGAAGAGCTCTTCGGCGAAGCTGAAGTCGTCGGGGGGGAGATCGTCGTCTTCGTCTTCGTAGTCCTCCGCCACGTCGGCGACGGGGTTTGCTTGGCGGGTGAGGATGGTGCGGGCGAGGTTCAGGCGCTCGATGAGCGCCGGCATGTTGGGCAAGCGATCGACCATGTTCTCGCGGCAGCAATCCGCGATGAGCCGGGCGACGGTGGCGGGTAGCGACTCCGTCGATTGATCGGGCCTCTCGTCCACCCTTTGGCCGATCAAGCTCTGCGAGTTCATCGTGACGGTGCGGTTCATCTCCGTGGCGATGACCTTGCCGGTCAGAACCTTGTGCAGCGTCGCCCCGAGTCCGAACACGTCCGTCCGGGCGTCGAGGATGCCGCGCTGCACCTGCTCCGGGGCCATGTAGTCGATCGTGCCCTGGACGCGCGGCTTGGCCTCGTGCATCTTGGCGCTTTGGCCCAGGTCGATCAGCTTGATCCGCCCTTCGGGCGTCACCATGATGTTGTTGGGCTTCAAGTCGGCGTGGACGTATCCGGCCAGGTGCATGGCGTGCAACCCCTTGGCGACGTCGATGAAGAGGTGGATCACCTCCTCGATGGGTCGGCGGAATTCCTTTTCGGACATGGCGACGCCGTCGACGTATTCCATGAAGAGCAGGGCCCCGCGCACCCGAAGTCGCTGGCGCATGAGACGAACTTCGTAGACTTTTCGAACCGTCGGATGGTCGATGGCGGCTGCAATGGTGTGTTCGGAGCGGAGTTGGTCAACGACGGTCATGTCCTCGGGCTTGGCGATCTTGACGATCTTGATGGCGTAGTCGCGCCCGTTGGTCATGTTGCGAGCGCGGTAGATGCTCGATTGCTGGCCGACGCCCAGCTTTTCGATCACGCGATAATTTGGAATGTCAACCGACATAATCTGACCGTTCCCGACGGGGCGCGTTCCACAACGCGCCGGACCGCGGAGGCACCCGTCCGCGCGCCCATTCGGCGCGAGCACGAACGAACCGCGACCGTGTGTGAGCGCCAGCTTGTGCGACGAACGAGATTAGGACTCCGACGAACGTCGCCGGGCGATGGGTGGTCTCCGCCGATGCAAACAACAGGCGCGTGTCCGAAACCGCAATATTTCAACAGCGCTGGGTCTGCACGCGAGCGGAAGATGGAAGGCTATGATTCCAAATTCGATCGCAAAAAATACAGCTCTAACCGCGTGCGTGCCTTGAGCCGGACGCTGACCTTCCAAACTATATCGGAACAACCCACCAAGGTCAATCCGATCTTGTTGCCCAATTCAACAAGTTTTCGTCGGTTCGGCTACCGCGGAACACAGGACAACCCCGCGGACGCTGGCACGGTTTTCCAATTCTCGCCCACGACCGCGTAACGACCACTGGTGGGCAAGCCACCAGTGGCACCCAGCGGCGGCGAAGTTCGAGAATTGAAAGATCCTGCGGACCCCGGCGGATTGCTTGACCCGATCTGCGGCGGTCGATAGGTTCACGCAACCGTCGCGGAAGGCGATGGGTTTGGGAGTCTAGCTGGATGAGAAAGCTCGCGGGCGACTTTGTCGCATCTTCCATCGTCTTTGTCTTGGCGGCTTCCTCGGCGTTCGCGCAGGAGAAGGCGGCCCAGGACGAGGCCGTCGATGCCATCCGCCGCTTGGATTCGATTGGAGCGCTGGATCAGGGACGTATCAAGGAATGGGTGCAATCGCAGGTCGACCGTCTGCGAAGCGGCGCAAAGGCCGACGACCAGAAGACCCTCCGCGGACCGGAGCTCAAGGCGTTTCGGAAGGTATTCAAGGACCAATGGAAGAACGCGGCCAACACGGCGGCGTTCCGAACGCAGTTCGCAACCCAGGTCGGCGCGGTCGCGCAAGCCGAACTCGCCAAGCCCACGCCCGATCCGACCGTTCACACCGCGCTCGCCGGCGTTCTGCTCGACCTCGGTCAGCCGGAGACGATCCCAGGATTGCTCGTCGGCCTGAAATCGCCGGTGCCGAGCACGCGGTTGCTCGCGGCGCGGGGACTGGAGAACCTCCGCACGCCGATCGGAGCGGAGAAGGAGAAGTTGGAACTCGTTCTGCCCGCTCTGCGAGACGCCGCCAGCGTCGAGTCGAGCCCGGTCGTGCTCGGGCGGATGTACGAGGCCATGGCGTTCTCCAATCAGACCCTGCCGGTCTCGGAGGCGCTTCTGGCCGTGTTCGAAAAACGACGCGAATCGGGGGGTTCCGCCGCGGGTGCGGAATTGCCGGCGTTCGAGTGGTTCCGGAATAAGACTGTGCTGACCGCGCTCAGTCCTGAACAGCGCGCCGAGTTGGTTCGACGATTGGCTGCGTTCATACGCATCGACGCCGAGCGATACGCCGATCCCGGACTCGCCCCGCCCAAGGACGACAAGACCTCCGATCTCACGTTCTCGCAGCGCGATGCGATCGAACGGTCGCTGGACGCCGTCGAGGACATCCTCACCACGATTCCCATTGAGAACGGCGGAAAAATCCGCGAGGCACTGAACACCAGCGGTTACGAGAACCGGATGGCGGTTCTTAGCGAAGCCGCCAAGTGGGTCGGGGACGCCAAGGCGAACACTCGCGGGGTGCTCAACGAGGCGCCGTGGAACGTTCCGGTCGGCGCGCCGTAGTAACGCGACGTCGGCATGAAGCCGATCACGTGATTGGGTCGATACGCGGGCCATGATGCGAGCGATCGCCGTCATTCCGCTTACGCTCCTGATCGCGATGGTCGCAAGTTACCCGTCGCGGTCCCAGCATCGTCGCGCCGATTTGGTTTACCTCAACCCCTCCGGCATCCACACGCTCGACCCCGCGCGCATGAGCTGGACGCAGGACTTCCGCGTCGCCCTGAATCTGTGGGAGGGTCTTACCACATGGGATCCGCAATCGCTCGAACCACGGGAGGCCGCCGCCACCCTGCCGCCGGACGTCTCCAACGATGGCCTCAAGTACACGTTCCATCTTCGTGAAGATGGTCGGTGGTCGAACGGAGATGTCGTTACCTCCGCCGATTTCGTACGCGGATGGCGGCGCGCGATGGAACCCGGGACCGCGGCGGACTATGCGGTCCTGTTGACCGACTATGTGGTCGGCGCCGCCGAATACGTCGACTGGAGACACGCAACCGTTCGGCGGTTGCAGGAGTCGTCGCTCACGGCGCAAGAACGCGCGGACATTCTCCGCAAATCCGCCGACGAGATGGACGACCGCTTTTCCAGCGTCGGACTGGGAACGCCTGATGATCGCACGTTCGTCATTCACTTGACGCGGCCATGTCCGTATTTTCTCGATCTGACCTCCTTCCCGACTCTGCTTCCCGTTCATCGCAGCATCGAGGCGCTCCGCGCGCGGCATGATGATCTGCCCATCACACGGGAAGGGCTTGTCGTTTTTGATCCGCAATGGACCAAGCCGGATTATCGCAGGGGCGGATATCCGGGATTGGTGACGAATGGACCGTATCGGCTGGAGAACTGGAGGTTCAAGGGCACATTGTCTATGGGGGTCAATCCGCACTATCGACATCGATCGACGATGCAATGCCGTACGGTCGACATGGTCGTGTATGACAACATCAGCACGGCGATCATGGCGTATGAGGTGGGAGACATTGACTTTCTTCCGAGCATGGCGGTCCCGTATGACCACGAGATTGCGCGGCTTGCCAAAGGAAGACAGCGACCGGACTTTCACCTGTGTCCGGTCTCGGCGACGTATTTCCTGAATCTCAATTGCACGAGCGAGACGCTCGACGGGGTGGTCAATCCATTCCTAGACGCGCGCGTGCGTCGGGCGTTTGCACTGTCGATTGACCGGGAGGCCATCGTCAAGAACGTACTCCGCCGAGGCGACCGCGTGGCCGACTCGTTCGTGCCAAGGGACGCCGTTCCAGGGTACGATCCGCCGAAAATGCCGGTTTACGATCCTCACGGCGCGAAGCAGTCGCTCGCCGACGCGGGGTTTCCCGACGGCGTCGGACTTCCGACGATCGATTTCCTGTACACCGCGACGGATGAACGCGCCTGCCAGGCGATCGCGCGGATGTGGGAGACGAACTTGGGAGCTCGCGTCGAACTCCGCAGCAAGGAGACGAAGACGTTCGCCGAGGATAAACAGCGCCACCGATTCATGGTTACGAGAGGCAACTGGTACGCGGACTACAATGACCCAACGACCTTCCTCGACTGCTTAATCTCCGGAAACGGAAACAATGACAGCGGGTATTCCAATGGGGAATACGATCGCCTGATGGTAAGTGCTTCGTCGGAACGGGATGTGTTCACACGAATGCGACTGCTCCAACAGGCCGAAGCGATCGCCCTGCAGCGGGACTTCCCGATCGTTCCCATTCTGCACTACGCCGAACCCATCGCCATCAAGCCTGGGATCACGGGGATTCACCCGAACGGTCGGATGTGGTTCCCATTCCGGTTCGTGGGATTGGAAGGGCGATAATGCGACGCGTGCTTCGTCGATTGATGGCCGGCGTCATGACCGTCGCGTGTATTTACACCGTGACCTTCGTCATGGTGGTGTGTCTTCCCGGGAATCCATTCCAGCAAGGACAGCGGCGGCTTGCCCAAGAAACGGAAATGGCGTTGCGCGCCCGTTATCACATGGACGACACCTGGAAATACTTCTGGGAGTTCTTGGCGGGAGCGGTGCGCCTGGATTTCGGCCCGACCTTCGCCTATGTGGATTGGACGTGCAATGACATTCTCGCCGCGGCGCTGCCGGTTTCGATTTCTCTCGGACTGATGGCCATTCTGCTGGCGACCGTCGTCGGCGTTCCCTTGGGCGTGCTCGGCGCGATGAAGAAGAACGGCTGGTTGGATTCGACGACTCTGGCATTTGTCCTATTGGGGATATCCGTTCCGACGTTCGTGACCGGCAGCGTGCTTCTAACCCTGTTCGGCGTTTACTTTCCCGTTTTTCCCGTCGGAGGATGGGGCACACGCGGACATTTGCCGCTTCCGGTGATCACGCTCGCCTTGCCGTTTACTGCCACTATTGCACGGTTGACACGGAGCGGAATGCTGGACGTATTGGCGAGCGACTTCATTCGCACGGCCGTGGCGAAAGGAGCGTCGCGGAGCACCGTTCTATGGAAGCACGCATTGAAGGTGGCGTTCCTTCCTGTATTGAGTTATCTCGGTCCCGCGACGGCGCATGCCATGACGGGCTCCTTCGTCGTCGAGAAGGTCTTTGGTGTGCCGGGATTGGGTCAACATTTCGTCAACGCAGCGCTTAATCGCGACGTTGGATTGGTGATGGCGACGGTGCTGGTGTTCTCCGTGATGCTCGTAGGCATGAACTTCATCGTGGACGCTCTGTACGCATTGCTTGACCCGAGGATCGCAGTCGAGTGATGAATGGCGACGCGCGAATGGCGAGTGACAAGTTACGAATGACGAATTGCGCCAAGTGCAAACGCCCACCGCGACGCGCCGCGTACGCGCGAGGCAACGGCATTGAGCGCCGACGACCCGCCTTTGGGCGGGTTGCGGTGCTCGCTTCGTGTGTGTTCGTGATGATGGTTCTTGTCGCGCTGCTTACGCTTCCCGGCGGAATGCGGTGGTACAATGCGCAGGAATTGACGACCGCCGTGCGTCATTCACCATCCTGGGAGCCGGTCGTCGCGGCTCGTGAGGGGATTTCGAGACAGGCCGAAGAGGAGTTGCGCTTCGCGCTTTCCTGGTTTGGGCATGATGATCTGGGGCGCAGCTTGTTCTTTCGCGTCTGGCCGGGGTTCCTGGTGAGTCTGGCGGTCGGACTTTCCGCGGCGTTCGTGGCCGTCGTGGTTGGGGGGACGTGGGGTGCGACGTCGGCGTTGATCGGCGGGCGCGTCGATCTTGTCATGATGCGCGTGGTCGACGTGTTGTATGGATTGCCCTACATCCTCATGGTGATCCTGTTGCAGATCGCACTGCAGAGACCGCTCACGATCCTGCTCGCCGGGCACCGGAAGTATGCGGACATCGTCATTCTGTTCTTGGCGATCGGCGGGGTGAGTTGGCTAACGATGGCGCGGGTCGTTCGGGGACAGGTGCTTTCGCTGCGAAGTCAGCCGTTCGTCGAGGCGGCGCGGGTCGCGGGGGCAGGGTCGATGTGGATTCTTCGACGGCATCTCTGGCCGAATCTCATCGGACCGATCGCCACCTACGCGACGCTCGTGATTCCGCAGGCTGTCCTGCAGGAGTCCTTCCTGAGTTTTCTCGGACTTGGAATTCAGCAGCCGACGCCGTCGCTGGGTCGCCTCGCGGCGGACGGCGTGGAGGCCGTCAATGTGTTTGTCGGGTACTGGTGGCTGCTGGTCATCCCGTGCGTGTTCCTGGTGGTGACGCTGCTTTCGCTAAACTTCATCGGAGACGGCCTGCGGGACGCGTTTGATCCGAAGTCGAAACAGGTGCCTTTGGTTTGACGCTTTGTCGCGTTTGTGTGGAGAGAGTATGCCGGACTATTCGCCGCATCAGAAGAAGATCATCGAGCGGTACTACGATCATCGCGACGAAATCATGCTCGGTAAGCTCCAGGAGATCGTCACCGACCTGTTCCTGGCCGAGACGGAGAAGAAGGTCGACCAGCTCTGGAAGCGAGCGGAGAAGGCCATGGCGGCGCTGAAAGTGAAGGAGAGCGTCGCCAAGCATCTGCTGGAGCAACGGAAGGTCGAGCCTCTCGCACGGAGCGTGCGGGAGTGGCTGGAGCAGGCCCGAAAGGGTCCGCGCGGTTGAAAAGCGGCGTCCATCCGTCGTATGATTCTACCGAACGCGAGCGTCGCCATGGAATCGATTCACCCTCGAGTCTTGGAAGGCTGGCAGCTTTCGCTTTACCGGTTCGCGCGTCGCACCGGATTGGTCTTGGCGGGATCCCGCGTCTATCAGTGGTACCGCCTTCACATTCGTCGGACTATCCCCACGCCAAGTTGGTTCATTGACCCGCTCGGACCGACGCAGGTCATGCTCGCGATGGCACCAGCGATTTCCGCGTGTAGGCGAGACTCCATCTCGATCCCCCGCGACGGAATGGCAACGTGGCTCCCCGCCGCGCTGACTTGCCGACCGGATTTCTGCGGCGAGCGGAGTTACCGCGACGTGTTCCGGTGGCTCGGCGACGGAACTCGAGCCAGATGCGATGTCACGTCGGGCGACCACAAAGTTTCCTACGCGGCGATCGTTCGGAACGGTGAACTCGCGATCGAGGTTCTACATCGATCTGACGAGGGTCCGAAGCGCCCCCGAGGCCAGCTCATGCGGTTCTACCAGACGATCCATGCCGCGCCCGAGCTGAACGCCGAGACCGTTGCGGCCGCCCGCGAGGAAGCGTTTTCTCGCGACTGGCCCGACCCCTTCCCGGAATCCCAGTCGCCCGATCCCGAGCCGGCTGCCGAACCGGAATAAATCGCTGGGGTCGTCGAATCCCTTCCTGTAGACTCGATCCAAGGCACGTTGGGCGGTTATCAGGCGCGGCGAAGAACCGCTCCCTTACGGTCGCGGCTCTGATCGAGCGGTCGCAGCTCGGATTGGGCGGATGCGGCTCTGATTGGACGGTCGCGGCGGAGTTTCGTGATGCTTAGCCAGCTTCTATTCGTTCGCCTCAAGGCCGCCGAGAACGCGTTGCGCGACGGTCGGCTGGAGGAGGCGTATCGGCTGGCGACGGCGGCGGACGTGCGGGAGCATCGTCGCGGGGCGGCGGTGTTGGCGTCGCTGACCGAGCGGTTCACGGAGCGGGCACGGAATCACTACCGAGCGGATCGATTCACCGAGGCGCTCATGGACCTGGACCGGGCCGATGCGGGCGGAGTGATGAAGGAAGAGTTAGCCGAGCTTCGGCAACAGGTTCACACCGTGATGGGTGAGGTCCGCCGGCGGGAGAACGCTCGGGATCAGCGGGTCGACGAGGCCCGTCGGCGGATCGAGGGCGGATCGCTGGCCGCCGGTCGGCGGATCCTGGAACATGCGAGTCAGGAGAACGCCGCGGTCGAACGGTTGCGTCACGAGGCCGAGAAACGCATGGGCGATCTGCAACAAACCGTCGAACAAGCGGAGCAGTTGCTCGGACACGGACAGTTCGCCGCTGCGGCGGAGCGCGTGGTTCGGGCGAAGCGAGTGGACGCGCATCACGCGGCGGTTGCGGGCGTCGAGGCGCGATTGTGTTCCGCGGTGCTGGAGAGTGCGAAGCGATCGATCGTCGAGGGACGGCTGACGCGGGCTGCGGATGAACTGGCCTGTCTCGGTTCGCTCGGGGCGGATTCGCCGGAGCGGCGCGAGGTAGAAACGCTGTTGAATTTGGCGGAACGAGCGGCGAAGTGCCTCGCGGGCGGCGATCCCGGCGAGGCGCGGGCGCATGTGATGAGCCTGCAGCGTTTGGCAGGGAAGACGAATTGGGTCGCCGACGCGCTTGAGCAATTGCAGAAGTGGGACGAGATTCAGACGGCGCTCCGCGCCGGACCGCTCGGGTCGATGATGACCACGACGGGCGCGGCGAATGGTCGCGAGGTGGTTCGCTTGGCGGCAACCCCCGGAGCGGCGCGGGTCGTCGCGGATGTTGTCGGCCGGGAGCGCGGGAAACCGCGACGATTCGACGACACGATCGCGTTGCCGTCGAAAGAAGCGATCGGCGGGAATGGACACTCGGCGTTGCTCCTGCTCGTCGACGGCGGCGGGAGTTTCCTGTTGTTGAAACCGAACCGCGTCGGAATCGGACGAGCGGCGGCGGGTAACCCCGCCGAGATTCCGCTGATCGGCGATGTGGCTGAGAGACATGCGTTCATCGAACGCGTCGACGACGATTACTTCCTGTTCAGCAGCAAAGAGGTCGAGGTCGGCGGTCGCAGCGTGCAGAGTCATTTGCTGAAAGACCAGGATCGCGTCGTGTTGGGGAAGAAGGCGAAATTCATGTTCCGCGTTCCGAGTCGCAAGTGCGCCTCGGCCGTGCTGGATTTGAGCGACACCACAAAAATGCCCAACGACGTCCGTCGCGTGGTGCTATTCCGACAGATGGCGACGATGGGTGAAGGACCGCACGCGCATGTGCGCTGTCGGCACGCCGGTCCGCCGCTGTTGTTGTTCGAGCGGAACGGGGAGCTGTGGGTTCGACAGCAGAACGACGGTCGCGTGGACACTGCGGCGCAGGCGGTCGCGATCGGAAAACCGGTGGAAATCGCCGGTGCGAGTTTTGTCGTTCAGCCCTGGCGCGTGCAGATTCCGGGAAGCGGAACGGTTTAGCAGAAAGGTCCGCGCAGCGGACCCTGCGAATGCGCAGAGGTGGGCAGTGCCCACCCTACGGTCCGTTTTGACGTTTCGACGTTTTGAGGTTTAGACGTTTCGAGGTTTGGACGTTTCCCATGGCTTTCACCTTCAAACATGGCGATCGACCGCTGGAGGGCTACACGATCCAACGGGCCGTGGGGCGCGGCGGGGTCGGCGAGGGTTACTACTCCGTCAGCGACGGCGGACGCGAAGTCGCGCTGAAGTACCTGCGCGACAATCCGCAGGTCGAGCTCCGCGGGGTCAGCAATTGCATCAACCTCAAGAGCCCGTACCTCGTCTCCATTTTCGACGTCAAGAAGACGACCGACGGCGACTACATGATCATCATGGAGTATTGCTCCGGACCGTCGCTCCGCGATCTGATGATGGCCGAACCCAACGGGTTTCCGCCGGAAAAGGCCGCGTTCTTCGCCCGTGAAATCGCTAAGGGGCTCGCGTATCTGCATGATCGCGGCATCGTTCATCGCGACCTGAAACCGGGGAACATCTTCTTCGACGATGGCTATGTGAAGATCGGCGACTACGGTCTGAGCAAGTTCATCTCCGTGTCGCGACACAGCGCTCAGACGGCCAGCGTCGGCACGGTTCACTACATGGCCCCGGAGATCGGCAGCGGCGACTACTCCCGCGGCGTCGACATCTACGCTCTCGGCGTCGTGCTGTATGAAATGCTTCGCGGTACCGTACCCTTCGAAGGATCGACGATGGCCGAGATCCTGATGAAGCACCTGATGTCGCAACCGGAGGTCGATGCGCTGCCGGCGCCGTTCGCCAACGTGGTGCGAAAGTCGCTGGAGAAAGATCCGCGCAATCGCTATCAGACCGTAAACGAAATGATGGACGAGATGCTGAGCACGGAACAACTCCAGCAGAGCGTCGCCGGATTCAGCGCACAAAGTCTTGCGGGCGCGGTTCGACACGGCGGCGCGGGACCGGACTCGCCGATGCCCTCGCCCAATCCGCCGCCGCGCGGCGGCGCGGGTTACGCTCCGCGACCCGGTGAGCGCTGGACGCCGCCGGGCTTGGACGTCGGCGCCCTGCCGCTTCCGCCAAAAATCGCCAAGAAGCATGAACGGTGGTCGCGCAAACTGGAACAGAAACTGAACAAGCTCGGCGCGAAAGCGGGTCGGGCCGCGCGGGCGAATCCCGAAGCGCCGACCGTCCCTCTCCGTCAGCAAGGATCCTATGCGAGCGATCCGGAACGGCGCAAGCGCATCGCCTTGAGTCTGTTTCTGGCGGTCTGCCTCTCGGTGGTGCTCGGCGTGTTGTTCGGGAACTCCATCATGCCGGAAGCGGGAATCACGGCGGCCATGCTCGTCCCGGCGATGAGCGCCGGCGTGGCGCTTTCGCGCAAGACGGTGAAGTGGTTCGGCGCGGACGTAGGTCCACGATGGGCGGAGCGAATGGTGCAACTCGCTACTTGCGCACCTCTGATTGCGCTCGCCAATGTGCCGTTGTTCGTGGAATCGCAACACGGCCTGCCCGTCTTCCTGGGATTGCTGTGTGTCGCCGTGTTTGCCAAATGGGAGAAGGCGCTCGACCGAGCCTCGACGGGCGAAATGAGTTTCGGCTGCGCGATCGGAATGGCGCTCGGCGGGCTGATCTGCACGGCGATCGCCGGCGGCATCGTACAGCACGGCACTCCGCAGCGGTTCATGTTCCTCAGCGCCGCCGTCGCGGGCGTAGCGTCTCTGGTACTCCAGGCCTCATCGTGGTGGGGATCACCGACCACGGCCGCCGCGCGGGCGCAGCGCGGCGGGCGCGCCCGGTTCGAAGGTCGGGGCATGCCGCCACAGCAAGCAGCGGGTTCCGCGCCACCGCCGCTGCCTCCGATTCCGTCTCCCGCGGGATGGGTGCCGACGGCCGGAAACACAGGCGTTGCCCCGGTGGACGATGCGTTCCCCGCGCCAGGCTCGAATGCGGCCACGAGCGCGCGGCGCGAGTCAGTCCCCGGTTTTCCGGGCTCCTATGTTCCGGTCCGCTGGGCGTTCACGCGAATGTTCTGGGGATTGATCGCTTTCTTCCTGATGGGCGGGGCGATCGTCACGGCCTTAGTTCCACTGATCCTCGGTGATCTTGCGTACGACGACGTCACCGGATGCATCGTGGGATGCGCGGCCTGCGCTTCGTGCTTCCTTTTCGCGATCCAAAAGACGACGCCGATGAAGCGCCCCGGATTCTGGCGCGAGTCGCTCGCGCCGTTCCTGCGATCGTCCGCCTTCTTCGGGATCGCGGGGATCATCACCGGCATCGCGCGGTATTGGTTCGCGTACGACAATGAGGAGCGGATACTGAGCCTCGTCGGCCTGGTGTTCTCGATTCTGCTCCTCGGCGTAACCAGTATTCCCGCGCGGCGACGTCGATCGCAGACCGTCCAGCCGTTCTTCCAAGGATCGGACTCGGATCGCTCCGGCGCAAGGCAGGTCGCCGCGATCGGCGCTGGTCAACCGGCAGCGGTCGGAGCGGAACAGAGGGCGGAATAGCCTGCGAAATCAGCAGAATATGCGTGCGTTCGCGGATGATCTCCCCGAGACGCGGAACAGGTCGCGCGCAGGGGCGCGACCGTTGAGTACAGCCCCATGAGCCTGACCGTCGTCCTATGCCTCGCCGTATCGCTCGTCGCCACGGAGTTCGCCATGCGCCGGCGAGGAACGCCCTACACCTTCGTGAAGCTCCTGGTGGTCGGTCTCGTGGTCTCCGTGCTGCTTACTGCGTTCGCCGCTCCAGGAAAACGCTCCGGATCGCGCAGCCGACCGTCCGTTGAGACTCGCGTAGGTCATCGAGCAAGCGCTCGCGCGGAACGACGAGCGGCGCGCCTGTCGGATCGACCCGCGCCTGCCGCTGCGACTCCGCGTGAACTCCCCGTTCCACCGAGACCGCCGACGCCCGCAAGCTCCGCTTGGTCGATCGAGGTCGATGCACCGAGCGACAGCGGCAACGACGCTGCGAACGACGCCGAGCTGACTGACGATCTCGACGTCCTGACGGTCGACCCGGCGGAGTTGGAACGAACACACGACGAACCGCCGGTGTACGAACACCCTTCGCACGGACCGCACGACGGATGGGACGGGGCGTCCGAGCGGTTCACGGATTTTCTCGACACAGTCGTCGACCGCTCGACCGCCATCGCGGAACGGGTGGCCACGCGTGCCGACGGTTTTCGCGACCGCGTCGAACAGTTCCGAGCGGAACATATCGACGATGACGCCGACGACGACGACGAAGCGACGCAAGATGACGATGCGGCACAGGCCGCGGAAGACGCCGATTCCGATCCCGGACATCGTTCGCTTCCTCGACGCGGTCCGGGCACTCTGGTCACGATCCTGGCGTCGACGGCGCTTCTGTATGTCGGATATCTCTTCCTGGACGCGAACACGCGCGGGCAATTCACCTGGTCGCTCCGCGTGGCGTCGTTGTTCGCCTTCGCGGGGATCATCGCCGCGGTGGTCTCCTTGACCTAACCGTGTGTCGGACGCTCGTCGGCTTGCGTTTCACGCGGCCGTCCGCGTCTTCCTTCCCCCCTTACCAAGGGGGGACTGAGGGGCGTCTTCTTCGACGCGCGGAGTCGCGCCGATTCAGAACCACGCTGAATGCAGAACAATTCACGGCGCGGCAGAAACCACCTTGCCGCCGAGATAGGACTTCTTGCACGTCAAGCAGTAACCGTCGGCGAACAGCGCCACCGCGCACATCTCGCACGTTTTCATCATCTTTCTCGCCTCGAGTAGTCGCTGAAACTCCGGGACGGCCCGTTCGAAATCGCCCTTCTCGGCGATCGTCACATTTCCAATCATCCCCACTTTGCATAAATCGCACCAGCCGAAATGCACCGCGTTGTTGCGGCAGGTCGCACACTGGATCGCCGGAACGTCTCGCGCCACGCCTCTGGCGAGGTGGTACGTCAACCGCGAAAGATACGCCAGTCCGCGCACGAACCCCATTCGACACGCGTCGCAGTACCCGTCAGTCTTGATTGCTTTCTTGCAGACCTCGCACTGCAACCTCGACGGATCGATATCGTGACCGTGTGCGTCCAGGTTCTCAAAGAGCATCTCCGATTCGATTTTGATCGACGCGAGGTGTCCAACCCTGCAGACCTTGCACCATCCGCCCTTGAGCTTGCTGGCCGCACACGTGCAATCCGGCGGCGCGGACTGAGCGCCGGAAAACGCGACGAGAAGCAGGACGACAAGGTTCCGGCCAGAGCGGTTCATGGAGTTCCTATTCACGCGGGTCCGGCGGTCTGGACGACCCCATTGAACCACCCCCGTATGCATTTGTCGATCGCGGATTGATTTTCGGTACTGGTAGCGTTTGAAAGTGCGCAGCCGGTTCCGGTCTGACCGCCCGCATGATACAATGCTTGCATGGCTAAGCATCCGCCAAAGAAAACGCGCAAGGACGTGCTCGAAATCGCCCGCGAGGTCGTCGAGAAGGCGAT